>Ga0134128_10004786_pt1 | contig 16486 bp, 16 predicted proteins | sample KB31754_FD_96462 | JGI IMG/M metagenome (GOLD analysis project Ga0134128, IMG submission 96462) | Terrestrial soil microbial communities with excess Nitrogen fertilizer from Kellogg Biological Station, Michigan, USA - KB3-175-4 | ecosystem: Environmental > Terrestrial > Soil > Unclassified ...
AATGCGAGGCACAGGAGCGGTGCTGCGGATCTCGTCAGGCAACGGCGAAGTTGCGAATTCATACTACCGAAAAATGGGCATCGGGATTGTGGGGCGGTAGGCTTGATGAATCGGGTCGAGCATGTGGGGAAGGCCATGACGAGCGAATGTTAGCATTAGACATGTCCACGCAACGTGAGTGCAGTCACAAATGACTGAATCGGAAGGGTTGTCCTGGCCGGGATTCCGTACCGCCGCTCGAATGATCGGCCGAGCGTTGATCCTCGGATGTCCCAACTGTGGCGGGAGGCCGGTACTGAAGGACTGGTTCCATCTGCGGGAGCATTGCCCGAAATGCGGGATCGCGCTCGAGCGAGGCGAGGAAAGTGATTACTACATCGGCGGGATGCTACTCAACATCACTCTGTGTTTCATCATCTTCGCCGTTGGATTCTGGGGTGTGCTGGTGTTGACGTACCCACGTGTGCCATGGGATCTACTTCAGTACGGGCTCGTCGCAGCGATGATCATCCTTCCGATCCTGTTGTATCCGATGTCCCGGCTCGTGTGGCTGGCGGCGGATCTTGCAATACGTCCGCGGTCGGAAAGAACGCCGGGGGAGTGAGAAACCCCGCACGGACGGCGTCCGTGCGGGGTTTGGCTACCACGTCCTGTCTACACCGCGTCGGAGAGCGACGAGAATGTGAAGTCGTTGATCTTGAGTGCGGGCATCACGACGCCTGATTCGACTGGCTCGGCCTTGCCGATGTCTGCAAGCCGGGCGAGTGACAGGAGCGGGCTGTCGTTCCAGCGGAAGTTCTTGATGCTTCTGGTGATCCTGCCGTTCTCGATGAGGAACGTGCCGTCGCGGGTGAGTCCGGTGAGCTGCACGGTGCGCGGATCGAGGGAGCGGATATAGAAGAAGTGTGTGACGAGGACACCGCGACTGGTGCCGGCGATCAGCTCGTCGACCGACCTGGTTCCACCTGTCAACTTGAGGCCCGCGGGGTTCCGGCCGAAGCCGCCGCCGCCACCACCACCACCACCGCTGTTGGGCTCGACACCTTTCTTCGCTGCCCAGAAGCGCGAGTACGCGAGATTCCTGAGCACACCGTTCTCGATCCAGACGACGCGCTTGAGCGGTAGCCCATCGTTGTCGAAAGGCTGGCCGAGGAGATCGGGATCGAATGGATCGGAGAGAAGTGTGACGCGCTCGTCGGCGATCTTCTCGCCGAGCCTGGTACCGCCGCCCTTTCTGGAAAACGGGCTGCGTCCTTCGTCGGCTGAGCGCGCGTTGAACGAGCCCATGAGGAGCGGGACGAAATCCGCGACAGCGCGCGGCTCGAGGATGACGGTGTAGCGGCCTGGCTCGATCGCTACGGGGTTACGGGATGCGAGTGCTTTCTGCGCTGCGCGACGGCCGAGTCCGGCAGGATCCACGGTTGTCCATGCCCGCCCGCCGGCCGCGGCGTAACCGGAGCCGGTTCCGTCCGGTGTTCTCGCCGTGCAGGACAGCGACACGTCGGTGCTGGCGTGATAGGCGAAGAGTCCCTTTGACGTCGCTATGCCGCGCGCGGCGCTGCTCGCGTCGAGGAATCCAGCGACAAAGAGCGATGCGGGGTCGATTGGCATTGCACCGCCCGGCGCGCGCGCCGCTGCAATGAGTTGCTCGACGGCCTGTGCGCGCGCGCCCGCATCGAGGTTCGAGACATCCGCGTTGTTCGCGTTTATGGTCTGATACTGTTGTGGGCCGAGCTCGGGAACAAGCTCCGGATCTACTGGTGAGAGTCTGGCGAGGCGCTCCGCCGTTTCGACCGCTCGCTTGAGGGATGCGTCGTCCATCAGGTTCGTGGTCGACGACGCGCGACGACCACCGACCGTGCTGGTGATCGAGATCACCGTATCCTCGACATCGCCGCTCGTGGTGATGTCGCCGGCGGCGAAGCGCGTGTTACCGCTGGCACCGCTGGTGATGTTGACGCGCATCTCGTCTGCGGTGTTCATGGCCAGAATGCGCGTGGACAGCTGTTGCATCGCATCGCGCGTCATCATGGGGCTGGCCATCAGACGTTCCTCGCAGTGTTGATGATGTTCACCTGACGGAATCTTGCCGGTACACAGCCGTGACTCACCGAGCTGGACTGGGACGGCTGGCCCTTTCCATCGGTGAAGGTGCCGCCCATCCAGTAGGATCGCTTGCCACCGATCATGTCCATCGAGCTCCAGAAATCAGGAGTTCGGGCCTGATACGCGACGTCCTTGAGCATCCCGGTGATCTTTCCTTTCTTCACCTCGTAGAAGGCCTGACCTGAGAACTGGAAGTTGTAGCGCTGCTGATCGATGGACCATGATCCGCGATTCTTGATGACGACACCGTTGTCGGTATCCGCGATTATGTCGTCGATCGTGGTGTCGTGCTCGCCCGGAAGCAGTGAGACGTTCGGCATGCGCTGGAATTGCACGCTATCCCACGAGTCCGCGAACGAGCAGCCGTGCGAGTGATTGACGCCGTTCAACGGCGCGATCGCGGGGGCCTGATCGCGCACGGTCTGATAGTCGTGGAACACGCCATCCTTTATGAGCAGCCACGAATCGGCTGCAACGCCTTCGTCGTCCCAGGCGCAACGGCTGAGCGAATCCTTCTGCGTTCGGTCTGCCTGAATGTTCATGAGGCGTGAACCGTACTTGAGCTTGCCGAGCATTTTCTCCGGTGGCGCAACGAACGTCGTACCGGCGTAATCGGCCTCGTAGCCGCGAGCGCGATCGAGCTCGGTTGCGTGACCGACCGACTCATGAATCGTGAGCCAGAGATTGGTTGGATCGAGAATGAGATCGTAGCGGCCGACATCGACCGATTTAGCGGTGAGTTTTTCAGCCGCGATCGCAGCCCAGCGGGGCGCGTTACCGACCATGTCGAGCGAGGTGACGTACTCCCAGCCGGAGCCGCGTGGTGCCATCTCTTCGGTGTAGGATTGAAAATCACCGTCGCCTATCGCCGTGACTGTGAACGAAGGACCGACACGCACGAACGTCTGCGTGATGAGCGTTCCGTCGGTTGTGGCGAGTGTCTTCTCTTCGCGGAGAAGAGCGAGGCCGGAATTTGCGAAACGAACTCCAGGAACCTTGAGGGCTGCTTCATTCGCAGCCAGCAGAAGCGCGACCTTGTCCTCGATCGGAACGTCGATCGGATCCTGCTGCACGGGCGTACGCCACGATCCCGTGACAGCCGGCGTTGGTGCGAGCACGACGGGTGTGTGCGTGACCGCCTTGGCTGCACGCGCTACTTTGACAGCCTGCTGCGCGACCCTGACAGCGCCCTCGCGTGACACATCGCGAGTTGCGGCGAATCCCCATGCACCGTTGACGAGAGCGCGGACTCCAATTCCGAACGATTCCGAATCACTGACTCCGGTGATCTGGTGCTCGCGGGCCGCGACGAACTGACGGCGGTAGCGTCCGACCCGCGCGTCCGAGTAGGACGCACCGGCGTCCTTCGCGGCCTGGATTGCGGCGAGTGCGACTTCGTTGGCCATCGGATCGCCCGTACTCGTGCTCCACGGGTTCAGCAGAGTGTCGGCTCTGGCGATCCGGGCAGTGCCGGCTGCCGCAACGGCGCCAATGGCCGCGGTCTTCAGGAAGTCTCGTCTGCTGGTCATGGAGCCTCGGTGAGCGGGTGTTCAGGACTGTAAATCGGAGCGGATGTCAAGATTGTACGAAAAAATGGGGCGCCTCGTTGGGCGCCCATTTACAGCGTTCATGTGGTGAAGAGGGCGAGCAGCTCTTACTGGAACGTGATGAAGAGCGGCGACGGCTTGAGCTTCACTACCTCTTCGCGCGTCAGCATCGGCTTGTCATTCTTGTAGAAGAGCTTGAATCCGGTGTACTGGACTGGCTGCATGCGCTCGTAAGCGTCGTACGAATCGCGCTTCAACCATGGCGGTCCGAAGCCGTCCATGTTCATCACCACCTGAACTTCGGGTACCGGCCGGATGTCCCGGTAGTTGGTGACCATCTTCTGTGTATAGCGATGAACCACGAGTACCTTGGGCGGCAGATTGTTCTGCTTGACGATGTCGGCCAGCGTCTTGATGGCGTAGTTGATCTCCGCGGCATCCATCACACCGACCTTGCGTCCGGGAACGACTCCTTCGGATGCGTGATGCATCGAAAACTCGGGATCGAGCGCCAGGTGCACGTATGGTCGCTTGAGGTAAGGCAACAGCGGCTGGAGCTCTGACTGTACGGTGCTGTGGCCGACCTGTACGTCGAGGAAGATGAGATATCCCTTGCTCTCCGCGAGCTTGCACCAGTGGTCGATCAACGAATCGGTCATGCGCAGGCGGTACATGCCATTCCTGCCGGGCGACCCCTGCGCTACGGAAACGATGAGATGGAGACCCGGCTTGACTGGAGTTGCGGGGTCGGCGACCTGGAAGTTGTGAACTTCCTGTTGCAGCTTCGCGAGCATGACTGACTCTGGGTACTCGCCGAGCACGCCCATCTTTTTGGAGAGTGGATTACCGTAATAAACGACGATCCGATTTTTCGGGAGCAGCGAATTCGGTAATGGAGTAACCGTGAACGCTGGCTGAGGCGCGACCTTTCTGCTCGGAGCTGTGTCGGCTGGCGAATGACTCGTGGCAGCTCTGGAGCTCTTCTTGTGAGCCTTGCGGTGGTGTGTTGAGTCGGGGGCCGTTGTCGATTTTTGTGCAGCGGACTGAAACAATGCCGTTGCGACGAGTGAGGCGTCGACGGAAGAGGGGCGCGCGGTGTTGATTGAAGTGCTGCCGAGCGATATGGCAGCGAGCAGGGCTGTTAGAATCACGGAATTGATGGAGCGAAACGCGGAGGATGGGTCGGGCGGCCCATCAATATAGCGATGGTGATCAGGTTGATCACCTCGGCGCCGAAACGTTTATCCGGTGCTGGTCACGGCTCTTCGGTCGGTGCACCGGCCACCTTCCATTCCCGCCATCCGCCAGCCATGGATGAAACGTTGGTATAGCCCATCTTCGTGAGTGCATCGGCTGCCAGTACAGATCGAAAGCCGCCGCCACAGTAGAGAATCAATTCTGCGTTCCTGTCCGGGATCTTCTCTTCGATGTCGCGCTCGATGACACCCTTTCCGATATGGATCGCGCCCGATGCGTGACCGGCGGCCCATTCACTGTCTTCCCGAACGTCCACGAATTTGAGGTTGGGGTTCGCGCGTAGCCGCTCTCGCGTGTGTTCTACGGTGACGTCGGGGACGGACGAATGTACGGAGTCAATCAGCGCGAGAAATGCCGGTGAGTGAGCCATGCTGTTGGGGTAAGATGGATGGAAGAAGCCTGCTACGAAGAATACATCGGAGCCGGGTGACGTGCTGGTGACCGATGTGCGGTTATTCCTCCGCCATGGACAGCTCCGGCGAACCGACGGCGCGAAGCCTGAGCGTGAACACGCTGCCACCACCGCTCCGCTCGGAGTAGATAAGTTGGCCGCCCTGCGCCTCCGCCAGTGATCTGGAGATGGCGAGGCCGAGGCCGCTCCCGTGTACGGCATTCGCGGTGGACATGTGACGGTAGAATGGCTCGAAGACTCGTTCCGAGTCTGCCCTGGGAACGCCGGGACCTCGATCAGCCACGCTCAGCTGCAGCCAGTCACCAACGCGAGTGGCTGACAGCTCGATCGGTGCCGTCGGTGGAGAGTAGACCAGGGCGTTATCCAGAAGATTGACGAGAATTCTGAGCGATTCCACGAAATCGAACATGCCGATGAGCGCCGGCGCGGCGTAGTCGATATCGACACGTATGCGATCGGCGCCATTTGCGCCCGTCATCTCGAGGACCGCGGCACCAACGAGATCCTCCACGGTGTTGAGCTCTATGGAGACCGGAAACTCGCCTGCGTTGAGACGCGACATGTCCAGCAGATGCGCCACCATCTTGCTCAGACGTTCTGTCTGAGCAACGATGATCGCCGCGTTCGCGTCACCGGAATCCGCTGCGTCCTGTGCCAGCGCCTTGATACTGGTGAGCGGTGTGCGAAGGTCGTGCGACACGGATGCGAGGAGAATGTCCTTGAAGCGTGCCGTCTCCCGCAGCGCTTCCGCGTGGCCGGCTTCGTTCGACAACTGCTCGATCTCCGCGGCGCGTGCGCGCGCCTGCGCGGCTTCTTCCTGCGCACGTACGAGCAGGTATGTCGTCGTTCCGGATGTGGCGAAGAACGCGGACAGAACCACCGCGTCGATCGGCTTGGTGAGCGAGAACGTGTCGAAGGGATACTGGAAGTAATACGATATTAGAATCGTCGCCGCGGCCGCGAGCGTGAATCCAAGTGGGCGGCCACCGCTCAGGCTTCCGCCGAGTACGACGAGCAGGTAGGTGAGCACGACATGCGCCTGACTCTGCTGAGTTTCGCGAGTCAGATGCATGACTACCGTTACAAGTATCAACAAGCCGTACCACAGCACGACCGATATCGTCGCGCTCGAGCGAAGCTGCGCCATGCGCTCCACTTTGATCGTTATGCCGATTCCTGCGCCAACGGGGTTCCGAATCGATAACCGACGCCAGGCTCGGTTATTATGACGCGCGGGTGTGTCGGATCGCGCTCCACCTTGCGACGGAGGTTGGTAATGTGTACGCGGAGGTACTGTCGTGCGTCGCCGAACTCTCTGGCCCAGACCGCGTCGAACAGTTGTTGATGCGTGTACACGCGTCCCGGATCGGCGGTGAGCGCGCGCAGGATCGCCCATTCAATTGGAGTGAGTCGCACCGGCTTGCCATCACGGTGCGCGTGGCGTGACGTGAAGTTGACCGACATGCCGTCAGCTTCGACCGCGCCGGAGGTGCCGGGCCGCGCGGTTCGCGCTCGGCGTATCTGCGCGGCGACGCGAGCGGCGAACTCCGAAGTGCTGAATGGCTTGGTTACGTAATCGTCGGCGCCGGCGTTCAGGAGCGCGACCTTGTCGGACTCGATATGCCGCGCAGTGAGCACGACGATGGGTGCGAGGGAGTGAGCTCGAATCGCGCGACAGAGATCCAATCCGGACTGGTCTGGAAGACCGAGATCCAGAACTATGAGATCCGGCGTTTGAGCCTTGACCATAGCAAGAGCGCTACGTCCGTCGGCTGCGTCGAGCACGCGTGCGACGGTCGAACGGAGTGCAGAGTGTACGACGTGACGAATTTCCGGTTCGTCGTCGATGACAAGCACCGTAGCGTCCGTTCTTGTTGGATGCATGACCATGTGCGAATCCCAGCCGGATGGCTAGTTCAGGTAGCGCCGATGACCTCAGTCCCACACCATGCGGCTCTGGCATCTAATACCACCGGATCGGAGATCCGTGCCGCTTCCACGCACAACATCTCAAGGTAGTCTTCCGGGCCCATGTCAGCCAACGACGCGGATCCGTCGCGCCAGGGATTCCACACCACCCAATCGCCGAACCCATCCGCACCCACAACTGTAGAGCTGGAGCCGATAGCGGACGCGATTGCTACCTGACGCGGGCCGGCGATATAGATGCGGTCGGTTTCGCCGTGAAGTCGAAGCTGGCTCGCTTCTTCGACGCAACGGGCGCCCGCCGCCATCTTATCCACGTATACCAGCCCATCGAGGCCGTGGACCGCAGAGCGTTGGACGTCGTCGACAGAGAAATAGTTATGCAGGGCTGCTGTGAACGAGAAGGGCGAGTCGCCCGAGTTGGTGATCCGCAACGAGACGGTCAGCATGTCGGCAAGCTCCACGGTCAGCTCCGCCACGAACGGATATGGCCACAGCGCTCTTGTCTGGTCGTCGTCGGTGATCCGGAAAGTGGCGCTGGAGCCAAGGTGCGCTATCAGCGACCAGCGGCGCGTCCGGAGCAAGCCGTGCTTGGGAAGCGGACCGGTCCCAAACTGCGGAAAGATGACCGGAATGCCGCCTCGGATCGCCTGGCCTGGTCCGAACTGCGCCCTCGGGCTGAGATACAGTCGCTCCTTTCCGCTCGCATCGATCCAGCTCACGACGTGGGCGCCGTGGTGGGTGATGCGGGCGGATGCTCCCGACGGATGGGCGAGTGTAACGGCATCCTCACCGTTTCCGGACTCGCGCATCAGCGGAGGTTGCTCGCGGTTTCCTTACGGATGCCGGACAGCGATGCTCTCGGTACGCTCAGACATGGCAGCTCGCCAGGCCGTGCTTCTCCAGATAGCTCTGGTGGTAGTCTTCGGCGACCCAGAAGGTGGACGCGGGAACGATCTGCGTGACGATTGGCTGTCTGAATTTGCCGTTCTGGGACAAGATCTGCCTGGACTGCTCCGCAAGCGCTTTCTGTTCCTCGTTGTGGTAGAAGATTGCGGAGCGATATTGCGTGCCCACATCCGGGCCCTGGCGATCGAGCGTGGTTGGGTTGTGGTTGTTCCAGAAGACGTCGAGAAGAGTGTTGTAGCTCACCAGCGCCGGGTCGTACTCGACCTGGACCACCTCTGCGTGTCCGGTGGTGTGGCTGCAGACCTCTTCATAGGTAGGATTTGGCTTGGCTCCGCCTTCGTAGCCTGCGGCCGTGGCAGTAACGCCGGGAATATTCTGAAAGGCGGCTTGCGTCCCCCAGAAGCATCCGGCGCCAAAAGTTGCCTTGGCGGTCATTACGGACCTCTCCGATCGAACGATCGTTAAAATTGTTAGTGACGCTTGAAATACTGGACATCGCGCTCGTGTTTCTCAGCAGCGGCGCGTGTACTGAAGGTACCAAGATTACGGCGTTTTCCGGTCTTTGGATCGGTCTTTTTCGAGTACAGCCGGTATTCGCCTGATTTGAGTTTGCGGATCATGATTCCTCCCTTGTTGGAAGGACAAATTGGCAAAGATCAGTCCAATCGAGTTCGTCGCGCCCGTCATTCCACCTTTCGCGGGAATGACTGGTCTCACGCTTACTTATTCGGCTTCCGTATCGAGCAACCTCAGCGCTTTCATCGCGTCGGAATGTTGCACGGCGAGTCGTACACCGTTCGAGAACGTGAGCGCTGGATATGCTCCACCGGCGTCATCGCCTACTATGATCGAGCGGATGTCGTTCGCGTCGAGCGCAGCCTGGGCGATGTGCGCGGAGATGGCGTCCGCGAACGTACGAATGACTACTATATCGTTATTGTCGTCGTTCTTTTCGGTCGTCATCAGAATTCGCCTACGAATGCGATCTCGGGTGTGAGCTCATGGCCGAGCTCGTCCCTCACGCGTTGCTGGGCGAGCGCGATCAATTCGCGGACGTCGTGCGCGGTTGCGCCGCCCAGATTCACCATGATGTTCGCGTGTATGTGTGATATCTGGGCACCGCCGATACGGTGACCTTTCATGCCCAGCTGATCTATGAGACGTCCGGCACCAACGCCCTCGATCTTTCGGAAGATGGAGCCGGCAGACGGATGGAACTGGAGCCAGGGATGCCGTGCGCCTCGCCAGCTGAGATTTTCCTGAATGATTCGGTGCATCACCGCAGGGTCGCGCTTCTCGAGCTGAAACATCACGGCGAGGGCGTAGTCTGCGCGATGATGGAATATGGAGTCGTCATACCCGAACTGCAGATATTCCCTGTCGACTGTACGGCGATCGCCGTCCGCGCTCAGGATGTCGCATGAGTCCACTACTTCGGCGATGAACATCGTCCGGTCGCGTTCGGGAGCGGGGCTGAGGAAGTGCAGGTTCTGCCATACGGCGCCGCCAACGGTACTGGGAATTCCAACGTAGTGTTCAAGGCCGGACCAGCCGCGCTCGACTGCTTGCGGTATGAGCTCGGCCATGACAACGCCACTTTCCGCGTAGAGGTGTCCGTCATCGCGAAACTCGAAGCTGCGGGCACGATTGCGGATGACCAGTCCGCGAAATCCCCGGTCTCCAACCAGAATGTTCGCGCCCAACCCGAGCACGAAGAAGGGTACGCCTGTGCGCCGAGCCGCGGTAATCGCCTCTGCCAGGTCATCGGCTGAATCAGCGGAGTAGAAGAGATCCGCGGGGCCGCCGATACGAAACGTCGTGTACGGTGCGATGGGCTCGTCGCGGGTGAGTCGCGACGCGTCGAGCTGCGCCGCCAGATCGTCGTACGCGTACCTTACTGTCGACGCGCCGCCATCGCTCGTCATGTAGTCGAGCCGAGTCATAGTTTATGGTGCGATCGCATAGCCAATCAAATATACGGTGTGAAGTCGCGAGCTCAGCTTACACGTCGACTCACACGTCGGCTTACACGTCGGCTTACACGTCGGCTCACAGCTCGACTCACACCTCAACCAGTCACAAACCAGTCACATGATTCAAGAGTACTCATCGAAGCCAGCACGTTTCGCGGGTCGTTTCGCAGGGCGTGTCACGCCACATGTCCGCGCGCTGTTGGCGATACCGGTTGCGGCGACGCTGTTTCTGTCGGTGCCTGCGAGTGGGCAGATCGCACAGGAGAAGGTCGACCTCGATGCAGTTGCGCGCATCAGGCAGGAGGGGCTGGAGCGGTCCCAGATCCCGGAGCTTGCGCGTCATCTGACCGATGTGATCGGACCACGGCTCACCGGATCGCCGGGGATGAAAGCGGCGAACGAGTGGACCGCGGCGACGCTCAAGTCGTGGGGACTGACCGGGGTCGAGGTCGAGCCGTGGGGACGTTTCGGACGCGGTTGGGAGAATGTGTCGTACGAAGGCCGCATCCTCACTCCGTACAGCCAGCCGATGCCGGGACAGGCGAGCGCGTGGACCGGAAGCACCAGGGGGACGATCACTGCGCCGGTGATGGCGGTCGAGGGCGGTGCCGAGGGGATCGCGAAATACGGTACGAAACTCCGCGGCGCGCTCGTGCTGCTTGCTCCGCCACGGGCATTGCCACCCGAGTTCCGTGTGGCAGAAGAGCGTCGCACGCCGGACGACTCGCTATTCGCACCGGTGAATCAGCGGGCGCGGCCGCCGATTGGCTGGGACACGCTGCTGGTAAAAATTCAGAAGCAGCAGGCACACGCTGATTCGCTGTTGCGAGCGGCCGGCGTGGCCGGTGTGATTACCGGTTCGGGAAGTGCGTATGGTACGATACGCGGTGGTGGCGACTGGTCCGCGACCAATCCCAGCGCATTGATTCCGGTGCCGAACGTCATCGTTCCGCAGGAGCAGTACAACGAGATGTATCGCAACGTGACGAATGGCGTGCCGGTCAAGGTGCAGCTGAACGTACAGAACAGATTTCTCACGGATGACCTGAACGCATACAACACGCTGGGCGACATTCGCGGCACTGACAAGCCGGACGAGTATATAATGATTGGCGCACATCTCGACTCCTGGCACTATGGAAACGGCGCGACGGACAACGCGGCAGGCACGGTGGTGATGATGGAGGCGATGCGCATTCTCAAGACGCTCAACCTCCATCCGCGGCGTACGATCAGGATCGCTCTGTGGAGCGGTGAGGAGGAAGGGATCTACGGGTCGCGGGGATGGATCAGGAAGCATCCGGAGATGGTGCCGAAGATCTCCGCGTATCTCAATCTGGACAACGGGACTGGCAAGATTCGCGGCATATGGGATCAGGGTAACGAGAAGGCGATCCCGATATTCGAGCAGATTCTGTGGCCGTTTCACGACCTGGGCGTCGTGGCGGTACGTCGGGGGAATACCGGAAGTACTGATCACGTTTCGTTCGACGACGCCGGGATTCCCGGCTTCAACTTCATCCAGGACCCTATCGAGTACGGGCTCCGGACGCACCATAGTTCGAATGACGTGTATGACCATCTCGAGCTCGACGACCTGAAGCAGGCCGCGGTGGTGGTTGCCGCGACCGCATACGAGCTCGCGAACAGAGACGAGATGTTTCCACGCAAGTGAGGAAGATGAGAGTTCGACTGCATCAGAGGGCGTTGGCGTTACTGAGGCTCGCGGCGGGGGCATGTCTGGCTGCGGCGGTTCTTCCAGCAGTTCTGCCAGCTCAGCGGGCTGCGCTCGAGAAGATCATCCAGCGACGCGTACTACCGAACGGTCTCGAGGTGATCGTCGTGGAGAACCACGGCGTTCCACTCGCTACGGTGGAAGTCAACGTACGGAACGGCTCGTTCACTCAGACGCCTGAATATGCCGGTCTGGCGCACATGTATGAGCACATGTTCTTCCGCGCGAACCAGCAATACCCGGAAAGCGAGATGTATCTCGATCGTGCCGCGCAGCTTGGCGCTGTATTCAACGGAACGACGCAGGAGGAAACGGTGAGCTATTACCTCACCGTGCCGGCGGATTCGGTTCGTGGCGCCATCCAGTGGCTCGCACCGGCGTTACGTGCGCCGCTGTTTCTCGAGAGCGAGCTGGCGGTCGAGCGGCAGGTTGTGATCGGGGAATACGATCGTAACGAGTCAAGTCCGTTCTTCCAGTTGCAGCGGCAGATGGACATGAAGCTGTACCCCGGCAATTACTCGCGGAAAAACGTGATAGGCGATCGTCAGGTAGTGGCGACGACCACGCCGGAGAAGATGAGATTCATACAGCACAAGTATTACATACCGAACAATTCAGTATTGATAGTCGCCGGCGATGTGAATCCGGACAGTGTCTTCGCGATAGCCGCGCGCCAGCTTGGCGGCTGGGCGCGTGGACCGGATCCGTTCGTGGCAGATCCAATTCCGGACATTCCATCACTCACGGCGAGCGATGCTGTCGTAGCGGAGGCTCCGGTCAACGCTGTGACCGTGCTCCTGCAGTGGCAGGGACCGAGTGTCGGGAAGGATCCCAAATCGACGTATGCGGCCGATGTGTTCTCGGATCTTCTGAACGATCCGCGGTCGCGCTTTCAGCAGCGGCTCGTGGACAGCGGGCTGTGGCAGGGTGTGACTGTCAACTACTACACGCTCAATCACACCGGACCGATCACGATAAGCGGTCAGACGTCGCCGGAGAAATTGCGTCCCGCGCTCGCGGCGCTGGATTCGGAGATCAAGAAGCTGGACGATCCGGCGTACTTCGATCCCGACGAACTGAAGGCGGTCCAGGCTCAGCGTACGGTAACGTCGGCGTTCGGCAGAGAGCAGGCATCGGCGTTCGCGCACACGCTCGGCTTCTGGTGGAGCGTCGCGAGTCTCGAGTATTACATGGGCTACGTCGATAATATGGCACGCCAGACCACGGCGGATCTGCGTGCATACGCCGACAAGTACATCGTCGGAAAGCCGCGCATCACAGGCGTCCTCATCTCACCCGAAGGGCGGCAGCGGATTCACCTGACTGCTGACGAGCTCAAAGCGGGAGGTACCGAGTGATGTTGCGCAGAATCATGTTGTTTGTGGTGGTGCTGTGCGCCGGTACCGGGAGCGCGGGTGCGCAAACGGGGGCGGACACACTCACGTCGAGTTTTTCGGTCGATGGTATTCCGGTGATCCTGCGTCGCAACACGTCGAACAACGTAGTGGTCGCCAACGTTTATCTGTTGGGCGGTGTGCGCCAGGTAACGCAGGCGAACAGCGGGATCGAGCCGTTTCTGCTGACCGTGTCCGAGCACGGTACGCAGCACTATCCCAAGGCAGTACTGCGCAGCAAGACTTCGGCGCTGGGGAGTGATTTCGTGGTAGCGCCGAGTGTGGACTGGACGATGTTCGGCGCGCGAACGATCACGACAGCGGTGGATTCGACATGGGCGATATTTGCGGATCGCCTGATGTATCCTGCCATTCAGCCTGCCGAAGTGGAGCTAGTGCGGGCTCAGCTGTTGAGTGCGCAACGTCAGGAGCGGGATGATCCGGACGCGTACGTCTCGGACCTTGCCGACAGCGTCGCATTCGCGGGACATCCGTATGCCGTGTCCGAGACGGGGAACGCCACGTCGCTGGCGAGCATCTCGGCTGCGGATCTGCGGCAGTATCAGAAGTCGCAGATAATCAAATCGCGGATGTTGATAGTTGTCGTTGGCGATGTGACTCGGGCTCACGTCGAATCACTGATTCATTCGACGTTCGGACGGCTGCCGGAGGGATCGTACAAGTGGACGTTGCCGCCGGTTGTTCCAACCACGGCGGCGTCCGCCGTGCTTGTGCAGCGGGATCTGCCGACGAACTACCTGCTTGGCTATGTTGCCGGACCACTGGCCTCGTCGCCTGATTACACCGCGCTGCGTGTTGCCGCAACGGTGCTCACCGGCCAGATGTTCGCCGAAATCCGCGGGCGTCAGAATTTGACGTACGATGTACACGCTCCGTTTCTGGAACGCGCGGCGAGCGCATCCGGTCTCTATGTGACGACAGTGGCGCCGGATACGACGCTCAAGTTGATGAAGTTCTTCATAACGCAGCTGCAGAACGAGGTCGTGACGAGCGAGGGATTACAGCGGCTGGAGCTGCAGTTCATCACGCAGTACTTCCTGGACAACGAGACCAACGCGTCCCAGGCGGACTTTCTGGCGCGGTCACAGCTGTATCAGGGAGACTATCGTCGTGCGATGTCGTTCGTGGAGGATCTGAAGTCGGTGACGCCGGAGGCAGTACAGGCGGCCGCGCGAAAGTACATGAAGAACTTCCACTGGGCGTATCTCGGGGATACGACGAAGGTCGATCGGAGGTTGCTGGAGAGTTTTTGAGAAATAGTGCCGATCGGACGGCGACACTCACACTCTCGCAGCGCGCAGCTCGCCAAAGGCTTCTTCAGTAACGTATGTTGATGCGCAGAGAGTAAACTGTCGCCGGCCCTCGGTCGCGATTGTAGCCGGGATCACGGATGTACTGCATGTCCGGACTGACCTGCAAGTAAGTTCCAAGCTGCGCGCGATAGTATGCCTCGATGAGCCGTTCAGGACCATAAGCGAGCCGGCCGTCCCCGAGCAGGAACCCCACGCCGCCGGCATCCAGGTATTCGCGGTGGATCTTCGCAATTCCCGTTTCGGCTCCGGCAATACCGATGCGATCGTCCGTCCGGCCCCAGTGCGCGCCGCTCACCTGAACTCCTGCGCTGATGTGGCGATCGACCTCGGTGAATACAAAACTCTCGTTTCTGCCATCATCTCCGCCGACGCGTGCGAATGCTCCAGTCTCACCGTTGTCGGCGAGTGGTTGTTCGACATTCACTCCCCAACCGTACTTGCTTCGGTCCGGCTTTCCGTCCGCAGCGATATCGGGGATCGAGCCGTTGAATCGTGCGATGGTCAATGCTTCGGCATAATTCCCCATCCGCGCATGATTCATGTAGCCGAGGATGCGCGCGACGGTGCCGGTCGCTGGGGCCGTTACTGTGAGTTCGAGCTGGTCGCCATGTGCGCGTCGCAGATCGCTGTCGAACTTGTTCCCGTTAGCTACCGTTGGCATCTGGAAGGTTCCCACGCGCAAGATCCAGAGCGGATGAATCCACGCCAGGGCAACGCCATTGGTGTATCCGCGAGTATCCGCCGCAAAGTCCCATGCGGTGTTCTGAAAAAGGTCCCAGTTCATGAACTGTTGCCTGGTACTGTTGGCATAGCGATTCAGGTCGAACAGGTCACTCGCAGCGAGCTTCCCGACTGTGATCTCGATCCGATGTTTCGAGACGATGCCGGGAAGCTGATCGACGCTTCGCTGGAGCGTATCGAGTCGATCATACGCAAGAGATACGGTATATCGGATGAAGGCTCTGGCTACGTATGGTCCGTTGCCAAGATCGAAAGTACCCTGGCGCAGCACGTCGCCGTTGGCGGGGCCGGCAAGTCCGGTCACGCTGCTGATTCCCTTGCCTCGGATCATCTCGACGTCGAGGTAACCCTGAAGATTGCGCCAGGCTTGAACGCCTATGTAACCGCCGTACGCATGGCTGATTTTGGAATCGCCACGGGCGCGCAGACTGTTGGGACCGCTGTACGGGCTGCGGAACGGCCGCAGGTCCTGACCAATGATATTTACTTGCGTGCCGAGCACACGCGCGGTCCAATCGTCGGAGCTTGCCGGTGCGGAAGTGTTGCTGTCACCAATCGCCGATGACGGCACGCGCTGCGTGCTATCCGCACCCTGTGCTGTCAGTGTCGCAGGCATGGCTGTGATTCCGGTAATCATAACCGACGTCACAAGCCGTGTGATCAGTTTGGACACTCTCACTCCGCCTCCCTTACAAGTGCCCCAACTACACGGGCTGGGCCAGGATCCTCCTACGTCGCACGGCTCGCCAGCACATGCCGAACGTCATCCAACGTAATGCCATTCGCGCGCAGAGCGACCATCAAATGATAGATAAGATCCGCGGCCTCTTCACGGGCGCGGGTGTCGTCACTGTCCGCGAGTGCCAGCACCAGCTCCGCTGTCTCCTCCCCCAGCTTCTTCAACCGCAAGTTGCGATCGGCCAGCAATCTTCTGGTATAACTCTCGCCACAAGTGCCCTGTGCTCGAGACTCGATCACCGATGCGAGCTGCGTGAGTGCATCTCCATTTGCGGGCGGATCGAAGCATGACACCGTGCCATTGTGACAGGCCGGCCCAGCTGGCTGCACACGTGCAAGTATTGCGTCATGATCACAATCGGGTGTGAGCGACACCACACGTTGCACATTTCCGCTCGTCGCTCCCTTGTGCCA
>Ga0134128_10004787_pt1 | contig 16486 bp, 11 predicted proteins | sample KB31754_FD_96462 | JGI IMG/M metagenome (GOLD analysis project Ga0134128, IMG submission 96462) | Terrestrial soil microbial communities with excess Nitrogen fertilizer from Kellogg Biological Station, Michigan, USA - KB3-175-4 | ecosystem: Environmental > Terrestrial > Soil > Unclassified ...
GCGGTGTCGTCCCAGTCGAAGCCGCCGCAGCCCTCGGCGGTGCGGACGAGCAGCGGGACGAGCACGCTGCGGTAGACCGCGCGCGCTTCGTCCCGGGTCTCGCCCTCGTGGGCATGGGCGAAGATGCGCGCCGCGGGCTCTCGCAGGAGGTCGCCCACGGCGTCCTGGACGTCGACCCGCGCGAAGAGCCGCTCGGCCCGCGCCTCGACGAAGCCGCGCACGAGCGGCCGGTACTCGTACAGCGTCGGCCGGCCGTACGAGCCGTGCTCCTCGAAGGCGAAGGGGAGGCTGACGCCGTCCTCGAGCTCCCGCGTGAAGACGGCGAAGGCGCCCAGACAGAAGCGGCGGAGGGTGTCGTGGAGGTGCGGCGCGCGCATGGCCGAACCGTCTCCTACGACGGCCGCGGGCGCGCTCCTACCTCTGGCAGTCCGGGCACCAGTACGCGGTGCGGGCGTGCTCGCCCTGCGTCGCCGAGCGGACGGTGCCGCCGCAGCGGGGACACGGCCGGCCAGCGCGCTGGTAGACACGCCGCGGGGGTCGCCTTCCGTCGAGCGCCGTCCGCATCAGGGAATGCGCGGTCTCGAGCACGGCCCGGAGCTCGCCGTCCTCGAGCTCGCCGAGCGGCCGCCACGGCGAGACGCGCGCCTCCCAGAGCGCCTCCGCGCGCCAGAGGTTGCCGATCCCGGCCACGAGCCGCTGGTCGAGGAGCGCGTCGCCGACCTCGCGCTCCTGCGGTCCGGCCCGCAGCCGCGCGAGCATCGTCTCGTGGTCCGGCGGCTCGGCGAGGATGTCGGGGCCGGAGCGTCGCAACTGACTCGTCACGAGCTCGAGGACCGGCCCGTTCCAGAGGACGGCCTCGTGCTCGGCGCCGCGCAGCACGAGCCACGGCTTCCCCGCGCGCGCCGCTCCCCTCCGCTCGACGCGCCAGCGCCCCTTCATCCGGAGATGGCTGCGGAGCACGACACCGCCCTCGAAGCGGAGGAGGAGGTTCTTCCCCACCGCCTCGACCCCTTCGAGCCGCCTGCCGTCGAGCCGCTCGGCGAGCCCCTTGACCGCCGCGCGGGGGTGCGGAGTCTCGACCTCGACGCACTCGCCGACGAGAACCTGCAGCCGCCGGGCCGCACGGTGGAGCGAATCCCCTTCGGGCACACGGGGAAGCCTACGATTGAGCCGTGCCGAAACCGTCGATCGGAGTCCGCTGGTGGCTGGGAGTCGCCTTCGCCGTCGTCGCGGCGACGTCGACCGCGATCGTCGTCGCCCAGTTCTCGGACCGCTCGGAGAACGTCTTCCGCAGTCACGGGGAGGAGCAAACGCTCGCCGACGCCCAGACGGCCGCGCAGAAGAACGTCACGGCCGGCACGCTCGACCAGGTGGCGAGCAGGCTCCAGGGGAACGTCCGGCTCAGGCTCTTCGGGACGGGCGGTGCCCCGGCGGGAGCGTCGGCTCTCGAGCGCGAGGCCGTGAGCCACGCGGTCACAGGCGAGAACTACGTCAAGGGAACCTCCGACGGAGGGACGTTCGTGGCCGCGATCCCGTATCACGGCGCGGTGCTCGTCGCCGTCAGCCGGCAGCCGGCCACGGCCGAGGCGATCGACACGGTGAACGGCGAGGCGCTGCGGGCGGGCGTCATCGCCGGCGTGATCGGCGTCATCGTCGGCCTGCTGTTCGCGCAGCTGATCGCCCTGCGGCTGCGCCGCCTCAGCGCGGCCACCGAGGCGATCGCCCACGGCGACTTCGAGACGCCGCTCCGCTACTACTTCCGCGACGAGTTCGGGATCCTGATCCAGAACTTCGACCGGATGCGCCGCCAGCTGCGCCGCTCGTTCCGGCGCGTCGAGGCGGAGCGCGACCGCCTGCGCCTCCTCCTGGAGCGGCTGCACGAGGGCGTGCTCACGATCGACCAGGATCTCGTCGTCCACTTCGCGAACACCGAGGCACGCCGGCTGCTCGGGGGCCGGGTGCGGGAGGGCGACGCGCTGCCGGAGCCGTGGCAGGGATTCGAGCTCCGCGACTTCGCCCAGCGGCTGTTCGACGAGCGGGCGAGGGTCACGCAGGTGCACGTGACGCCCGACGAGCAGCACGCGTACGGCGTGACCGGCATCCCGTCGCAGCCCGAGACGGACTGGGCGCTGCTCGTGGTGGACGACCTGACCGAGCAGGAGCGGCGGGAGCTCGCCGAGCGCGAGTTCGTCTCGAACGCGGCGCACGAGCTGCGAACTCCGCTGACGACGATCATCGGCGCAGTCGAGGTGCTGCAGGCCGGCGCGAAGGAGGATCCCGTCGAGCGCGACCGCTTCCTTGCCCACATCGAGCGCGAGAGCGGCCGGCTGGCGCGCCTCGCTCGGGCGATGCTGACGCTGGCGCGCGCCCATTCCGGCGAGGAGCAGCCGCGCGTCGAGGCGGTCGAGCTCGCGCCGCTGCTGCGGGAGGTCGCCGCCGGGCTCCATCCGCATGCCGGAGTCGCGGTCGAGGTGGAGGTCGAGGACGGTCTCGCGGTCGAGGCGAACCGCGACCTGCTCGAGCAGGCGCTCCGCAATCTCGGCGAGAACGCCGCGAAGCACACGGCGCACGGCTCGGTCGTGCTCCGCGCCCACGGCGACGGGAACACGGTGACGGTGGAGGTGGAGGACTCCGGCCCGGGCATCCGTCCGGAGGTGCAGCGCCACGTCTTCGACCGTTTCTACCGCGGTGAGCGCGACCCGCACGGCTTCGGCCTCGGCCTCGCGATCGTCCGGGAGTCCGTGCGGTCGCTCGGCGGCCGGATCGAGCTCGACTCCTCGCCCGGCCACGGGACTGTGTTCCGGATCCTGCTCGCGCCAGCTCGCGTCCGTGAGGAGGTTCCGGCGGCGTGAGCGTCGCGCCCGTGAACGGCCAGGGCGACCGGATCCTGCTCGTCGACGACGACGCCGGCGTTCGCGACGTCGTCGCCTTCACACTACGGCGCGAGGGCTACGAGGTGGACGAGGAGCGGGACGGCCAGTCGGCTCTCGATTCGGGACGCTCGGGCCTGTACTCGCTCGTCGTCCTCGACGTGATGCTGCCCGGCCTGTCCGGCGTCGAGGTGTGCCGCGCGCTGCGCGCCGAGAGCGACGTGCCGATCCTGATGCTGACCGCGCGGGACGCGGAGTCGGATCGCGTCCTCGGGCTCGAGCTCGGTGCGGACGACTACGTGACGAAGCCGTTCTCGAGCGCCGAGCTGCTCAGCCGCGTCCGCGCGATCCTGCGACGCCGCGAACTCGACCGGGCGGGCGGCGGCTCGACGCTGCGCAAGCTCGGCGGCCTCCAGATCGACCTCGGCCGCCACGAGGTGCTCGTCGACGGCGAGCGCGTCCACCTGACGCTGTCGGAGTTCAAGGTCCTGTCCCTCCTCGCCGAGCAGCCGGACGCCGTCGTCTCGCGCCGTGAGCTCATGCAGCACCTCTGGGCGAGCGAGCACGTCGGGGACGAGCACGCCTGCGAGGTGCACATCTCGAACCTGCGCCGGAAGATCGAGCGCGATCCGTCCCAGCCGGAGCGGCTCGTGACCGTGCGCGGCTCGGGCTACAAGCTCGTCGCGGCGTGAGCCTGCTCGATACGCCGCTCTGCGAGCTGCTCGGCGTCGAGCACCCGCTCGTGCAGGCGCCGATGGCGAACAACGCCCCGCCGGCGCTCGCGGCTGCCGTCTCCGCGGCCGGCGCGCTCGGCTCGATCGCAGGAGCCGCCCTCTCCCCGGACGGGCTGCGGGCAGCGATCCGCGAGGTGCGGGAGACGACGCGGCGCCCCTTCGCGGTCAACCTCTTCGCGTCGCCGTACCTGCGCGAAGGCACGCTCGAGGTCGTGCTCGACGAGCGCCCGCCGGTGTTCAGCTTCACCTTCGGGGTCGTCGATCCCGCTCCGCTGCGCGAGGTGGGGATCGTCGTCCTCGGCACGGCGACGACGGCCGAGGAGGCGCAGGCACTCGAGCGGGCCGGTGTCGACGCCGTCGTCGCGCAGGGCACGGAGGCAGGCGGCCATCGCGGCTCGTTCCTCGACGGCTTCCCCCTCGTCCCGCTCGCGGAGCTCGTGCCCGGGTGTGTCGACGTGGTGTCGGTGCCCGTCGTCGCGGCCGGCGGGATCGTGGACGGCGCCGGCATCGCACAGTTTCTGCGGCTGGGCGCGCAGGGCGTCTCGCTCGGGTCCGCGTTCCTCTTCACACCCGAGGCCGGTCGCCCACCCGAGCACCTGGAGGCGCTGCGCTCGTCCGAGACCGTGGTCACGGACGCGTACACCGGCCGGCCGATGCGCGCTGCCCGGACGCCCGCGCTCGAGGATCTGATGGCGGGACCGCCTCCGCTGCCGTTCCCCGAGCAGCGACGGGTCGCGGCGGAGAAGGGGCCGCTGTTCATGGGCGGCACCGGCGCCGCCCGCGGGCGCGAGCTCGCGGCGGGAGAGCTGGTGCGACTGCTCGTGGAAGAGGCCGCGAGCAGCTGAAGCCTGGCGGTCTCATCGCATTACGACTAATATGCGCGCGGCCTAAGTTGGTACGACGGTCGTCCAGCCGCTCAGGCGGGCGACTCCGAGAAAAGGGGAAACATGCGGATCAAGCAATCACGGCTTCGGCTGCCCGTCGCGGCGGCGGCGCTCGGTACCGCCGCACTCGTCGCGGTGGCGCCGGCGGCGGCGCACGGGCACCACGGCCATCATCACCAGAAGCGCCGGGCGCGGGCGCACGCCGTCTACGTCTCGCCGAACGGCGCGGCGACCAAGCGCGACAACTCGTGCAGGCACGCGAAGTACGACTCGATCCAGGCAGCCGTCGAGGCGGCGCCGCTCGGGGGCGTCGTCGTCGTCTGCCGCGGGACGTACCACGAGATGGTCACGGTCGACCGGCGCCTGACGCTGCTCGGTCAGCGCGGCGCCACGATCGACGCCACCGGGAACCCGTACGGGGTCGGCGTCAGCGCGTCGTACTCGAGGGTCATCGGCCTCACCGTCGAGAACGCGAGCCCGCTCGATCCGAGCCACGGCAAGCTCGCGGACGGAATCGTGACGATCGGGCTCGGCCCGAACGGACCGGTCGCAGCCGACCACGTGACGATCCTCAGGAACGCGGTCAGCGGCAACCTCGGTTCCGGGATCGACCTGAACAGCACGTCCCACTCGGTCGCGATCGGGAACAGGGCGAACGCCAACGGCGTCGGCATCAACGTCGCCGACGACCTGGGCAAGCCTTCGTCCCACAACGTGGTCGGGTTCAACATTGCGAACCGGAACTTCGGCGGCTGCGGGATCGCGCTCGCCGACCACTCCGGCGCGGGTGTCACCGACAACCTCGTCTACAGGAACGTGGCCAACGGCAACGGCCTGAGCACGCCGACCGCGCCGGACGCGTCGGCCGGTAGCGGCGTCATCCTCGCGACCGCGATCCCGAACGGCGTCGTGACCGGGAACACGGTCACGCGCAACCGGTTCTCGGGCAACGGGCACGGCGGCGTCGTCGTCCACGCGCACGCTCCGGGGGACGACTTGAGCGGTACCGTCATCTCCCGCAACAGCATCGGCGAGAACAACGTCCGCACCGACGAGAACGACCTGCAGACGACCGGGATCTACCTCGGCAGCCTCTCGCCGCAGACGATCACGGTCAGCGGCAACCAGATCCACGACGACTACTACGGGATCTTCGCGTCCGGGCCTGTGACGGTGGTCCAGAAGCACAACCGCTTCCACCACGTCAGGCAGACGCTCGGCACCTTCCCGACCTTCTGACCGGCGCCACGGGGCCGGCGGGCACGTGCCTGCCGGCCCCCTCTCACGCGGCGACGGGATCGCCCTAACGGACCTGTCTGGTGTCAGACACCCAGACATGTCTCGAAGCGGCATCTTCCCCGGAAAGAGCGGGTTCCGGTCCGGTTTTCCGGCCTTTCGGCCGTGTCCGGTGTCAGACACCTGGACACGTCTCATCGAGACGCGGCCGCGGTCACTGCGGCGGCGCGGCTAGGCGCGCAGCACGGCGCGCCGCGGGCCGGCGAGGAAGCCGGCCTCGACGAGCAGCGGCATGACGAGGGTCTCGGCGACGGGCTCGCCGTCGAAACGCTCCACTGCGAGGCGCTTCGCGCCGCCGCGCTTCACGAACGAGACGAGCGCCGCCAGCGCCGGCCGAAGCCATTCCTCCTCCGGCTCGCGGAGCGGCACGAGCGAGCGGCCGCCGCGCTCGACGTAGAGCGCCGGCTCACCGCCGAGCAGAACCACATGAGCTCCCGCCACCCGCGCGGCACGCGCACCCGCCCGTTTGGGCCACGGGATCACCGCGCCGTACGGCTGGGCCGGGTCGGCGGCTGCCAGCACGAGCGGCTGGCGCTCGTCCCCGTCGCGCGGCCGCAGCTCTCGCAGCCGCTCGACTGCACCGCCGAGCGCGAACTGGGCGCCGCCGAGCCCCTCCACGAAGTAGCCGCGGCGACAGGAGCCGAGCGTCTCGAGCGCCCGCAGCTCGCCGTACACCGCGCCGTAGCCCCCGGAGATCCCCTCGGCCCGGACCGCATCCCGCGTCACGATTCCATGCCGCTCGAGCAGCAGCTCCGCAAGAGCGCGCCGGTCCGCCTCGCCGCCGGCGAAGAGCTGATCTGCGAGCGACCAGCGTCCCTGCGTGGCCGTCGGACGCTGCGCACGGGTGCGCGAGAAGCGACGGGCCCGGCGGTCGGGCCGCGGCGGCTGGTAACGCCGCTCGGCGCGGAGCGGCGACCACGAGTCGTTCGTCACCTCGCCGCTCCAGACGAGATCCCACAACGCAGGGAGCGCCGTCTCGGCGTCGAGCCCGGTCCCCGCGCGGAGCCCGTCCCAGAAGAGCGCGCCGCCGGCGAGCGCGGAGCGAATCGCGTCGTGCGCCTCCCCGTCCGGCTCCGGCGCGGCCGACGGCCTGCCGAGAAGCGCTGCGTCGTCCCGGAAGAAGAGTGCCACGCGGCCGAGCCCCGCGCCGACCCAGACGAGCTCGCCGGACGCACAGAGCTGGTCGAGCTGCTCGGGCCGGTAGCCGGGCACGCGCCGCGGCAAGACCTCTGCCTCCCACAGCGCCACGGGCAGCGCGAGCCCCTGCAGCGGCACGAGCGCCTCCCGCAGCGACGCGCGCCGGTCGATGCCGTGCCAGCTCGGGAGGAAGCGGCCGAGCGCCGCCTGCTCCACCGGCTCCACCTCGCGACGAAGCGCGGCGAGCGACGCGCGCCGCAGCCGGCGCAGGACGTCGGGGTCGCACCACTCGCGCTCGCTGCCGCCGGGACGGAGCTCGCCCCGGACGAGCTTCTCCTCGCGCTCGAGCTCGCGTAGCTCCTCCTCGACGTCGAGGCCGAACCACGTGGACGCCTCGGCGGTCGTGGACGGCCCGCGCCCACGCGCCCAGCGCGCCACGAGCGAGCGGAGCGCGTTCTCGACCGGCTCGAGAAACACCGCGGGAAGGCCGGACGGCGGCACGACGCCGAGCGCGTCGCGGTAGCGCCCAGCGTCCTCGGCTGCCGCGAGCCGCTCCTCGCCGGCGACACGGACGCGGATCGCGCGCCGCTCCGCCTCGAGGATCGCAGCATGCTCCTCGTCGAACTCACCGGCCCGCAGGTCGCCTCTCAAGCGGAGCAAATCGTGGAGCCGCTCGGGATCCTGCGGGAACGGCCGCAGCGACGCCTCCACCTCCGCGAGCGCGGCGGGATCGATGAGCTCGCGCAGCTCCTCCTGGCCGAGCAGCTCGCGCAGGAGGTCGCGGTCGAGCGACAGCGCCTGCGCACGCCGCTCCGCCGGCGGCGTGTCGTCCTCGTACATGTAGGTCGCGATGTAGTCGAAGAGGAGCGAGGAGGCGAAAGGCGAGGCCGTGGCGGTCTCGACGTCCACGAGGTCGAGCTCACGGGCGCGCAGCCGGCCGAGCAGCCGCTTCAGCGCGGGCAGGTCGAACACGTCCTGCAGGCACTCGCGGTACGTCTCGAGGACGATCGGGAAGCTCGCGTACTTGCGAGCGACCTGGAGCAGGCCCTGCGCCTTGAGGCGCTGCTGCCAGAGCGGCGTCCGCTCGCCGGGGCGGCGGCGCGGGATGAGGAGGGCGCGGGCGGCGTTCTCGCGGAAGCGCGCGCCGAACAGCGCCGACTGCCCCACCTCCGCGAGCACGAGCTCCTCCAGCTCGTCGGGATCGAGCACGAGCAGGTCGGTCGCAGGCGGCGAGTCGGCGTCGGGCAGGTGAAAGGCGATGCCGTCGTCCGACCAGATCGACTGCACCTCGAGGCCGAGCGACTCCCGCAGCCGCGCGCCGACGGCCATCGCCCACGGAGCGTGGACGCGCGCGCCGAACGGCGTGAGGATGCAGACGCGCCAGTCGCCGATCTCGTCGCGGAAGCGCTCGACGACGACGGTGCGGTCGGAGGGCAGCGCGCCCGTCGCCCGCTCCTGCTCGCGGAGGAACGCCAGGAGGTTCCGCTGCGCGCGCTCGTCGAGATCCGGCACCTGGGGCTCGTGCTGGGCGAGCAGCTCGCGCGCGAAGCGCCCGATCGCTTCCCCGAGCTCGTACGGGCGGCCCACGCCCTCGCCCTTCCAGAACGGGACCGCTCCGGGAACGCCCGGCGCCGGCGAGACGAGCACGCGGTCGCGGCCGATCTCCTCGATCCGCCACGACGACGCCCCGAGCACGATCACCTGGCCGGCGCGGGCCTCGTAGACCATCTCCTCGTCCAGCTCCCCCACGCGACTCGCAGGCTCCGAGCCCGCGATGAAGACGCCGAAGAGACCGCGGTCGGGGATGGTGCCTGCATTCGTCACGGCGAGCCGCCGGGCGCCGGGCCGGCCGCGGAGGACGCCGCCAGTCCGATCCCAGACGATCCGGGGGCGCAGCTCCGCGAACTCGTCCGACGGATAGCGGCCCGCGAGCATGTCGAGGACGTTCTCCAGCTGCGCGCGCGAGAGGTCGGCGAAGGGATAGGCGCGGCGAACGAGCTCGTGCAGCTCCCCCACCTCGACCTCCTCGTCGGCGCAGATCGCGACGATGTGCTGCGCGAGCACGTCGAGCGGGTTGCGCGGGATCTGCGTCTCCTCGATCAGCCCTTCGCGCATCCGCTGCGCGACGACCGCCGACTCGAGCAGGTCGGCCCGGAACTTGGGGAAGATCCGCCCGCGCGAGACCTCGCCGAGCGAATGTCCGGCGCGGCCGATCCGCTGTAGCCCGCGTGCCACCGACTTCGGCGACTCGACCTGGATCACGAGGTCCACGGCGCCCATGTCGATGCCGAGCTCGAGAGGAGGTCGCAACGAGGCAGGGGATCCGGCCCGCCTTCAGGTCCTCCTCGATCTGCGTCCGCTGCTCGCGGGCCAGCGAGCCGTGATGGGCTCTGGCCAGCTCCTCCTCCGCCAGCTCGTTCAGCCGGAGCGCGAGCCGCTCGGCGAGCCGGCGGTTGTTGACGAAGAGGATCGTCGAGCGGTGGGCACGGACGAGCTCGACGAGCGCCGGGTAGATCGAGGGCCAGATCGAGCGCGCCTCGTGGCCCTCTTCGCGGGCTTCGCCCGGCTCCCGCATGTCCTCGACCGGGACGACGACCTCGAGGTCGAGCTCCTTGGCGACTCCGGCGTCGACGAGCTCGATCGGCCGCCCTCCCCACCGGGCTCCGGAGGAGCCCGGGGTTCCCCGACGGGCGTCGTCGGCTTCGCCGACGACGCTTCCACCAGCGACGAACTTCCCGATCTCCTCGAGCGGCCGCTGCGTCGCCGACAGCCCGATCCGCTGCGGCGGCTGTGCCGCGAGCGCCTCGAGGCGCTCGACCGAGAGCGCGAGATGCGCGCCGCGCTTCGTTCCCGCGACCGCGTGCACCTCGTCCAGGATCAGCGTGTCGACGCTGCGCAGCAGCTCGCGTGCGCGCGACGTGAGCAGGAGGAACAGCGACTCCGGAGTGGTGATCAGGATGTCCGGCGGCTCACGGAGCATGGCCGCGCGCTCCTTCTGCGGCGTGTCGCCGGTGCGGACGGCAACGCGCAGCTCCGAGCCGAGCCCGGCGAGCGGGCCGCGCAGGTTCCGCTCGACGTCGTAGTTGAGCGCCTTGAGCGGCGAGACGTAGAGGACGCGGAGACCCCGTCCCGGCCTGGCCGTGAAGCGGTCGATCGCCGAGAGGAACGCCGCGAGCGTCTTTCCCGACCCGGTGGGCGCCTGGATGAGGACGTGCCCGCCGGCGGCGATCGCAGGCCAGCCCTGCTCCTGCGCGGGCGTCGGCGCGGCGAAGTTCCGCTCGAACCAGGCGCGGGTCTCGGGGCGGAAGGCCTCCAGCGGATCCACGTGAGCAGGGTAACTTCCCGCCGGTGACCTACTCGATCGTCGGGAGGGACGAGGCGAGCGGCGAACTGGGCGTCGCCGTCCAGTCGCGGGCCTTCGTCGTGGGGTTCTGCGCCTGGGCGCAGCCCGGGGTGGGCGCGGTGGCGACGCAGTCGTTCACCGAGCGCGGCTACGGCCCGCGCGGGCTCGACCTCCTGGCGGCCGGCGAGCCGCCCGCGGACGCGCTCGCACAGCTGGTCGAGGCGGACGAGCAGCGCGACTTCCGGCAGGTCGCCTTCCTTGCCGCCGACGGGCGGACGGCTGCGCACACGGGAGAGGCCTGCATCCCCGACTGCGGCCACGCCGCCCGTCCCGGAGTCTCGGCGCAGGGGAACATGCTCGCGTCGTCGTCGGTCTGGCAGGCGGCGGCGGACATGTTCGACGCGACGGCCGGCCCACTCGCCGAGCGCCTGCTCGCGGCGCTGGACGCGGCAGAGGAGGCGGGCGGCGACTTCCGCGGGCGCGAGAGCGCGGCGCTGGTCGTCGTCTCCGGCAACCGGGAGGAGGAGCCGTGGGAACGCGTCTTCGACCTGCGCGTCGACAACCACGCGGAGCCGTTGCAGGAGCTACGGCGCCTCCACGGGATCGCAGCGGCCTACCGGAGGCGGCGCGACTTCGGCGAGCAGACCGACCTCGAGGAAGAGGTCCAGCTCGCGCGGTCGGCCGGGCTGCCCGAGGATCAGGTCGCCGTCACGGCAGCGGTCGCGGCCCTGGCGCGCGGCGATCTCGACGAGGCGGCGGCCCGGCTGCGTCCCACCGGCGCCTCTGACCCGCGCTGGCGCGAGGCGCTGGACCGGTACGTCCGGCTCGGCTTCATGCCGCCCGGAGTCCTCGACCGCCTCGGCTGAGAGGTCTACGGTACGAGCATGGCCACCTGTCCTGCGTGCGGGCAGGAGAATCCGGACGGCTTCCGGCTCTGCGGGATGTGCGGCGCCGCGCTCTCGCCGGCGGTCACGGTCGCGCGAGAGGAGCGGAAGGTCGTGACGATCGTCTTCACCGATCTCGTCGGCTCGACGGCACGCGCGGAAGGGCTCGACCCCGAGGACGTCCGCGCCACCCTGTCCAGCTACTACGCGCAGCTCCGCGCCGAGCTCGAGCGGCACGGCGGCACCGTCGAGAAGTTCATCGGCGACGCGGTGATGGCCGTTTTCGGTGCGCCGGTCGCGCACGAGGACGACCCTGAGCGCGCGGTGCGCGCAGCGCTCGCGATCCGCGACTCGATCGGCGACGAGCTCCAGATCCGCACGGCGGTCAACACCGGCGAGGCGCTCGTCGCGCTCGGCGCGCGCCCCGGCGAGGGCGATGCAATGGTGGCCGGCGACGTCGTCAACACGGCGGCGAGGCTCCAGAGCTCCGCGCCCGTCAACGGGATCCTCGTCGGCGAGGGGACGTACCGCGCGACCCGCCACGCGATCGAGTACCGCGAGGCTCCGCCCGTCGAGGCCAAGGGGAAGGCCGAGCCGGTGAGCGTGTGGGAGGCGGTCGGAGCCCGCTCGCGCTTCGGCAGCGACGTCGAGCAGAAGCTGCGGACGCCGCTCGTGGGCCGCGAACGGGAGCGAAACCTGCTCGCCGACGCCTTCGAGCGCGCGCGCCGCGAGCAGTCGGCCCAGCTCGTGACGCTCGTCGGAGTCCCCGGGATCGGGAAGAGCCGGCTCGTCGCCGAGCTGTTCCAGATCACCGACGCGGACGAGGAGATCATCTCCTGGCGCCAGGGCCGTTCCCTCCCCTACGGCGAGCGCGTGAGCTTCTGGGCGCTCGGCGAGATCGTCAAGGCCCACGCCGGAATCCTCGAATCGGACGACACGGCTACGGCCGAGGAGAAGCTCGTGGCCATGGTCGAGGGGCTGGCCGAGGACGAGCAGGAGCGGGAGTGGCTGGCGCGGCACACGCGGCCGCTCGTCGGGCTCGAGGGCGCGGAGCGCGCCGAGCGCGAGGAGGCGTTCGCAGCCTGGCGCCGGCTGCTGGAGGCGGCCGCGGAGCAACGTCCGCTGATCCTCGTGTTCGAGGACCTCCACTGGGCCGACGACGGGCTGCTCGATTTCGTCGACCATCTCGCCGACTGGGCGACGACGGTTCCGCTCCTCATCGTCGGCACGGCGCGACCCGAGCTGCTCGACCGCAGGTCGGACTGGGGCGGCGGCAAGCGCAACGCCTTCACGCTCTCGATCGGAGCGCTCACGAACGAGGAGACGGCGCAGCTCCTCCAGCGGCTGCTCGACCGCGCCGTGCTCGACGCCGAGGCGCAGCAGGCGGTTCTACAGCGCGCCGAGGGGAATCCGCTCTACGCCGAGGAGTACGCACGAATGCTCGCCGAGCACGGAACCCGCGAGCTGCAGCTCCCCGAGACCGTGCAGGGGCTGATCGCGGCGCGCATCGACGGGCTGGCACCCGACGAGAAGGCGCTCCTGCAGAACGCGTCGGTGATCGGCAAGGTCTTCTGGCCGGGCGCGCTCGAGGGGGCCGACGATCACCTCCTCCGCGCGCTCGAACGGAAGGAGTTCACGCGCCGCGACCGCCGCTCCTCGATCGCCGGCGAGACGCAGTACGCCTTTCTCCACGCGCTCGTCCGCGACGTCGCGTACGGCCAGCTGCCGCGCGCGGAGCGAGCGGAGAAGCACCGGCGTGCCGCGGAATGGCTGTCCTCGCTTGCCGGCGACCGGGCCGAGGATCACGCCGAGATGCTCGCCAACCACTATCACGAGGCGCTCTCCCTGGCCGAGGCGGCCGGACTCGACACGAGCACGCTCCGTGGCCCGGCGCGGAAGGCGTTCGCGGAGGGGGCGCAGCGGGCGCTCTCCCTCGGCGCCGGCGCCGCCGCGCATACTCTCGCGCTCGAGGCGCTCGACCTCGCAGCTCTCGACGATCCGCATCGGCCGCAGCTTCAGCTTCTCGCTGCGTACGCCGGGCGTCTCGCCGGAACCGACGACGCCCCGGATCTGCTGCAGCCTGCCATCGCCGCGTTCGAGGAGCGCGGCGACCCGGGTCGCGCAGCGGAAGCGGCCGTCCTCCTCGGCAGCGACTACTTCTATCGCGGCGAGGTCGCTGCGGTTCGCGAGGTGCGGGACAAGGCCCTCGATCTCGCGCAGTCGGCGCCGGCGTCGCCGGCAGTGGCACGGGCAGTCGCGAGCGCTGCGAGGTCGTTGCTGGTGCTCGACCGAGACTTCGAACGAGCGCTCGAGCTCGCTCGCGCCGCGTTCTCGCTCGCCGACGAGGCCGGCGACGACGAGACCGCGGCGGTGGCGTTGAACACGATCGGCATGACGCGTGTCCTCCTGGGCGACGCCGACGGCATCGACGAGCTCGAGGAGAGCGTGGAGCGGGCGGCACGCGGCGGGTCGGTGTTCCATCTCCACAGCGCGCTGAACAACCTCGCGAACAGCCTCTGGCAGGTCGGCCGGCTCGCCGAGGGATCGGCCCGCATCCACGAGGCACGGGCTCTGTGCGAGCGGTACGGCTTCGTGAGCGCCCTGGCCTGGAACGACGCGGAACTCGTGTACGACGCGTTCTATCGCGGAGACCTGGCGGGCGTGGTCGACCTGGCGAAGCGTTTCTTCGACGAGCGCGCAGGCTCGCTCGGGTACCAGGAACGCGGAGTTCGCGCCACACGCGCACAGGCACTGCTCGCTCGGGGTCAGCTCGACGAAGCAGTCGCCGACGCCGAGCTCGCGCTGTCGCAGGCGCGCGGAGCCGGAGCCGACGCCCAGACGGCAGCGCATACGGTCGGCGCCGCGACGATCGCCTTGCGAGCGGCGGGGCGGACTGCCGAGGCGGAAGAGCTCCTGGGTGAGATCCTCACGGGCTGGATCGGTGAGGAGGTCGCCAACCTCCCGCTCCATCTCGCCGAGCTCGGTCGAGGCGAGGAGTTCTCAAGGGCCCTGAAGGAGCGCCGGGGACACGCCTGGCTCGAGGCCGGTCGCGCGGCCGCCCGCGGCGACCTCGTGCATGCCTCCGAGATCTACGGACGGATCGGCGCCCGCTACCAGGAGGCGTGGGCGGCCCTGCTCGCCGCAGAGCGCGGCGACACTTCGCGGCTCGACGAGGCGCTCGCGTACTTCGAGGAGCAGGGGGCGACGCCGTACGTCCAGCGCTGCCGCGCTCTGATGCAGTCCTCCGCATAGGATCAAGCCATGCCCGAGGCGCTCTGGTTCACGGAGGACGAGGCGGCTTGCCGCCTCCTCGCCGAGGATCCGTTCGCTCTGCTCGTCGGCTTCGCGCTCGACCAGCAGGTCACCGTCCAGCAGGCGTTCCTCGGCCCGCTGAGGCTGAAGGAGCGGCTCGGCACCCTCGAGCCGCGCGCAGTGGCGGACGCGGACATCGAGCCGCTCTTCCGGCAGAAGCCCGCCATCCACCGCTTCCCCGGCTCGATGGCCGGGCGGGTGCGGGAGCTTGCGGCAACCGTCGCGGACGACTACGACGGCGACGCCTCCCGCCTCTGGACGGACGCGGCGGACGGCGCCGACCTGCGGCGGCGCATCTCGTCGCTCCCCGGCTTCGGCGAGATGAAGATCAAGTCGCTCGGTGCCGTGCTCGCGAAGCGCTTCGGCGTGCCGGTCGCGCAGGAGCTCGTCCCCGGTCATCCGACGCTCGGAGACGTCGACTCCCCGCAGGCGCTCGCCGACTACCAGGCGGCGAAGAAGGCACACAAGGCCGCGGCCAGAGCGCTCACGCGCTGACTGGGTGTGATGGGCGAGTGCGATGCAAGGACGCAGGTAGCGGCGATAGCGGCGCTACGCGACCGAGGACGCCGCAGCGCGCCGCCCAGCAGGGCCAGCAGCCCGTGCCGCGCACTGGTGGCGGCCCTAGCCGGGTGGTAGGCGTCGAAGTCCGCACGCTGACCGACGGCGGCCAGCCGGCCGAGCAGACAGCCCATGCCCTCGCCGAGTTCGTCACCGCCGCGAAGCAGACACTCGAGATCGCGGTCTACGACCTCAACCTGCCGCCGGAGCTCGACGCGATCGTCTGCGGCGCGCTCGCCGACGCGCACGAGCGCGGCGTCGCGGTCCGCCTCGCGTACAACCTCGACCACGCGAAAGCCGTCCCGGTGCCGCCGCCGCCGACCACGGCTCCGGAGACGATCGAGGCTCAGCCCTTCCCGACCGCCGCAATCCCCGGAGTCCCGGATCTCATGCACCACAAGTACGTCGTCCGCGACGCCGCCTCCGTCTGGACCGGCTCGACGAACTGGACGGCCGACTCGTGGACTCGGGAGGAGAACGTCGTCCTCACCGTCGACTCGCCCGGGATCGCGGCCCGCTATCGCGACGACTTCGAGCAGCTCTGGACGACGCGCACCGTTGCCCACAGCGGCAAGGTCGACACCGCGCCCGTCGACGGGATGCGTGCCTGGTTCTGCCCCGGACGCGGCGAGAAGCTCGCACACCGGATCGCGAAGGCGATCGGCGCCGCCCGGCGCCGCGTCCGGGTCGCCTCGCCCGTGATCAGCTCGGCGCCGATCCTCGGAACGCTCGCGCAGGCCGCGTCCGACGGGAAGGTCGACATCGCGGGCGTCGTCGACGCGACCCAGATCGCCGAGGTGCTGTCGCAGTGGCACGAGAACGGGAACGCGAACTGGAAGGGCCCGCTGCTGCGGACGGTGCTCACGCGCGCGCCGTTCTCCGGGAAGCGGTCGACGCCCTACGCCCCGGGGTCGGTGCACGACTACATGCACGCGAAGGTGACCGTCGCCGACGACACCGTCTTCGTCGGCAGCTTCAACCTCTCCCACTCGGGCGAGCTGAACGCCGAGAACGTGCTCGAGCTCGTGGACCGGGAGCTCGCCGACCGCCTGGCCGGTTTCATCGACGCCGTCCGCGGCCGCTACCCGGCGGTCGAGCTTTAGAGGGATTTCTCTATCGACTTTTGTCACTTCGGCCGACGAATCCAGCATGGCTGCGGCGCCGGCGATCCTTCCGTCCCCATTTAGGGGGATGCTCCGGTCATACCGGACTCATACGGCGCCCACCCTCGGTTTCATAAGGCGCCGACCGATCCTCTGGTCATCGGACAACGAGTCCGCCCGGTACGACCACGACCAGAGGAGATTCGAAATGCGCAAGATCCGGAACGCGACACGGCTCACCAAGATGGTGATCGCCGGAGTGGCCGCGGCCACCGTCTTCGGCGGCGTCTACGGCTTCGCCGCCTCGCTCGGCCTCAGCACCACCGGCCTCGGCGCCGGCAGCAGCGTCGTCGCGGCCTGCGGCA
>Ga0134128_10004788_pt1 | contig 16485 bp, 24 predicted proteins | sample KB31754_FD_96462 | JGI IMG/M metagenome (GOLD analysis project Ga0134128, IMG submission 96462) | Terrestrial soil microbial communities with excess Nitrogen fertilizer from Kellogg Biological Station, Michigan, USA - KB3-175-4 | ecosystem: Environmental > Terrestrial > Soil > Unclassified ...
CGCCTCAACCATCTCGGGGGTAACCTCGCGACGTTCGCAACGGGTATCTGAATACCCTATCTCATTCTGCTGAGTCAAAGGTATAATTCCGGACCAATCCGGATCGAACTGCTATAAAAGGCGCAAGCTGAGATGAATCCTCCGGGCGGCCGCGAAGGCCGGGCCGGGGGTTTGTTTGCGGCGCTGTCTCTCAACACGCCCGCTCACTCCCCTTCCCCGTCATTCCCGCGAAAGCGGGAATCCAGAGCGACATCGCGTCTGCCTCCCTGGACCCCCGCTTTCGCGGGGGTGACGGATGAGAGAGGGCGCCGAGCTGCCCCGCTTTCGCGGGGATGACGAATTAGGAACGGGACGACCGTTGAGAGAGCGCGCGCCCTCCCTTTTCCCCTCCTTCCCTCCTCTCTCTATTCCGAAAGACAACCCATGGCCACCAAACCACTGACCGAGCGCCAGGCGCGCTTCGTCGAGCACTATCGTCTGCACGGCAACGCGGCGCGCGCCGCGCGCGAGGCCGGCTATGCGCCGCATCAAGGCGGCGCGATCGGCTGGATGCTGCTGCGCAATCCGAAGATCATCGCCGCCTTGCGCGTGCATGGCATCGAGATCGTGCTGACGCCGAAGCAGACGTCGCAGTTCGGCAACCCGGCGGTGAAGACGCATCGCCGCAAGGGGCTGACGCTGTTGCAAGAGCGCTTCGTCCAGCAATACCTGATCGACGGCAACGGCACGCAGGCGGCGATCCGCGCCGGGCTGCCGTCGCGCGATCCCGGGCACGCCGCCGTGAAGATGCTGCGGCACCGCGAGGTCGCCAAGGCGATCCAGCGCGAGCGCGCCGCCGCCGCGGCGCGGCTCGGCATCAGCGCCGATCGCGTGAAAAACGAGCTCGCGGCGATCGCCTTTGCCTCGATCGCCGATGTCGCCGATTGGGGGCCGGAGGGCGTGAGCCTCAAAGAAAAGAGCGCGCTGTCGCCGCACGACCGCGCCGCCATCGCCGAATTCGCGTGCGAGAAAACTCTTTCGGAAAAGGCGGGGGGCGAGAAGGCGACGACCAGCCGCACGCAGGTGAAGATGCATTCCAAGCAAAAGGCGCTCGACGCGCTGGCCAAGCATTTGGGGCTCTACGGCCGCGGCGCGCGCACGATCGCCAACGCGGCGGGCGGCGAGAAGCGCGACGCCAACACGATCCTGCGCGAGCGCCTCCTGAAGATCGCGGCGCAGAAGAAGGAATGAGCAGCGCGCGCATCACCGCCCCTTCGCCTACTCGCCCTTCTTCCAGGCGCCGGCGAACCAGGCGGCTTTGTCGGCGTGTTTGAAGCGCACGGTCCATTGCGGCAGGCTGGGCGTGCTGGTCCAGCGGCCGCCGCGCGGGCCTTCGCGCTTGGTCAGCGCGTCCTGCCAGCCCGCGGCGTAGGGCGGCGCGACGGCGTGGGGAAATTCGCTCTCGGCGGTCATGGCGGACGCCTCCCGGTCCTTGCTGCGCGAGCGTGCCGCGCCCGCGCCAGCGCCCTTCGGCGCGGGATCGACGCCGTCGCTCACGTCGGCTTCTTACGGCGCAAAAGCTCCAGGCTCTGCCCGGCGGTGAAGCCGAGCTCACGCAATTGCCGCACGGCTTCCTCGCGCCCGGCATCGGCCAGCATCCCGGCATTTTCGTAGCGGAAGCGATTGAGGATCGCTTCGAGCTCGGCGAGAAATTGTTCCGCGGAGCGGCGCATCATCATCGGGGCATTCGCCTTTTGGGACATGCGCCGGGGGCGACGCATATCGGCGGGGCCGTTCGCCGCGAGCGATCCGGCCGCGCGCACACAGCAATTTATTCAATCAACAAACGCGCGCGCCGGTTGTTAGTTGCGCGCGCTTTCATTGGGGGAACGGATCGTGTTGAGATGCTTCCTCTTAGCCGTCATTCCCGCTGCTTCTGGACCCCCGCTTGCGCGGGGGTGACGGGGAAAGAGGGGCGCGCGCGCGAGCGAATTGCTGCGCGAAGGCAACATGGCTAGTGTCAGCGCCAGCAAGGAGCGGCTCATGCGCGGCAGCTACGCGATCGCGGTCTTGTGCTTGGCGTCACTCGTTCTCCCGGCGCCGGCGCGCGCCGACGATTTCCCGAACGACGTGAAGCGCACCTTTACGACCGACATTCCGCATTTCTTCCAGGACGACATCCCTTGCGCCTTCGGCGGCCAGCCGACGAGCGGCGCCCGATCCTCGTGCAAAGGCGCGAGCCATGCCGCCGCCACGCAGCACAAGGCGACGACCCACATGAAGAAGCGCAGCGCGAAGCAGCACCCCGCCAGCGCGCCGCAAGCGGCGCCGGCGAGCGCCGGTGCCAGCGCGGGTGCGACGGCGGGCGCGCCGCCCGCCCCAAGCCCCGCGAAGTGACGAGCGGCACCGTCGCGCAGCCGATATACGTGGGCGATGATTCCCGCCGGCTATATGCTCAAACACGTCGCGCGTCGGCCGGCGTGGCTGAAGGCGCCGCTTGTCGACGACATCTATTCCGTGAGCGGCTGCGTCTCGGCGAATTTCGCCGACTACGTCCCATACTGGAAGCATAACGGCTATTGGCTCTTCGACGCGCCGGCGGCGATGCGCGCGCTCGCGCAGGCGAACGCCCTCGATCTCGCCGGCACGACGCTCTTCTATTACGAGGTCTTCGAGGAAGAGTTCGACGAGGCGGCGCGCAGCTGGACCGGTTTCGCGCCCGACGCCTCGCTGCCGACCCATGTCGAGAAGCCGAGCGCGCCGCGGCTCGAAGGCTACGACGTCGCGACGTTCTGGGCGCGCACCAGCCCCGAATGCTCGCCGCTCTCCTGCAACGGGCTCGCGGAAAATCTCGGCGTCAACCGGCACTGCCTCTTCGCCTCGCTCGCTGATGCCCGCCAGGCGCTCGATGCCGGCGCGTTCGACAAATCCGAGCCCGGGCCGTTCCGCGTCTTCGCGGTCTACACGGTCGATCCCTGATCGGATCGCGGCGCGGCCCCGCGCAAACCGCGCTAGCCGGCGTCGTGACCGGGTGTCCCGATGCCGACTTCGCGCGCCTCGGCGCGCTTGGCGACTTTCTCGTAGTTCTCGGCGATGAGCAGCATGGCGATCTTGGCGGCAGGGTCCGCCAGCCCCTCAGCCGCCCGCCGCGCCTCGGCGGCCCGCTTCAACCAATGCTCCGGCAAATCGAGAATCCCGGACAAGGCGCAAATCCTCAAGCCCACGCTATGCGCAATAACCGGCCAGGCGGGCGCCTTATGTCGGGCCGTCGCCAAAGCGCCGGGCTCAAGCTCCCTGCGGCAGGCGCGGATCAGCGCAGCTCGGCGGAACGGCTGGCGGTCGTTCGCCCGCCGGTGCCGGCATTCGGCACGGCTAGCCCGGCGCCATCGCCTTGTCGGCCTCGGCCACGAGCTTCTCGAATTCCCGCGCGATCGTCTCATAACGTCGCTTGAGGTCGGGATCACTGGTCAGCTCCGCGAGCTTCCGGGCATGGAAAGCATGCTGGCGATAATATTCTGCGTACGACTTCCCGAGCGCCATCGTGGCGTCCTCCCAGCCCCCTCGGCCATAACGCCTCAGGTCAAGCTTGGTTCAATGGCGGCCGGACCAATCGCAAAAAAAGCCCCTGCCCGGACGCCGGGCTTCGGGACCGCCTCGGCCTGTGCCTTTACCCGGGAGCCTTCTCGAAGCGCTTCATCGCCGGCTCGGCGCCGAAGCGGACCCAAGGCAAGGCGCTGGCGCAGTAGATTTCGGCGCCGGGCTTCACCCAGCTCGGATCATCGAGCGTGCCGGCCTGGATCATCACGATGCCGGGCAGCGCTTCGGCCTCGTCCATGATCGAGGCGCCGCAATCGGGGCAGAAGCGGCGCTCGATCGCCTTGCCGCTGTCGCCTGCTTTGGTAAAGCCTTTGAGTGTGCCCGTGATCGCGACCGCCGCTTTCGGCAGCCCGATCACCGCCGCGAAGACGCTGCCGGTGAATCTCTGGCAATCGCGGCAATGGCAGAGCGAGACGAATTTCGGCTCGGCATCGGCGCGGTAGCGGATCTTGCCGCAGAGGCATCCGCCGGTGATTATCGCCATGGTTCTCTCCGCTCGCCGTTTCTCGCGCATCACTCGCGCTCCCTATTTTTATCGTCATTCCCGCGCAAGCGGGAATTGCTGGACGTCCGCTTTCGCGGCGCTGATCGTTTTCCGCTAGATTGCCGGAGCGGCGCGGCGGAAACGAAACATCTCGCCGGGTGTTTTATTGGCAGAGGGCGATTGATGACAGCGGTACATCCCCATGCGGACGCCACCTATCGCCTGATCCCCGGCGATGACGGCAGCTTTGCGGTCGAGGTCGCGATCCCCGGGAGCGGGCCGACCAAGGTGAGCGGCTTCGACAGCCAGGCCAAGGCGGAAGCCTGGATCGAGCGCCACAAGGCGAATATCGCGACCGGCACGATCATGCAGCAGCGCCCCAACTGGCGGACCGCGAAGCCGAAGTGATCGCCGGATCGGTCGCGATCGCCGGATCGGACGCCGGATTGGACAGGGGCCGCTTCGGGTCTCATACTCGGGCCGATCAATCGACCTTGGGTCGGTCGCCGCCGTTCCGCTCGCCCGAGCCCGACCCGGTTCCTCCCAAACAGCGATTGTGACGCGCGGCGCGCATTCACGCCGCGTTAACCTTGACGAGGAGGGATAGGATGCCCAGCGGCACGGTCAAATGGTTCAATGCGCAAAAAGGCTACGGCTTCATTCAGCCGACCGACGGCAGCAAGGACGTCTTCGTCCACATTACGGCCGTCGAAGCCGCCGGGATGGGCAGCCTGCGCGAGGGTCAGAAGGTGAGCTATGAGCTCGAGCGCGGCCGCGAAGGCAAGACCTCGGCCGTCAATCTGAAGAACGCTTAAACCCGCGCGCCGGCGGCGGGACGATCGCGCCGGCAAGGCCATTCTCGCATAAGGAGCTGAAGCGTGCAGGTTCTCGTTCGCGACAACAACGTCGATCAGGCTTTGCGCGTCCTCAAGAAGAAGCTGCAGCGCGAAGGGGTGTTCCGCGAGATGAAGCTGCGCCGCTCCTATGAGAAGCCCTCGGAGCGGCGGGCGCGCGAGCGCTCCGAGGCCGTGCGCCGCTATCGCAAGATGCTGCGCAAGCGGATGGAGCGCGAGGGGTACTGAGCCGCGCCGCCCCGCGCGGAAAGGAGCCGGTGCCGTGATCGACACGCATAAATTCAAGCTCGGCCAATCGGTCGAGCTGTTGCGCAAGGAGCAGCACCTGAAGCCGCTCGGCATGTTCGAGATCGTCCGCATCATGCCGACCGAGCATGGCTTTCGCCAATACCGCATCCGCTCGCTCGCCGACGGCCATGAGCGCATGGCGACGGAGGCCGAGCTCGCCTGAGCCCGGCTGACAGCGCGCGGCTGGAACGGGGCCCCGCGCCCCCGTGTTTTCTTTCTGATGCAGCGATATCTCATTCTCGCAAGCGCCGTGCTGATGGCGCTGGCGCCCGCAGCTGCGGCGCAATCGAGCGGCAGCACGGCGCAGCCTTCGATCCTTGGTGATAATGGCGTGGGCCTTAACGCGTTCGCGGTGCCGACGACGCGGAGCACGGGCGCGTGCACGGCCGATGCGTCATGCGCCAGCTTCCCGCTGACCCCGCTCGGCGCGACCACTCGATCGCTGGCCCCGCGCCTGACGCCGACAATCGGCGCACCGCCCGCTCTTTCCGGCAACGCGCTCACGAGCCCCGGCATCGGTGCCACACCGAATCAAATCGGCGGTCTCAATCGCCCGCGCGCCACTGCCGGCAACCCGGCGACGACCGGCACGCCGGCCGCGCCCAATGGCGGCACCCCGGCGATGTCGAGCACGAGCTTCCAAGCGCAATGCGCGAACTCGCTCGCCTGCAGCGCCTTCGAGGGACACTAAACTAAAAGATTCACAAAGAGGCGGTGAGACGGTGAGAGTGATGAATGCGCTACGCGCGAATACCGTTTCTCACCGCCTCTTCGTCTCATTGTGACCCTACGAATAAACCCCTCCCCCCTTGAGGGGGAGGGAGACAACGCGGAGCGTTGTCGGAGGGGGTGCAGCGTCGATGCGTGAATTTTCTGACGCGTATTTTTCTGAAGCAAGCCCCCACCCGCGCGACCCTCCGGCTCGCGCTTCCCTCCGCCTCAAGGGGGGAGGGGCATTTAGTTCGATGCGCGCGTCACGCGCCGCGCAGGCGCTGTGCTGTCTTGGCGCCGATCGCCGGCTTGCCGGTGCGGTAGGCTTCCGCGAGCGATGCCTTCACGAAATCCTCGGCGCGGATCGACTGATAGCGCGGCGGATTGCCGGGGCCGGCGCAGGTCGGAATGCACTCGATCAGCGTTGCGCCGTTGGGCGAGGCGAAATGCGGCACCGAGATGCGCGCCGCACTGCCCTTGTTCAAGACGCGGTGCAAGGTCGAGGTGTAGAGATCGTTGGTCCAGCTCTGGAAGAGATCGCCGATATTGACGACCATCGTGCCCGGCACGAACGGCGCGTCGATCCATTCGCCCGCCGCGTTCATCACCTGCAAGCCGCCGAGCTGGTCCTGATAAAGCAGCGTGAAGGCGTTGTAATCGGCGTGCGGCGAGAAGCTCCATTGCTGATCGCGCAATGTCGAAGGATCGACCGGCGGATAGTAGTTCAGCACGACGCTGCCGCCGGGATAGCGATAGATGTCGTCGAACGCGGTTTCATCCAAATCGAGACTCAAGGCGAAAGCGCGGGCGAGACGGCGTGCCACGTCGCAGCGCGCGCGGATGTGTTCCTTCATCACCGAGACGAAGCCGGGCAGCACACTCTCGTCGGGCCATTGCGAAAGGCCGGCATCGCGCCGCCCGTCCTCCGGCTCGCCCGGCAAGATCTCGCGCGCCATGTGGAAGCGCTCCTTGATGTCCGGCTGCTTGTCCCCGCTGGCGCCGGGGTTGGGCCCGCCCAAAGGGCGATAGCCGAGCCGCTCGCTGTTTTTGTTGCTGTGGAGCTTCACCTTCTCGGCGAGCGGCAGCTCGAAGAAGCGGTGACCCATGGCGATGACCGCGTCGAAGTCCTCTTGCGCGATGCCGTGGCCGGCGAGATAGAAGAAGCCGATATCGATGCAGGCCTCGCGCAGCGCCTTGGCGACGGCGCGCCGCGCGGCGAGGCTTTCGGGCGCGCTGCCGCCGCGCACAAAGGGCGCGAGATCGATCACCGGCAACCGTGTCAATGTCTTGCGCTCGCGTGCCAGTCCGCGATGCTCATCCATGAGAAAAGCCTTTCGCTGCGCTATCGCGGAGAACGCTAGCGCAACGCCGCAGCAGCGGCAAATGGGCGCGGCGCCGCGGGCCGGTTTTTCCCTATAGTCGACCGGATGATGCGGCTGAGCCTACCGATCGGCGCCGGCATGATCGCGCTCGAGGTCCTCGCACGCGCCGCGCTTGCGGCGGCGGCCGCGGTCGTGCCGCCGGTTCCGCCCTGTGCCGGACCGCCGCTCCCTGCTTTCCCAGCCCTCGGCGCGCCGCCGACAGCGATCGTTTGGCATCAAGACGCGGCGCCGGACGGCTGGCATCCCCCGGATTGTCTCGGCAAGTTCGCGGAAGAACCGGCCGTCGTCGTCACGGTCGCGGCGCGGTTTCGCGCCGCCGATGCGAGCGCGATCTTGAGCCGCTTCGGCGCGGTCTCGGAGCTGACCCGCATCCGCTACTGGTCGGTGAGCGATCGCGCGTGGATGAATCTGGTCACCCGCGCGTCGGCGCTGAGCCGGCCTGACCCGAAGGCAATCCGTTTGGACTTCACCGCGGCGGAAGTCGCGAGCGGTCAACCGCTTTACTACGCGCAGCGCGACAATCGTTCCTCCGCGCCGGTCATCTACCGCATGGTGGGACAGGCGCCGAGCGCGGACCGCTTGGTCATTGAAACCGAAAACGTCACCGCGGTTAAATTTTACCTGTTGCCGATCTTTCCGGTCGGCGGGTTGCGCGTGATTTATTTTCTCGAGCGCACCGGCGCGGATAGCTGGACCTTTTATAGTTTTACGGCGGTCGACAAGCGGTCCTCATCGATGGCGCTCGCCAACGACCGTTCTTTTATCAACCGCGCCATCGCGGTCTATCGGCACATTGCCGGCATCTCAACCGATCAGGAGCCTCCGCCTGCGCCGTGAGCGGCCAAACGGCGGCGAGGTCTGCGGAACAATCGTGCTCTAGGCCACGTCGATCGTCGGCGTCACGTCATGCTTCACGGCAGCGAAGTCGGCGAGCATCTGCAGGCTCTTCGCAATGTCGTGAAATTGCAGCTTCAGGGCAGGATCGTCGACTTCCGCCGACAGCGCTTTGAGGCGCGCCGCCTGTTCACAATAGAAAGCCGGGCTATCACGGTCAGACATGCTGCAAAAGCTCCCTCCGCATGCGCGACCCTGTTACTTGCGTAACAATCGGGCGGATTTATGTCCGGCGCCCGGCGCCCCCAAGGAATTCGGAAGCATGGAATTGCGAAGCCTGAGATTAGGGAAGCCTGAGATTAGGACAGGGTGCCCGATGCGCGCTAACCCGCGGGCGGCACGAGCCGCTTGCGCAAATAGAATTTGACGTGGCCGCGCGGACAATCCTCGAGCGCGCCGAAGACCTCGTAGCCGAGCCGCTCATAGAACGGCCGCGCCTGGAAGCTGTGCGTCTCCAAGGTAACGCCGACGGCGCCGCGGTCGCGCGCATAGGCCTCCGCATTCGCCACGAGCTGCGCTCCGTATCCCAGGCCGCGCGCCGGTTCGGCGACCCAGAGGGTCGCGACATGGAGCCAGTGTCCCCAAACGAGGCCGAGCAGCCCGCCGAGCACATCGCCGCGCTCGCCGCGCAAGACGAAATTGACCGGGAAGTAGCTCGGCAACCCGGTGACGGCGCAATTGTGGTTGTCGAGGCCCGCGATGATGAACTGCCGCTCGCCTTCCGCGATGAAAGGTTCGAACTCGATCCGTATTGTCTCCATCATGCCTCCGGCGAACCGCGCCAAGCGCGCGACAAGTGGCTATTCGCCGCTCGCCGGAAAAGGTTTCACCGTCAGCGCGGCGCGCGCTGCTGCCAAGTCAAAACCGCAGAGCCGGAAACGCGACCCCTTCGGCCTGAAGGGATATCTGCATCGCTTCCATCAGGAGACGAAGGCAGGTCCGCCCGCGCGTTAAAACCGGAGGTTAGGATTGAGCAAGCCGCAATCGGGCGGGCTGATCGGCCGCGAGTTTTGCCTTGAGAGCCGCCGCCTCGGCCGCCGATAAGGAGCCGGCGACGACGCGATGAAAGTGCCGTCCGTCGACCGTGACGTTCGTGATCACGGGATGCCAATCCGCGTAGCGAGCGACCGAGCGCTCGGCATTCGCCAGATTGACAAAGCTGCCGATGATCACGCGCGCCTTCTGGCTTTGCGCAGCGGGCAGTGCAGCAGTGCCGGTCGACAGCGCCTTTGGCTCGGCATCGTTCGTTTGCGGCGCAGCCGATGTATCGGCCACCTGCGCCGGCGGATCAACGCAGATCGGCTTGCGGCGCAGCACGCGCACGAAGGAGCAGTCGCTGCGCGCCGCGGCCGAGTAGACGTGGTCGGTTGCTGTCTTGCCGGTCGCTTCGTAGGTCACGATGTCGACCGCATAGGAGGCGACAGTAACCACCGGAGGTAGAACGCAGCCGCTCAGCGTAAAAAGTGCTCCGACGAGCAGAAAGGTGGTTTTGGCTTTGCGCATTCATTCCCCACGAGCAGCCTTCGGCCCAAACACCCGTTGATGAACACGGGCGCGATCATACGCCATCACGAGTCGAGGCAGCCAGAACAAACGGTAAAGCCCGGCCGGACAGCGCGTGCAGCCGAGCAACCACAGGCGACTCGAGTCGGCAAAGCCGAGTCGCATTGGTTCTTGGGGGATGACGGAGGCGCCAAAGGTCGAACCAGCACGCCCGTCCGGCACCGACATGCTCTTATCTGAGCGGCACTTCCGATGCCTGCGCTAAAGCGGACTCTCGTTGCCCGCGGGATCGCTACCGAGTGTGACCCACAACGGACCTCGCATGCGACGTCAGCCGGCGGGCGGCGACCAGACAGCGTCGCGGACCACGATCGGCTTGGAGATAAATCCGAGCTTCAAAAAGGCGTCGGCGGTTTGCTGCATCTGAGCGACGATCGTGGGCGTGACGGGCTCCGCGACCAAGTCGCTGCGATCGACGGCGATACGCACCGCATCAAGGTCCATGCCGATCGCGGCCGAAGTAGCCTCGGCATACTTGTCCCTATGTTGCGCCGCCCATGTCGTTACGCTTTTCACTTCGTTTATGACCGCCGCGAGCATTTTGGGATATTTCGTGGCGAACCCAGGATTGGCTGCGTAGACGGAAATGCCGTTGACGATGTCCTTCGTCGTTGCGATGGCGCGCGCTTTCTGAACGCGTTCCGCTAAAGCAAAGAAGGGATCGTGGACGACCCAGATATCGACCTCGCCGCGCGCGAGCGCCTTGGAAGCATCTGCGGGCGACAAAAATACGAGCACGATGTCGCCGTAGGCGAAGCCCGCCTTGGCGAGCAATTTCAACAGAACGCTTTCTCCGGTGGTGTTGCGGGCAACGGCGACCTTCTTGCCCTTGATCTCCGCGAGAGAGCGAATGGCGGATCCTTCTGCCACTAACATTCCATGCGCCGACCAAGGCATGCATTCCACATAAACGAAGTTGGCGCCGGCTGATTGGGCAGCAATCGCGGGCACGTCGCCAGCCCAACCGAAATCGAGGGCGCCTGTACCCAGCGCCGTCATCAATTGGGGTCCGATCTCGAACTCCGACCATTTCACTTCGACGCCCAGCGGTTTCAATCGCCGCTCGAAGATGCCTTGCTCCTTTGCGGCGCCGAGGAGACCGGCTTTCTGGTAACCGACATGGAACTCGGTCGCTGCCTGCGCGTGAGCCCGTTGAGCGAGACCTGCGCCAAGAAGCCCGAGGCCGCCCATAGCCAATCGTCGAGAAATGAGCATGTTCGTGATTTCCTCCCTCCGCCGAACAAAAGCGTTTTCGATGGGTTTCGCACCCTCTTACGCGGATTGTTCGTGAGCGCACCAAATCGGTGCAAATAAGCCAACGAATCTATCATTATTCAGGGCTGGATAACAATATATAGTTGAGGCATGATCCTCCCCACTCGCGTTTTTTGGGAAGGCCAAGCGGCACCGTTATCGGGAGGACATGCATGAACCAGTTCGGCAAAAAGATCGGGGCGGTAGTCGTGTTGGGCGCGATCGGTTGCTCAGCGCCTGCTTGGGCGCAGCAGCCACTCAAGTTCGCGGGTCAGAATGTGTCGCCTTGGGCTGTCAAAGAAAAAAATTCGGCCGCGCTCTCGGGGATTTTCGTCGATCTGACGAATGCCCTCGCCAAAGATGCGGGCCTCTCGGTCCAGTATCAACTCATGACATTCGCCGACCTCATCCCTGCGCTGACCAGTGGCAAGATCGACGTCATCGCCACCGAAATGGCGATTACGCCCGCGCGCGCTGGGCAAGTCGATTTCAGCAACCCGGTTTACAATCCGCCAAAGGAGGCGGTCGTCGTCGCGGCGAACGATAGGACAGATTACCGAACCCTGGCAGACCTCAAAAATGTTCCGGTGGCCGTCCAGAAAGGGAGCATTCAATTTGCGCTCCTGCAACAGACGGGTGGGTTCACCGAAATGAAGGTCTATGACACGGTACAAGAAACTTGGTCGGCTGTTGCGTCAGGCCAAGTCAAGGCAGCGGTAACCCCCGGCGTCGACACGATGTTTGCCGCCAAGGAAGGCGAACTCACAAATCTTCGAATTGTCAACTCATACCAGTCGCCATCACCAACACCTCGCGTCGGGATCGCGGTGCGGAAGCAAAACAGCGAGCTGCTGGGAAAAATAAATCGCTCGTTGGCCAAGCTCGAAGCGGACGGCACGGTTAAAGCGATCTTCGCCAAGTATGGCATCGATGATTGGGCGCTGCCCAAATAGCACCATCGCAACGGTTCATCAGGCTTCGCCAGTCCTGTGCTCGTTGGCGCGAATGTTCAAGCGAGGAACGACATGAGGTGTATCATTACAGCTACGTTGACCGCCGTCGCATGCCTGGGTATTCCGAGCGCGATAGCCCTAACGGCTAAGGACGAGGTTGGGAGCTGGACACTTGAATCAGATGTCAGCACCACCTCAGATGGCCACAAGCTTCAGCCGTTCGGTCCGGATCCCAAAGGCATGGCGATATTCGATAATAGTGGTCGCTTTGCGATCGTGGTCTCGCGTCCCGATCTTCCGAAATTCGCCTCCGACAACCGGATGCAAGGCACGGCTACGGAGAACGAAGCAATCGTGCGTGGGAGTATCGCTTTCTTCGGCACATACTCGGTAAAGGACGGCGCGATTATCCAGCACGTAGAGGGCGGAACGTGGCCGGGGTGGATCGGGACCGATCAGAAGCGAACGGTCGCCTCCTTTACAAAGGACGAACAGACGTGGACGACTGTTCCGTCCTTCGGCGGGACGAGCGAGCTCCGTTGGCGACGGATGCAATGAGCGCTCTGGCAAGCAAACAGAACCTATAAGTTGCACCGAACGGCTCAGGTTAGCCCGCCAGGCCAGTAGCCGGGCGCGCACCCCAACCCATGGATTCAATCCGCTGTGTTCGCCTTTTGGCACTTCTCGGAACTCGTTGCTCGCGAGCGAGGAGCCCGCTCGAAAGCGGACGTGTTGTGATGCGCCGATCACGTCCGCTCATGACCCATACGGGACTTCGGCTTCATCGAAGCCGCGCAGAAGGCTGGCGCGAGTGAGGACGAGCGCGAGTTTGACGTGGCGCTAAACCGGCGAAAGAAGAAGCCGAAGGAAGAGCAGAAGCGCTAAGGCTTGCCTGTTAGCGACCGCGTCTCGGCGCGCTTGGCCATTTCATCGTAGGACTCGGCAACCCGGAGCATTTGCTCCTTTGCTTCAGGGTCGAGGATCAATTCGGCCAGGGCGCGAGCGTGCCAAAGCGCGTCGAGGAACGAGGAACGGCCTGGATGGTTTTAACGGCGTCGTTCGCGAGCATCTGTCCGGCAGCATACCGAAAACTGTACGGCAGATTACATAATAAGCGTTCGCGAAGCTGCGTCTAAATGAGGTGTTGCATGGCGATGGGAAATCGCTTGCTCGACGCCCTTCCAAGGGCTGTCTTGCGTAAACACAAGGATGCGCTCGATCCGATAGAATTCCCTCTCAAGAAGGTCCTGCACGAGGCCGAGGCGCCCATTGATTATGTCTATTTTCCGGCGCGCGGCGTGCTCTCGGTCGTGAACGAGCCCGATCCCGGTGACGTTGTCGAGGTCGCGACGATCGGCCGGGAAGGGTTTTCCGGGTATCCGATACTTTTGCAGGCAGATAGCATGCCGAGCCGCACGATCGTGCAGATCGCCGGCGAAGGCTATCGCATGAAAGCCGGCGTGTTCCGCAAGATGGTGGACAGCTCGCGCCCCACGCGCGATCTATTCCTGCGCTACATGAGTACCTTGGTGACGCAAATTGCACAGATCACGTCGTGCAATCGCTTGCACGAGGTGCAGCAGCGTTGCGCGCGCTGGCTGCTGCAGACGCACGACCGGGTGGACGGCGATTCTTTCGTGCTGACGCAAGAGTTCTTGGCGCAGATGCTCGGGTGCCACCGGCCGAGCGTCTCGGTGGCCGCCGGGATGCTGCAAAAAGAGGGGCTGATCGAGTATGCCCGCGGCGCGATCACGATCCGCGACCGCAAAGGCCTCGAGCAAGCGTCTTGCAGTTGCTATGGGTTTATTGTCGCCGAATACCAGCGGCTCGTCGGCGGCGGAATGGAACGTGGATCCATCGTTGCCGACCGCAGAGCCAATCATTCCAGGAACTCCCGTAACAATCGGACAGAGGCTGACTGAGCCGGGGCCGCTGACGCGAAGCGGCGCCTGGCTCAGTCCCTTGCGCTGCAACTCACTCGAGCGGCTCGACGTGCACCAAGGCGTGATCGTGGTTGCTGCCGACCCAGACGCTCACCGGCGCCGTCGTGTCGTCGACAAAGATCGTCCGCATGTTGGTGTCCGACGGCATCAGATACTGGTCGGTCTTCCCGGTCTTTGGATCGGTCCTGACGACGCGATCGGTGTTCATGGTGGAGGCCCAGATGTCGCCGTCCTTGTCGATTTCGGCGCGGTACGGATAGGTGTAGGGCGGCAGTTGATATTCCGTGAACCGCTCGGTTTTCGGATCGAACACCGCGACCTGGTTGCCCTGGTATTCGGTGACGACGATGTCGCCGTTCGCGAGAGCCGACATGCGGCGCAGGCGCGCATTCGCCGTCGGCGGCTTGAACCACGCCACCTTGAGCGTCTTGGCGTCGATCTTGCCGAGATAGCCGGCGCTGAACTCGGCCATCCACAGATTGTTGTCGGCGTCGGAGACAACCTGATAGACGCCGTAACGGCGATTGGCGGCATCCGGCAGCTCGTCGGTCGGATGGAACCGCTCCCACTCGCCGCTGGCGAGGTCGAGCCGATAGATGTATTGCGTGCCGACATCCTTGGTCCACACCTTGCCGTCGACATCGTGGCGATCGCCGACGAAATTCAGCTGCACGCGGTCATCGTTCCATTTCGCCGGCACCGGATAATATTTCACCTGGCCCGTCTTCGGGTCGATGGTGCCGAGCGAGCCCTGATACATCATGTCGAACCAGAGCAGACCCTGCTTGTCGAATTGCAGGCTGAGCTGGCCGACCGGCGCATTCGCCTTGAATTTCTTCAGCGGATATTGGGTGAGCTTGAGCGTCTTCGGGTCGAACTTGCCGAGATAGCTTTGGCCGAAATCCGAGTACCAGACGTTGCCGTCCTTATCGCGGACGACGTCGTGCGGCTCGATGGTCGGTCCCGGCAACGAGTACTCGGTGACGATGACCCGGGTGCTATCGCCGCTCGGACGCGGCAGCGTCTTGAGCTGATAAGCCCAGGTGTCCGCCGTGCTTAAATTGACGGTCGCCAGATATTGCGCCGGCTTCAAGAACTGCTGCGGCGTTCCGGCGCGCGATTCGTCCAGCATCCGCTGCGGCTTGATCGGCTGACTCACCGGTCCATAACCCGCCATGCGATGCATCACCTGCATCCACTCGTTCGTATCATGGGTCGACAGCGCGACACGCTCGAGCGTATGGCAGCCCGTGCAGTTGAGGAGCGCGGCTTTCTGATCGGCCGTGCCGGGCATGCTCATCATCCACTCGGCATCGGTAAGCTGGCCGGCAAGATCCTTGGTTGGTGCGAGCTTCAGGGCCAATTCCGCGGTCTTGCCCGCGACGACCTGGGCGCCCGCCGGCGCGGCAAGGACATAGCCGACGGCGCGGATGGCGAGGGTGTAACGGCCGGGAGGCAGGCGATCCGCCGGGAAGCGGAAATCGCCTTTCGCGTCGGAGACGACGCTGACCGAGACGATCGACCGACCCAGCTTGCACTCGATCGGCGCGCTGGCCGCGGCAGGTTCGGCGGCGTTGCCGCCACAATCGGCGGCTTCCGTCGCGCCCGCCGCCCGCGCCGTGACGACGACGCCCTCCATGGCACCATCGGAGCCCGAGGCCACCCGGCCGGCGATGGCGGCCGGCTTTTGATTGCCCGCGTCGGCGGCGGATAACGCGATCGGAAACAGCCCCGCCACCAGCGCGGCCGTCACGCCAAAACTGAGGATCGATTTCATGGCTCGCTCCTTGAAGATCCGTTTGTTCCGCCCGAAGGCAAATCTCCTCACGATGACAGACGTCACAGCGTGGACAGGTAGCGTGCAATCGCCTCCCGCTCGCTCTTGCTCAGCGCCTTCATGAAGCCCGGCATGTCGAGATTGTTGGTCCTCTTTCCATCGCCAAAACTGTTCATGGCGCTGACCAGGTACGTGTAGCTGAGCCCGGCCAATCGTGGACCCGGCGCGCCGCCCTCGAAATTCTGCCCGTGACACGCTTTGCACATGGCGACGCCCGCGGGCGGCGCGTTCGCGGCGGCCTTCGTGGCACCCGTCGGCCAGGTCTTGGCGGCGAAATAATCCGCCACCGCACGCAGCTCCTCGAGACTGAAGGTATTCGCGATGGGCGCCATGATCGGGTTGGCGCGGGCACCGCTATGGTAGTCGTGCAGTTCCTTATAAAGATAACTGGCCTGCTGCCCCCAGATGGGCGGCGTGGTGTTAGCGAGCGGCTTACCATCCTCGCCATGGCAGGTGGCGCACATTTGCACCCGGCTCGCTATGTCGTCGGCGCCGTAGGCGGGCAAAGCGACGAGTGCGGCGATGGCGCAGAAAATACTGGCGAGGGACCCTTTGAACATGACCTCACCCCGGCGGCAATGCTCGAACACGAAGCTGTCGAAGGATCGGAGCCATGGATGCGCGAAGGCGAGCCGAGCAATTGCCACGAGCATGTCTTCGCGCCACCACGACATCGATGCGTTCTCCCTCGGTACCTACTTCTTTATCGGGTCAGGCTATCACGGCGCGAGGCCTAGGCAAAGGCG
>Ga0134128_10004789_pt1 | contig 16484 bp, 14 predicted proteins | sample KB31754_FD_96462 | JGI IMG/M metagenome (GOLD analysis project Ga0134128, IMG submission 96462) | Terrestrial soil microbial communities with excess Nitrogen fertilizer from Kellogg Biological Station, Michigan, USA - KB3-175-4 | ecosystem: Environmental > Terrestrial > Soil > Unclassified ...
ACTTCATCTTCCCAGCAACTCAAGCCCTCTCCGCATGCTATAATCGAATAATCCCTTTCCTAAGACCGCAACGGAAATTCCGCCCCAGCAGAGTTCTGACCCCTAGCAGAAGGGGGGCTTCGATATTTGGGATGCGGGGCGGTGGGAATCGGCCTATAGCGATTTGCATGCCACTCCGGAACTGGTCATCCAGTTGCGGGACGATCTTTCGCGTTCGCGGCAGCGGGAAGCCTTCTGGATTTCCGTCGTCTTCCATCTCATCATTGTGATCCTGCTGGTGAATTCCAAGCGGCTGGAAAAACTCTTTCCCCGGAGCGCGGTCATTGCCGTGACCCCAATCACGCAACAGCAGAAAAAAGATTTAACGTTCCTGGAACTGCCGCCTGATTTGCAAAAGGTCCTCAAGAAGCCGAAAAGCAATATCATCTCGGATAAAGACCGGATCGCCGAATCGCGCCACAAGATTCAGCAGAAAGATCTTCTCAATGCTCCTGCGGGAACGCAGGGTCCGCCGGCGCCTCGCATCCGTGCGCAGCGGCCTTCGCCTCCGCCCGTAGCCGCGCAGCAGCAGCCTGCTCCGCAAGTTCAGCAGCAGGCGCAGCAGCCTCCGGCCAGGCCGCAGCCGAACCAGAGCGCGACGTTGCAGCCTCCACCGCAACCGAAGCCGCAGCCCAGTTTTAAGGTGCCCAATCTTTCTCCCGAAGCGGCCATTCAACAGGCCACGCGGGCCGCAACCGCGAATCGCGGCACATACGGCGGCGAAGGCGGCGACTTTGGTTTAAGCCAGGGCAGGCAGGCTCCCAAGGCTTTGGGCAATCTCGAAGTGCTGAGCGATACGATGGGCGTGGACTTCGGCCCGTATCTCCAGCGGGTGTTGCACGACGTGCGCGAAAATTGGTACCACGTAATTCCTGAATCCGCGCGCGCGCCCATTATGAAGAAGGGCAAAGTTTCCATCGTGTTCGTCATCACGAAAAATGGCGGTGTCGCCCAAATGCAGTTGGCCTCAACTTCGGGCGATGTGGCTTTGGACCGGGCCGCCTGGGCCGGCATTACCGATTCCAATCCATTTCCGCCGCTGCCCAATCAATTCGGCGGCCAGTATTTGGCCCTGCGTTTCAGCTTCTTCTACAACCCGAGCGCGAATGATCTTAAGTAGGGATGTTAAGTAAACAATCTTAAGTCGGGCCTCCGGCGGCGGCGTTCCTTGGCGAATCGCTCCGTTAAGTGGAGGTGTCATAAGCCATCCGCAACAGGGTTCTCTCGGCGAATGGAACATACAAGAGCGCCGCCATGGCTGCGAAGGCGGCCCCAAAACCGATTTGCTCAGCGATCAGGAATGGCGCGAGGGCCCAGAGTTCATCGAGCAGCAGGGCCAGAAGGAAGATGCGTTCGAAGTTCCGTCGCAACAGCCGGAAATCAAAGCCAACCGCTGAAAGCAAATAACATCTCCATGCAATGCCAAGCGCGCCGCTCACCAGCACAATCACGGCAACAATGAATGCGCCCTGGCCGGGCAGGAACCGCGCAGCGGCTGCATCCACCTGCGGCCAGCGTATAAGCGCCTCAAGGTAAAAAACCAAATACATGAGCTGGATTGCGGCAAACATAAACCGAACCAGCGTGCGGCGCGGCATAGGGACGTGAAGCTCCGAGTGCATCCGCGCAGTATTCGTCTGATGAGATGGTTTTTTTTGATCTGCGGCGCTTGCGTTATCGGCACCGAGTATCTGTACGTCTCCCATAAAGCGGTAGCCGCGTTTTGCTAAGGTCTCTACGAACCGGGGATTCGCGGCGGAATCCCCGAGCGCCGCGCGGATTTTATTAATCGCGGTGTTCAGGCCATGGTCGAAATCTACAAACGTATCGCCCGGCCATAATTTTTTCTGGATTTCCTCCCGCGTCACGACCTCGCCGGGATGTTCGAGGAGGAGCGCCAATATTTGAAAAGGCTGTTCCTGCAGGCGGATTTTTCTTCCATCTTTGCGCAGCTCGCCTGCCGCAATATCTACCTCATAAATTCCGAAACGGAAGGTTCGCTTTGCTGCTGGCGTAGATGGCATGGGACGAGAGCAACGGGGAAAGGCGTTAGTTTAGCATTCTTCGTCCCTTGAAGTCGGCGTCTGCCTAATTCTTGTCCCAAGCCCATTGCGAGTGGAAATGCGGAAACTTTCTCAAGATATGCTGAACGAAACCTTTGCCCTCCCATTGACATCGTACTGGCGGCATGTCCAAATGTCCCGTATGCGAAGAGTTGGAAGCTGAGGTTTCGTTAGTCCTCGAACAACTCGTCGATCTCACTACCAAGCAACTGGCCGCATTCCAAGCAGACAATCAACCATTATTCTCGCGGCTCGACCGGCAGCTCGAAAACACGGTAGGCCGCAAAGAGAGGACCATCGGCGCATTGCGGCAACACGTCAGAGATCATCAGTACGTCGCCCGGTAAGCCATGCAGGGGCAAGACTTCCCGCAGTGGCAGGGTTTACAGCGTAAAATGCATCCGTGAAGCGGAATGTCAATACAGCAGAACCGCAGCATGCCGCGCCGAAGCCGGCCGATAAAGCCACCCGGCTTGAGACCACCGGACTGCTGATTATCGGCGTTTTCCTCCTGCTCTACGCCGTGGTTCGTTACTGGCACAACATTCCATGGAGTCTCCGCTGAGCGGCTCCGGCGATCCGCTGCTCGCCGTGATTGTGGGCGCAACGGGGAGCGGCAAAACCGCCCTATCCCTGGCGCTGGCGGCAAAATTCCACGGCGAAATTGTCAATTGCGACTCCGTTGCCATATACCGGGAATTTGAGGTGGGCACCGCCAAGCCGAGCGCCGCTGAGCGGGCGCTGGCGCCGCATCATTTGTTCGATGCCGTCGAGCCTTCCGGATACATGACGGCGGGAGAATACGCGCGGGGCGCGCGCGCGGTTTTGGCCGAAATTCATTCGCGCCACCATTTGCCTATTGTTGTAGGCGGCACCGGCCTCTACCTGCGCGCCTTATTGGAGGGGCTTTTCCCCGGGCCGGAGCGTTCCGAAGATTTGCGGGAGCGGCTGCGCCAACGTGCAGAGGCCAAAGGGCCGGAATACCTGCATGCGATCTTGCGGCGGCTTGACCGCGAAGCCGCGAGAAAAATCCACGCCAATGATGTCCCAAAAACCATCCGCGCCATTGAAGTCTGCCTGATCGCGCGGGGCAAAATGACGGAGCTTTGGAAGCAGGGCCGCGATCCGCTTCGTGGCTTTCGCATCCTCCGCCTTGGCCTCAATCCAGAGCGCGGCCAGCTCTACGAGAAGATCAACCGCCGAGCGCAAACCATGTTTGACCGGGGACTGCTCGAAGAGACGCGGCAGCTCATCGCAAAGTATGGCAGCGGCTCATATCCGCTCGGCTCGCTGGGCTATAAACAAGCTGCGCAAGTTCTGCGCGGAGAGCTCGACTTGCCTGCAGCTATCTCCGTCACGCAGCAGGCGCACCGCAATTATGCCAAGCGCCAAATGACCTGGTTCCGGCGGGAGCTCGAAGTGGTGTGGCTCGCAGGGTTTGGTGACGTTGCGGAGATCCAGCAGGCGGCGTTCTCGCAAATCGCGGCCGCGCTCGAATCCAACTAATTGCTATTCAATACTAGGTACGCTCAAGCGCATCCTTCGTTCGCAGGCTTCAACGGCGGGTTATGATAATTGAGCAGTTGCCCTTAACCCATGCTGAACGGAAAACGGATTGCCGTCGTATTGCCCGCTTACAACGCGGAAAAGACCCTGGAAGCTACCGTGCGGGAGTTGCCGGACCTGGTGGATATACGCATCCTTGTGGATGACTACAGTTCGGACCGCACCGTCGAAGTGGCGAAGCAGTTAGGCCTGCAATATTTCGTTCACGACCAGAATTATGGTTATGGGCGCAATCAGCAGACGTGCTACCGGGAGGCAATCGGCGCTGGCGCGGACGTGGTGATTATGGTCCATCCCGATTACCAGTACACGCCATTGCTGGTAACTGCCATGTCCAGCATGATTGCCTACGGAGTTTATGACGTGGTGTTGGGGTCGCGCATCATTGGCGGCAGGGAAGCATTGCAGGGCGGAATGCCGTTATGGAAATATATCGCCAACCGTTTTCTTACTGCTTTTGAAAACCTTATGCTAGGCGTGAAGCTCTCCGAATACCACACCGGTTACCGCGCCTTCAGCCGCGATGTTCTTACCAAACTCCCATTGCTTGAGAACTCCGATGACTTTGTCTTCGACAACCAAATGCTGGCTCAGTGCGTGCATTTCGGTTTTCGTATTGGGGAAGTTTCCTGCCCCACGAAATATTTTGAGGAAGCATCTTCCATCAACTTCCGGCGCAGTGTGAAATATGGACTGGGCGTACTGGCAACTTCATTCCAATTTGCCTTGCAAAGGATCGGCCTCGCCCGGCCTGCCATCTTCAGCGCAAGCGGAAGGCGCTTGCAACCAGAGCCTGGCTCCTACTACGCGGCCGGCGCCTCGGTCCATCGTCATTAAATTGACATTCAATCTAAAGACCGGGAAGTTTAGAGATGCCGCCTGAATACGTCACTACAGCGGGCCTCCATTCCAATGTTTCCGCCGGCCGGGGCAATGCTTCTTCAAAACGCCCTTTTAGGATCCAAACGCTGGCGTTTTTATTTTGCCTCACCGCAGCCGCCATCCGCGTGCATGGATACCATCCGTTTGTTGAAGACGCCGAAATTTATGTGCCCGGCATAAAGAAGGCGCTCAATCCTGCGCTCTACCCCCAGAATCCCGGTTTTTTTGCGTCGCATGCGCGCATGACGCTGTTTCCCAATCTCATCGCAGGATCGGCGCGCCTTCTGTATCTCCCCTTGCAATGGACATTGCTGCTGTGGCATTTTGCCTCCATCTTTTTGCTACTGCTGGCATGTTGGCGATTGGCGCAACTCTGCTTTCAAAAGGAACTTGCCTGCTGGGGCGGAGTCACACTAGTGGCTGGATTACTCACGCTGCCCGTCGCGGGCACTGCTCTTTACATCATGGATCAATACCTGAACACGCGTTCATTATCCAGCTTTGCCGTCCTGTTTCTACTGGTCAACGTGATTGAACGTAAATTCTGGCGCGCAGGACTTTGGGCGCTTTTCACCATATTGATCCACCCGCTTATGATGGTCTTTGGCATCTCGCTGGCCGCGCTGTTCGCATGGATGCGCAGCCGTGACTCTCAGCAATCCCCAGCGCTGGCATTGTGGCTCTTTCCGCTTAGCCTCTTCCCGCCAGTTACCCAAACCTACCGGCGCATATTGGATCTTCATACTTATTTCATTCTGCTGCGCTGGCACTGGTATGAATGGTTGGGCGTAATCGGGCCGATCCTCATTCTCTGGTGGTTTCAGATCATCGCCCGAAGAAAAAACTTAGCGGTTCTGGCATTGCTCTGCCGGGCTTTAATCATCTTCCAGCTTTTCTACACCGCGATTTCCTTGCTCCTCGGCATTCCCGCCCTGCAAAGGTTCTATGAATTGCAGCCCATGCGCAGCCTGCACATTGTGTACATCATTTTTATCGTGATCGCCGGCGGTTTACTGGCGGAGTCGCTCTTGCAAAAGCATTTTTGGAGATGGGCAGTTCTGTTTGTTCCCCTGTGCGCCGGAATGTTTTATGCGCAGCGCCAGTTATTTCCGGCCACCCCGCACATCGAATGGCCCGGCCAGCCTTCTCAAAATCCTTGGGTGCGCGCATTTGTATGGGTAAAGCACAACACTCCGGTTAACGCCTATTTCGCGTTGCCGCCGGACTACCTGAATCTCCCGGGCGAAGATCAGCACGGGTTCCGCGCGATTGCCGAGCGTTCACGCATGGCCGATCTGGGGAAGGATTCCGGTTCCGTCTCCATGTTTCCCGCCCTGGCTGAAACCTGGCAGAAGCAAGTAGACGCGCTTGCCGGGTGGACTTCCTTCCAGAGTTCTGACTTTCGCCGCCTGAAGCAGGAATTTGGCGTCAACTGGGTTGTGTGGAGGGGCCCCCAGGTGGCTAACCTAAGATGTCCTTATTCAGACCACGGCCTTGCCGTGTGCCAAATCGAATAAATTCCGGCGTATCATACCGCCATGTTTTCCGGCAGGTGGGATAGCCCCTGGCAATTGTGGAGTCCAGGAGAAAATGGATAACATCAAATTAGATAGTCCACAAATCATGACAGCACTGCCCAGCGCGCGTACTCATCCGCCAAAGCTTGTATTCGGCGAGATCTTCAGCTTCGCCTATGAGACTTTCTGCGCTAACAAGGCGCGTTTCCTGCTTACCAGCCTGGGAATGGTGATCGGCACCGCATCGCTCATTCTGGTGGTGACCATCGGGTTGACCGGAAAGCAATACGTACTTAGGCAGATTCAGGGTATCGGCACCAATGAGATTTACGCCGAATACGAGGGCGGAGCGCAGCGTATTACCAATACCGGCTCTGACCCGCTCACCATAGATGACCTGAAGGCAGTACGTGCCGAGGTGCCCGGGATCGTTGCCGCCTCGCCGGTCGTTCCCCTGGATGAACGGATTCCGGTCGGCAACGGCAAGGAACGGGATGTGCGTATTCTGGGCGTCTCTTCGGAATATGTGAATGTACGCAACCTTGTCGTTGTCTCCGGCCGATTCTTCGATCAGCAGGACGAAGATGCGCATAATAAAGTCGGGGTCATGACGGAAAAAATGGCCAAGGAGATCTACGGCTCCGCGGACCAGGCCGTCGGCAAGGTCATCAAGCTCAGCGGATTGCCTTTCACCATCATTGGCACTTTTAAGGAGCGCGTAGACACGTTCGGCCAAACCGAAGTCGCCAGCAATTCCATGGCGATTCCCTATACCGTGGCCCGTTATTTCTTGGAACGCCCCGAAGTGCACATGATTTATTTTTCCGCGAACGATGCTTCCATGGTCGCGCCCGCGACGGCGCAAATTAAGCGCATCCTGCAATCGCGGCATCGCCCTGAGTCCATCTATAGCGTGGATAATCTTACGCAATTGGTGAGCGTCACGGAAAAAGCCTCCAATGCTTTGACCCTGGTCCTTTTGGCTGTCGCGGCCGTCGTGCTTCTGGTAAGCGGCATCGGCATCATGAACATTATGCTGGCGACGGTAAGCTCCCGCATCCGCGAAATCGGGATCCGCAAGGCTGTGGGCGCGACCAACCAGGAAATTAAATACCAATTTCTGTCGGAAGCGATTCTAATTTCCGTAGGGGGCGGCCTTGTGGGCGTTGTAATCGGTTTGGCCCTGCCTTATTCCGTCCGGTTTTTGACCGAATATCGTATTCCTATTTCAGGGCTTTCTGCGATTGTCGCCATTGTGGTTTCATCCCTCGTCGGCATCCTTTTTGGGACAATCCCTGCCACCCGCGCCGCCAGACTCGACCCGGTGGAAAGCCTGCGCTACGAATAAGCAGGTCAGGGAATTTATCGGCCCGGGTGATCAGGCTTGGGCTTGGTCGAGAAATTGGACGAATTTTTCTTCGCGTTCTCTTGGGTCCGGATATTTGCGGTAAAAACGGACTTCAAAGAAGAACGTTATGCCGATACAAAGAACACTGATACCTATCGCAACCCACCAACTACAATCCATAAAACTGAACATAGCACAGCGCATATCACTGCAAAAATAAAGAAGCCGGGCTGGTTCGCCCGGCTTCTTTTCCAACACGCGGACAGAGTTACAGGCCCGCTAACCTCGTTGCACTGAAATTTCCAACTAAACTTGTTTCAGCTAACTCCTTGTTTGAATCTTAATTCTGCTGCCAAAAATGCGATCTGCACGCTTCGCCACCGCTACATGACCAGCGCCAGATTCTCCAGTTCCCGTTGCAGTATCGGTAAGGAACAACCCGCCATCTCAACACGGCTGGCGGCGTGGACTGCGGCCTCCGGGGAGACACCATATCCCCGGCCCATCAAAAATACCTGCAACAATTCGCCGGCTTCGCGGGAATCCACCAACCCGCCTTGAATCAGATCGTTTCGCAGAGCTGTCAGTTCATTTACAGAGAATCTTTCTTTCATGGCCGTTTCACCTCCGACCTCTTCTACGACATTAGACTCCGCACTACCCGTGTACGTTGCATGCAATTTGTGGGCCGTAAATGTGTGCCTGGCGGTATTTTTCATGAGAATGTGAAATTGCTTGTAAGCCTTTTATCTCATTAGGCTTACGGAGCCACACGTGGGCGAAAGGAAATCGCGGCAAGAAATCGCGTCTCTCAAAATTGACACATTGTGTCGTTATGAAACTTGCAGGCGATCCTCGCCGGGATTATTGGCTTGATGACAAACGCCAGTGAGAAATCGAATCCGCGCCTCTGCAGGGTGCATGGAGATGCAAAAAATAGGGGCCCCGGTCTCGCTGCTTCTTATGAGAACTCCCGCTTATTACGAAGCTTCGACTGCGGCCTCTTCGATCAAAAGAATGGGAATGCCGTCCCGAATGGGGTAAACGCGGTGGCACGATGCGCATTTCAAGCTCGGGCCATTTTCCTTCAGAGCTAGCGGCGTTTTGCACGCAGGGCAGGCAAGAATTTTAAGCAGATCTTCGGAAATCATTCGCCCATTTTATAGTGATGCTCGCGGGATTGCCATTCCAGGCGCATCACGGCAGTGACAGTTCGCGCTTTCAAAGACTTAAGTATCGAGAAGCGAGGTACCGCTGCTCTTCACGCAAACTCGATTGCCCCTTATTACAAGCACAACTCAAGGCCTCTAAGTTTGCGTTACACTCTTTGGTTGGAGATCGTTCAGTTGAGATCATTGCGTTGCAGTTGGGAAGCAATCAGACCGCAACTGATGCAAGCTGACCAAATCTCCTTCAAATCCATAGTCTGCACCTGAGAACCATGCCCGCAAACATTCTGGATGGAGTCAAAACCGCCGCTGCAATCCGCACTGAAGTAAGGGAAGAAGTGAAAAAAATGACTGCCGCCGGAATCCATCCCGGGTTGGCGGTGGTGCTGGCCGGGCATAATCCCGCATCGGAAATTTACGTTCGCGGCAAGGTGAAAAGCTGCGAAGAGGTGGGGATTTACAGCGAGAAACATACTCCACCCGGGTCGGTTACTACTGAAGATTTGCTTGCTCTTGTGCATGAGTTGAACCGCAGGGAGGAAATAGATGGCATTTTGGTCCAGCTTCCCCTGCCTTCCCAGGTGGATGCAAAGAAGATACTGCTGGCGGTTGATCCCGCGAAGGATGTGGACGGTTTCCATCCCATGAATGTCGGCCTGCTCTCTACGCAGCGGGAAGGCCTGGTTCCCTGCACTCCCGCGGGCATCATGGAAATTCTGAAGCGCAGCGGCATTTCCATCGCAGGGCAGAATGCAGTTGTGGTTGGGCGCAGCGACATTGTGGGAAAGCCCATGGCGATGCTGCTCATCAATGCCAACGCCACGGTTACGGTCTGCCATTCCAAAACCCGGGATTTGCCCGCAGTATGCCGCCAAGCCGATATCCTTGTGGCCGCCATTGGCCGCGCCGGAATGATTACCAGGGAATTCGTAAAACCGAGCGCCACCGTCATTGATGTAGGCATGAACACAGTGACGGACGCAGCCGAATTTCAGTGCTTCTTCGCGGGCAACGCCCGGCGGGAAGAAACATTCCGCGCCAAGGGATCCACCCTCGTCGGCGATGTCCACCCGGAGGTCGCGGAAATTGCCGGCGCAATTACCCCTGTGCCCGGAGGCGTGGGGCCGCTTACGATTGCCATGCTCATGTCGAACACCCTGCGCGCAGCCAAACTGCGGCGTGGAACAAAAGCTGCGTAGCTGGTATCTTTCTTGAGATTGTTCGCAGCCCGGCTGGCCCTGAAATCGTTAAGTCGAATGCCTGCATCGTTTTCCCCTGCCAAAACGTCAGTTCTATCCAATGCCTAAATCTTTGCCACCGAAATCTGGCATCTAAAGAACTCTGAAAATATTCAACGGAGGATCCCGGTGTATCGGATTTTCATAGCGCTTATCACTTTCCTGTTGTTAGCGGCAGCCGCCAACGCTCAAGTTCCCATGGGAGGGAATTTGTTTGTAGGCTATTCCTATGTGGGCGGGGATTTCAGTTCGGGCGGAAGAACCAATCTTAACGGCTGGGACGGCTCCCTCGAAGGCAATATATTTCCCTTCATTGGGATGGTTGCCGATATAAGCGCCAACTATGGCTCAGAGCGGGTCTTAACTGGGACCTGCACAGGAATTATCGGGCAGCCCTGCGCGGCCACTGGCTCACTGAATATCAATATGCACAATTACCTGTTCGGGCCTCGCGTCTCTGTCTCGGTGGCGAGGTTCCGGCCCTTCGCCGAGGCGCTCTTCGGTTTTTCGCGCTTCCACCAGAGCAATTCTTCCTTCTCGAGCGCGGACACTTCCTTTGACACTGCCTTTGGCGGAGGCATCGATTACCGCCTGCTGGGGCCAGCTATGTGGCGCATTGAAGGCGATGCATTGCAAACGCGCCTATTCGGAGGAACGCAAAATAACTTCCGCCTTTCCACCGGACTGGTCCTGCACTTCTAAGAGCAGGAGACGGCGTGCGTCCTGGCCAGAGGCTCTGGCGCGTTTAGAAATTTCCCCGAGGGTCAGCCCCGATGCCGCCTTATTCCTGCGGCTTCGTATCAGGGCGGGCCTTCAGGCCTGCCAAATAGCTACATGCGTCATAAGCGCCGAGGCCGCCTTTCGGTCGCGACCTTCCGAATTCCGCTGACGAATCGGAGAAAATGGCGCGCTCAAAGCGCGCAGACACTATCCCCTAAAGTCATTATTCCCATTCACCTCGGCATCAGGCCGCGAGCGCCATTTTTGAGGATCTCGCAATCTGCCGGGCGTTTCATTGAGAAATTGCGCAACGACGGGAATCTGGCGACCGTGGCATACCTGCAGGAAGGCGAGAGCTGGTCAGACGAAGCGACTGCGGGCAAATTGCGCACGGCGAGCTGAATCTTTTGCCGAAGGCTATGTTGCGTGGCGGAAGCAAGCGTCACTTTACACGCTGATGGCGACCAGCGCGGGGAAGCGCCGGGAAGCTCTGGCCAATCTCTCCACATCTAAGTTGTTCATTTCACAAATAAAAAAGCGCCCGGAACTTTTCAGTTCAGGACGCCCCGGCAGCCCTCCCCCAGAACTGCCAAACCACAATTTGGATACTACGAGCGCAACCAGTTTCTGTAAATGTCACTTTGGTAACACTTCATTTTTGGAAGTGATGCCGCGGTGATTACTTGTGGGAAGTACGAATTCCCCAAAAAAGTTTCGGCGAAATCCGGCATTCACACGCCCGCACTGGGGCGTCGCATGAACCTCAGGCACCAACTCCGAAGAGCAATTTCACAGATGCCGTTTAAGTTTTTCCTTCTACTATGGAGCGAGAATTTTCGCGGCGTAACGAATTCATGGGATTGACTTCGCCGCAATGAATATCAAATAAATCAGAGTTGCCGCGCTCTCATGCCAACGGTGGTCCAAAATCTAACGGGAGAGAAGCAGCTCTCTGCTGTGGGCGCGAAGTCTGCCAAGGCCGGGCCAGTCCCGGGATTCGGGAGCGTTGCCACAAGTGAACTTCGCTTTATCGCGATATTTGCCTTATCGCTTTGCCTCCTGACCTGCGTGCCCTATCTAATTGGCTATCTCACGCGGGTCCAGGACACGGTATTCACCGGTGTGCTCGACCACAGCGTTGACACAAATAATTATCTGGCGTACGCGGAGGAATCTGCCTCGGGCAATTGGCTGTTCTATAACCCCATGACGGGAGAGCCGCATCGCGCAGTTTTCTTTAATTTAGAGTGGCTGACGATGGGAAAGCTCTCATCATCGCTGCACATTTCTCTCGCTCTGGCGATGAACGTTGAACGCGTATTATGCCTGGTCATCATGTGCTTCGCGGTCTATTGGCTCGCGTCATTGTTGTTCAGCGCCGTGCTTATGCGGCGCACCGCTTTGGTTGCTGTTATGGCTGGGGGAGGGTTTGGGTGGTTGGCGTCACTGCGCGGTTTGGGCATTCCGGTGCATTCTTCCTATTTTGCGGACCTCAACTGCGCGCTGTTCCCTTTTTTCTGGGAGCTCAGGGTGCCCCATTGTTTAGTCTCTTCGGCATTTGTTGTGCTGGGCCTGTGCTTTTTTTTGCGGTCTGAACACAGTGGGAAAATCAGGGGCTATGCATTTGGCGGCTTATGCTACATGGCCTCGGGAATGTGCCGGCCCTATGACATGCTTTTTCTCATGGCGGCGACATCAGTTTATGCAGCAGTGCTGTATGTGCGGGAAAGAAGCTTAAGCACAATGCGGCTGCGCACGCGGCCCGTGTGGATATGCATGCCACTGCTGGGTTATTACCTGTGGATATTCAAACTCCATCCCGTGTTCCGCTGGTGGAGCTTGCCCGGCTCTCCCGTGCCTGCTCCGTGGATTGTTGCTTCGGGATATGGCGCGTCATTTGTTCTTCTGATTTTTGCGCTGTGGAACATTCTTCTCAGGAAGGGGCGTGCCGCGATAAAAAAGCCGGAGCTCTTCATGCTTTGCTGTTTCAGCATGGCTGTTCTTTTGACTTACTTGCGTCCAGTTTTTCCTTTTGCATTTCAATTCGCCACCAACATTCTGGTTCCTATGATTATGGTGGTTCTTATTGGCTTGAAAGAGCCGCTGCAAAGGTTCTGGAAGCGAAGTTCACGGGCACGGATTTGCTTTGTCAGCTTGTTGCTGCTGAACAGCCTCACGTGCATTGCTTATGCCGGACAGGCGGCAGTCATGGCGCGAAGAGGCGACTTCCGCATTGACGCAAAGCTGGCCGAAGCCTATTCCAGGCTCAATCTATATGCGCGGCCGCGCGACGTAGTGTTCGCGGATTTTGACAACTCGAACCGCATTCCACAGTACGCGCAGGTCAGCGCCTTTTGCGGGTACAGCAACGCGGTTCAATTTGCAGCGAAGGTCCAGGAGCAGGAGCAGTTTTTGCGGCCGGATGCTTCCCAGGAATTCCGGAAAGACCTTCTGAAAAAAAACAATGTACGCTTTGTTTTCCTCACGGCAGAGGAACAGAAGAATCTGGCTTCCTTCACAACAGAGCCTTTCTTAAAAGAAGTATTCAGTAATGATGCGGCGGCAATTTATGCGCTGCGGCAGTAGGCGGCCAAAAAGAAAGAATCCCAGCCCGCGTTTCATTTTTCATCAGCCAAATTTCACGCCAGGAACGAATCTTCACCACTCTCATGCCGCATTTGGCGCAGAGGCTCGGGGACTTTCAGCGGCACTCCGACGGTTGGGCTGAGGAGTGATTTCAATGAATCCAGCCAGAGGATTTGGCTCTGGAATACCGTTCCAAAATTCCGCGCAATGCTATGCGCGACCTCTTGCAGGGACAACTGCCGGCCCAGCTCTTTCGCCATTGACGTAACCGGCTTGGAGGTAATACCGCATGGGACGACAAGGTCGAAATAGCTAAGATCGGTGTTCACATTGAGAGCGAAGCCATGCGAGGTCACGGCGCGTGAGATATGGACGCCAATCGCAGCAATCTTTCGTTCGGGATGCTCGGCGGTCTGGGCAGATACTGATGCACCCGGCAGCTCCCCTCCCGCTTCAGTCCAAACTCCGGTGAGGCCCGCGATTCGTTTTGTAGCGATACGGAAGTCAGCGCAGGCGCGCATGATAACTTCTTCCAGGCGTCTAACGTAATCAACAGCGCCCAGGAACTTTGGCTTTCTTTCTTCCGGCGGGTTGGCCGCGAGCGCGGCCTGCAAGTCCCTGCTCAAATCCCCGCGTAAGTCCCCGCGCAAATCAAAGATGGGATATCCCACGATCTGGCCGGGGCCATGGAAGGTGACATCGCCGCCGCGGTCGCACTCATAAATTTCAACGTTGCGCTGCGCGAGCAGCTCCGGGCTGGCAAGGATATTGGCGGCCTTCGCATTTCGTCCCAGAGTGATGACGGGAGAATGTTCGAGCAGCAGCAGAACATCCCCAATTCCGCCATTTTTCCGCAGGGCTACCAGCTTTTGTTGCAGGCGCAACCCAGCCGCGTAGTCAATTTGGCCGAGTTGAACAACGGAAATCACACTTCAATTGTAACGCGGGCAGATTCAATGGCGCAGCAAAGAGCCGTCAGGAGCGGGTTTCCACCTATTCGCGCTGCGGGCCAAAACGTAACAATGACATGGCCGAGAGACTGCCCGGCTCGCGCGACTCCTGCATCAGCTCCCAGTTTTTGGTCTTCAGAATATCGAAGGCGGTAATCATGCCGGCGAGCTCGCCGGTTTTGCTATCCAGAACTACGCAGTGGCTGAAGCTGCCATCGAGAAACCGTTTGGCCACGTCGTGCACAACTTCATCAGTGTAAGCCACCGGGAAATCGGTATGGGCAACGGCTTTGGCCGTGGCGTCAGGAGAAGCGCCCAGCAAGTCTCTGCGGTAAACCACTCCTACGACGTGCTCTTTTTCATCCACCACGGGCACCAGCTCATGCCCGGCAACGCCGGGCAGGAACTCGGAGACTTTTTTATCTACGCGTACCGTGTCGGTATCGGGATTCATGATGTCGAGCACGCGCAGAATCTTCATGGCGTCAATTTCATAGGCTTCCGGAACAAGCTGGCCGCGGCGCACCAGGCGTTCGGTATTGATGGTGGTGCGCATAAAGTAGTGGACGGCAAGATCGGAGACCACGGCAACCAAAAAAACGGGAAGGATGGCGTTATAAGCGCCCGTAACTTCCAGCATGAAGAGAATTGCGCTGGGCGTGGCGCGATAGAGGCTGCCGAACAACGCTGCGGTCGCTACCATCCCGTAAATCCCGATGGTGGAGGCATTGGGCAGCATGAAGTGCACGATTGACCCATAGGCAGCGCCTAAGCTTCCGCCGATCATAAGAGCGGGCGCGAACGTTCCGCCGGAGGCGCCCGAGCCGAGAGCGGTGGCGAATGTCACCAACTTGGCCAGGCCTATACCCGCGAGCACATGCAGAGGATGAGGTTTGGCGAGCAGGTCGGCGATTACGGAATAGCCAGTGCCTAATACTTCAGGATAGAAAATGGCGATGATGCCGACGACCAGTCCGCCGATGGCGGGAACCAGCGGGAACCAGATTTTGAGATGCTCGAAAAAATCTTCGCATACATACAAAGCGCGGGTCATCACCCACGCCAGGGCAGCGCACATTACTCCCAGAAGAACAAAAAACGGCAGTTCGAGCGGGTGAAAATGATAAGCAGTGTTCAGCGGAAAAACCGGCTCGGCCCCACGAAAACCCATAGCCACCATGGTTCCGGTGGCCGAGGCCAGCGCGATGGGAATAAATGAACGCGCCCGGAATTCCAGGACCAGCAGTTCGACGGCGAGCATAACGCCGGCGAAGGGCGTCTTGAACACTCCCGCCAGGCCGGCAGCCGCGCCGCAAGCCAGCAAAGTTCTGCGTTCTGCGGGGGAGGATGGGAAGAACTGGCTGAGAATCGAACCCAGCGCAGCGCCCGTCTGAATGATGGGGCCTTCCGCGCCGAACGGGCCTCCGCTGCCCACGGTGATGGCCGCGCTCAACGGTTTGAAGAAGCTGACGCGAGGCTTGACGATGCTGCGGTTGTTAAGCGCCACCGACATGGCTTCGGGAATGCCGTCGCCTTTAATTTCAGGCGAGCAGTAATGGATGAGCAGTCCGACCAGCAGGCCGCCCGCAGCCGGCAACAACGGCGTCCATAAGTGCTGCGGCGCCAGGTTGGGAGGAAGATTGGCGGAAGTCGCCTTGCCATAAAAGCAAACGTTGGAAATAAAGTTGATGGCGCGCAACAGCCCTTCGGCCACCAGTCCGCCTGCGAGGCCGACGACTATTCCCATCAGGGACAAAACCAGCATGCGCGAGGTCTGCCGCTTGCGGTTCGAGCTTGCATCGTTGGCATATTCCAACGACTTGGCATGAGCGGGGCCCATGCTTATACGACCTGAACTTTCTCCGTCAACTTCTCCCATGGAATCGTTTGTTCTCCTGTAGCTTGCTTCGCGTTTTGATCTTAATTATTTAGAACTGGCAGTACGGCGTGAATTGGAGTTTGAACCTCTGCGCCGCGACATGGCGGTTTTCAGGGCCCGCACGAGTTTTGGCCCCTGCTGCCGCAATTCATCTTTGTGATGAATGGACAATTGGCGGAGTACGCGTTCTCCCTTCGGCATCATGAGAAGAAGCACTTCGCGGCGGTCATTTCCGCCGCGCTTGCGCCGCACATAACCTCCCGCCGAGAGCCGGTTCACCAGCTCCACGGCGCTGTGGTGCTGAATTTGCAGCCGCTCGGCCAATTCCCCGATGCGCGGCCGCACATTTTTTGGCAGCCCTTTCAGAGCGAGAAGCAACTGGTGCTGGCGCGGCTCGAGGCCGGCCGAACGGGCAGCTTGCTCGCTAAAGTGAAGAAAACGGCGGACCTGGTAACGCAATTCCGCCAGGGACTCATAGTCAGCCAGGGTGAGGTTTTGCATGTCCCTGATTATATCGTATGGCCACC
>Ga0134128_10004790_pt1 | contig 16481 bp, 3 predicted proteins | sample KB31754_FD_96462 | JGI IMG/M metagenome (GOLD analysis project Ga0134128, IMG submission 96462) | Terrestrial soil microbial communities with excess Nitrogen fertilizer from Kellogg Biological Station, Michigan, USA - KB3-175-4 | ecosystem: Environmental > Terrestrial > Soil > Unclassified ...
ATCAGGGGCAATGACACCTGGTTCGTAATCTCGCTGTAGTAGATATGTGCGGTGTTGCAGATGACGACACCGAAATCTGCACCCAGGTTGGCCAGCTTTTGCAAAGATGAAGCAATTGAATCGGCTGGATTCGTCGCCTGCTTCATGAAAGCATCCACACGGCTGGGAATGGCCGGATCCGAATACAGGATGAAGCTCGCATGCTCCGAGTCTTGCCGGGCCGCGCCGTTGAGCTGTATCAGTTTTTGGGCAAAATGGATTCCTGATGCGGTGCCCATGCCGCCGAGTATTCCAATCTTGCCACGCGCCATCTGATTCTCTTTTCCATGAATTTGTTTAATGCACCGGAAAGGTAGGTATCGAGGCAACTCCGCCGCTTCGAACTGGGCGAATCCGTCTTCGCCCGGCAGCATCACTCACAAATGTTGTGGCGATTCTTTGCTGCATTTTTTAAGAAGCACAATCTAGCAGATGATATCGCGCAATTCAATGTTTATTGAGTGCAATACCGGTTCCGCATGAAGATCGAATGCATTCTTGTCCTACCATTTTCGCGCATTCATCTTGAGCTTGTACTGGTAAAAGTTCACATTCGAGTGAGACATGACCCTGTTTTTTAAATGACGCGACAAGGAGTTTCGCCGCGTCATCTTTTCCAGGGCTTCTGAAAATTATTTTGATTTCCACCCGACGCTTGCGGCTACAATGCGCTCTGCGATTTGACTGCGCCACTTGAATTTGTTGAAGCGGGAGCGAAAGCATGAGCAATGCGGAATGGATGGCCAGGAAGTCTGCGGCAACACCACGCGGAATCGGCATGTCGGGAGATTTCTTTGCCGTGCGCGCCGAAAACAGTGAAGTCTGGGACATCGAAGGGCGCCGCTACATCGACTTCGCGGGCGGCATTGCCGTACTAAATACCGGGCACCGCCACCCCAAGGTCCTGGCCGCCATCGAGCGCCAATTGCAATGCTTTACGCATACGGCTTACCAGAGCATTCCCTACGCCAGCTACATCGAGCTGGCTGAAAAAATCAATGCGCTTGCGCCTGGCATACACGCCAAGAAAACTGCCTTGTTCACTACCGGAGCCGAAGCTGTAGAGAATGCGATCAAGTTTGCCCGGGCGGCAACCGGCCGTTCAGCCGTGATTGCGTTCGGGGGCAGCTTCCACGGCCGCACCATGATGGGCATGGCATTGACCGGCAAGGTGATGCCTTACAAGAAGGGTTTCGGGCCATTTCCGCCCGAGGTTTATCACGTGCCGTTTCCCAGTGAGTTGCATGGCGTGACCGTAGCGCATACGCTTGCCGCGCTGTCGCATGTCTTTAAGTCCGATGTCGATCCGCAGAGGGTCGCAGCCATTATCATCGAGCCGGTCCAGGGAGAAGGTGGCTTTCATGTCGCGCCACCGGCATTGATGCGGGCCTTGCGCGCACTGTGCGATGAGTACGGCATCCTGTTGATCGCCGACGAAATCCAGAGCGGATTTGCCCGCACAGGAAAAATGTTCGCCTGTGAACACTATGGCGTCATTCCCGACCTCATCACCATGGCCAAAAGCCTTGCCGGCGGCATGCCCTTGTCTGCCGTATGCGGCCGCGCGGAAATCATGGACGCCCCCGAGCCAGGTGGATTGGGCGGCACCTACGCGGGCAATCCCCTGGCGGTTGAAGCGGCCTTGGCCGTACTCGGCGTGATCGAGGAAGAGGGGCTGTGCAAACGCGCGGACCTACTCGGCGAACGCGTCAACAAGCGCCTGGCTGCGCTTCGGCGGGATGTACCTGAAATCGCAGAACTACGCGGCCTGGGTTCGATGATCGCCATGGAGTTCTGCAAACCGGGTGGCACGGAGCCGCTGGCTGAATTTGCCAACGCTGTACGGCAGCGTGCTTTGAAACGAGGTTTACACCTGTTGACCTGCGGCGTGAACGGCAATGTGATCCGTTTCCTGTACCCGCTGACGGTCTCACTGGCGGTGATGGACGAAGCCCTGGATATCGTCGAGGCGTCGTTCAAAGGTTAAATATTTCCCCGGCTTCCAGGCTTGGCCATCTGCTCATTGCGGAGAAATGTGATTCCCTATTTGTCACGCTCCCGCAGGCCAAAACAGTGGGAGAAGATTGATAGCAAAATGAAATGTTCGAAATTTTATTTTAAATATAAACAAAATTTTAAACAAGATTGAATATTAATTGCGAGGAACAAAATAATAATTTGTTTTCAAGGCAAGCGCCACGTTGTTAAATAAAAAATTTACGAGCATTATATAATTGCAACACGTTAGCAAAATTTTCACGGCAAATAGCGTTCGATACTGGAATTTACCCGGCGGATGTCGCTTTGACGCGAAAAATTTAACAAGATGCCGTGACCCAAAGGTCGCGGGACATCCAGAAAGAAGAAAGCCGCGAATGACAAGCGGCGTGTGAATCGATTGCGAATAGCCCACAAGGCAAAATCAAACGGAGAATCCATGTCAACTCACGATATCCAGGCCGAAGCGCTCTACGAAGTGGTGCTCAACCACGAAGAGCAATACTCCATTTGGCCGGCAGAAAAGGCACTCCCACCCGGCTGGAACAAGGCCGGAAAGCAAGGTCCAAAAGAAGAATGCCTGGGCTACATCAAGGAAGTCTGGACCGACATGCGACCACTGTCGTTGCGCAAGCAAATGGCCGCGCAAGCGAAGCAATGATCCTTGCCGTCGCAGGGTAAGCCTAGCGGCGGGATAGCACTTGCCGCATCAATAGCCAAGGCAGCAAAAAAGGCCGGACGCTGCTGCATTGCCGGAAAAATTTCATGTAACGAAGCATGGCGACAAGGTCCTGGTTGTTTTTTGCAGCCAGCCGTTTGCAGCTAGCCATTCAGCCATGCCCATGGCGCCTTCGTGAAATCTCCCGGTGACGCGCAAAGCATTCCGCGAGCCGTTGCCGGCCCGTATTGATGCAGGCTCGCTATCCCGTATTGGCAGGCCGCTCAGCACAAGTTCCCATCCCCATCTCATGGTCAACCGCAATGCCGTTCGCGCGCCCATTCGCCCGGCAACGACCTCCGCCTCGACGACATCGGCACCTTAGCCATCTGAGCGAAAGCAGCAATATGGATTCTGTCAGCAAGATTCACTTTTCCACGATAGTCGACTTGTTGCATTTCCGCGCAGAAGAAGGCGCCTCACGAACTGCGTTTTCATTTCTCGATGACGGCGAGCATGTGGGCTCCACTGTTACCTTTGCCGAACTGGCACGACGGGCACTCTCTTTGGCCAGTCATCTGCAACAGCATGCGCGCCAGGGCGACCGCGTATTACTTGTATATGCCCCCGGCATTGAATACATCGTCGGATTTCTTGCCTGCGCCTGCGCCGGCCTGATTGCCGTGCCCGCCTTGCCGCCCACCGGCGCGCGCAACCTCAACCGCTTGCAATTGATGGCTGATGATGCCCAGCCCAGCGTCATCATGACGTCCGCAGCGGTGTATGGCAGCATAGCGAAATTCGCGACGCCATCGGAGCTCGCAGCACGCTCAACACCTGCAGCGCAGTGGCTGGTGTCCGACATGCTTCCGGTCGATGACAGCGCCTGGACCAGGGCTGCCATTGACGGCGGCGACATCGCCTTCCTGCAATACACGTCCGGTTCAACCGGCTCGCCCAAGGGCGTGCAGGTCAGCCACGCCAACATCCTGGCCAATGCTGCGGCAATTCACGATGCATTCGACATGCGCACCTCCGACACCCTGGTGTCCTGGCTGCCACCGCATCACGACATGGGGCTGATTGGCAAGATCGTCTATCCGCTCTACGCCGGTTGCCATTGCGTGCAATTTCCACCCGCCGCATTCTTCATGCGCCCGCACCGTTGGCTGCAGGCGATATCGAATTTCAAGGCGCGCGGCACGGCGGCGCCGAATTTCGCCTTCGAATTGTGCGTTGACCGGATTACCGAAGAACGGCGCAAGGCGCTCGACCTCGGTTCCCTGCAATACATGTTATGCGGTGCGGAACAAGTCAAGCCGGCGACGATACGCCGTTTCATCGACATGTTTTCATCCTGCGGCTTGCGCCCCGGTGCCATCACGCCGGTCTATGGGCTGGCAGAATCGACCCTGCTCGTTTCCCATGCCCGGCACCAGCATCGCGGGGAATTGCAAGGCTCGCTGCGGCTGGACAGAAAGGCACTGGGCGCTGAAAGGCAGGCACGCCCGTCGTACGAAGACGATGCGCTTGAAATCATGTCGGTCGGTTCAGCCAACTCCGGCGCCACCCGGGTGGCCATCGTCGATCCCGAATCCTGCATGGTTTGTACAGATGGTGCGGTGGGTGAAATCTGGGTCAACGGATCATCCGTGGCACAAGGCTACTGGAAGCGCGAGAAAGAAAGCCACGCAATTTTCAACGCACAAATTCACGGACAGGATGGCGCCTGGTTGCGTACCGGGGACCTCGGCTTCATCAGCCACGGTGAGCTTTATGTGACGGGCCGCATCAAGGACATGATGATCTTCAACGGCCGCAACATCTATCCACAGGATGTGGAAGCGGCTGTGGAAATGCTGGATCCTGCCTTTCGCAAGAACGGCGGCGCCGCCTTTTCAATCGAGTGCGACGACGGGCCGGCACAGTTGGTCATCATCCAGGAGCTTGAAACCCGCGCCACGCCCGCTATAGATGGCCTGGCAGCAAGGATTCTTGCCGAGCTGGCTGAACAGCAGGATGTTCAATGCGAGCACCTTGTACTCGTGAAAAGCGGCCGCATTCCGCGTACCTCGAGCGGAAAAATCCAGCGCAGCCAATGCCGCGAACTGTTCCTGGACAAGGCGCTGGAGCCGGTATGGACATGGAGCAAGCCTGCTGCCGGCGCGGACAATGCCGAGCAGGTCGCGCCGCGTAGCGAAACCGAGCAAGCCCTGGCCGAAATCTGGATGCGGGTGCTGGACTTGCCCGCCGTATCGGTTCATGACAATTTCTTCGCGTTGGGCGGCCAGTCCGTCATGGGCTTGCAGGCGGTCGCTGCGCTCAAGCGCCGTTTTGCCATCGATCTCCCCATACGTGCCTTGTTTGAATCTCCCAGCATCGCGCAACTGGCACGGCATATCGATGCTGCCTTGAAAAATGGCGACTATGAGCTTGCCCCGAAACAAGGTTACGCAATTCCGGCTATCGCACGCGATGGGATACTTCCTCTGTCGTTCGCGCAGCGCCGCTTGTGGTTCCTCGAACAACTACGGCCGGGCAGTGGGTTTTACAATTTGCCCAATGGGTTGCGCCTATTGGGCAAGCTCGATGTGGCTGCATTGGGCGATACCCTCGACGAGATCGTCCGGCGTCATGAAGTCTTGCGCACGGTCTATCGTGTCCTGGACGAAGAACCCTGCCAAATCATTCAACCGTGGGAACCGGTCGTGCTGTCACTGACTGACCTTTCCCACTGCGCGGAAATCGAGCGGCAAACCCGCATCGCAGAATTACGGCACAACGAAGCCGTGCTGCCGTTCGACCTCTCGGCCGGTCCCATGTTGCGCGCGCGCCTGTTGCGGCTCGGTGCACACGAACACCTGCTGCTGCTGACCCTGCATCATATCGCTGCCGACGGCTGGTCCATGGGGGTGTTGTCGACGGAACTGGCTGAGCTATACGGCAACTTCTCGCGCCACCAGGAAGCGTCGCTGCCGGCATTGCGCATTCAATATGCCGACTTCTCTCATTGGCAAAAGACGCGGCTCCAGGGCGCGCTGCTTGAACGGCAATTGACCTATTGGAAAGCGCAATTGGCCGGTGCAGCCGAACTGTTGCCGTTGCTGACCGATCGGCCGCGCCCGGCACAGCAAAGCTATCATGGAGCAAGCCGCCATTTCGCCGTAAAACGTGAAATCTGCACCGGGCTCCATGCGTTGGCAGCACGCGAGAATGCCACAATGTTCATGGTGTTGGCAGCGGTCTTGCAAACACTGCTGGCACGCTATTCCGGGCAAAACGACCTTTGCATAGGCGCACCCATCGCCTACCGCCCAAATGCGGAGCTTGAACCTCTCGTCGGGTTCTTCGTCAATTCCCTGGTATTGCGTACCCACATCGATCCCGCGCTCGATTTTGGCGCTTTGCTGCGGCAGGTCCGCAGGACAGCACTGGAAGCTTACGAGCATCAGGATGTGCCCTTCGAGCAGTTGGTGGAGCAATTGGCGCCAGTGCGTAGCATGAGCCACGCACCGCTGTTCCAGGTTGTGCTGACCATGTTGAATACGCCGTCCGGCAGGCTATCGCTACCCGGGCTCGAACTGGAAACCCTGGAAAACCGGTCAACCACTTGTGAAGTCGACCTGCGCCTGAACATCAGTGAGGAAGAGGGCGCATTGGCGGCCTACTTCGAATACAGCACCGACTTGTTCGACGAATCCACCATAGACCGGTTCTCGCGCCATTTCACCCACTTGCTTGAAACCGTCGTCGGAGATGCATCAACACCGGTCGGCGACCTGCCCCTCATGCCGGAGGAGGTGCAGCGCCAGGCCTTGGTGCAATGGAACAGAACAGCGGCCGAACATTCCGGGCAAACCGCCATGCATCAGTTGTTCGAAGCGCAAGTGCAACTGCGCCCGGACCATCCTGCCATCGCATTCCAGGACATGCAGATGAGCTACGGCGAGTTGAACCGTCGCGCCAACCGGCTGGCACGCCACCTGAGGATGCTGGGTGTCGGAGCAGACACACTGGTCGGACTTTGCCTCGAACGTTCGGCTGACATGATCGTGGGATTGCTGGCGGTATTGAAGGCAGGCGGCGCCTACCTCCCGCTCGATCCGAATTACCCGACGGCGCGCCTGAGCCACATGCTCACCGATTCCAGCCTGGCGCTGTTGCTGACACAAGAACACTTGCTTGATGTGCTGCCGGCAAACAATGTCTATGCGCTTTGCATCGACGTCGACGATGCCTGGCGAGGTAAGAACGACGGCAACCTCGAGCTGGCTGTGCAGCCTGATTCCCTGGCTTACGTGATCTACACCTCAGGTTCGACCGGCCGCCCCAAGGGCACCTTGCTGCACCATGCCGGCCTGGCGAACCTGGCCCACGCGCAGGCGGCACTGTTCCAGGTGCAGCCGGAAGACCGTGTGCTGCAATTCGCCTCTTTCAATTTCGATGCCTCGACCTGGGAAATTGCGATGGCCTTGAGCTGGGGCGCCACACTGTGCCTGGCTTCGCGCGACGACTTGATGCCCGGCGCGGGGCTGGAGCAGAGCATGCGCCGCCTGGGTGTGACCATTGCCACGCTGCCGCCCACCGCACTGGCGTTGCTGAATAATGACGGTTTGCCGGCCCTGAAAACCCTGATCGTCGCCGGTGAAGCCTGCCCCCGTCCGCTCGTCAACACTTGGGCATCGTCGCACCGATTCTTCAACGCATATGGACCAACCGAATCGACCATTTGCGCGTCGGCCTTCAACTGCAGCCAGGGCGCCAATGGGTCTGACCAGGGCCTTGGTGCACCGCCGATCGGACTTCCGATTGACAACATGCGGCTTTACATACTCGACCCGCGCGGCAATCCCGTGCCGACTGGTGCAGCCGGCGAATTGCACATTGCAGGCACGGGTCTGGCCCGCGGCTACATCAACCGCCCCGACCTCACGGCGGAGCGCTTCATTCCCGATCCATTTTCCGACGCTCCCGGCGGACGCCTCTACCGCTCGGGTGACTTGGTGCGCCGGCATGCCGACGGAAACATCGAATTCCTTGGACGCATCGACAATCAGGTCAAAATCCGCGGCTTCCGCATTGAGACCGGCGAAATCGAAAGCGCCCTCAGCACCGCTCCGGGCGTACGCGAAGCTCTGGTCATGGCGCGCGAAGACGAACCCGGCGACTTGCGCCTGGTCGGCTACGTAGTGCGGGCACAAGATGCAAGCATTTCGACTTCCTCGACAGATGATGGTGCCTGGCAGGCCGCCATTCGGCAAAGCCTGCAAAGCCAGTTGCCGGACCACATGCTGCCGGCCCACATTGTCTTTCTCGAGCAATTCCCGCTGACGCAAAATGGCAAGATTGACCGGACCGCATTGCCGGAGCCCGACCGCCTGCGCAGCGCCGCTCATTACCTCGCACCACGCACACCGGAGGAAGAGGGCGTCGCGAAATTATTTTCCGAAGTGCTCAAGCTCGACCGTGTCGGCATCGACGACAACTTCTTCGAGTTGGGCGGTCATTCGCTGCTGGCAACCCAGGTCATTTCCAAATTGCGCGCAGATTTCTCGGTCGATATTCCGTTGCGCAAAATGTTCGAAGCGCCAACCGTTGCAGCGCTTGCAGCCGAAGTCGAGTCGCTGCGGCAACAAGAGCCCATGGCAAGCGAACGCATCGTCGCCATGCCGCGCGGGCCGGCCATTCCCTTGTCCTATGCGCAGCAACGCCTGTGGTTCATGAACCAGATGGAGCCGGACAACCCGTTCTATAACATTCCCGGTGCAGTGCGGCTGACCGGGCAACTCGATGCAGTGGCATTTCACCGCGCACTCAACGAAATCGTCCGCCGCCACGAGGTATTGCGTACCACCTATTCCGCGCCCGACGGCAACCCGGTGCAAGTGATCGCCCCCAAGCTTGTGCTCGATCTTCCCCTGGTCGACTTGTCCGACCTGACCCATGGCGAAGCCACAGCCAAGACCGACTGGCTTGTGCAGGACGAGGCGCAAACCCCGTTCGACCTGGCTGCCGGCCCGCTGATGCGCGCCAGGCTGCTTCGCCTGGACGCGAAAGAGCATGTACTGCTGTTTACCATGCACCACATTGTATCGGACGGCTGGTCCATCGCCGTCATGATCCGCGAAATGGAGATTCTCTACGCCGCCTTTGCCGGAAATCAGGCCTCGCCCTTGCCCGAACTGGAAATCCAGTACGCCGACTATGCGCAATGGCAGCGTAGCTGGTTGACGGGTGACGTGCTGCAGCGGCAGATTGATTACTGGACGGGGCAATTGGCCGATGCTCCGCCCTTGCTGACGCTGCCGACGGACCGGCCGCGGCCCGCGGTGCAAACCTATCAGGGCGCCATGCTTTCCTTTGTTGTGCCAGCTGCCATCAACCAGGGATTGCAGTCCCTGGCGCGGCGTCATGACAGCACGCTGTTCATGGCCCTGATGGCTGCCTATGCCGTGATGCTGTCGCGCTATTCGGGGCAAAACGATATCTGCGTCGGCTCGCCGATTGCGAACCGCGTGCGGGTGGAAATCGAGCCGCTGATCGGCTTTTTCGTCAACACGCTGGTGATGCGGACCCGTGTCGAAAAAGACATGGACTTCGCAACCTTGCTGCGCCAGGTGAGGGCGACGACGCTGGATGCCTACGCCAACCAGGACCTGCCGTTCGAGCAATTGGTTGATGCGCTCAAACCTGAGCGCAACCTCAGCCACGCGCCGATTTATCAGGCGATGCTGATCCTGCAAAACGTCCCGATGAACGATCTGGAATTGCCGAATCTCAAGCTGGAAACCGTGGCTTCGGACAATGCTGCAACCAAGTTCGATCTGCGCTTGTCCCTGGCCGAACAGGATGGCACCTTGCAAGGCACATTCCAGTACAGCACCGACTTGTTTGACGCCGGTACCATCGAACGCATGGGGCGGCACTTCACCTGCCTGCTGGAATCCATCATTGCTGCACCGGACATTCCCGTCGGCAAGCTAGGCATGCAAAGTGCTGCCGAACGACGCCGCATCCTGGCGGAAATCAACCGCGACCAGCCATCCTTCCTGGATATCAGTGATGCAGGTCTGGCCGTGCCTGGAACCGCCGCCAGCGTCATCGCCCTGTTTGCCGAAACGGCACAGCGCCAGCCCCGGGGCATTGCGCTGGAGATGGATACTTACCAGGCAAGTTATCGCGAACTCGACGAGCGTTCCAATCAGGTCGCAAACGGTTTGTCGGCCATGGGTGCTGTCAAGGGAAGCGTACTTGCCATCCTGCTCGACGACCCGGTCACCCAGGTCATTGCCACCATCGGTGCGATGAAAGCGGGCTGCATCCTCGCCGCATTGAGCAACGCCCACCCCAGGCAAAGGCTGCAAGACGTGCTCGACATTGCCGCCCCGGCTTACATGATCCTCGACGCGCAGAGCGCGGTGAAGCAAGCGGACCTATTGCATGGGCAGCAGCAAATTCGTCATGTGCTGATGCTGGAACGTACGGGAATGGCCCAAACGGTGCCTTCGCCAGCAGTCGGCGGGTTTCAGTTAACCCATGCCGACGTGCAAGACACCACCAGCCGGCACGCCGTCGAACTGGCGGCGGACGACCCATGCTACCTCTACTTTACCTCCGGCTCGACAGGCAAACCCAAGGCTGTGCTCGGGCGCAGCGGCAGCCTGGCGCACTTCATCCAGTGGGAAATGGGCCATCTCGGACTGGCGGCGCAAGCCGGCAAGCTGCGCGTCAGCCAGTTGACCACGCCAACTTTCGACGCCTACCTGCGCGATTTGTTCGTCGCCCTTGGCGCAGGTGGAACCATTTGCATTCCGCCTTCTCAAGCCGTCATGGTTCCCGGGGTGCTGGCCGATTGGCTGGAAAATGCCGGCATTACGCTGATGCACTGCGTGCCCTCGGTATTCCGCCTGCTGCTGGATTCGGGCCTGCATGGCGCGCGTTTTCCGGATTTGAAACGCATCCTGATGGCAGGTGAAGCCCTGTTGCCGGCCATCGTCAACAAGTGGATTGCCTGTTTCGGTGAACGTATCGGCCTGGTCAACCTGTATGGTGCCACCGAGACGACCCTGGTCAAGTTCTTTTACGACCTGCCGTCCGTTCCACTCACAGAGGCTTACGTGCCGATCGGCCGCCCCATGCCTGGCGTCCAGGCCATTATTCTCAAGGCCAACCTTGAGCTGTGCGAGACCGGCGAAATCGGCGAACTCTATGTGCGGACACCTTACCGCAGCCATGGCTACTACGGCCGCCCGGATTTGACCAATGCCGTGTTTGTACGCAACCCCTATAGCGCAGGCGACGGCGACATACTCTACAAGACGGGCGACTTGGCTTGCGCACTGCCGGACGGCAATTTCCGTTTTCTTGGGCGGCAAGACTTTCAGGTCAAGATACGCGGCATGCGCGTGGAAGTTGGCGAAGTGGAAGCTGCGCTCACGCGCCTGCCCGAAGTGCGCGAAGCGGTGGTGATTGCCAGGGATGGCAATGACGACAAATATCTCACTGCCTTCGTCGGAGCCGGGTCCGATTTCGCCAGCCTGCAAGTGGCGCAGTTGCGCAATGCCTTGCTCGACGTGCTGCCGGATTACATGGTGCCGGCCGAATTCAGCATCCTCGAACGCCTGCCGTTGTCTTCCAATGGCAAGATAGACCGCAAGGCATTGCTGGCGTGCGAGGCCACCGCGCACCGGGTAGAGTACCTTGCTCCTATCACCCCAACGCAGCGCACGCTGGCGGAATTGTTTGCCAAAGTCTTGAAGCGCGAGCAGGTTGGGCTCAATGACGACTTTTTCGAACTCGGCGGCCACTCCCTGCAAGCGCTGATGCTGCTTTCGCGCATACGCAAGACCTTTGAATTGGAACTGCCGCCGCGCACCCTGTTCGAGGCACCGACCATCGCACAACTGGCCGAACGCGTGGAAAACGGGCAGGGCAGGGCGAAGGGCGCAACCGGTTCCGGCGTGGCAGCAACCATCGTGCCGGCCGTACGCGGCGCCAGTTCACCACTATCGTTTTCTCAACAGCGGCAATGGTTCCTCGAACAATTCGACCCTGGTAGTGCCTTCTATAACATACCGACCGCGCTGCGCATGCGGGGCGAGTTGAATATCGATGCCCTGCAACGCAGCCTCTCAGAAATCGTGCGGCGCCATGAATCGCTGCGCACCACATTTGACATGGTAGACGGCAAGCCGGTACAACTGGTAAGGCCGGCATCGCCGATACCGCTGCTTCTGGCCGACTTATCTGACCTGGCTCTGGCCGAACGTGCAGTGCGAGCCCATGCACTTGCGCTTGACGAAGCAAAAACCGGCTTCGACCTGCGTACCGGTCCGTTGATCCGGACGGCACTGGTGCGCCTGGCGCCAGACGAGCACTTGTGCATGCTGACCGTGCATCACATCATCTCTGATGGCTGGTCGATGGGTGTACTGGTTCGGGAAGTGGTGTCTCTGTACAGTGCTTATGTTGAGGGCCATCCTTCGCCACTGCCTGAATTGCCTATCCAATACGCGGATTTCGCACATTGGCAGCAGCAACTATTGACCAGTGGCGTATTGCAACGCCAGTTGTCCTACTGGACCCGTCAATTGGACGGTGCCCCCGAACTTCTGGCACTGCCGCTCGACAAACCGCGCCCGCCGGTGCAAAGCCATCACGGCGCAAGGGAATCCTTCAGCATCAGCGCAGGCACAATGGAAGGCCTGGCGCGGCTGGCGAAGCGGGTACAGGCAACGCTGTTCATGACGCTCAACGCAGCATTCTCTGTCATGCTGGCACGCTACTCCGGGCAATCGGACATCTGCGTTGGCACCTTCGTTGCCAACCGTAGTCATGCCGAAACCGAACCGCTCATCGGCTTTTTCGTCAATACCCTGGTATTGCGCACCCGCGTGGACGGCAAGGCGAGTTTTGAAGATTTGCTGCGGCAAGTCTCTGCCACAACGCTGGAAGCCTTTTCGCACCAGGATGTACCGTTCGAGCACTTGCTCGAAGCCATCAAGCCGGCGCGCAACACCAGCTACACGCCGTTGTTCCAGGCATTGCTGGTGTTGCAAAACGCACCGGTCGGCACGCTTGAATTGCCGGGCCTGAGCATGGAACCGCTGGAGTCGCGCAGCATTGCCGCCAAGTTCGACCTGACCCTGCAGTGCATCGAATCAGCCGGCTGCCTTGAATGCTTCTTCGAATACAACACCGACTTGTTCGAGGCCGCCACGGTCAGGCGCATGGCCGGGCATTTCAGCCAATTGCTTGACGCCATTGCAGACAATGCGCAAACCCAGGTTGCCCAATTGCCCATGATGAGCAAGGCGGAAGAACACTTGCTTCTGCAAGCATGGAATGACACTGCACGCGATAACGGGCCGGAAACCAACGTGGTGCAGTCGTTCGAAGAGCAGGCGGCCCGCACACCCGATGCCATCGCCCTGGCTTGTGCCGGCACGCGTCTCAGCTACCAGGAATTCAATGCCAGGGCCAACCAGCTTGCGCATCACCTGCGAAAGAGCGGAGTCGGACCGGAAAGCCTGGTCGGCATCTGTGTCGACCGTTCGGAGCATATGCTGATCGGCATCTTGGCCATCCTGAAGGCGGGCGGTGCCTACGTGCCGCTGGATCCTGGTTATCCGCAGGCACGTCTGGCCTATATGCTCGACGATGCCCGGCCCTCGCTGTTGCTGACGCAAGCGGCATTGCTGGAGACCTTGCCCGGGCACGCGGCAAAAACCTTGTGCCTGGATGCCCAGCCGCCAGCCTGGCACGATGAAAGCACGGCCAACCCGCCTTGCCTGGTGCAGGCAGGCAACCTTGCTTACGTCATCTATACCTCCGGTTCGACCGGCAAGCCGAAGGGTGTCATGGTCGGCCACGGCGAATTGGCCAACCTTACGTTAGCCCAAGCCGACAAGTACCGCAGCGCCGGCTGCAAGGCCGTTCTGCAATTTGCCAGCATCAATTTCGACATGTCGGTCGAAGAGATATTCCCGGCCTTGGTACAGGGCGCGCAACTGGTTGTGCGTCCGGCGGACATGCTGGCGCCGGATCGGGAATTCACCGAATTCATCAAGCTGCACCGGATTGACGCCTTGAACCTTCCTGCTGCTTTCTGGCACGAATGGATGAATCTATTTGGCCGCGGCAGCGGTGAGCTGCCTGATTGCCTCAAGCTGGTGTCGGTTGGCGGCGAAAAGGTCAATGTCGAGCAATTCCGGCAATGGGTGGCCGCCACGCAAGCGCAGCCCTGCATCTGGATCAATGCCTATGGCCCGACCGAGTGCACCGTCAATGCCAGCTATTACCAAGCCCCGGCCGATGGAACACCCATCGGACGCGATATTCCCATCGGCAAGCCCATGGCCAATGCCAGGATCTATCTGCTCGATACCGAATTGAACCCGGTTCCGGTGGGCGTGGCAGGCGAACTGCATATTGCCGGTGCCGGCGTGGCACGCGGCTACCTGCACCTTGCCGGCATGACGGCGGAACGCTTCGTGCCATGCCCCTATGGCGGACCCGGCGAGCGGATGTACAAGACCGGCGACCTCGCGCGCTATCTGCAGGATGGAAATATCGAATACCTGGGACGTGTCGACCACCAGGTCAAGATCCGCGGCTTCCGCATCGAGCTGGGGGAAATCGAAGCAGCCCTGCTGGAACAGGAAAACGTGAGCGAAGCCGTAGTGCTGGCGCGGCAGGATGCGTCAGGCGACAAGCAACTCGTGGCCTACCTGACGACCGCCGACGGGTTGCATGGCGATGCCGCGGCACTGCGCGAGCAACTTGCGGCGAGCCTGCCTGGCTACATGATACCGGCCCACTTCTTGTGGCTGGAACACATGCCGCTGACGGAAAACGGCAAGATCGACCGCAAGGCTCTACCGGAGCCCGACATGCGGTTGCGCACGGCAAACTATGCGGCGCCGACCACACCCACCGAAGCAACCCTGGCTGCGATATGGGCCGAGGTGCTACAGCGCGACCGGATAGGTATACACGACAACTTTTTCGCATCGGGCGGGCATTCTCTGCTTGCGGTCCAGTTGAATGCCAGGATCAGTGAAAAATTTGCGCGCCAGTTGAGCATCCGCACGCTGTTCCGCGCAACAACGGTGGCAGAACTGGCCAGGATACTGGACGCAGAATCGGAGACCGCCCCTGGTACGGCGCAGGGTACTTCGTCCTCGCAACCTTCAATTATGCGTGTCTCTCGCGAATCGCGGCGCGGCAGGCTGCGCGGCAAAGAGTTGGTATTTGAAAAGAATCTGGAGGAGTAGATCACCATGGAATTGAACGGCAACATGGGAGCCGGCAGTGTTCCGGACTCGAAAATCGAACAGCCCGATGAAGCGGACGTGTTCATCTTCCCCACCTCGTTCGCGCAGCAGCGCCTGTGGTTCCTCGATCAATTCGAGCCGGGAAGCGCTTTGTACAACACGCCGGCGGCCATGCGCTTTTCCGGTGAAATCGTGTTCGATGCATTGAAACGTACCATGAACGAAATCGTGCGGCGCCAGGAATCCCTGCGCACGACTTTCAATGTAGTTGACGGCATGCCGGTGCAAGTGATTGCGCCGGAACTGGAGTTGGCCTTGCCGGTCACCGACCTGACCCATTTGCCGCCGGACGAGCGCGAATCCCGTGCACTGTCGCTGGTCGAGCAGGAAGCGAAGACGCCATTCGACCTTGCTACCGGGCCGTTGATCCGAATCGGCCTCATCCGGCTGGAAAAAACCGAGCACATCTTTGTCATCAATCTGCATCACATCATTTCCGATGCCTGGTCGCTCGGGGTGGTGGTGCAGGAAGTCGCTACCCTCTATGCCGCCTACGTGCAAGGTATGCCTTCGCCCTTGCAGGAACTGCCCATCCAGTATGCCGACTACTCACATTGGCAGCGCGACTGGCTGGCCGGCGAGGTGCTGCAACAACAACTGGATTACTGGAGCAAGACCTTGCAGGGAGCGCCGTCGCTATTGACATTGCCAACCGACCGGCCACGGCCTGTCGTGCAACGCTTCCGTGGGGCGAAGTTCCAGATCGACCTGCCGCGTGCCTTGGTAGCCGGCTTGCACGCCCTGGGCAAGAAAAACCAGGCAACACTGTTCATGACCATGCATGCGGCATTCAGCGTATTGTTGTCGCGCTATTCCGGGCAGGACGATGTATGCATCGGCACAGCGGTGGCCAACCGCAGCCGTGCCGAGCTGGAACCGTTGATCGGTTTCTTCCTCAACACGCTGGTGCTGCGCACCCAGCACAACAACGACGACAGTTTCGAAGTGCTGCTGCAACGCTCGCGCAACACCACGCTGGACGCTTTCGTCCATCAAGACCTGCCGTTCGAGCGCCTGGTTGAAGCGCTCAAGCCGGAACGCCAGGCCAGCCATTCACCCTTGTTCCAGGTGCTGCTGGTTCTGCAAAACACACCCCTGGGTGTCCTGGCCCTGCCTGGCCTGACCATGAAACCGGTTGAAATCGAGCGCACGATGTCGCGCTTCGACCTGACCCTGAACGTGATCGAGACCAAAGAAAAACTGACAATCTCATTCGAATACAATACCGACCTGTTCGATCAGGCAACGATTGCGCGCATGGCAGGCCATTTCCAGCGCCTGCTCGAAGCCATCGTGGCCGATCCAGCCGCCCCGATCGACACGCTGGCCATGCTCGACGCGGCAGAACGCAAGCAATTGCTGCATGACTGGAACGCCACCGCCATCGAAGTGGCGCGCGACCAGACCGTGCCCCAGTGGTTTGAAACCCAGGTTGCTGCAACGCCCGACGC
>Ga0134128_10004791_pt1 | contig 16475 bp, 21 predicted proteins | sample KB31754_FD_96462 | JGI IMG/M metagenome (GOLD analysis project Ga0134128, IMG submission 96462) | Terrestrial soil microbial communities with excess Nitrogen fertilizer from Kellogg Biological Station, Michigan, USA - KB3-175-4 | ecosystem: Environmental > Terrestrial > Soil > Unclassified ...
CCTCGGGCGGCACGGCCGCGACCAAGTCGATGGGCAAGGGCTCGACGCAGCACCAGCACCTGGTCCAGACCGAGGTGCCGACGAAGCTGCTGTCCGGCTGGCTCGCGATGTGGACCGCGTATCACCAGATCCCGGACACGCTGAGCGTCACCCTGCGGCCGCACACGGCGGGCTCGGAACTGCTTGAGCTGAGCCTGACCAACGGCGAAGGAGCGCCGGTCGCCAACATCATCTTCTCGGTGATCGTCGACCGCCGCGGACGCCACATCCTGTCGGTCAGGGACCAGAACACCTTCGATGAGTCCCTGCGGCAGAAGCGGCTGATGACGCTGATTCACCTGTTCCTCGTCCACCGCTACCGGGCCTGGTCGGTGCATTACGTCAGCCCGACCGACGACAACCGCTATCAGGCGCAGAAGATGAAGACGCACGGCCTGTTCAGCGACGTCCACGATGAGGTCGGCGACGTCATCGTCGCGGACGTGAGCGACGAGGGCGTCAGGGCGCTGCTCGCTCCCGATGGAGAACGCCTGAACGCCCTGATCGAGCGGAGATACCCGGCCGCGCCGGCGCAGCCTCACTAAAGGAGAAAACAAACCACCGCAATTCTTTCTTAATATAGAAAGATTTGCGTGGGTTTTCCTCCGCGTGACCAGAGGCCGGTGCGGCTTGCCGGGCGCGCTAGAGTCGTTTCATTTGGAGGCACTCATCAACGGCTCTGTCAGCCCGGAGCCACGCCGTCAGGGCCGGCTGCGGGCGATCTCGATGGAGCGGCTGCTACGCGGCGGGGAGGCCGTTGCCTTCTGGCTGGTGGTAGCGCCGCTGGTAGCACGCCTGCCCGCGAGCCTCGCCTACCGGCTCGCCTGCTGGCGGGGAGACTGGTGCCTGCGGTACCGGGCCGCGAAGCGTTCGGAGATTTTACGCAACTTGCGCTTGATTATCGGTGACGAACTTAGCCCTGACGAGGCCGAGCACCTGGCGCGGGAGTTCTTCCGCATGACCTCCTGTGAGGCAATCGACGTGATGCGGCTGCGGGGCCGGGCCCGGTCTCTGGGAAAGCTAGTCGAGATTCGCGGCCGCGAGCACCTGGACGCCGCGCTGGCCGCGGGCAAGGGCGCGATCCTTTGCACCGCCCATTTCGGTTCGTGCAGCAGCGCCTTTTCTCTGCTTCATGCCAGCGGATACCCGCTCACCGCCATCGGCCGCACGTTCGGCAAGCACGAAACCGACATGTCGTCCACCGAGCGGCGGCTCTGGGATTTCGTCATGGCCAGGCGGCTGCAGCGGCACCGGAAGCGGCCGAACATTGAGCCCTTGCCTGGCCGGCTCCAGGTCGTGGTGCAGGCCGCGATCGCGCTTCGCGCCAACGAAGTGGTCACGATCTCGAGCGACGCCGCGCCGCTAGGCGCTGACCAGGCCCGGGCGGTCGAAATGCCTTTCCTCGGCCGGCGAGCCAAGCTGCTGCCCGGCGTCGTGGGCCTCGGGCAGCTGACGTCCGCCCCGGTCCTGATGATGTTTATTTACCGCTGCGCCGACTACCGGCACCAGGTGCTGGAAATCTCACCGCCGGTGTCGATGGAAGGCGAGACAGCCCTGGCGTTCGGACGCTGCGTGGCCGGGATCGAGGCGGCCGTGCGCAAGAGCCCCGCCAGCTGGGTCTACTGGGCCAGCACCGAAGACCTGGCCGACTTGGGGTTGCTGACGACGGCGGCTTCGCCGGACGACGTCGGGGCACTGGACTCAAGCAGTCCGAGCACTGCGTCGTAGTCGGCCTTGCCGCGTGAGCCGCGCGGCAATTCGGCGACCGGCAGTACGACGTCGGGAACCATGTACGACGGCAGCAACCGGGCGCAATGCCTGATGACCGCATCGTGGTCTAGTGTTTCTTCGCCCGCGGGGCGTACTACGGCGGCGAGCACTTCGGCTTCGCCCTTGTGGTGCTTGACGACGGCGGCTTCGTCGATCTCGGCCAGCCGCTCGAGCGCGTGCTCCACCTCTTCTGGCTGGACGCGAAACCCGCGCACCTTGAGCTGCCGGTCAGCCCGGCCGAGGAAGGTGAACCCGCGGGCGTCGTCTCGTGATACGAGGTCGCCCGTCGCGTAGTACGTGCGCCCGTCGGGCCCGGCGGAGAGTTTCTGGGCGGTCGCGTCCGGACGCTTCCAGTATTCCGACATCAGCGAACCCCCGGCGACGAGCAACTCGCCCTCCACCAGTGACGTGGCGGCATAAGGGCACGGCATTCCGATGGGGATCGGTTGCGCACCTTCTACGTCGAGCGCCGTCAGGTCGTGGAACGTGCAGACGTTGGTCTCGGTCGGGCCGTACCAGTTCGCGACCCGGCAAGACGGCGGCAGGTTCTGCCAAAGGGTGCGCAACGGCCCGACCGGTATCTCCTCGCCGGCGAAGATGACCTGGCGCAGGGCGCTGTCCTTGAGGACCGTAAGCGATTCTGCCGCGCTTTCGCGCAGCAGGGCCGACGGCACGGAGTACCAGGCGGTGACGCCGGCCGAGACGATGAAGCGGCAGAGGGAGGCGACCCGGCCGAAGGTCGAGGCTGGTACGAGCGCCAGCCGGGCGGCGGCCAGCGCGGCACCGAAGAAGTCGAATACGCTGAGGTCGAACGACGGGGACGCGTGCTGGGAGACGACATCGGTCTCCTTGAGGCCGACGGTCTCGGCGGCCCACCGGACGAAAGCCAGCGCGCTGGCGTGGGTGTGGGCCACGCCCTTGGGCTGGCCGGTCGAGCCGGAGGTGTACAGGATGTACGCCAGCGCCGAGGACGGCACGGACGGCAGCTCCGCTGGCGAGCGCGGCTGGTCTTGGGCGAGCGCGGGCAGGCTCGTGCTCGCGGGCCGGCGTGCGGGGGGTTGTTCGCGATCGAACCAGCCGGGGCCAAGCCAGTGCAGCGCCGCGGCGTTGTCCCTTGGGCCGTTCGGGCCGTTCGGGCCGTTCGGGCCGTTCTGGCCGTCGTGGGCCGGAGCGGCGTCGCCGGACACGATCCCCCGCATGCGCCGCCAGTCGGAGATCACGGCGACCGGTTCGGCATCGACCGCGATGACGTGGGCTCGGGCCGGCGGAGACAGGTAGTCAATCGGCACGTAGGCGCCGCCGGCCAGCAGCGTGCCGAAGATGGCGATGGGGAGCGAGACGTCCTTGGGCAGCGCGATCGCTACCCGGTCGCCCGGCTTGATCCCGTGCTCCACCAGCGCGCCGGCCAGGCGCATGGCGTGATCACCCAGTTCGCGATACGTCAGCTCGCCGGATGCGGAGCTGACGGCAGGCCGGTCGGGGTGCGCGGCGGCGGCCTGGATGAGCAACTGGTGCAGAGTCGTCGTCATTGCGATATCCCGAGCTCGGCGGCGATGATTTTCCGCTGGATGTCGGAGGTACCCGAATAGATCGTCGCGCCGATGGCGTTGAGCAAGTCAGCCGCGCGCGGCCAGTCGGACACAAGTTCCTTGGTCATGTCGATCGCGGTGAGATCGTGGCTGGTCGCGAGCTCAGCCTCGCTTATCCACAGCTTCGTCAGACTAGCCTGGGCGGGCGTGAGCGTGCCTGCTGCCAGTTTCGTCACCGTGTCCCGCACGAGCAGCCGCCCGGTGAGGTAGCGTCCCGCGATGTCGGCAACCGGTCGCACGACGTCCCGTTCGCCGGCGCTCGACTCTGCCCGTCTGATGTGGTCCAGAGCGATGTCGATCATGTCGGTCAGCTGGCGGCGTATCGCTCCGATGGCCATGGCCGCAAGAAGGCTCCTCTCCCACAGCATCGCGTGGCGGAAGACCAGCGATCCCTGGCCCGGGCGTCCGAGCAGGGCGGAACTGGGCACCCGCACGGAGTCGAAGTGCACCGCGCACATCGAGCAGCTGGTGAGGCCGGCCAGCCGCTGCGGCGATCCGACCGATAGGCCCGGCGCATCCCGTGGCACGACAAACGCGGTGACGCCGCGGTAGTTCAGTTTCGGATTCTTGGTGGCGAAGATCACGAAGTAGTCGGCGAGGCTTGCGTTGGTGATGAAGTGCTTCGTCCCGTCGAGCACGTAGTCGTCGTCGACCGCGACGCAACGGGTCCCGAGCGACATGACGTCGGAGCCGGAATCCGGCTCCGTCGCCCCGAAGGCCGCGATCGCGCTCCCGTCCCGCATGAGGTCAAGAACGTGACGCTGCCCGTCGCCGCCGAACCGCGAGATCGCCGCCCCGGCCGCGAAGCTGTGGGCACCGACGCTGAGCAGGAAGCCGGCGTTCGGTGTTCCCTCGCCGAGCCCTTCGAGGGTGGGCAGGACAGTGTCTACGTCGAGATCGGTGTCAGGGATCGTGAGGCTGAACACCCCGAAATCGGCGTAATGCTTCCAGGCTTCCCTGAACCCCGCACCCGCACCATCGGCGTCGAGCGAGTCGCTGGGGGAATGCTGCCTGGCCAGGTCCCTCGCCGCCACGTGCTCCGGGCCTGGTTGCGGCAACAACGACGACGGCGGCCGCTCCCGCTCGGGCTCAGCGGTCACGTCGCGTCCGCGGGCTGCGCGATGCGCTGGTTGAAGTCTTCGAGGGCGCCGAGGCTCTTCGCCAGGCTGGCCTCGTCCACCGCCACGGGATCGATCTCGCCGGCGGCGAATCTGCTATACGCCCCCAGATCCAGCAGGCCGTGGCCGCTGATGTTCATAAGCACCACCAGCGGAGGCTCGTGACGCGGGTGCTGCGACACGACTTCCATCATGCCGGCCACCGCGTGAGCGGCTTCGGGAGCGGGCAGAATGCCCTCGGTCTCGCAGAAGAGCAGGCCGGCCAGGAACGAGGTTTGCTGGTCGATGGCGACGGCATCCAGGGTGCCGTCCGCGTACATGGCGCTGGCCAGCGGCCCGGCGCTGTGGTGCCGCAGTCCGCCCGCGTACACCGGCGGTGGCACGTAGGTGCTGCCGAGCGAGTAGACCTTGGTGATCGGGGTGTTGCCCAGGGCGTCGCTCAGGTCGTACCGGTACCGGCCCCTGGTCAGCTTCGGGCACGCGGTCGACTCGGCCGCGACGAGCCGGATTGGCCTCCCCCGATCCTCCGCCGCGCCCAGGAAGGGCAGCGCTACGCCGGCGAAGTTCGACCCCGCGCCCATGCACGCGATGACGCAGTCGGGAAACTCGTCCAGCTGATCCATCTGCGCGATGGCCTCCCGGCCGATCACGGTCTGGTGGAGCAACACCGAGTTCTCGCCACTGCCGATGGCAAACCGGATCTTGCTGTCCCCGGCCGCCATCGCCAGTGCTTCCCCGATCGCCACGGCGAGGGTCCCGGTCCCGGCCGGGTCATTCTTGTGCGCCTGCCGCCCGACCTCGGTCAGGTCGCTGGGGCTGTCGTGGACGACCGCGCCGAACAGCCGCATCATGTCGCCGCGGATGGGCTTCTGACGCGAGGTAGATCCGACCCAGAAGATCGTGCACTCCATGCCCATGAGCTGGCACGCATAGGCCAGGGCGGTCCCCCACTGGCCCGCGCCGGTCCCTGTGACCATGTGCTTCACGCCCGCGCGGGCGTAGTAGTAGGTCTGGGCCAGGGCCGTGTTCAGCTTGTGGCTGCCGACGAGGTTGGCGCCCTCGTACTTGTAGTAGATGCGGGCGTTGACGTCCAGGCGTTCTTCCAGGCGCACCGCCCGGCGCAACGGCGTCGGACGGTACTGCGCGTACAGGTCGAGTACCTCGTCGGGGATCGGTATGTACCTATCGGCCGTGTTAAGGGACTGCCGTGCCAGTGAGAACGGCTGCTGAAGCTGCAGGCCCTGCCCGGCCATGTCCTCCAGTCCCGCCAGCCGAGATCTCGGCAAGGCCGAAGCCACGTACTGGGGCCGGTCGTGCAGGATGTTGAACCAGTGAGTGGGGAGCAGCGGGTCTCGCGTCGGGCCAGGCATCCGGCGACCTCAGCTCTTCGTGCTGTTCGTGCTGTTCGCCGAAGCCGACAGGCGCTCGACCAGGTCGATCAGGTCGGCCACGGTCACAAGCTCGATCGTCATCAGTTCCTCGTCCAGTAGCTGAACGCCGAGCCTGACCTCAAGCTCGATGAGCAGCTGAGCAAAAGCCAGCGAGTCCAATCCCAGGTCACCGTAGAGCTCCTGCCGCTCGTCCAGGGCGTCGGCATTCAGGCCGCGGATGACGGCGGCCAGCGCGCTGAACACCAGACTCGTCGCTTGACCTCGATCCAGCCTTGACCCGAGGGTCACGTTGCTGTTGTCTCCAGTGACCATGACGGCACCTCCAACGGCGAAGAAACGGTGATCCAATAGCCTGCCAGGGAAGACGGGCAACCATTGCACTTAAATAGACATCTTGATCGGTTGCCCTGATACAGGCATTTAGGTGTCATGTCCTCCGGCGGCGCGGGACGACACCTGCGCCCCACCGGTGTCCTAGCTTCCCCGGACGCAACAACACCAGGTAGGCACTGGTGTAGTGCCGCCCGGCCGGACGAACCCGATCCGAGTTTGGCGGCGGAAATGACGACAACGCTGACCCCGAACCGTCGCGGGAACAACGCCTGCGGGCCGGCGCTGTCGCAACTCCCGGCGCGATCACTGCAGCGCTGACCCGCTGCAGCGCGCACCCAGGCCGGTCGTTCCCGTGCCGGTCATCGACACCGACAGCGCACGGCGCTGGCTAGCCGCGAACCTGGCCACGCTTGTCCGGGTGGTAGGCGCCGGTAAAGCTGCCTGCCTAAGCTCGGGCGTCCGGCCATCGTCCTAGCTCACCCAGCTCACCGGCCTTCGGCTACTCGGAGGAAAACCCGCGCAATTCTTTCTTCATATAGAAAGAATTGCAGAGGTTTTCTCCTAGTTTCCTGAGGCTGGTCAGCGCAGCCCGGTCAGGATGGGCATGTAGTCGGGCGGGCTGTCGCCCTTGGCGGCGGGCGGGCCTTGAGTAATGCGCAAATCCCGGGAAGTCGCCCTTATCGCTCGGCTGTCCCACTGCGTGCACGGGCACGGGCAGCGCCACCATCGGGCTGCGATAAGCCGCATGGCACTGGAACGGCCTCAGCCTCGTGTCACACGGCGTGGGCACCGGCGGGATCTACCAGTCTGGCCTGGTCGTCATGGCCGAGATCCGCGGAACCGCCACGGCCCTGCTGGCGGCCGGCTGCCCGCACGGCCAGCACGGCCGCATCCAGGGAGCCCTGTTTATCAGCCGACACGAGCCCACGTCCCCTAACGCGATTCGGAGGGCCAGCGGCGTTAGCAGGGGTATCCGGTCACGACGACGGCTTTGCTGGGACTGGAGAAGTTGCCTGCTGCGTCTTCGGCCTTCACTGTGATCACGTCAGAGCCGGGCGTGAGGACATTTTGCAGCCACGCCCACACGCCAGCATCGTCGCCCCGGTCAGGAACTGTCCCGATCGGCTGGCCGTTGGCGAACACCGTGTAGCGGAGCTGGGACTGCGGCGTGACGTTGTCGGTCGAGCGCGAGACTGCGACGATGACTTGCAGGCAGTTGTAACCCTGGGCATAGATGATGACAGGTGCCGTGGGCGGGGTGACGTCTCCGGATGCGGCAAGCGCTGGCGTGGCTGCTACTGCCGTGGACGCGATCGTTGTAGCTACGACGGCTGCGATGCGGAGGCGGCGGGCACGGGGCATTGTCTGCTCCTTCGAGGACCGGGGGTTCATGCTCACGCCATCTCAGTGCCGCCGGACGCCGGTGTTCTTACCGTTTTCCGGCCATCAGCAAGGCGAGCAGGCTGTCGTGACTTCGCGGCAGGCCGAACGGTCTCGAAGGTGTGCGCGCATGAGCGGCATCTGAACGTCCGCTGATGTCCCGGCCAGTTCGAGTTCGACGAAGGAGTCGAGAAGGTCAAAGCACCGCGTACCGGGCGAAACGGGCCGACAGTGCGCTGCGAATGCCTCTGGAAGAACGATTCAGCCGACGCAAATCTTTCTCCTCGACGCCAGCCTACGGAAGCGCGCGGTTCGACTGGACTCCTGGCGTTCCAGGACCCGGGCCGTGCTTCCGTTCGGCTGGGCGGTCGACCCCGAACACAATCGACTCGAGTTGCGGCAACCACCCCCTGGCCAATAACCCGCCATTTCCGTTTCCGGGATCTGGCGGATCGGCGAGTAGGAATGCGAGCAGGCTGTCTCGGTCATCGCGGCAGGCCGGGCAGCCGACAAGGTGCGCGTCCATGGCTGGCATGGCGGTGCCGGCACTGCCGCCGACCAGTTCGAGCTCGACGTAGGCATCGAGTTGGCTGAAGCATTCCTCGCACCCGAGCTCAGGGCCCGCCGGGCCGATTAGCCGCTCAACGCTGATCGGCCCATCGGCTTCGTGGCGGGGTTCACCCGGTACCTGCTGCGTCATGACTCGCCCCCTCCGTGGTCAGTCCTCGGCTGGCGAGCGCGGCCCGAAGTTTGCGCCGGGCGTCGTGCAGTGTCTTATAGAGCGCGCCGCGCGTGGTGTTCAGCCGTTCGGCGAGGACGTCGATCGGCACGTTGTTGAGCGTAATCGTGACGAAGACTTCTCGCTGCCACGTGGTGAGCTCCCGGTCAATGTCCTCCCGCAGCGCTGCGAGCAGGCTCCGGGCCTCGGCGAACTGGTGCGGCGTCGGCGCGCAATCGGCGACTACAGGCCATGACGCTTCGGGCAGCGGGATCTCGCGTCCGCGCCAGGCAGCCTTTCTGACCTTGGCGCCTGCCTCCACGATCGCGAATTTACAAGCCCACGTCGTGAACCGGCTGTCGCCACGGAAGTCGCCGAGGCGGCGCAGGATCGACATCACCGCGTCATCCGCGCTCTGCCACGCCAGATCGTCGAGGTCGGTGCCGCCTATGTGCGGAAACGCTGAGCGGCGGCGGGCGACCTCAAACCGCGCCGCGCGGAGCAGCAGCGCGTGCAACTCAGCGACCGCCGCGTCCCTGACAGCTCCCGACCCGCGCAGCCGGGCGACCCACGCGCGCGAAACCGAGCCAAGGGCATCCAGAGGATCCGCAGTCATCTACCAAGCGAAGCGTGTTTGCCAGGTGATGGCAACCATGTCCGGCGCGCAGCCACGCGCCCGACATGGTTGCCAGTCGTTCGGTCAGTTGAACCTGTTGGGGAACTGGCGCATGATTCCTGAACTGAGCAGGTCAGCCATCACGAGTATGTGCAGGTGAATGGCCTCGTAGTCGTTAACGCTCGCCGTGTAGTTGCCGGCTAGCTCGTCCTCGGCTTCGGCCAGTGTCTGGTCGAGGTGCTCCTTCATCACTGCTCGCATTACATCGTCGGGCCAGAATCGCGGGTTGGCGGCGGACAGGAAGTCGGCGATCTGATTGCCGTTGTCATACCAGCGGGCCTTGTCGGTACCGAACGCCGTGGTATCTCCCGCCTTGGCGTCCTGCAGCAACTGGACCGCGATCGTGATGTGAGCATGCAGCAAGGTACTCAGCTGGTCACCTGCCGCCTGGCCATAGAACGGCGCGATGGCGTTGCCGATATCGGTCTGATTCTGCAGCAGCCGCGTCGCCGTGGCGTCGAAGCCAGCCGACCCATCGGCGAACGTGACGATCGCGAGCCTGGTCCAGGTCACGTGGTCTTCCCAGAGCTTGCGCATCTGATCGTGGAACGCGACCTGCGCTGGCCCAGACAGTCCTGCTACCGGCCCGCCATGACTATGGTCCAGGGCGCCCTCGGCATGCGCCGACCCGCGCTCGACGGTGAACGTGAGCAAGCCGGCGACGACCGCGATGAGCACGGCCAGGGCGAGAGGCACGCTGCGCTGCCGCCCCGCTAGTGTCGATTTCATTCTTTGCCCTTTCTTGCCATCAGCACGGCGCCGCAGATGGCACCGGCGAGTTCGGCGACTGTCGTGACATTGCCGAGCGGGTCGACGTGTTCAGGCTGGACAATGAGCACGGGGATACCCGTGCTACGTGAGAGCAGGTAGCTGACCGCGATCACAGCAAGCGTGACGGTCGCGGCAGCGAACGCCCACGAGTCGTGCCGCGGCTGCCTGACCACCAGGGCAGCAGCCGCCAGTGCGACCGCAGCCACGGTGAAAGCCGAGCCGAGAAGCGAGCTCTCCTCGAAGTGCTCCTGTATCAGGGCGGCGTGGACTCCGGCGCTCCCCGCGCAGACGGCGGTGAGGTAGTACCGGAGCCCGATGTCGATCCATGCTGGTCCGCCGCGCACTGAGCGGGCGCGTGGAATGGTGAGCAGGCTCATGCCTATTGGTGTCGGCGAGCCGCCCGAATCTTACGGGCAGTGGCTGACGCTTTGACATGCGCTGCAGGCCGGCTTCGGCGCGGCCGACGCGCGGTTGTTCACGCGCGATGAACTGGCTGAGGCTCAATTCAGCGGATCAGCAGGTTTGGCTACCCGTAAGCGCCGGGCTAGCTGAGGTGTTCGTTGTGCTCGGCATGCTTCGATTGGCGGCTTGCCAGGGGCACGACCATGCCGACCGCCAAGCGATCGGGCACGCAACGGCACGCCGACGCCCGAAGGCTTCATAGAACCGGCTAACAGGCTGTTGAGCAACCCGCCTACCTGCAGAAATGCGAAGCGCCCGACCGCGAGTGCCGCCCAGCGCGGCCGACATGTCAGGAAAGCCACCAGACGATCGGGTGCTCCCCTAGGCCTGCGGGCGGATCTGATGCCAGCGCGCCAAGCGCCTTGCGGAGCCTCTCCAGCCCTGGCCTCGTCCGCGGGAAGCGAGCGTGGTGGCAGTACACGATCCCGACGTGATGGGGAACAATCGCGGCCGCTGCGCTGAAGGTACTGACGTCCTCAGTGACGACGATCCTGCGTTCTGCCACTGCCGCCGAGAGAACGCGCTCGTCGTCAGCCCCCCGCAGTTCCGGGCGATGTGCCGTTAGCGCGACTGCATCAAGCCCGTCACCAGCAAGGTCTTCAGCAAGCCATCCTGGGCAGTGCTCGTCCAGCAGGAACCGGAGCCGGGTGCCCTCAGATGGCATCGAGCGCCCGCCGACGTTCCCAGGCCGCCAGAGCTTCGTCCTGGCTGGCGTGGTGACGGCCGATCAGTTCATTAATCTCATCCTGAAAGTCGGCCCAGTACGCCAGCGCGGTCTCTACGTCGACAACAGCCAAGCCGAGAGCGTCTGCCACGACCACAGCCGTGCGCTCCTCCTTACGGTGCTGAAGCCAGGCCTCAGCTATCGTCCACACCTGCGGTCCCGTCGCCAAGGCAGCGCGCCTTTCGCCATTGACAGCCGCTACAAAGACAACACCCGGATGGGCCTGCATCCGGAGCCACTCGCGCACAGCACTGACCACAACCGTTGACTTCTTCGCTCCCGCCCGGCGCGCATAGTCAGACAACCGTTCATCCACCGCGTCAGGGAAGCGCACATTCGTGGGTGCTACCATGCACTACAGTGTAGCAAACGTTGCCCTCTGTAAATACCAGGCGTCGGGCGCCTTGCACTCGGGCGCACGCAGCAAGCACAAGGTGGCGACACCACAAGCTGATCAGTCTTGTGCGAAACACCGTCGATCATGGCGCCGGACGGAATCTGGGCACCCCGACCGCGACTCGAACGCAGGACTACTGCCTAGGAGGCGATTCATGACATCGCCCGGTGACTCCAGATGCGGCCTGATGTGGCGATGACCTGGCCTTCTGATCGCCTGACAGTGCCCGGTGTGGCCTGGATGCTGTGGTCGTTGGCTCCCAGCAGCCGGACCAGACGTCCGGCCTCCCAGCAGCCGGACCAGACATCCGGCGGCCGTACCACGACGTGGTACGGCCGAGTATGCTTGTGTCATGGCACTTGAGCAGCCTATCGATGTCAGCGTCCGGCAGTTCGTCGCCGACTCTGGTTCCGTGACGCGCGGCCTGCGGCAGGGACGGGCCTACACGCTGACATTGAACGGAGAGCCCCTGGCCCGGATGACCCCGATCCGCCGGCGCCAGGCCGTGCCCAGAGACGAAGTCCTCGCCATCTTCGCCACCGCCCCGGCGATCGACGTCGATGATCTGCGGGCCGACCTGGACGAAGCGGTCGGGCAGGACCTGCGCGATCCATACGAAGGCACCGGCCTATGACCGGCCACAAGACCGGCGTCGTAGACACCAGCATCATCGCCGCGATCCGACTCTACGAACCAGCCGAACTGCCCGACACCATGCTGATCACCGCCGTCACCCTCGGCGAGCTGTCCTACGGCCCGCACGCCACCGACGACCCGGCCAAGCGCGCCGGACGAGTAGCAGTCCTGCAGCATGTCGAAGCGACCTTCGACCCCCTCCCCTACGACCAAGCCGCAGCCCGCCTCTACGGGCAGATCTGCGCAGCCGTCCGAGCAGCGGGACGCCAGCCCCGCACACGTTCCTCAGACTTGATGATCGCCGCAACGGCAGCCAGTAACGACCTTCCCCTGTACACCGCCAACCCCGACGACTTCAAAGGCACCGAAGGCCTGGCCGAGATCGTCGCCATCCGCGGACGCCCCAACAACCTCTGACGTCGGCCCGGTCTGCCGCTGAACTGAGTGCCAACGAGGCGGCCGCAGGCCATGCCCGAGCTAAACCCAGATGCGAAGCGCCCCGACCGCGACTCGAACGCGGGACCTACTGTTAGGAGGCGATTTCACGACATCGCCCGATGGTGCCGGATGCGGCCTGATGTGGCAATGACCTGGCCTATCGGCGGCCTGACGGTGCTGGGTGTTGCCTGGATCCTGCGGTCGTTAGCTCCCAGACGAGTCGGCGCGGGACGCCAGGGACTGGACTGGACTTGGATGGCGTCTACAGGCTAGGGCCGCCGCCGTGGCGTATCCGCGAACGACCGTGATTCAGCACCGATCACCGCGCGATCGGGCGCCGGCAGAGAGGCTCTGCCGACGGCTGCCTGCGTACACTTATATCGCTGGCTGTGCCGTCAAGGTGCGGTCTTGCCGGAGGGAGGAAGCTTGCCGTGAGTGTCGAAGCGTCTGAGATGGTCAGCATTCCTCGCGTCGAGCTCGATGCCCTGAAGGCCGAACTGAGGCGGCTTCGGCGGGAAGTTGGCCGGGCAGTGGCCATGGGGCGCATAGAGGCCGATCCCGGCCCGGCAGCCGACCCGCGGTTGTTCAGCCGCGATCAGCTGGCCGAGGCCTGGGGCATTACATGACATCGCCAGATGCTGCCCGATGCAGCCTGACGTGGCTTTGACCTGGGCTTATTGTCGCCCGACGTGGCTGAGAGTGGCCTGGCTACTGTGGCTGTTGGCTCCCAGTTTGGCTCCTAAGTCTGACTTACTTTTCCTTCGGCGTGTCGGGGCGCAGCGGCAGCGGTCTGACCCTTACCCGCTCTGGAGAAAGGCTGGCGATCACTCCATCCGGCAGCAGCTCCGCGAGCCCAGCGGCCAGCGCATCGAGCAGCAGTGCAGCCAGGTCGTCCGAGCGCAATGTCTGCACTTCACGGATGAGGATCAGCGACGGGGTCGTATCACCGCTCGCGAAGAGCATCTGCACGAAATCATGATCAGCCGTGACCAGAACCCAGGCCTCGTCGCGTGCACGCGACAAGATCACCGCGTCTTCCGTGCTTGTGAGTCCGATCTCACCGACGTGCACGGCCTCGTGCCCGGCCGCCTTCAGATGACCGGCGACCCGGTAGGAGACGTTCTCGTGAGCAGGAACCTCATGCCGACCGGGTGATCGGCAGGTGGTACTCACGCACGGAGAAGGATGCATACGCGACGGACTGCTGAATGTCGGCGGCCTCGATGAAGGGGAAGTCTTCCTGGATCTGCTCCAGCGTCCACCCGGCACCGACGAGGCTCAGCAGATGCTCCACAGTGAAGCGATGACCTTGGATACATGGCTGGCCGCCCATGACACCAGGTTCGATGGTGATGCGATCAAAGACTCCCACGACAGTCAGTCTACTGGCCAGACATCTGCAGCCTCACAGGATGAAGGTAGTGCGCCGCTCGAAGGATCACGGGGCCGCCTTGAGCTTGTCCCGCACCTCGTGCTTGGTCCGCCCGGAGACCTTGCGCCGCAGCCGACGACCATCGGGACCGTAGTAGCACGCCCCTTTTGGCTCCCAGAGGCTGGTCCGGTCGTAGCGCTAGGCCTCTGACCTGCGCCCCGACCGCGACTCGAACGCGGGACCTACTGCTTAGGAGGTCTTCTAGGCAATCCCTCCAACCTGCGCCAACGCAGGTCAGCTGTCCTGAGGCGTGCCCGTGAGTGACCGTGACTCACCGCTGATCACGATCTGATCGGGCACGCAACGGGCACGCCGACCGCTAAGGCATAGAGGCCTGGTCGAGCCAGGTCGTCGTCTATGCGCCGGGGTCTTCGACGCGACCGACCTAGGTCAAGCAGGCCAGCAGCAGCGACCGGCGATGACGGCGCCACAAGATCCGAGACGACCTCTGCCATTATGAGGCAGAGATGACGAATCGCCGGATTTAAGATGGATGACACCGAGCAATGCGCCATCTGTGTAAGCATGGTTACGGGAGGTGAGACGGCGTGGACGACAAGCGATTCACGATGGGCGTCCTGGATATGGCCGACGCAGCTAGGTTTCTGGATGTCGCTCGCTCGACCTTCCATCGTTGGGCGCAGGGATACGACCGGGGCGGACCACTGCTCCATGTCATCCCGGCTCCAGCCCGCAGGGCGCAAGTACCTTTTATCGCGGTCGCAGAAGCTTATGTCCTCACAGCTCTCCGTCAAGCTGGTGTCAAGCCAACCAAGATCAGGCCAGCACTCGATCGACTCTCAGCAGAGTTTGGACGCGAGTATGTGCTGGTAGCACCGAATCTCGCGACTGACGGTATCGACGTGCTCTGGGACTACTCGCGGTCAGAAGAGGGCCGGGATCTGATGGAAGGCAGTACCGGCCAACTGGTTATGCGTGAAATAGTCAAGCAATACCTGAGCTACATCACTTGGGCTGACGACGATCTACCCGCGCGGCTGACATTCCCACATTGCCAGCCATCCAAAGTCGTAATCGATCCACTCCGGTCCTTCGGGCAACCGGTATTCGAAGGCACTCGCGCTCGCGTTCAAGATGTCGCGAACATGCTAAAGGCCGGCGAGGATCCACAGGTGGTAGCCGATGAGCATGGAGTCAGCATCGAAGACGTCCGGACCGCCGCACGCGTCCTCCTGGGCCGCGCCCCCTGAGTTCTATGCTGACGAGAACGTGGTCACGAAGTCAGTTGTCCGCTTCCTCCGAGACTTGGGTTACGTGCTACATACACCCGCGGAACTATTCGGCAGCCGCGCCGACGCCCAAGGCACCGACGATGAGGTCTGGCTCGCGCGCGTCAGCCCATACGGCTGGGCGTGCTTGTCCCGCGACGCGAAGATTCTCAAACGTGAAGGCGAGCTAGAGGCTTACCGACGCGCCCAACTCCACCTCTTTCTCCTGCCCGGCGAAGCCACGTCAGCGACTCTTACCAACCTCGTCTCTACATGCCTGGCCGACATGTGCACGGCAGCGGTCGGTCGTCCGGCACAATGCTGGAAATTGACAGCATCCGGACTCATGCAGTATCCAATTCCACCGAAACGCCAGCGCACCAGGTGAGAAAATGTTTCTATTTCGGGCAACGAGCGGCCACGCCGGCAACTCTCCGATATTCGAGATTACAAACCGGACCCGCTGAGAACGGAGGGCTCTTGGGCGAGCTTGGAACCATCCACCGTTATTCCTACTGGTCCGATCGGCGAGTCGCGGATCTTGCGGGAGATAACGCCATCGACTTGCGTGGCGGCCGCTGGCAACTCGGCTTCTCGACGCCTGCCTTGGGATTTCTACCGCAAGTACAAGCAACGCAGAACCGCAAGGCTCTCCTGCGCCACGAAGTTGCAACCAAAATCGAGGATTCGATCGGCAAGATCGCAGTGGAGAACTTCGTTACCCCTCCTCCCGCAACGTTCGTAAAAGGATGCACCGATGTGACCTTCGCTGCCTATACGCGTTGGCACGGAGCAAAGAAGGATGCCAAGCGGAGAGCGGTGATCATACATGGTAGGACTACGAGCAGCAGCGGAACTCGCGTAGAGATATGTTTGTTCGCGAGTATCGAGCACTGTGCCGGGTATCTAGTCGGCTCGGAGGCCGAAGCTCCTATGTGGTCATCGTCATCCACCGGAATAATCGAGGAATTCATTGCCAATAAGGGCAAGCGACCTGCAGGCCTGTACGACGACGACGAATCTATTTCCGTTGAGATCTTGAGGACTATCTTCAACCAAGGGATGCTCGGAAAGAGCGTGTTTAAGCGCCTTCATTCGGCTGAGTGGTTTGCAGAGGTGTACAAGGACGTGGAGCTGGAAAAGGGTCGCTGGAACTTGCGCGTTGGATCCGATATAGCGGAGCCAGTTGATCGGATAGTAATTGGCGCGCCATTGTGGGTGCGATCTAGTACCGGCTAGATCGATGCGCCAAGCCTGAGCGCCAAGACCGCCAGCGACACTCGCGTCAGCGACGTGAAGCTTCCACGTCTCGTTACAAGTTAGGCCGCCGTAACGGTGCGGGACGGTCGTTGAGCCATCGGCGACACGCTCG
>Ga0134128_10004792_pt1 | contig 16475 bp, 14 predicted proteins | sample KB31754_FD_96462 | JGI IMG/M metagenome (GOLD analysis project Ga0134128, IMG submission 96462) | Terrestrial soil microbial communities with excess Nitrogen fertilizer from Kellogg Biological Station, Michigan, USA - KB3-175-4 | ecosystem: Environmental > Terrestrial > Soil > Unclassified ...
ATGTCGATCTCCGAGCAGGAAGACCTGCTCGAGGACATCTGCAACGACGTGCTCGGCTACGGCCCGCTCGAGCCGCTGCTGGCCCGCGACGACATCGCCGACATCATGGTGAACGGCTCGCAGAGCTGCTATATCGAAGTCGGGGGCAAGGTCCGCAAGACCAATGTCCGCTTCCGTGACGACAACCACCTGATGAACGTCTGCCAGCGCATCGTGTCGCAGGTCGGCCGCCGTGTCGATGAATCGTCCCCCATCTGCGACGCGCGCCTTCCCGACGGTTCGCGCGTCAACGTTATTGCGCCGCCTCTCGCCATCGATGGCGCCGCGCTCACCATCCGCAAATTCAAGAAGGACAAGCTGACCCTTCAGCAGCTGGTCAAATATAACTCGATTTCGCCCGAGGGCGCCGAGGTGCTGCGCATCCTCGGCCGGGTGCGCGCCAATATCCTCATCTCCGGCGGTACCGGCTCGGGCAAGACGACGCTGCTCAACTGCCTGACCGCTTTCATCGAGAAGGACGAGCGCGTCATCACCTGCGAGGACTCGGCCGAACTGCAATTGCAGCAGCCGCATGTGGTTCGCCTCGAAACGCGCCCGCCCAACCTCGAAGGCGAGGGCGAGATCACCATGCGCGATCTCGTCAAGAACTGCCTGCGTATGCGCCCCGAGCGCATCATCGTGGGCGAAGTGCGCGGCCCCGAGGCTTTCGACCTGCTGCAGGCGATGAACACCGGCCACGACGGCTCGATGGGTACGCTCCACGCCAACAGTCCGCGCGAGGCGCTCGCCCGTCTCGAATCGATGATCACCATGGGCGGCTATTCGCTGCCCTCCCGCACCATCCGCGAGATGATTTCGTCCTCGATCGACGTGGTCGTGCAGGCGGCCCGCCTGCGCGATGGCTCACGCCGCATCACCCACATCTCGGAAGTGCTCGGCATGGAAGGCGAGGTCATCGTCACCCAGGACATCTTCCTCTACGACATCATGGGGGAAGATCAGAGCGGCACGCTGCTCGGCCGCCACCGCTCGACCGGCATCACCAAGCCGAACTTCGCCGAGCGTGCCCGCTACTTCAACGAGGAGCGCAATCTGGTCGAAGCGCTGGAGAAATCCAACGTCGAGCAGCGCGAACTGCTCGAATCGTGAGGCCCCCATGTCGCCGCTGATCTACGCCCTGCTCGCCGCCGTCGCCATCGGCGCTGCCGCCTTTGCGCTCGTGCCGGCCCTGATGGGGTCGAGCCGCGCCGACAAGCGTATCAAGGCGATGCAGGGCGACCTGCGCGCCAACCGCCTCGAAACCAGCGCCGCGCGCGACCGCGAGACCCGGCGCCGGAACGTGCAGGCGGCGCTCAAGAGCCAGACCGACGCCATCGAGCAGAAGAAGCGCGTGCCGCTGCAGGCGCTGATCTTCCAGGCTGGCATGAAGATTCGCGCCAGCGCCTTCATCCGCAACCAGGTCATCATCGGGGCGGCCGTCGCCGTTGCGGTGTTTCTGGCGCAGGTGCCGTTCTACTATGCCATCATTTTCGGCGCGGCCATCGGCTACGTGCTGCCGCGCTGGTACCTCGCCCGCCGGCGCAAGCAGTTCCAGAACAAGTTTCTCGACGAACTGCCCAACGCGGTGGAAGCGATCGTTCGCGGCGTCAAGTCCGGCCTGCCGCTCAACGACTCGATCCGCCTCGTCGCCAAGGAGGCCAAGGAGCCGCTGAAATCCGAATTCACCCGCGTCCTCGACCAGCAGTCGGTCGGCAAGTCGATGGCAGAAGCGGTGTTGATCCTGTTCGATCGCGTGCCGGTGCCGGAGGTGAACTTCTTCATCGTCGTCATCACCGTGCAGCAGCAGGCCGGCGGCAATCTCTCTGAGGCGCTCGGCAATCTGTCGCGCGTGCTGCGCAACCGCAAGGCGATGAAGCTCAAGATCAAGGCCATGTCGTCGGAAGCCAAGGCCTCGGCCGGCATCATCGGCTCACTGCCGTTTATCGTCGCCATCCTGGTGTCGCTGACCAGCCCGGCCTACCTGCTGCCGCTCATCCAGACCCCAATCGGCAATATGTGGCTCGGCATCGCCTTTGTCATGCTGTCGATAGGTATCTTCGTCATGCGCCGCATGGTTGCGTTCGACTTCTGAGGGGCGGCATGGATCATTTCGTCAAGCTCGTCACCAGCCGCGATTTCCTGATCGCCGTGCTTGCCGCCGTCTCGGTGGCGGCAGTGGTCTTCACCCTCGGCGCCCAGTTCCTCGTCCGCTCCGACCTGAAGGAGCGCATCAAGCGGGTGGCGCTCGAGCGCGAAAAGCTGCGCGCCGAGGAAATGGCCCGGCTCAAGGGAGGGCAGGCCTCGGCCCGGCGTGAAGATCAATCCAGCGACTACATGAAGCGGATCGTCGAGCGCTTCTCGCTGCAAAAAGCTTTCGCGGACGAAAACACCATCGAAAAGCTGGCTCGCGCCGGCTATCGCGGCCCGGGCCACCTGACGACGTTTCTGTTCATGCGCTTCGTTACGCCGATGATCGCGGCGCTCCTGGCGCTCGGCTATCTGGTCTTCCTCGCCCCCGGCGGACGGCCGCTCTATCTCAATATCGCCTATGGCATCGGCGTCGGTATCGTCGGCTCCTACCTGCCGATCCTGCTGCTCAAGAACCAGACGTCGAAGCGCCAGCAATCGCTGCGCCGGGCCTGGCCCGATTGCCTCGACCTGATGCTGCTCTGCGTCGAAGCCGGCATGTCGGTCGAGCACGCCTTCAAGCGCGTCGGCAAGGAGATCGGCCAGCAAAGCGCCGCCCTCGCCGAAGAACTGACACTGACCACCGCCGAACTGTCGTTTCTCGAGGATCGCTCGCGCGCCTATGAAAACCTCGGCAAGCGTACTGGCCTTGATGGCGTCAAGTCGGTGATGACCGCGCTGATCCAGGCCGACCGCTACGGCACCTCGGTGGGTCAGGCGCTGCGCGTGATGGCCGAGGAAGGCCGCGAGCAGCGCATGATGGAAGCCGAAAAGAAGGCCGCTTCGCTGCCGCCCAAGCTGACCGTGCCGCTGATCCTGTTCTTCCTGCCGGTGCTGTTCATCGTCATCATCTCGCCGGCCCTGATCAAGGTGTTCGCGACCGGTTTCCATATGAGCTGAAGCAGAATCGACAATAGGCAATCGTCAGTCGTAAGTACACCTGCGAGCCGGTATCTCTCTTGCCGACTGCCTACTGCCCGGCCTTGATCGCCGCCCACCGGTTCTGCTGCGTCAGCAGCGATTTGATATAGGCCATGTTGGCATCGACCTGGTCGGGTGGCAGCTCGGCGGCAAATAGTGCGCGGGCTTCATCGAACCGCCCTTCGAGCCCGATCACCAGCGCGAGGTTTTGCCGGATCTTGCTGGTCGCGCCGGGGAGGCTTGCCGCCTTCCTGAGATGCACCTCGGCGTCGGGCAGGTCATTGGTCACGGCGTAGGAAAGGCCGAGATTGGCCTCGAGCGAGGGCTCGTTCGGCGCGATCAGCAACGCCTGCTGATAGGCCGCTCGCGCTTCGCCATTTCTGCCCATCTGGTCGAGGATGGCGCCCTTGACCAAGAGCGCGTTCCAGTCCGGCGCGTCCGGGCGAATGGCATCGGTAATGACGGTGAGGGCCTGGTCGTAGCGGCCGGCGGCCGACAGCGCCTTGGCGTAGTTGACCTTGAGGTCGACGTCGTTCGGATTGCCCGCCATCGCGACTTCGAGGGCGGACACCGCCTGTGCCGGCTGGCCGGCGGCCCGGAGCGCCGCGGCGTAATAGATGACCGTCGCCTTGTCCTGCGGATTGCTTTTGTAGCGGGCGGCAAGCTGGCTCAGCGTCGCCTGCTGCTGCGCGGCATTCTGCCCGGAAAAATCCGGCGAGCGGACGGTGGCGGTGTTGGCCGGATTGAGCGCACAGCCCGACAGCAGCATGGCTGCGAACGCCGCGAAACCGACTGCGCGAAAAACCGGAGAGACAGCGAATGGAATACCCAGCACGACCATCAACCTTCTGCGCCTTCGGATGGCGCGCCTGTTGCCGGTCTTGATAATTCATTAACCCTAACGGTCGGTTAAGGGCGCGGCCGTCGCACTGGTTGCTCCCGCGGCGCCGCCGCGCTAAACCGTTACAGCCGCTCGATTAATCCCGCATAGTGAGATAAAATGCCTGTTCCGTCACCGCTGCCCCTGATTTGCGCCGGCGAGGGCGCGCCGCTTTCAAAACTGCTCTCGAAAACGCAGCTTGGCTGGGCGGAAGCCAACGGCTTCGCCGGGCAGCGGGGCAGGCTGGTGCCGCTGCCGGGGACGGCCGGCGCGCTCGGCGGCTATCTCTTCGGCCTCGGCCGCAGCGACGACCGGCCAAAGCTCGTTACCGGTCTCGCGGGCGCCGCGCTCGAATCAGGGGAATATCGCCTCGCCGGCGATTTCGGTGACCCGACGCTTGCCGCCCTTGGCTTTCGGCTCGGCGCCTATCGCTTCGATCGCTACCGCAAGCAAAAGCCTCTGCCCACCCTCGCTGTGCCCGATGGCGCCGACGCTGGCGAAGTAGCGCGGCTGGCCGATGCTGCCTTCTTCGCCCGCGACCTCGTCAACACATCGCCCAACGATCTTGGCCCGGATGCATTCGAGGCGGAAATCCGCGCCTTCGCTGCCCGCCATAAAATGACCGTCAAGGCGATCGTCGGCGACGACCTGCTCAAACAGAATTTCCCGATGATCCACGCCGTAGGCCGCGCCGGTCCGGAAGCGCCGCGCCTGGTGGAACTGAATTGGGGCAAAAAATCCGATCCGAAGATCACCCTCGTCGGCAAGGGCGTGACTTTCGATACGGGCGGGCTCGACATCAAACCGGCCTCCGGCATGCTGCTGATGAAGAAGGATATGGGCGGCGCGGCCAATGTGCTCGGCCTCGCCCACGCCATTGTGGATGCGAAGCTCAAGGTGCGCCTGCGCGTGCTGATCCCGATCGTCGAGAATTCGATCTCGGCCAGCGCCTTCCGACCCGGCGATGTTTTGCCGTCGCGTTCCGGGCAGACCGTCGAGATCGGTAACACCGATGCCGAAGGCCGGCTGATCCTCGGCGACGCGCTGACCCTCGCCGACGAGGAAAGCCCCGAACTCGTGCTCGACATGGCGACGCTAACCGGCGCCGCCCGCACCGCGCTCGGCCCCGATCTGCCGCCGCTCTATTCGACCGACGATGGGTTGGCCCGCGAGCTCATGGCCGCCGGCCTCGCCTCCGACGATCCACTCTGGCAGATGCCGCTCTGGGCGCCCTATGACCGGATGATGGATTCGCGGATCGCCGACGTGAACAATGCCGGCTCGTCCCCGTTCGCCGGCTCGATCACCGCCGCGATGTTCCTCAAGCGCTTCGTCAAAAACGCCAGGGTGTGGGTGCATCTCGATATTTTCGCCTGGGCGCCGGAGGCGCGCCCCGGCCGCCCGTTCGGCGGTACCGACCAGGGCATCCGCGCGGTCTATGGTGTGCTGAAACAACGATATAGTTGACTTAGTCAATGACTCTGACTTGAATGTCTCTCGTGCTCCGGGGAAGGCATTCATGAATGACATCGCCGAGGTTCGCGCCTTCAGCCGGCTCTATACCCGCGTCATCGGCGCGCTCGATGCCGGCCATCTCGATACGAGCTTCACGCTCTCCGAAGCGCGGCTGATCTACGAGGTCGCGACTCATGGCAGAACCACCGCCGCCGGGATCGCCCGCGCCATGGGGGTCGATCCGGCCTATGTCAGCCGGCTCGTCGGCCGGCTCAAGGACGAGGGGGTGCTTGAACTTGCGCCCAGCGAGCGGGACAGGCGCCAGTCGGATATCGCGCTGACCAAAGCCGGTCATGCGGCCTTTGCCCGGCTCGACGGCGCCACCAACGACCGCGTCTCAGCCCTGTTGGCCCCGCTCGAGCCAACCCGCCGCGCCGCGCTCGTCGCCGCCATGTCGACGGTGCGCGCACTGCTCGGCGATACGATGCCCGCCGCGCCTCTGGTGCTCCGGCCGCATCGCGTCGGCGAACTTGGCTGGCTGATCCATCGCCAGGCCGTGCTCTATAATCAGCAGCACGGCTGGAACGGCGAGTTCGAAACGCTGATCGCCAAGCTCTACCACGACTATGAAATGGCCTCCGCCACACCGCCCAAAGCCCTATGGATCGCCGAGCGCAAGGGCGGCATCGCCGGCTCGGTCTTCGCCACGCCATCGGAGGGGCGGCCGGGAACCGCGCAACTGCGAATGCTCTACGTCGAACCGGAAGCCCGGGGCCTCGGCATCGGCAAGACGCTTGTCGGCCAGTGTGTCAGCTTCGCCCGCGACAACGGCTACAAACGTGTCCGGCTCTGGACCCAGTCGATCCTGACGCCCGCCCGCAAAATCTACGCCACAGCCGGCTTCCACCTCGTCGATTCGGCCCCGCATCACAGCTTTGGCGCCGATCTGATCGGCGAGAATTGGGAACTGGAACTGTAGGACCTCAACGGTCTCGGATCAGGCTAAGCGCGCGGTTCCATCGTCTCCCTCCCCCTTGAGGGGAGGGATCAAGGGTGGGGGGCGTGCCGCCAGCACAGTGCCGGGGGATGGACCCCACCCGGCTGCCGCCACCCTCCCCTCAAGGGGGAGGGAAACTTGCGGCACGGCCTCATCTGAGTTGCGGAGATGAACTTCATCACAAGTGTGTAGCGAAGGCCCCGGCCTCAATATCCCCGCTCAACATCGATGATGTTCGGCAGCGGCAGGCCCGCTTCGTGGTCGCGGATGGCTTTGGAGAAGTAGGCGACGCCGGTTTTTTCACTCGACGCCGCCGCGATATGTGGCGTGAAATAGCAATTGTCGAGCGCCCAGAGCGGGCTGTCCTGAGGCAGCGGCTCGACCTCGAACACGTCGAGACTGGCCGCGCCAAGCGTGCCGTCAGTCAGGGCGCGGAAAACATCGGCGTCCTTCTGATGGCCGCCACGCGCGGCGTTGATGAGCACCGGGCCGCCGTCGAGCCCGTCGCGGCGAAGCTTGCGGAATGTCTCGTAGTTGAGGATGCCGTACGTTTCGGGCGTTAGCGGCAGGAGGTTGACGAGAATGTCGGTGCCGGCGAGGAACGCGTCAAATTCGCCCGCGCCGACGAATCCCTCGACGCCCTCGATCGACTTGGGCGTCCGGCTCCAGCTTCTGAGTTTGTAGCCGAAGACTTTGAGGTGCTTGACCGCATCCTGCCCCAGCATCCCCATGCCCATGATGCCGACAGTGGTCTCCCAGGCTGCCGGCGGGTAGAGCTGCACCCAGCGCCGCGCCTGCTGGTCGCGCTTGAAGCGGGTGAACAGCCGCTGATGCATCGTCACCTGTGATACGACGTAGTCGCTCATCCGCTGCGTCAGATCGGCATCCATGAAGCGGACGACCGGCACGCCCTGGGGCAGGCCGGGATGACGCAGCAGCGCATCGACCCCCGCGCCGAGCGACAGCACCGCCTTGAGGTTGTCGAGCCCGTCGAAGGCATCGGGCTTCGGCTTCCAGATGAAGATGTAGTCGACCTCGCGTGGGTCGTAGGCATCGCCGCGCCGTACGACGCGATGGCCGGGCAGGGCATCGGCAAAGCCCCTGGCCCAGCGCGCCTCATCGAAATCGCTCAGATGCAGCAACAGCGTCGCCATCGTGTCCTCCAAATGAAAGAGCCGCGCCTCGTCGGGCACGGCTCTTGATCGTCAGGCATGCGTCGCCCGCTTATTTGGCGGTCGGCGTGTCCGTAGCCGCCGGAGCAGCGGCAGGTGCCGCCGCGGCAGGAGCGGGCGTGGTTGCCGCAGGCGCTGTGGCAGGAGCCGGAGTCGCGGCCGGTGCGGTGGTCGCAGCAGGCGCTGGCGCTGCAGCTGCCGCAGGGGCAGCCGGTGCAGGAGTCGCGGCGGGAGCAGGGGTGGCCGGAGCAGCTGCCGCCGGAGCCGGTGTCGCAGCCGCCGGAGCAGCGCCCGCCGCAGGGGCGGCCGCGCCTGCGGCTGGAGCGGCCGCGGCAACAGGCGGGAACGGCACGGGGCTCTTCGACAGCGTCCTCAGATACGCCAGCACGTTGGCCCGCTCGACCGGATCGTCAATGCCGACGAACGTCATCTTGGTACCCGGCGCATCGGCGGCCGGCGAGGTCAGCCACTTGTCGAGGTTCTCATAGGTCCAGGTGTGCTGCGCCGCTGCCAGTTTCTGCACCGCGTCGCTGAATGAATAGCCCGGCACGTCGGCGATCTTGCTGCCGACGATGTTGTAGAGGTCCGGGCCCGTCTTGTTGGGGCCGCCCTCGGTGAAATCGTGGCACGACTGGCACTTCTTGACCGAATCGGCGCCTTGCTGCGGATCGGCCTTGGACAGCAGTACCGGCAGTGGCACCTGCGGAGCGGCCGGCGCTCCCGTCGTTGCCGCGTTGGCGGCCGGCTCGGGCAGGTTGTAGGTCGGCCCGCCGCTGGTGATCGGGGCATAAATGCCCTCGGCGAGGAACCCCACGCCCATGACAAACAGCAGAGTGCCCAGAATGGCGCCGATGATCTTGTTGAGTTCGAACGTATCCATAACCGTCTTTCGTTGGCGTTTTTAAGCGGGGCAGACGCCGCCGGGATGACCCTGTACCAGCCGGTTTGCCGAGATAAAAGCGCTTCACATTATGGCTCCGCGCGGGCGGAAGATAGTATCAAGCGGCCCCCTTTCGCAACCGCCTTTCGACCCCCCGCGACAATTCCTCCGGCAGGGGCTTTTAACCGCCGATTCCGGGCTTGTTGACTTGCACCCCAAGCCGGCTCAATAGCCACATCTGGTCGTCTCACGGGCTTCCTCGAACGAGGCCGCCATCGGCCGAAAGCAAAGAAGTGCGAAATACGCGCCGCAACAGGAACGGGTTGTCCAGATGACTAAGCGCATTGCCTTTCAGGGCGAGCCGGGGGCCTTCAGCCACGCCGCCTCCCACGCCGTTTTCCCCAATGATGAGCCGGTGCCCTGCCTCACCTTCGAGGATACCATCGCCGCCGTCGAGAGCGGCAAGGCGGATTACGGCGTCGTGCCGGTCGAGAATTCGCTCTATGGCCGCATCACCGATATCCACCACCTGCTCCCGGCCAGCGGCCTGTTTATCGTCGGCGAGCATTACCTTCGCATCGAGATGAACCTGCTCGGCATCAAGGGAACCAAACTCGACGACATCAGGACCGTGCAATCCCTGTCGGTGGCGCTCGGCCAGTGCCGCAAATTCATCCAGGCGCACAAGTTCAAGACCAGAAATGCCGTCGACACCGCCGGCTCGGCCAAGGAAGTCGCCGAAAAGGGCGATAAATCCGTTGGCGCCATCGCCTCGCGCTTTGCCGGTGAACTCTACGGTCTCGACGTGATCGCCGAAAACATCGAGGACGAGAGCCACAACACCACCCGTTTCCTGGTCGTGTCGAAACGCCGCGAAGAGGCGCCGCGCGACGGCAGGAAGATCAAGACCACCTTCGTGTTCCGCGTCCGCAACGTTCCCGCCGCGCTCTACAAGGCGATGGGCGGCTTTGCCACCAACGGCGTCAACATGACCAAGCTCGAAAGCTACATGATCGGCGGCTCGTTCACCGCCACGCAGTTTTATGCCGATATCGAAGGCCATCCCGAGGACCACAACGTCAAGCTGGCGCTCGAGGAACTGGGATTTTTCACCGATCATTTGCGGATTCTGGGGGTCTATCCGGCGGCAGACAAGAAGAGCGAGTAGCGAATGGCCAATAGCGAATAGAGCTTCGTTTTCCCTACTTGCTATTCTCTACTCGCTATTCGCCGCCTCCTCTTGCCTTTGCCCCAATCCTGTCCGATATACCCCTCGGGAGGTTGGTGCGGACGTGTTCCTCGCCAACCGGGTCAGGTCCGGAAGGAAGCAGCCCCAACGAGACCTTCACGGGTCGTTGCCAGCCTCCTGCTTCAGATAAATCGCGGTGCTTAGTTTTGGGCGCGGGAACCCCCGCCTTCCTTCTCCGCCGACCAGAACCCCGCCCTTCCTTCTCCCCTTGTGGGAGAAGGTGCCCGAAGGGCGGATGAGGGGTGGGCAACAAACTCAATGCTTGAGGCTCCCCCCTCATCCGTCTCGGCCTGGCGGCCGATCCACCTTCTCCCACAAGGGGAGAAGGAAGGGGCACCTCGCTGGCCTCCAGATTGCCCCTGGAGCAGATATTTCTGCCCGATCGGCGATGACGCTTTTATCGCGGGGTCCGGCTGCTATAGTCGGCCCTCACGAGTTTTTTGGATCAATGTTCGACAGCGAAACCCCATCCGCGACGTCTGCCGCACCCTATCTGGTGCTGGCGCGCAAATACCGCCCATCGAGCTTTGATGAACTCATCGGGCAGGACGCGATGGTGCAGACGCTGCGCAATGCGTTCAAGTCCGGCCGGATTCCGCATGCCTTCATGCTCACCGGCATCCGCGGCGTCGGCAAGACCACCACCGCCCGCATCCTCGCCCGCGCCCTCAACTACGAGGACGAGACCGGCAAGCACCCGACGCTCGATCTGAGCAAGGAAGGTATCCACGACCGCGCCATCATCGAAGGCCGGCACGTCGACGTGGTCGAAATGGATGCTGCCTCCAATACCGGTATCAACGATGTCCGCGAGATCATCGATTCGGTGAAATACGGGCCGGTGTCTGCGCCTTCGAAGGTCTATGTGATCGACGAGGTGCATATGCTGTCGACGCAAGCCTTCAACGGCCTGCTGAAGACGCTCGAAGAGCCGCCGCCCTATGTAAAATTCATCTTCGCCACCACCGAGATCCGCAAGGTGCCGGTGACGATCCTTTCCCGCTGCATGCGCTTCGACCTCAGGCGCGTAGCGGCAGAGGTGATGACGCCCTATCTTGCCGGCATCCTCGCCAAGGAGGGCATCGCCAACGAGCCCGAGGCCTTGGCGATGATCGTCCGCGCCGGCGAGGGGTCGGTGCGCGATTGCCTGTCGCTCACCGATCAGGCCATTTCCTATGGCGGCGGCACGATTACGGCCGACGCCGTCAAAACCATGCTTGGCCTCGCCGACCGCGCCAAAACCATCGATCTGTTCGAGGCGCTGATGGCGGGCGACGTGGCGGCGGCGCTCGGCCTGCTGCGCAATCTTTATGACGCCGGCGCCGATCCCGTAACCCTCATTGCCGATCTCGCCGACCTGACGCATCTCGTCACCCGCATAAAGGTCGTGCCGGCGGCGGCCGACGATATCTCGCTGACGCCCGACGAACGCCGCCGCGGCGCCGATCTCGCCAACCGGCTCGGCATGCGCGTCCTCTCCCGCGCCTGGCAGATTTTGTATCGGGGCTACGACGAGGTGGCCAAAGCCGGCAACGCCGTGCAGGCCGCCGAAATGGTGCTGATCCGTCTCGCTTATGCCGCCGATCTGCCGAGCCCGGACGAGCTGATCGAACGGCTGTCGAACCAGCCGCCGAGTTCCGCGCCGCAGGCGCCATCCGCTGCACCGCGCGGCAATGGCGGCGGGCCGTCGGCGTTGCGCCAACCCATGCCGATGCCGCAGGCTGTCCCGTCGTCACCGGCGCCGCAGCACATCGTCGAACCGCCGCCTGTGCCAAAAGCCTCGGCCGGCCCGTGGAGCTATGCCGAACTGGTGGCGCTGGCGGGTGAAAACCGCGATCTTCTCGTCAAGCACGCCCTTGAAGCCTCGCTCCGCCCGATAAGTTTTGCCGAGGGGCGCATCGAGGTGGCGCTGACGCCCGGCGCCGATCCGGCCATCATCCAGACGTTGTCCGCCCGCCTGAAAGCCTGGACCGGCCGGAACTGGATGGTCACCGTCTCCAACAGCCCTCCGGCCGGCCCGACGCTGCGCGAGCAGCAAAAGCAGCGCGAGGACGTGGCTAATGCCGAGGCGCACGAGGACCCGCTGGTGCGGGCCATCCTCGCGACGTTTCCGGGCGCGCAGGTCAAAGTGAAACTGCGCAGCGAAGCGCCTCCCGCCCCGCCGCCGGTCAGCGACGACGAACTCGAAGCGCAGCTTGAGGCGCGACTGGACAATATCGTGGAAGCCGACGCCGATTTCGGCCCCGACGACAACGACAACGACGAGGACGAATGATGGTCGATATCATGGGCATGATGAAGAAGGCCCAGGAATTGCAGGGCAAGATGGCCGATCTGCAGGATCGGCTCGGTGACCTCGTCATCGAGGGCCGCTCCGGCGGGGGCCTTGTCACCATCTCGCTCTCCGGCAAGAACGACCTCAGGGGTCTGAAAATCGATCCTTCGCTGATGAAGCCGGGCGAGGAGGGCATCCTCGAAGACCTCATCATCGCCGCCCATGCCGACGCCAAGGGCAAGGTCGAAACCGAAGCCGCCCGCCAGATGCAGGAAGTCACCGCTGGACTGCCGCTGCCGCCGGGAATGAAGCTGCCGTTCTGAGGCTGCCAGCCATTGCCCAACCACGGTGTCACCCCGGCGAAGGCCGGGGTCCATCCCGACGGCGCGCCGCAACGTTTAGCGGTCGCGGTAAGGCATCGGGATGGATTCCAGCCTTCGCCGGAATGACTCGGTGAACTATTGTGAGGTCGGTGCGTCGCGGGCGCGCTGAGCTGAGGAACCTAAGTTGGCCAACGGCGGACCAGAAATTGAGCAACTGATCCAGCTTCTGGCGCGGCTGCCGGGGTTGGGGCCGCGGTCGGCGCGCCGGGCAGTGCTGCACCTTATCAAGAAGAAGGAAGCGCTGATGGTGCCGCTCTCGGCGGCGCTCGATCGCGCGGTGGATGCAGTAAAGGTCTGCGAGGTCTGCGGCAATATCGATACGCGCTCGCCCTGCGGCATCTGCGCCGATCCACGCCGCGCCGAATCGGGCCTCTTGATCGTCGTCGAAGACGTCGCTGATCTTTGGGCGCTGGAGCGCGCAGGCGTCGGCGCGGTGCGCTATCACGTGCTTGGCGGCGTGCTGTCGCCGCTCGACGGCATCGGCCCTGATGATCTTTCGATAGACGCGCTGATCGCCCGTGCCCCGGACTACCGCGAAATCGTGCTGGCCGTGAACGCCACCGTGGAAGGCCAGACCACCGCCCACTACATCACCGACCGCCTCACCGGCACCGGCATCAAAGTCACCCGCTTAGCGCACGGCGTCCCCGTCGGCGGCGAACTCGACTACCTCGACGAGGGCACGCTGAGCCAGGCACTCAAGGCGCGGACGGAAATCTGAGGAGTGTATGGTGAGTTGTGAATGGACGGGTGATCGAACGAAGCGGCCGCCCATTCAGCCTTCACTACGACGCCCGGATATTGCTCGTAATCGGCACCACGTCCGACGATCCTTCCGTCCAACTTGCCGGTATCTGCTTATTAGTCTTGGCGCCGAGCTCGCGCAGCATTTCGACCTGCCGCACCACGCTGCCCTTGCCGCCCGCAAGCTGGTTGCGGGCATCGGTGAAGACGCCGCGCGTCCGGTCGAGGCTCTGCCCCAGCCGGTCCATGCTGTCGAGAAAGCCCGTGACCTTGTCGTAGAGCGCGCCCGCCCGCTCGGCGATTTCCTCGGCATTCTGCTGCCGCTTCTCGACATCCCAGACGTTGCGCACGGTGCGCAGGGCGCTCATCAGCGTCGTCGGTGTCGTCAACACCACGCCCTGAGTCAGTGCATAATCGAGAATATCGGGCTCGGCCGTGACCGCCGCCGAGAATGCTGATTCGATCGGCACGAACAGGAAAACGAAGTCGATGCCGCTCTTGGCGTGGCGATGATATTCCTTGCCCGCAAGCGTCTTGATATGCGTCCGCAGCGATGCCGTGTGCGCCTTGAGCTGCCGTGCCCGCTCGAATTCGTCGGCAGCGTTCACATGCGCGTCGAACGCGTTGAGCGACACTTTCGAATCGATGATCAGCACATCGCCATTGGGCAGCCGCACTTCGACATCGGTGCGCACCCGCGAGCCGTCGTCGCCATAATGGCTGGTCTGCGTCACGAATTCCTGCCCCTCGCGCAGCCCCGAACGTTCGAGGATGGTGGAGAGCACCATTTCGCCCCAGGCGCCCTGCACCTGCGAATTGCCCTTGAGCGCATTGGTCAGCGCATGCGCTTCCTGGCTCATCGACATGCTGGTGGTCATGAGGTTCTGGATGCGCTGGCCCATCTCGGCGCGGTCCTTGACGAGGCCCGTCTGGAACTCGACGATCTTGTCGCTCAATGGTTTCAGCAGCAGGTCGACCTGCTCGCGGTTCTGCTTCGAAAACGTCTCGCCATGCGATTTGAGCACGTCCCCGGCCAGCGCCTTGAACTCGTCGGTCATCTGCTGGCGCGCCGCCATGAACCTCTCGAGGTTTTGCGCTTCCTGGCGCCCTTGTTCGTTCATTTGCGCTTCGATCGCCGCGCTATGGGCCCGCAGCGCCGAATTGGTCTCCTGCAATTCGCCGTTGGCCTCGCCCTGCGCGGCAAGCTGCTGCTTGAGCTCCATAACCTGCCGGTCGCGCTCCTCGATATGCTCCCTGAAGCTTGCGCGGAGCGTCGCCGCGGTGACCTCCGCCATCTCCTCGATACGCGCCCGGTCGCGCCGGAAATAGACGACGAGCACCACGACAAGCAGCGCCGCGGCGACCCCGAGGCCCATGATCGTAGCCAGCCCAAGCGTCAATCCAAAGTCACCGATGGTGAAAAGCAGCGTGTCCATGCCAACTCATAGCGCGATTCGGTTTCCGATTTGTTCTCTAGCACAACGTTGACCGGAACGCCAAAACTCCCCATATGCGTGCTGAACCCGATTTCAGGTATTTGCCGATGACGATCCGCCCCATTCTCGTCCTGCCCGACCAGCGCCTGCGCGCCGTTGCCGACCCCGTCGACAAGATCGACGGCGAGGTGAAAAAGCTCGCCCGCGACATGCTGGACACCATGTACGCCGCGCCCGGCATCGGCCTCGCGGCGACGCAACTGGGCGAGATGAAGCGTGTCGTGGTGATGGATCTCGCCAAGGACGGCGAGACGCCCGAGCCCATCGTCATGATCAACCCGGAGATTCTAAAATTCTCCGAGGACACCGTGACCACCGAGGAGGGGTGCCTCTCCATCCCCGATCTTTACTACGATGTCGAGCGCCCGGCCGAGATCACCGTCCGCTACACCGATCTCGACGGCAAAACGATCACCCGCGATGCAACCGACCGCCTCGCCATCTGCGTGCAGCACGAGCTCGATCACCTCGATGGCGTGCTCTACATCGATTACCTGTCCCGCCTGAAGCGCGATCGCGTGCTGAAGAAATTCGAAAAAGCCGAAAAGTTCGCCAAGCGCTCGAGCTGATTGGCCATAGCCCACTGTCGTTGTCGAAGTGTCGAGCCGCCTGCCTTCTCCCCTTGTGGGAGAAGGTGGATCGGCCGAAGGCCGAGACGGATGGGGGTGAGCCGCACGCACCGAGTTTGTGGCCCACCCCTCATCTGGCGCTTCGCGCCACCTTCTCGCGCAAGGGGAGAAGGAAGAGGTGTTTGTGATGAAAATCATCTTCATGGGCACGCCCGAATTTTCCGTGCCCACCCTCCACGAGATCGCCGGGGCTGGCCACGAAATCGTCGCTGTCTATACGCGCGCGCCAAAACCTGCCGGTCGCGGTCAGGCCGAGCGAAAGTCGCCGGTTCACGAGACGGCGGATTCCCTCGGTATTCCGGTGTTCACCCCAAAATCCCTGCGCGGCGAAGCGGAGCAACTGATCTTTGCCAGCCACGGCGCCGATCTCGGCATCGTCGTCGCCTACGGCCTGCTGCTGCCAAAGCCGATCCTCGATGCGCCGCGCCTCGGGTGCCTCAATCTCCACGGTTCGCTGCTGCCGCGCTGGCGCGGTGCGGCGCCGATCCAGCGGGCGGTCATGGCCGGCGACAGGCGCACCGGCGCCATGGTGATGAGAATGGACGAGGGGCTCGATACCGGTCCCGTCGGGCTGGTCGACGCCATGGAAATCGGCCCCGACGAAACCTCAGGCGACGTGCATGACCGCATGATGCGCGTCGGCGCCGACCTGATGGGAAGGGCGCTGGCCGCGCTCGATCGCGGCAGCCTGACCTTTACGCCGCAGGCCGAAGACGGCGTGACTTACGCCAAAAAGATCGAAAAAGCCGAAACGCGCATCGATTTTTCGCTGCCGGCCGCTGAGGTCCACAACCACATCCGCGGCCTGTCGCCGTTTCCGGGCGCCTGGTTCGAGATAGAGGCGCAAGGCAAGCCGATCCGCGTCAAAGCGCTCCGCTCGACGCTCGCTTCAGGCGGCGGCGCACCGGGCACGGTGCTCGACGACCAGTTGACCATCGCTTGCGGCGAGGGTGCCGTCCGCCTCAGCCTCGTGCAGCGCGAGGGCAAAGGCCCGACGGACGGTGCAGCGTTTCTGCGGGGCGCGTCGGTCAACAAGGTCATCTGAGCTTGGCTCCCCTCACCCGCCCTCCACTTCGTTCGGGCGACCTCTCCCCAGAGGGGCGAGGGGCCCGCTGACTCAGTGTTCGACAATCATCTGGCACGGCCTCGCCTCCCCTCGCCCCTCTGG
>Ga0134128_10004793_pt1 | contig 16474 bp, 22 predicted proteins | sample KB31754_FD_96462 | JGI IMG/M metagenome (GOLD analysis project Ga0134128, IMG submission 96462) | Terrestrial soil microbial communities with excess Nitrogen fertilizer from Kellogg Biological Station, Michigan, USA - KB3-175-4 | ecosystem: Environmental > Terrestrial > Soil > Unclassified ...
CGCCGTTGTGCGCCAGGCTGACCTCGCCGGGCTTGGCCTTCAGGCCGCCTCCGGTCAGCGCCGCCATGCTGGCCGAATGGTGGGGCGCGCGGAACGGCCGGGCGCGGGTGAGCTCGCCGCGGGCGATCAGGCCGGCCACCGAATGCACCATCGAGGTCTCAAGCAGTTCCTCGGGCGTCAGCGGCGGCAAGAGGCCTGGCAGCCGGGCCGCCATCATCGACTTGCCCGATCCGGGTGGGCCCACGAACGCCAGGTTGTGGCCGCCGGCCGCGGCGATCTCCAGCGCCCGCTTGGCGTTCTCCTGGCCCTTGACGTCGCGCAGGTCCGGAACCCGCTCGGCGTCGCGCAGCTCACCCGGCCGGGGCGGCGACAGCACCTGGGTCCCGCGGAAGTGGTTGACCAGCGCGATCAGCGAGCCGGCCGCCACCACCCGCGTCTCGCCCGCCCAGGCGGCCTCCGGCCCGCAGGCTTCCGGGCAGATCAGCCCCAGGCCCATGGCGCCGGCCGCGACCGCCGCGGGCAGGGCGCCGGCCACCTGCATGATGCGCCCGTCCAGCGACAGCTCGCCGATCGCCGCCCAGTCGCTGAGCGCGTCGGGCGGGAAGATGCCCATGGCCGCCATCACCGCGAGCGCGACCGGCAGGTCGTAGTGGCTGCCCACCTTCGGCAAGTCGGCGGGCGCCAGGTTGACGATGATGCGACGGGCCGGCATCGCCAGCCCCAGGCCCATGAAGGCCGCGCGGACGCGCTCGCGGCTCTCGCCGACCGCTTTGTCGCCGAGGCCCACGATGATGAAAGCCTGCTCCCCGCCGGTGAGCTGCACCTCCACGTCGACGCGGCGCGCCTCGACACCATCGAACGCCACCGTCACCACCCGTGCGGCCATGCGAACGCCCCGCCCCAATCCCTTGTGGTCGAGCCTCAGTTATCCACAACAGCTGAGCATGGCGCAGGGCTCAGATCAAGAACAAATATAGAACTTTTGGGGAAAACGAGACGAATCCGTGACTTGTGCGGGCGTCTTGCCGAAACAAGCTAGACCGCGGCGCGAAGCTGTTCAATCCGGGTCCACAGGATTTCGGCGGCGTCGATCCCGGTGAAGGTCTTGAGCGACACGGCGCCGGTCGGCGAGGTGACGTTGATCTCGGTGAGGTGGTCGCCGATCACGTCGATGCCGACGAACAGCAGGCCGCGGGCTTTCAGCTCCGGCCCGATGGCGGCGCAGATCTCCCGGTCGCGGGCGGAGAGCTCGACCGGCTCCGGCTTGCCGCCGACCGCCATGTTGGAGCGGATCTGGCCCTTCTGCGGCACCCGGTTGATGGCGCCCACCGCCTCGCCGTCCACCAGCAGGATGCGCTTGTCGCCCTTGGTCACCGAAGGCAGGAACTTCTGTACGATCACCGGCTCGCGGGCGACCTGGGCGTGCAGCTCCAGCATGGCGGGCAGGTTGGGGTCGTCGGCCAGGTGGCGGGTGACGCCCGAGCCGCCCTTTCCGTTCAGCGGCTTCAGCACCACGTCGCCGTGGCGCGCGCGGAAGTCGGCGATGGCCTCGGGATCGGAGGTGATCAGGGTCGGCGGCTGCAGTTGCGGGAACCGGGTGACCAGCAGCTTCTCCGGCGCGTTCCGGACCGACGCCGGATCGTTCACCACCAGGGTCTTCGGATGCACCGCCTCCAGGAAGAAGGTGTAGTCGATGTAGTGCATGTCGAACGGCGGGTCCTGCCGCAGCAGGATGACGTCGAACTCGGTGAGTTCCGCCCGCCGCGGCGCCGACAGCGTCGCATGGTCGCCCTTCACCCGCCGGACGGTGACGTCGCGGCCGGTGGCGAACACCCGGCCGTCCTCCATCGCCACCGTTGCGGTGGTGTAGACGAACAGCGAATGCCCCCGCGCCTGGGCGTTCTCCATCATCAGGAAGGTGGTGTCGCCTTCGATGTTGACCGCCTCGATGGGATCCATCTGCACCGCGACGCGCAAAGGCATGAAGCTCTCCCGACCGCCCTGGCGTCGGACATAGGCGGTGGCGCTGCGCGGCGCTAGCCCAGGCTGTCTGTCCGCGAGTTCGTCTTTCTTGAACCCCAGGTGTCTTTGCACCGCGCCATCAGGTCCCTCAATTCCAGCGGGCTCAGGCTCCAGAAGGCGGGCAGTTGGTGCGGGCGGTCGTGAGGCCAGGACGACGCGGGCTCCCCCACGTAGTCGAACGCGACAGTGCGCGCGAGGCTTCGCGAGCCTCCCTGATTCACGTGGAAGTTTACAACGTCATCCCATCTCACCTGCCAGCTGCGCCACGGGGCGTTCAACCGAAAACCCTCAGTGTCGAGTGTGAGCGTGGATGGTCGCCCGAAGTGAAACAGGACGACGAGGCCTGAGACGCCGAAGAACACGCCGCCAAGGACGGCGACGACCTGATCGTCCTTGGGATCGAAGACCATCAGGGCAACGAGAGAGGCCACGACGCCCATCCCGATCGCCAGAACCGCTGCCTTCCAGCGCGACTCTCGGATGACGATCGGAGGTTGGAGTTCGGGCTGGGTCAGTTCAGCTGCAGCCTCACCCGCTCGCGCTGGGCGCGGGCCGCGAGCGCCGCCCCGCCGTCAAGCTCGGTGGCGCGCTGCAGCGCCTCAAGCGAGCCGGCGAGCGCACCCTGGCCCTCGCGGGCGGCGGCGACGTCGAGCCAGGGGCGGTGATCCGTCGGGTCGAGCAGCGCGCGGCGCAGCGCGGCCCGCTCGGCGCGGGGGAAGTCGCGGGCCTGGCTGGCGCGGGCGTAGATGGTGTTCTGGAGGCGGATCAGCACGGCCCGATCGCTGACCGGCGCCATCAGCCGGTCCAGCCGGTCGGCGACGTTGGGGGTCAGGCCGGCGTGCAGCGCGCGGCGGGTGAGCTCGGACGGCAGCACCACGCGCCCCTCGGAGAACGGGTCCAGCGCCAGCGGCCCCTCGTCGGTCTCGATGCGCAGCAGGAAATGACCCGGGAAGTCGACGCCCTGCACCAGGAGGCCGCACTTGCGCCCCGCGTTGAGGTAGTAGACGCCGAGCGCCACGGCCAGGCCCTTGCGCCGCTCGCTCACCGAGATGACGTCGGCGTTCTCGGGGTCCTCGTAGGTGAACAGGTCGCCGGCCAGCCGCAGGTCTCCGGCCATGGTCTCGGCCAGCGCCTCCTCGGCGCTCTCCTGCTTCAGCCGCTGCTTCAGCCGGTCGACGCTGGCGACACCCAGGTCGCGGGCGGCCTGCGGGTCGCGGCTGGGGTCCTCGTGGATGGCGCAGGCGATCGCCGCTTCCAGCAGCGGGAAGTCGCCGTCGGTCCTGCCGCCGGCCTCCAGCAGGATGGCTTCGGCCTCCTCCCGCCCCATTGCGCGCGCGCCCAGCTCCTTGCCATCACATGCCCTTCCAGGCGTCGGGAATATGCCTAGGAAGCCGGCCGGGCGCGAGGGCGATTAGGTCGAGGCGAACCGACGCACCCTGCAGGGCCGGGCGCGAGGCGGCGACCGCGGCGCCCGCCCGACGCAGCCGCTCGCGCTGGTCTTGGCCCACCGTCTCCAGCGCCACCTCCAGGCTCGTGCGGCGCTTCACCTCGACGACCGCCAGCACGCGGCCCCGCAGCGCCAGGATGTCGATCTCGGCCTGCCGCGCCTTCAGCCGGAAGCCCAGGATCCGATAGCCCTTGGCCATCAGCAGCAGCGCGGCCACCACCTCGGCGCGGCGGCCCGCCAGCCGGCCGGCGCGGCCGCGGGCTTCGCGCAGCGCGCTCACGTCTTCTCCTTCCTTGCCGCCCTCAGCTCCATGGCGCGCCGGTAGAGCTCGCGGCGCGGCAGGCCCAGCGCCCTGGCCACCTCGGCGGCGGCCTCGGCCGGCCTGAGGCGTTGCAGCGCATCGTCCAGCGCCGCATCGGCGTCGGCGGCGCTGGCCTTCGCCTCCCGCCCGGGTCCGACAAGCACCACCAGCTCGCCCTTCGGCTGGGCGAACTGGGGATCGGCGGCGAGGGCGGCCAGAGGACCGCGCACCACCGTCTCGTAGAGCTTGGTCAGCTCGCGGCAGACGCAGGCCTCGCGATCACCGAACACGGCCGCCATGTCCGCCAGGCTCGCGGCCAGCCGCGACCCGCCCTCGTAGAAAACCAGCGTCGCCCGCACGCCCGCCAGCTCTTCGAACACGGCGCGCCGGGCCCCGGACCTCGGCGGCGGAAAACCGATGAACAGGAAGCGGTCGGTCGGCAGGCCGGCGGTCGAGAGCGCCGCCAGCAGCGCCGAGGCGCCCGGCACAGGGTAGACCGGGTGGCCCGCGGCCGCCGCCTCGCGCACCAGCCGGTAGCCCGGATCCGAGACCAGCGGCGTCCCGGCGTCCGAGATCAGCGCCACGCACCGGCCCTCGGCCAGCGCCGCCAGCGCCCTGGGCCGCGTCCGCCCGGCGCCATGTTCGTCGTAACGGTCGAGCTTCGCCGAAAGCCCATAGGCGGAAAGCAGCTTGCCGGCCACGCGGGTGTCTTCGGCCAGCACCAGGTCACAGCCGGCGAGCACGTCCAGCGCGCGAAGGGTGATGTCGCGCAGGTTGCCAATCGGCGTGGCCACCACGTAGAGGCCGGGCGCGAGCGGCGCCTCGTCGAGTTTGGGCGGCGGCAGTCCCCGGGCCATGGCCGAGGCTTCGCCGCTCGCGGCCGGCTTGGCAAGGCTCAAGCGGCGAGCTCGGCGGTGAGCCGGTCCAGCACCAGCCGCCCGGCCGGCGTGGCGCGCAGCCGCTCGCGGTCGTCGGCGATGAGGCCAAGCTCGACGAAGCGCGAGACGCGATCGGCATCCAGGTCCAGGGCCGCCAGCTCGGCGCGCGGCACGCCCTCGGTCAGGCGCAGGCCGGCCAGCAACCGCTCCTCCGCGTCCTCCCGCGGGCTCAGCCGCTCCCGAGTGACGAAGCCCGCGCCGCCCCGCCGCACCCGATCGATGTAGTCGGTGACGTCGGGCGCCGCCCGGGTGGCCTCACGAACGCCGCTCGCGGTGATCCTGCCATGCGCCCCGGGGCCGGCCCCGACGTAGTCCTCGCCCTGCCAGTAGACGAGGTTGTGCCGCGACCTCGCCGCCCTCCCGCGGGCGTGGTTCGAGACCTCGTAGGCGTCGAACCCCGCCGCCTCCAGCACGGCCTGGGTGGTCTCGAAAAGGGCCGCGCCGGCGTCGGCGTCGGGCGGGGCGAAACGGCGTCGGGCCACCGCGCGGCCGAACGCCGTGCCGGCCTCGATGGTCAGCTGGTAGGGCGAGACGTGCTCGGCGCCGAGCTCGACCGCGGCGGCCAGCTCGTCCCGCCAGGCGGCCGGCGACTGGCCGGGCCGGGCGTAGATCAGGTCGATGGAGAGCCGCGGGAAGGCCCTGGCGGCGGCCTCGGCGGCGCGCCGGCCCGCGGCCGCGTCGTGGTTGCGGCCGAGGAAGGCCAGCGCCGCATCGTCCAGCGACTGCAGGCCCAGCGACAGGCGATTGACGCCCCCCACGGCGAAGTCCGCGAACCGCTCCGCCTCGGCGTCGGTAGGGTTGGCCTCCAGGGTCACCTCGAGGTCCGCCTGCGCCGTCCAGAGCCGCCGCGCCGCCGCGACGATCCCGGCCGCCCACGCCGGCTCCATCAGCGAGGGCGTGCCGCCGCCGAAGAACACCGAGACCAGCCGCCGCGGGCCGGTGATCGCCGCCTGGGCCTCCAGGTCGGCCACGATGGCGCGGGCCAGCGCCGCCGGCTCCGGGCCGCCGCGCGCCTTGACGACGTTGAAGTCGCAGTAGGGGCAGATGCGGGCGCAGTAGGGCCAGTGGACATAGACCCCCAGCGTCGGCAGGTCGGTCACAAGAGCGCGGCCTTCAGCCGGGCGAAGGCGCGGGCCCGGTGGCTCATGGCGTCCTTCGCGGCCGGCTCCAGCTCGCCGAAAGTCTCGCTGTGGCCTTCCGGAACGAAGATCGGGTCGTAGCCGAACCCCTTGTCGCCGCGCGGCGGGAAGCTCAGCGTCCCATCCACGCGGCCTTCGACCACCACGGCCGGCCCGTCCGGCCAGGCCACGGCGAGCGCGCAGGTGAACCAGGCGGCGCGGTCGTCCGAGCCGGATTCCTCCAGGCGCTCCTCGACCTTGCGCATCGCCAGCGAGAAGTCCCTCGCCGGCCCCGCCCAGCGGGCGGAATAGATGCCGGGTTGGCCGCCCAGGGCGGCGGCCGACAGGCCGGAGTCGTCGGCCAGCGCCGCCAGCCCGCACGCCTGCGCCGCCGCGCGGGCCTTCAGCAGCGCATTGCCGGCGAAGGTGCTCTCGGTCTCCTCGGGCTCGGGCAGGCCCAGCTCGCCGGCGGTCATCAGGGCGAAGCGGTTCTCCAGGATCTCGGCCAGCTCCTTCGCCTTGCCGGGATTATGCGTCGCCACCACCAGCCTGGTTCCCCGCTCCAGCCGCAGCGCCATCGCCTCTAGCTCCCTTCACCCGGCCCCAAAACCGGGCGGACCATACCGCCGGCCCGTTGTGTTGCATTGCGAAAGTTTAATATCGTTACTCGATATTAATTTGATCGCTAATCGATGCGCCCATATTGATCTTCGGCATCTGAGCCCCCAGCTCTGCCGTTGATACGCTGCAATGCAGCACGAAATTCAGAGGACCGAGACCATGTTCGCCAAGCTCATGAACGCCTTCGACCGCGTCGCGCTCGCCTACTTCCTGGCGCTGGCCATCACCCCCATGCTGGCGGTCGCCGCGGCCGGCGCCATCCGCTAGGCTCGTCCAGCTTGCCGGCCGCAGGATTGCGGGGAGGGTTCTGGATGCGCGCGCTCGGACCGGGGTCGGTCTCCAGCTTCCTGAAGATCATCCTCGACGTCGTCTATGCCGCCCTGTGGATCGCGCTGGGCCTGGCCGTCGTGGGTATGTTCGCCTCCCTGCTGTTCAGCTTCAATCCCGACCTCTTGCCGCGCACCCTGGCCGAGACCAACGCCGCGCGCTGGACGCTGCGCGCCGAGGTGCTGCTGGCCTCGGCCCTGGTGATCGCCGGCGTGCAGGTGATCGTCGATGCGCTTCGCCGGATCTTCATGACGCTGACGGCCGGCGACCCCTTCCATCCGCAGAACGTGCGGCGCCTGCGCCTGATCGGCTTCATGCTGGCCCTGCTGGAGATCGGCAACTACGTGTTCTGGGGCCTCAGCCCGCTGATGCCGGCCATCCGGCGGGTCAGCGGCAGCTTCAACGTCACCGCCTGGTTCTCGGTGCTGGTGGTCTTCGTGCTGGCCGAGGTGTTCCGCGAGGGCGCCAGGCTGAGGCGCGAAGCCGAGCTGACCATCTAGCGGGGAGCGCCGCGCCGATGCCGATCCGCGTCCAGCTCGACAAGGTCCTGCTCGAACGGCGCATGTCGTTGACCGAGCTCGCCGACCGGGTCGGCGTGACCATCGCCAACCTGTCGATCCTGAAGACCGGCAAGGCCCGCGCCGTGCGCTTCTCGACGCTCTCGGCGCTCTGCCGCGAGCTCGACTGCCAGCCCGGCGACCTGCTGACCTATGAGCCGGGCCCGGACGAGGCGCCGGACGACGAGGCCTGACCGCCGCCTTGCTGCTGCGCTGCAGCAGTCGCCACAGCGCTTCCGGGAATTGTGGCCAGAAAGCCTTGCATAATCAGCAAGCGCTACCTATATGCGCCGCACAATGCTGCATCGCACAAGGAGTGTCGCCATGTTCGCCGCGATCGAACGGTTCCTCGACGCCCTGTTCGCGCCGATGGCGCGCGAACTGGCGCGGATGCCGGCCTCGGCCTTCCGCCACCTGCTGGCGGGGCTCTAAGCCGCTCATTTTACGGCTCGTGCTTCCGATTCACCGCAGAGAACGTCGTTCATTAACGTAGAGCCGGTAGAATTTATAGCCGTGCACGGGAGCGGGCAGGATGCGGAAGTTTTTTGCCGTCGGCGGCGCGGCCCTACCGCTCGCAATGGTCGTGACTATTGGCCTCGTGATGCGGGGTGACGTTGAGTATCTTTGGGACGCCATGGGCATGACGTGCGCCATCGTGTGGGCTGTTGCCTGGGCGCTGGGCGCCTTCGTACTAAAACTCGCTTCGCTCGCTCGCCGAGCCTAGCACCGATGTTGGCTACCCGCCGGTCGCTTCGCGCTGCAGGGCGCAGAGCTCGCCGATGCCCTTCTTGGCCAGCGAGAACAGGGCTTCGAACTCGGCCTCGGAGAAGCCGCGCTTCTCGCCGGTGGCCTGGATCTCGACGATGTCGCCAGCGCCGGTCAGCACGAAGTTGGCGTCGGCTTCGGCGTTGGAATCCTCCTCGTAGTCGAGGTCGAGCACGGGGGTCCCGCCGAACACCCCGCAGCTGATCGCGGCGACCTGGTCGAGGATCGGGTCCTTGGCGATCAGGCCTTCTTCCAGGAGGTAGCGGGTGGCCTGGCGCAGGGCGACCCAGGCGCCGGTGATGGAAGCCGTGCGCGTGCCGCCGTCGGCCTGGATCACGTCGCAGTCGATGGAGATCTGGCGCTCGCCGAGCGCCTTCAGGTCGACCACCGCGCGCATCGAGCGGCCGATCAGCCGCTGGATCTCCTGGGTGCGGCCGGACTGTTTGCCCTGGGCGGCTTCGCGGCGGCCGCGCGTATGGGTCGCGCGCGGCAGCATGCCGTACTCGGCGGTGACCCAGCCCTGGCCCCGGCCGCGCAGGAAGCCCGGCACGCCCTCCTCGAGGCTGGCGGTCACCAGCACCCTGGTGTGGCCGAAGCTCGCCAGGCAGGAGCCTTCGGCGTACCGGTTGACGCCGGTCTCCAGCGTCACCTGGCGCAGGATGTCGGGAGCGCGGTCTGACGGGCGCATGGCTTGGCGAAACTCCTGCGGCGGGCCGCCGCTTGCACGGCGCAAGCCCGCGCTTATCCTAGATCGGCCCGGTCCCGTCCATGGAGCGGGCAGATGGAGACGGATGTCGTTTGAGCCTGTGAGCCAACCGCTGTTCGCCCGCGGCCCCTCGCTGGCCGAACTTGACGAGCGTGCGCGCGACATCTTCCGCCGCATCGTGGAGACCTACCTGGAGACGGGCGAGCCGGTGGGCTCGCGGACCCTCTCAAAGGGCGGCGTCTCGCTGTCGCCGGCCTCGATCCGCAACACCATGCAGGACCTGACCCAGCTGGGCCTGCTGGGCGCGCCGCACATCAGCGCCGGGCGCCTGCCGACCCACGCCGGCCTTCGGCTGTTCGTCGACGGCCTGTTGGAGGTGGGCGACGTGGGGGCCGACGAGCGCGGCGCCATCGAGGCCCGCCTGCGCGCCCACGGCCGCAACTTCGAGGATGCGCTGAACGAGGCCTCGGCCATTCTTTCGGGCCTGGCCGGCGGGGCGGGCGTGGTGGTCACGCCGATCCGCGACGCGGGCGTCAAGCACGTGGAGTTCGTCTCGCTCGACCCCGAGCGCACGCTGGCGATCATGGTGTTCGAGGACGGCACGGTGGAGAACCGGCTGATCCGCCTGCCGGCCGGGGTGACGCCCTCGGCGCTCAGCGAAGCCTCGAACTTCCTCAACGCACGCCTGCGCGGGCGCACGCTGGGCGAGGCCAAGGCCGACCTCGCCACCGAGATCGCCCGCGCCCGGCGCGAGCTGCACGAGAGCGCGGCGAAGCTGGTCGAGGACGGGCTGGCCGCCTGGGGCGGAGGCGAAGGCGAGGACCGGGCCCTGATCGTGCGCGGCCGCGCCAACCTCCTGGAAGAGCCGGGCGCGCTCGACGACCTGGAGCGGGTGCGCTCGCTGTTCGAGGACCTGGAGCAGAAGGGGCAGCTTATCCAGCTGCTGGACGGCGTGCGCGAAGGCCAGGGCGTGCGCATCTTCATCGGCGCGGAAACCAGGCTTTTCTCGCTTTCGGGTTCCGCCGTGATCGCGGCGCCCTATATGACGGGATCGCAGCGGGTGCTGGGCGCCATCGGCGTGATCGGCCCCGCGCGGTTGAACTACGCCCGCATCATCCCGTTGGTGGACTACACCGCCCGGATGCTGGGGCAGGTGATGAAGACCTGAAAGCGCGAGAACGAGGCCGGATGCCCGACGACAAGACGCCGACCCGAGAGACGCCCAAGGACTTCGAGGCCATCGACAGCCTCGAGGACACCGGGGCCCTGCGCGCCGAGATCGCCGACCTGAAGGAACAGGTGCTGCGCTTCGCGGCCGACGCCGAGAACACCAAGCGCCGCGCCGAGCGCGAGGCCAACGACGCGCGCGCCTACGCCATCCAGAAGTTCGCCAACGACCTCCTGGGCGTGGCGGACAACCTGGCGCGTGCGCTGGCCCATGAGCCGGCCGAGGCCGCCGATCCGGTGGTCAAGAACTTCGTGCTCGGCGTCGAGCTGACCGAGAAGGAGCTGCAGGGCGCCTTCGAGCGAAACGGCCTGAAGCGGCTCGCGCCCGCCAAGGGCGACAAGTTCGACCCGCACCAGCACCAGGCGATGGCCGAGGCCCCAGGGACCGGGGTCGCGCCCGGCGCCATCGTCGAGGTGATGCAGGTGGGCTACGAGCTGCTGGGCCGCCTGGTGCGCCCGGCGATGGTGGTGGTCGCCGCCAAGGGCGCCGCGAAACCGGAGAAGCCCAAGTCCAACGGGGGCAAGAACCCCTACGCCGAGGGCGGCGAGGACGACGGCGCCGGCGGCGCGGTGGACACGCGAGCCTGACCGGCGAGCCTGCGCCCTGGCGGCGCCCGCTTCGGAGCCCGGACCCCGGGGCGTTTCGCAGCTGACGCGAGCCGGCCTCTTCCGCGCGCCCCGAATTTGGCTAATGTCGCAAGTCCCTTCCCGTCGGGGAGGCCGCCGCCGCCGATGATTCGGCGGGCGCGAGCTGGGTCCGGGACAAAGACATGAAGCTGACGATCGAACGGGCGGCGCTGCTGAAGGCCCTGGGCCACGTGCAGAGCGCGGTGGAACGGCGCAACACCATCCCCATCCTGTCGAACGTGCTGCTCTCGGCCGAGCGCGACCGGCTGACCTTCTCGGCCACCGACCTCGACATGGAGATCGTCGACGAGGCCATGGCCCAGGTCGACCAGCCCGGCCAGATCACCGCGCCGGCCCATACCCTCTACGAGATCGTCCGCAAGCTGCCGGAGGGCGCCGACGTCTCGCTCAGCTTCACCGGCGACGATCCGCGTCTGACGGTCTCGGCGGGGCGGTCCCGCTTCAACCTCCCGGTGCTGCCGGCCGGCGACTTCCCGGTGATGAGCGCCGACGGGCTCTCGGGCCGCCTGGGCGTGGATGTCTCCGACCTGATCCGGCTGATCGACAAGACCCGTTTCGCCATCTCCGCCGAGGAGACCCGCTACTACCTGAACGGCCTCTATGTGCACACCGTCGTCGAGGACGGCGCGACCAAGCTGCGCGCCGTGGCCACCGACGGCTCGCGCCTGGCGCTGGCGGAGATGCCGGCCCCGGAGGGCGCGGCCGGCGCGCCCGGCGTGATCGTGCCGCGCAAGACCATCGGCGAGGCCCGCCGGCTGCTGGAAGATGCGGGCGAGCAGCTGGAGATGCAGATCAGCCCGCAGAAGGTGCGCTTCGACTTCGGCGGCGCGGCGCTGACCTCGAAGGTGATCGACGGGTCCTTTCCCGACGACCCGCGGGTGATCCCGAAGGACAACAACCGCATCGTCATCGTCGACGCCAAGCTGTTCGCCCAGGCCGTCGACCGGGTGGCCACCATCTCGGCCGAGAAGTCGCGTTCGGTGCGCATGGCCATCGAGGGCGGCAAATGCGTCCTGACGGTGCGCAACATGGAGGCCGGCCAGGCGGTCGAGGAGCTGGAGCTGGACTACGACGGCGACCCCTTCGAGCTGTCGTTCAACGCCCGCTACCTCTTGGACGTCACCGACCAGATCTCCGGCGAGACCGCAGAGCTGCGCTTCGGCGGCCCCAACGACCCGGCGCTCATCCTCGATCCGGCCGACGCCAGCGTGCAGTACATCCTGATGCCGCTGCGGGTTTGAGTCCGGCGTGGAGGACGAACGAACGCGCGCGCTCCGCATCCTGAGCTCAATGAGACCGCCGATCTCCGGTCGTTGTCTCTGCGGCGCAGTCAGTTACCTATGCTCCGCGTCGCCCATGTGGTCCGCCAATTGCCATTGTCGCGCCTGTCAGAAGCTTAGCGGAGCTCCGTTCGTGTCGGCGCTCTCCGTGCCCGCCCAGTCATTCTCGCTTACCGGAGAGACCGTAGAGTTCCATCGGACCTCAGAGTCCGGCAGTCCGGTGACGACCACTCACTGCAAAGCCTGTGGGACGAGAGTGTGCGCCCAGTCGGCGGGAAACACGGCGCTGATGAACGTCTTTGCGGCGACATTAGATGAGATCGAAAATTATCGGCCGATCTCGAATGTCTATCTCTGCGACGCTGCGGCCTGGATCGATCCCCCGGAGGCTCTCTTCAACTTTCAGAAGATGCCGGAGCGGCCCAAGCGCTAGGCTCATTATCGAGCCTAGTGCCCGTGCGATCCCTCGTAGACGCCCGGCGCCAGCCGTTCGTCCTCGGCGCCCTCGCTGCCGGCCGCCAGCACGAAGCGGCGATCGCAGTAGGGACACTCGACGAAGCTGGCCTCGCCCATCTCCAGCCAGACCCGCGGGTGGCCGAGCGCGCCGCCGACGCCGTCGCACGCCACGCGCTTGGAGCGCACGCTCACGAGCTCCGGCGCCGGCAGGTCGGGCGTCAGCGCCGGCTTGGCCGGGGCCGGCTCGGCCTTCTTCGGACCGCCGGCGGCAGACCTCGGCCGGGCCCTGGCGGACTTGGCTTTCGGCGGCTTGGCGTGAAGCGTGCGGGCCATGCTCTTTGCGTTCCTGACTGGCGGGCCTAGGTATCGGACGCGCCGCCCAAGCGTCAATCGAACGGATGTCCATGGATCTGCCGCAGTACGCGATCGAGGCGCGGGGCCTCTACAAGACCTACGCCGCCACCAAGACGACGCCGGAGATGCAGGCCCTGAAGGGGATCGACCTGGCCATTCCGCGGGGCTCGATCTTCGGCCTGCTGGGGCCGAACGGCGCCGGCAAGTCCACCTTCATCAACATCCTGGCCGGGCTGTGCCGCAAGACCTCCGGCCAAGTCTCGATCTGGGGCCGCGACATCGACGCGCGGCCCCGCGACGCCCGCGCCGCGATCGGCGTGGTGCCGCAGGAGATCGCCGCCGACCCGTTCTTCACGCCGCGCGAGAGCCTGGAGGTGGCGGCCGGCATGTACGCCGTGCCGACGAGCGAGCGGAAGACCGACGAGCTGCTCTCGGCGCTGGGCCTGGCCGACAAGGGCTCGGCCTATGTGCGCCAGCTCTCCGGGGGCATGAAGCGGCGGCTGATGGTCGCCAAGGCCATGGTCCATAACCCGCCGGTGCTGATCCTGGACGAGCCCACCGCCGGGGTCGACGTCGAGCTCCGCCGCCAGCTCTGGGCCTACGTCCTGGAGCTGAACCGCAAGGGCGTGACCATCGTGCTCACCACCCACTACCTGGAAGAAGCCCAGCAGCTCTGCGACCAGATCGCCATCATCAACAAGGGCCAGGTCGTGGCCTGCGAGCCGACCACGACGCTGCTCGCGCGCATGGACACCCGCAAGGTGCTGGTCACGCCGGCCGAGCCCGTCACCGCCGCGCCGAAGCTGCCCGGCTTCGAGACCCACCTGCTGAACTCCGGCGGGTTCGCGGTCAGCTACCGCACCGGCCACTCCAGCGTCGAACAGGTGCTCGCCGCCATCCGCAAGGCCGGCCTGCACATCAAGGACATCTCGACCGAGGACCCGGACCTCGAGGACGTGTTCGTGTCGCTGACCTACGCGGCGGCGTAGGGCCATAGAAAACAGAGTGCGGGCAGGCTTGCCTGACCCACGGGATCATCGGTGGGGACGGGCAACGTCAGCTTAGGACTACTTCAGGACGCCCCTCGACAACGCTGTCCGAAGCGCCAGACCTCCGACGCCAAGCGCAAAGAATCCGAACGCAAGGTCGTTCGCCGCTACGTTGTCCGCTCGAAATTCCGTGAACCAGAGTTGCAGCATGCCGGCCGAGGTGAGGAGCATCCAGATACCAAGGATCAGCCAAATCCAGGCCGGGACAAAATGTCGTCTGCCCCGGGGGGCTATCGGACTGTGTGCTTCCTCTCCCCCTTCGCGGACTGCGCCAAATTCGTCAGGCTCCGGAGGGCCGTCTTCGAAGGCGCACCACGCGATGTCGTGAAACCGTGGATCGGCTTCAAGAGCGTTGGAGAAGGAAAGCGCCAATTCGGCATATGCCGCGGTGTTCCTGAACGCTCTTGGACGGAGCGAGACTTGCTCGAACAGCAGGCGAAAGGCGGGATGGAAGGAACTCACCCGGCACGAGAAGTCATTGTGTGCCCGGTAAGAGAGCAGGAACTCCCAGCCCTGTTCTTCCACAGAGTAGGGCTCGCCGACCTTGCAGCCGAGCTTGGTGAAGATTTCGCCAATCGCGACCGCCACGTTCCGACCGCCGTAGACCACGATGTCATGGCCATTCTCGATCTGATCATCCGGTAAGTCGGTCGCAAATACGGCCCACGGCTTAACCCTCAAGGAATCTCTCCTTCCCGCTCGTCCGCGCGAAACGGGGATTCAAGCAGAGCTCGATTTCGGAAGAGGTGTGACAGCCGGAACTCGGCTTGGGTCCCGCTTTCGCGGGGATGAGTGGGTTTAGGAGGAGTCGTGGCCGTTGGTCGCCGGCGGTGCGGCCCCAGGCACAGCTGGCGCCGGCGGGTAGAACTCGGGGGGCGTGAGGCCCAGGTCCTTGCAGAGTTGGACCATGAGCTCGCAGGGATCGAGCGCCAGGAAGGCCTCGGGGTCGGCCATCAGGTCGGCGAGGCGTTCCTGCAGGTCCTCCAGCAGGCTATCGCCGGTGAACTCGCCGGCCTCGTCCTCGCGGTCGTATTCGTTCCAGACGCAGCGTTCGACGCCGCGGGTCAGCCAGTCGCGGCGGCGGCGCACGGCGACGGTGGCGGGACTTGGCGGCTCCGCCGGGGCCTTCGCGGGCGCTTGGGGTTCGCGCACCTCGGCGGCGTCCTGGCGCGCCTCGCGGGCGAGCTTGGCCTGGAGCGCGATGGTCTGGCGCAGGCCCCGGCCCAGCTGATGGACGGCGCCGGCCGCGCGGACCTTTTGGTCGAGATCCTCGGCGGCGAGCGCATCGCGCTGGATGTCCAGCGCGAGCTGCAGCACCGCGTCGGCGAAGACGCCGAGCGCCTGCTGCTGAGCCTCTGCCATAACGTCCGCTTCCATGAACGAAACGAGAACACACAATCAAGACACTTGTCAAGCACAATCCTATGAAAACTGCTGTCCACCGCCCTCTCGTCCACGCAGCGGAGGATCGGTCATGGGACCGTAGAGGGCGCAGAGGACGCGCAGAGGGCCTCTGTGGACTCTGCGCCTTCTCGGCGATCTCTGCGGTTAGGCTAAGCGCGACCGCTCATGCGGACGCGGAGGCGCGGGGGCCGTCCTAAGAGCGGGCATCCCCAATTCCGAGATGGGGTGCGAAGTGGAAGTTGACATACTCCGATGCCGCTCTCAGCTAAGCTTAGCCGTAATGATCGAACGCGACCTCTGATGCTGAAAGCCAGGTTGAAAACGCGCCGCGCCTCTGGGCCTTCGCCATGGGCCTGAAGGCCTGGCTCCACTCAAAGATCGGCATGGCCGAGTTCGTGGCCGAGCAAGCCCGGCTCGTGAAGAAGTGGGAGTTCGCTCAAACCAACGATTGGAGCGTGCTGGATGCCGACCCCCTCAAGGACGAGGTGAATGCCGCGATCTGTCTAAGGGAAGACGCTCCCGAAAGAGCCTTCACGCGGCTGCTCGACCTTGCAAGCCAGGGGTCACTGTACAGCATGAACTGGGTGGCATGGTGCTACGCGGTGGGCGCTGGCGTGACGAAGGATTGGGACAAGGCCCAAGGGTGGTATCGCCGCGCCTACGAAGGCGGATCTGACCGGGGCCTCTTGGAATATGGCGCGTACTTGGTCTCCAAGAGGCAGCTCGGCGGGGCGGAGAAGGTCTACGAGGCGGGGTGGCAGCGCGGCTTCGTTCCGGCGGTGTACCGGCTCATCCGCATCCGTCTGAAACCAACCCTTCCCTTGAAGGAACGGCTAGCCTGGAAGCCCGCCCTGGAATGGGCGGCGGAAGCGGGTCACCCAGCTGCTCGCTATATGCTGAGCAAGTATCTCTTCCGTGGATGGTTCGGTGTCCGTGGCATCCCGCGAGGCGTGAAGCTTGTCTACGCGTGTCTGACGGCGATGGTTCGCGGCGACGAAGATCCGCCTCTCGTGGCCTAGGTCAGGCCAAATGCGCGCACGGCTTTAGGCGGGGACCTCTAATGCCCGCAATGGCTTTCGAGCGGTCGTCGGCTCCCCACATCGGAACCGGACGTCCCTAAACCTCAGAGCGTCGGCGCCTTCATCTGCACCGGCCAGCTGTGGTCGCGGCTCTTGAACACCGACTCCACGCCAGCGGCGACCTGGGCCCAGGTCTTCGAGCCCGGGGCGATCTCCTCGGCGTGGCCTTCGCCCG
>Ga0134128_10004795_pt1 | contig 16473 bp, 10 predicted proteins | sample KB31754_FD_96462 | JGI IMG/M metagenome (GOLD analysis project Ga0134128, IMG submission 96462) | Terrestrial soil microbial communities with excess Nitrogen fertilizer from Kellogg Biological Station, Michigan, USA - KB3-175-4 | ecosystem: Environmental > Terrestrial > Soil > Unclassified ...
AATCCCCGTCGAGCCGCCGTTAGCCTTCCAATAAGAACGGCGCGCCGTATCTCCGCCCAGAAGGATTTGGCTGCCCAATCCTAACTCGAACATCTTGGAGATCAGGTCCATGACGGCATTTTCCGGAAGATACTTAATACGTCCGGGTCCGTCGTATTCGAGAAAAGCTCCGGTTTGTGCTAAGTCCCGATGCAACATCCAGTCGGGATTTCTGTCCATGTGCGACAACACAACATGATCCGGTGAGGCGCCGTGCTTTGCAAGGAGCGCAAGCTGCTGATGCGCCATTGTCCCCATCTCGGTGTGCGTCAGAATGGGGGCTCCGGTCTGCGCATGCGCCAAGGCGGCTGCTTCAAACCCGGTGCGAATGGCCGGCGTAAAGTTTTGATAATCGGACGCCGCCTTGATTACTCCCGCGCGTGCTGAAGTCGTCTTCCGAAAAGGCGCTTCAAACCCATAGGCGTCCATGCCTATCTCAATCTCTTCGACGAAAAGCTGCGCGATCTGTTCGGCGCAGAGGCGATTGCGCCAATGAGAATCGAGGTAATATCGCGGCTTATGGAATCCTGTCGCGGCGACGACATGCACTCCAGTCGCTCGAGATACGGACGCCAGTCCTTCAGGATCGCGGCCGACGCCGAGCGGCGAAGTGTCTACAATCGCCTGGCCTCCGTGAGAGCGGAAATCGTTGACCTCCGAGACGGCATTCGCTTCGGAATCGAGGCGAAAATCCGGTTCAAGGATCAGAATCAGTCCGTTCCGGATGAACAGATGTTCGTGTGCATTGGTATTGCCAAGAACCGAGGGGTCGATATCGCCGAGAACTGTTCGAACAATTGCCATATATTCGTGAAGGCTATCCCCGAGAGGCTCATTCCGCGCGCAATTGCGTTCGCGAATCGATCAACAACCGTTGCTTTGTCTCTCGGCCACCCGGGCTACTCCGCCAGTCCGTTCCGATCGACACGCGCCCGGCCATGCAAAGTGACCCGATATTGATAGCGATCACCCCGCGATATAGCGGTCGCCAATTCAAGCGGAGAACCGTCTCCGAGGAAACTCAGCCGGGTCACTACGAGGATAGGAGACCACGGCTCAATGCACAGCGTTTCCGCCTCCTCGTCTGTCGCCGATCTCGTTTCGACGGTATCGACGGCCCGTTCCGGAACCAGGCTATAACGCCGCTCAAGGAATTCATAAAGCGATTCGGCGGCCTCGGATTCCTGGATGAAGTTAGGCACAAGGCGGCTTGGGATGTAATTTGTCATCAGCGAGAGCGGTTCCGCCCCCACGAGGCGTGTTCGGCGCAACATCACAACTTTTTCGGCCGGTTCCAGGTCTAGTGCGTGCGCCACCCGGCGCGGAGGCGAAATTTCGTTGCAGATCCGTTGCGCGGTTCGTGGATTGTAGCCGAGGGCGCGAAGTTGTTCCGTCCAACTGCTAATTGCGTTCAACTCGTGCGTCAATTTAGGGACGCTTGTAAATGTGCCCTTTCCCTGGCGCCGTTCGAGCAAACCATCCACAACCAGATCGTCGACGGCTTTACGCAAAGTGATTCTGCTGACGCCAAATCGCTCGATCAATTCCAACTCTGTGGGGATCGCCGTCCTTGGCGGCAACTGGCTGTATTCGCCTCGTAAAGTCTCACGTACTTGGACATAAAGGGGAACTCCGCTTGTTTTGCGCACCATCGAAGGCAATGATTCCTTTAATTCAAGGTTGCCATTCCCTCGTCGCGATTTGCGGATCTTGCGGTGTGAGATGTGCATTGTTGCTGCTCGCTATGGAAGCAAATGCCACCAGACGTGAGTGGGCCCACGCTCCGAAAGAGATCATGATGTCATATTCTTTAAAGAGCCGCAAGCCCTTTAATTTCGGCGCGCTAGCTTTTCACGCGACAATCAAGAATCCGAGCAGTTCATCCGAGCTGTTTTGAGCACGGAGAGTTAACGTTCCCGCGGCCCAGGTCCAATTAGACCAATCAGCTTCGGAGGCGCGGCTCACCGCAGTGATACGATCCGGGCGGTATGGCCGTGGGATTTGGAGCGCCGTGCCGTCGATCGGCAGGCAGGCAAGACGGCGCGATTGAAAGATATCCAAATCGTCCTGCGAAAGAATGGCCCAGGAGCCCTGCCAGGTCATCCCGTTGAGAGCATCCTTTGGCAGCAACTGCTTGTCTTTTTCGCGGAGTACGAGGGCGGTCAGCCGATTCTCTCCATCGATGTTCTCAATCCGGCCAAAACATCGCATCAGCGGGTCTTGCATGTACCCTCCTGGTGACGAATTGAGCCAGAGCGGCGACCAGTTGTTTCTTCGCCGATACCATCGATTCAGTGCCATGCGCCGGTTGAGAAATCTGGCGGGTACCGGCGAGCCGTCTTCCATTGTTCTCGACAGTACGGCGCCGGGCACGCCAATCACGGCCGAATCTAAAACCACTTCGGCATCTGCGTTCCAATCGTAACCGCTCGAAGCCATGATGTTGGATTTGCTACCGCCGAGCGCGGACCAGATACTCCACTGCCTGTGCCCTAGCGCTTCTTCGTTGCCCGCATCGCCCAAATCGTCGAGCGCGATCACGTCGGCGATCGCGCGAACCTGAGGATGGAGGCTGTAGTACTCAATGGCGACATCCCGATTGATCGAGCGAGCGGCTTCGGCAATGATTTCGAGAAGGCGCAGACTATATCGCTCTCCACGCAGACTCGGATCGGCCGGCACGCCTGTATTCGGAGACGGAAGACCATAGCCGAAGTCCAGTTTGAGGAGCACTGGCCGGTACTTCTCCATGAGATTGATGGTTCGCCGGCGCAAGAACTGAACGGCGTTGGGCGAACTCGGATCGAGGCAATAGTGACTACGGCTCCGCGGGTTTGTGTCCCAGGCGGCGCGTCTCGGCTCGCCGTCCATTCCCACGACCAGATCCTGACGGGAAAGTCCGACTTTTTCGGGATGATCTACCCAGCCGACTGGCTGCCAGAACCCTATGCTAAGCCCCTTTGCTTTGATGTAACTGATGTCTTCATCGAACTGAGGAAATCGTTTTCGATCCGGCTCGCCGCTCCCCACAAAGCTTTCCCAGCGATCGTCGAGGCCCAGGATCTCCGCGCCCATGGTATGAGTCCAATCCGCAAGAGCGCGAAGATCGTAGATGTTTTTCCTGAAGTCTCCCCAACTGTTCCATTGCGGTTTAAGAGGCGCACTTCGGACAACGCGGCGCGAGTCGAACGAGCTAAATAATTTCTGGTACGCGCGCCAGGGATCGCGAGCCCACGCTACTCTCAGCGGCATCTCCCAGACACGGCGTTTCGGCTTGGGTGCTCCCCATAAATCTTCGCGGTAAAGCACATGGAAACAGGCCGAAGACGATTGGATCGTCAGCGATAACGCTCCGTCCGTTACGGCGCCGGAGCCCAGGCAGACCCAACCGTCCTGGTTTCCCATTGCGCCTGCGTACAACGGACGTGGATATGCCGCCGCGTATGGTGTGCCGAGCGCCGGCCCAAAACTGCCCAACGGGAGATTCGCGCCGCCCAAATCCCAGCGCCGGAAAACGCTTTGAAGCGGCGCTCCTTTTGCGCCTGGAACACAGAAACAGGCGGAATCCCAATTCGGCCAGAAAGATTGATCGAGAGTTGGCGCCGCCAGTTTCTCAGTTTCCGACAACGGCGCAGTTCCAAAATAGAGACCGACGATCGGTAATGGTTCAGATATCCAATCGATGTGAAACTGCGTAAAGCCAAGGCCGTAGTCCGTCGCCTCGAAGATCAACTCGCCGCTCGCAAGCGATCCTGTCTTCAAAGCTAACTTGCCGCCTGATGAATCAATTGAGCTGCTTTTGAGATCGGCGCTGGCTTTTACGTAGGTGAGACTCTTGTCCCGGTTCGCTAACACGAAGGCCGGTAAAAGGCCTCCCGTCCAGAGAGGAGTTTCAATGTGTTCGGGCCGGACGCTTGCTTCATCGCTCTCGATGTTCCATGCGAACGTGTAACCTCCGGAACTGACCGCCCATGTTGCCGGGCCCGGCGCGGGCGCCGCAATGGTCCTGCCGCCTGCCCATAACAGGGCGCTCGTCCCAGCCGTGGCGAGAACATCTCTTCGGGTTGGCGGGCGAGGATCGTGCGAGTCATTTATCGGCACTGGGGTCCTTTGAGCGAATTGAGCGAATTCAAAAAGCGCCAAAACCTATTTATCGGGCAATTTATATGGTCTGCCTCACAAAGGCAAGAGCGTCAAATCGCCTCGTGTGCTGTGCGAAACGATTTATACCACAAAAACTGTTGACATCATAACGTCATGATGTATACTGGCCCCTGAGTTCTCGCAGCCCCTTTGAGAATATTCCTTTTCTAAGGAGAGGGACCAATGAAATTTCGTATTTCCCCAGCTGTCGTCGGAGTGGTTTTGGCCGGTCTGCTGTTCGTTCCGGCCGCCCTACTGGGGCAGAGTTCCAACGCAACCATTAGCGGAGTTGTGACCGATAGTTCGGGCGCGACAGTCGCCGGCGCGGACCTGACCCTCAATGCGATCGATTCGGCAAAGGTGTCGAAAGTGACGAGCGGAGTGGATGGGCTATTTTCTTTTCCGAACTTGCCGGGAGGAAATTATGAACTAAAAGTCTCGGCAAAAGGGTTCAAGGACTTCGTTCAAACGGGAATCGTCCTTCATCTGAACGACTCGGTAACCCTGCCGGTCTCTCTGCACGTGGGCGAGGCATCCCAAACAATTGAGGTGAACGCCAACGCATCGCCCCTAAATTTCGAAAACGCAGAGGTGAAGGGGACCATTACGAAGCGGGAAATCCTTGCTCTTCCGTTGCAGGTAGCAGGCGGACAGCGCTCCGCGGCCAGTTTTGTCGCCCTGTTGCCCGGCGTGAACACCGGCAATGCTCCGTCCAGCACGGCGACCGCTCGATTCAACGGAGGACAGGAACGCTCCGACGAGGCTACTTTGGATGGCATCACGATGGAAGAAGGGCTGCTCAGTCAAAGCGGAATGACAGCCATTCAAGCCGACTTTCCGATCTCTCCGGAAGCAGTTGGTGAAATTAGCGTCTTGACTTCCAACTACGACGTGCAATACGGGGCGTCGGGGGCGGCGGTAATCGTCGCAAGCACCAAAGAGGGAACCAATGAACTTCATGGCGGGGCCTATGAGTTTCAGCGAAACAATTTCTTCAATGCCCGTCCCTGGGGCGCCCTGACAACGCCGCGCGATTTAGAAAACGACTACGGCGGTTACGTGGGAGGTCCCGGAAAACTGCCGGGCTTGTGGACAAGCTTCAACAAGACGTATTTCTTTGTGAATTATGAGCAGTATCGATCCGTAGGCGCGACCACGCAGCCGGTGCTTACGGTTCCGACGGCAAAGATGCGCGCCGGCGATTTTAGCGAGTGGCCGCAACCGATCTACGATCCCGCCACGACTGCCGCCAATCCCAACTATAATCCGAATGCGGCAATCGGGCCGGCTAATCTGCCCTACACGCGCCAGCAGTTCATGGGCTGCGATGGCCAACATCCCAATGTGATTTGCGGCAGCGATCCCCGCCTTGCGAGTTCACTAGCCCAGCAATGGTTGAAGCTGGTGCCGGCGCCGAATCGACCAGGCCTCCAGAATAACTACGTCTCTCCAAATGGTCTTGCCAACTCTCTCAATGCGAACACAAACCAATGGGACACCCGCGCCGACGAGTACTTTGGCGAAAAAGACCATCTCTTCGGGACTTACCATTACCGTGGGACCTTGCCCTACACACAGAGCGCATTTCCCGCCGTTATCGATACGAATAACACCCGGATTCCTAACTACAGCCATATCGTTCGCGTCAACTACGATCATATTTTCTCGCCCACTTTGGTGAACCATTTTGCCTGGGGCTATCTTGATCTCAGGACCGCTGAATACAATGCAAGCGATTGCTGCGTGGATCAGGTTCCGCAGATCGCCGGTGTGTACAGTCATACTCATGTTCCGGTTTTGAATTTCGACAATTTCAGTTCGTATGGCGGCAATGCCGATCTGCTCAGTACGCGTCCAACCTACGTGACTACCGACACCCTCACCTGGGTAAAAGGAAAGCACACGTTGCATTTCGGCGGCGAGTACCGCAGCCTGGCCTACCCGACGGCGCAACAGCCAAATGCCTCCGGCACATTCAATTTCACGAATGCGAACACGGGGTTGCTTGGAATTACGAGCGGCAATTCGATGGCGAGTTTCCTCCTGGGCGAGGTTGGATCGGGCAGCGCCGGATTCTATACGCTTCCCAAATTCAATCCGAAGGCCAGCGCATACGGCTTCTTTGCCGGAGACACGTGGAAAGCGACTCAGAAATTGAGCGTAACCCTTGGCCTGCGATGGGATGTGTTTACGCCGTCGGTTGAAGCCGACAACCAAACGTCGTTCTTCGATCCCACCGGCGCCAATCCTGGAGCCGGCGGCCGGCCTGGCAGGCTTGCCTTCGCGGGCACGAAATGGGGAGCCGCCAGTTACGGCTCCGACGCGCCGGAAAAGACTTATTACAAGGCCTTTGGTCCACGTGTCGGCCTTGCCTATGCTTTGACGCCCGAAACGGTTGTCCGCGCGGGTTACGGAATCTTCTATGAGCAGGCCTACTATCCCGGCTGGAACGGGGGAATTGCGACCGACGGATTTAACGAAACGGTTACGTTTAATAGCACGCTCGGTGGAATTCAACCTGCATTTCTTTTACAGAATGGCCTTCCGCAAAACTTTACGAAACCACCATTCATCGACTCGTCGTTCCTAAACGGTCAAAATGCCCCCAACTACCGCCCGATAGACGCAAACCGCCGGCCTTACACGCAGCAGTGGAATTTCACAATCGAACGCCAGGTCGGCAAAAACGTTCGAGTCACTGCGGCTTATATTGGCAACAAAGGCACACGATTGTTGTCGCAGGTGAATGCGATCAATGCTCTCAATCCTTCTTTGCTCTCCATGGGGAACCGGTTGAACGACCAGTTCGCCCCCGGACAAACGACGCTAGATGGCGTATCGATTCCGTACGCCGGTTGGGTTCAGCAGATGACGGGTTGTGCTCCCACGGTTGCACAGGCGTTACTGCCATATCCACAATATTGCGGAAACATCTTTGGCCAAAACGAAAGCGATGGAAACTCGACTTATCATGCTTTGCAGCTAAGCGCGGAGAAGCGATTTTCCAGCGGCCTCTATTTCATGGGCTCGTATACCTTTTCCAAAACTCTGACCGATGCAGATTACTCGCAGTCGAGCCAAGGTCCCACCTACGCCATATCGCCCTTTGAGCAGAACCGGCAAAAGGCGCTGTCCATCCAGGACACGCCCAATATGGTGACGATTTCCAGCAGTTACGAGCTTCCAATCGGTAGAGGCAAGCCATTTGTCAATTCCAGCGGTCCGATTTTGAACTTTCTATATTCCGGTTGGCAGGTAAATGGCATTTTCCGCGCCAACTCGGGGCAGCCCCTTGCGTTCCGGTCCAGCTATTGTAATGTCCCTTCGCAATTTGCCGCTGCCTGCATTCCAAGCGCTTTGCCGGGCGCCGATCCATACGCTCAGGATCGCGGAAATTTCAATCCGAACCTGCCGTTGTTTAGCGCCCGCGCGTTTCAGCCGGAGGATTCGTTTAATTTCTACTACGGCGATGGCCCGCGAGTTTCAAACCTCCGCGGTTTCGGCTTTACAAACCTGGATTTTGGAATCACTAAGAATTTCACTATTAAGGAACGCTGGAACATTCAGATTCGCGGCGAAGCGTTCAACGTGTTTAACTCTCATTCATTTTTGAATAATTTCGTGACCGATATCCAGAACCCAAGTTTTGGCTCCTGGAACGGGTCCGCCACGGCTCCTCGCAATCTGCAACTGGGAGGTAAGATTACGTTTTAGCTGGAAAGGCATTGCCGCATGGGAATGCGGGCCGTCCGCGCACATGAAGAGAGAGTGCCTGCTTTGTATTCTGTCGCTTTGCCTATGCTGGTTTCCTGCGCGCGCCGCAAGCCCGGAACCCATTATTCTGCGCATTCAGGCGTATATACAGGATGGAAATTTGGATGCCGCGAAGCAGGCGATTGCGGCTGCCCTGAAGAATGCGCCAAATGACGGCGGTATCTATAATCTGCGCGGAATCGTCCACGCAGATCGTAATGAATTGAAGGCAGCGGAAGCGGATTTCACTCGTGCGATTCAATTGAGTCCCGATCTGGTGGGGGCCTATCTTAACCTGGGCCGGACTTGCGAAATGTTGAGTGCAACGGATGCAGACGCCATCAATCGCGCCATTGTGCAATATCGCCATTTGCTAAAGTTACAACCCGCGGCAAGCGCGGTCGGACTTCAGCTCGCGAAACTGCTCGAACAGCAGAAAGAATACGCGGCCTCTCTCAAAGAACTAGATAGTTTACCGGCAGCCGACCGCAAAAGAGCGCTCGCTACTTCGTTACGATGCGCCGATCTGGCAAGTCTGGGCCATGGCCGGGAGGCCGAGCAAACCGCCGAGTCTTTACGGAAGGCGCAGGACCTTGATGAGCAGGTCGTTGATGCAGTTCTTCCCGCTCTCGTGAAGAGCAAGGCGGATTCGATCGTGATTCTGATGCTCGATCTTATTGATCAACGCGAGCAACTTTCGTATCGTAGTCTGCGGCAGCTAGCGGCCGCATATGAACGCCGTGGTGAACTATCTGAGGCGCGTTCCACGCTCGAAAGGATGGTTTCGGCGGATCCCGCGAACCCAGCCCCACTGATGGAACTGGCGCGCATCGCCGAAAAGCAGAACGATCTGAAGGGCGCGCTAGGATATCTGGCGCATGCCCGCGACCTGAATCCGAACTATGCGCCTGTGCATTTCTTTTTTGGGATCGTGTGTATCGAACTGAATCTCCCGCTCGAAGCGAAGAAATCGCTTCAAAAGGCGCTCGATCTCGATCCGGAAAATGCAATTTACAATTACGCGAGAGGCTCGGTGGAATTGCAAGGCAGGTCTGCGTGGCAGGCGATCCCCTATTTCAAAAGGTTCGTCGCGGCCAAGCCGGACGATCCGCGGGGCCATTTCGCTTTGGGGGCCGCCGAGTTTGCCAGCCACGATTACGAAGCCGCGGCAAAAGAGATGAACTCGGTTGCCAATAGCAAAGAAACCGCGGCCGGAGCCGAATACTTTCTCGGCCGAATTGCAAAGGCAGAAAGCGACTGGGCAAATGCGTCCGTGCACTTTCAGAAATCGATCGATGCGGATCCCAATTACGCCGATTCTCATGCCGAGCTCGGACTTGCGAGAATGCATTTGAACGATCTGGCCGGAGCACGCAAAGAGCTAAATCGCGCGCTTGCCTTGAATCCCAATAGCTACATCGCGAACGGCAATCTTCTCGCCTTGCTTCAGCGGACAAAAGATCCGCTCGTCGAATCCCAGGAACAAAAGCTGCGCGCGCTGGACGTGAGGCGGTCGGAAAAGCAGGAATTGATGCTTCGAACAATCAAAGTGCGCCCGTTCGGAAACTAGCTGAGTCTAATGGATCGAAGATCATTTTTGCTCTCGGCCGGAAGTCTTCCAGCCGCTCCCTATTTGAAACGCCTGTCCGGTCTTTCCGCTCCCGAACAGGTATACATTCGTTTTGACAACGGCGGCCGGCTTTGGACAATTGGCAACCGGCTCGTTGAGCGCACGGTCTGTTTCGACGCGCAAGGACTAGCGACCCGAAGCTGGAAACACAATGTCACCGGAACGGATTTTATGCGCCAGCCGTTTACGGGAGAGCCAAATGAAAAATATGAATCAGGCGACGAATTTTCATTTCAAGCGAATGACTTGAAAGTTTCCGGCCATTCCGCACGAGATCGGACGCAGTTACAGTTGTTGGATTCAACGACGAAAGCAGCGGCGCCGGAAGGCAAGACTCTACAGATCCTGCTGAGAATGACCGCCTTGCCGCTCGATATTTCGGTTTCTTACAGCGTGTATGCGAATCATCCTGTAATTCGCAAGGCGCTTGCTATCCGGAATCGGGGTGCTCAAGCCGTTGTCCTTTCCCATATGGTAATCGAAGATCTTCCCATTCGCGCGGGTCCTCCCAAAGATCAGGTCGTGTTTGCATCTTACGGTGTTCTTCCACGCGAGATCTTCTTCACCGGGCGGGCGGAAGACTGCTTGATTGTCCAGAAGAATGCAAAGACCAGCGAAGGAATGGCTATCTTAAACGAAGCTCCAGGCTGGACAAAGCGTACCGACCTGACTGGTTGGGGGAAAGGCATTTCGGTGGGCTATGACACCGACATATTCCCCTTCGAACGAAAACTCAATCCAGGCGAAGCCTTCACGACCGCCGGAAGCAGCGTTGCGTTTTTCATCCAGGACGACGGGTTCCACGATCCTCATTGGGTAATTCCCACTTACGCTTCTGAAGTGTTGCAGAAGAAAGGAGGCGGCTTCCGCTCGCCATGGTTCGGAAATACCTGGGAGCCGTTCTTCCAAAACTATGATGAGCGGGACGTGGCTAAGGTTCTTCCGATCGCCGCCGGTCTCGGCCTGGATATCTTCACGCTCGACACCGGTTGGAGCAACGACTACGCAGAAAACGAACTGAATCCGGAAAAGTTTCGAGCGGGCTTTGCGGGCATTCGCTCGCAATTCGATAAGAACCATATGGGACTTGGTTTATGGGCTCCACTCGTCGTGGTTAGTCAGGAAAGTAAGGTCTACAAAGAGCATCCCGAATGGACGGTGCACGATTACGAAGGAAAAGAAAAGACGGCGGAGTTTCCAGGCCCGCACGATCGGGTTATGTGCCTGGATTCACCCTACCGTCAAGTTGCCGCCGATCGGCTCAACGACCTAATCGAAAGGCAAAATGCGAAGTACCTCAAGATCGACCTCACCACCGTATTCAATGCCTATGGCGAGGCGCCCGGTTGCCACGCGAAGGGACACTATCACGATAATTGGGCTCAATCGCTGATAGGCATCTACGAAGGGATTCGATTCGTAACCGGCGAGATTTATGCAAAACACCCGGATGTGCTTCTCGACCTAACCTTCGAACTTTGGGGGCAGAAACACATCATCGATTACGGATTGTTAGCGGCCGGGGACCTGGATTGGATGAGCAACGTTGACGATCAATCGAACTACTCCGCGGGCCCCCTTCAGGCGCGGACATTGCTTTATCAGCGAGCTATGGCAATACCGGCGGATACGATGTTGATCGGTAATCTGCGAGCGACTACTCCGAATATTGAGGAGCACTTTGCAACCGCGATGGCCTCCGCGCCCGTGCTCCTTGGCGACTTGCGAAAGCTCACACCCGGCCAGGTCCATTGGTACCGGACAAAGATTGACTGGTTCAAGGATTTGAGGTCGGTCGTACCTCTGAACCAGGGATTTTTCACACTTGGATCATGGCGGCAGCCAAACAGAAGCGATTGGGACGGATACGCTCGTCTCAGCCGGGCCGGCGAAGGCGTTTTGGTCCTTTTCAGAAACCAATGTTCTTTAGAACGCGCACATGTGGTGTTGCCGGCATTTCCTTCCGGTGTTTTTTCGTTACGCTCCGTGTTGATCGATAGGCCTGTGAGGCAGGTTCATGGTTCGGAAATCATGCAAGGTACGGATTTTGAATTCGAGAACCTGCACGCGGTACAGATTTTCGAAATTCGAAAAGCCGGCGCTTAACCGACCATAGTTACGCAAGACCCAGGGCGATCATGGGCGACGTCGAAGGAGCGAGTTGCGGCCTTGAAGAGTCGCGCGGATTGCCGGACCCTAACTGTATGACAATCGGTCCGGCGCTTCACGGCGCTGTTAGAAACCGGACATGTAGCCCCCGCTGATTGCGTCAACACGCTATTCTCTTAACTGGGGTGATAGCACAAGCGATTGCCCGGTCTGGTAAATTCTGCATCCGTGCTTTCATTTCTCGCAATTTCGGCTTCGATTCGCCGGCGGCATACGTGGTTCGACTGTTTTGCCGCAGCGCCTCTAGGCGCCATTCCATTCAAAATGCAAAGTCCGATCCGGGTTCGGCGGTATGCGGCCGCGCTTTTCGTCCTTTGCGCGCTCGCGTGGGCATCCGTACCTGCCAGTCCTGCGACAACGCCGGTCTCCGCCTGTCCCGCCGAGCGAGGAGCTTACTACCTGAAAGACGGCTCCTGGGATGCTTTAAAGCCTGTCAGCGTGAAAACCGCTCGGGCCAGCGGCATCCGGCGTATGCTGCTGACATACTCATCGAAAGCTGTGGCCGTCTATCAGAATGCGAAAGCGCCGGTGACCCTGGGCAGCCAACCGGAATTTTGTATTTCCGGGTTTGGGTCGTCTATTAAGGGAGTGACGATCGTAAAGCTCGATCAAAAAAACGATCGCCGCGAAATGCAGTTCGTCACCAAACGGCTATTCCGGAAGCCGAAGGTGCAGTACAACAGTCACGACATTCAGCCTGTGAAGCTGATTTCGTCGGATAGCACTCACGTCATTGTAGCGACCAAACGGCCCCTCGATTCTGGCCAGTACATCCTGTTTCCGCCGTCGAGAGTCGACTCGACCGGCAATCCGAATGGCTACGACTTTGGTGTGAACTGATACAGCCGTTAGGTTGTCGCAACTCTGGCTTAGGGCTCTCGCATCTACTATTTAGGGATAAGGAGCGCCGGCCGATTTGCTACTATCGGGTAACAGGTTCGAGGCCCGGTCGGCCGCTCGCCGGAGTTGGCTGGAACCCGGGACATCCGTCTTGCGATCCATAGTTATCCTCTTACTGGCCTGCGGTTTTCTGGCTGTGGCTTCCACACGTGCGTTTGCCTACAGCGATAACGATCATCCACAAGGCCTGGATTCCGACGAAATCCTAAATCGATATTTTGCCGCAAAAGCGCGCCAGATTGGTTTACGCGGCGCGTCGATGGATGTCGACATCGACGCCAGTGTTCCTAAGCTGAAGAAACAAGGCCGCCTGCGGGCGCTGCGCAAAATCTCTGAACTAGGCAAGGTTACCTATAAGGTGCTTGGCTTTCAGGGTGATAATACCGTGAAGAATGAAGTGATTGCGCGATATCTTGAGGCCGAGCAGCAGGGCGGCGAAGATCGGCAAAAATACGAAATCAATAAGGCGAATTACAAATTCAAGTACAAAGGCGATCACACTCTCACCACTGGCAAAAGAATTTATATTTTCTTCTTGACTCCGCGGCACAAAGAAGTGGGCTTATTCAAGGGCGAGCTGTGGCTGGATGCGCAAAGCTATTTGCCGGTTATGGAGAAAGGAAGACTCGTTAAGAATCCGAGCATCTTCTTTAAACGAGTGGAATTTGTCAGAGACTACAAGATCGAGGATGGCACGGCCGTGCCTCAGCATATGGACAGCACGATTACGACTCGTATCGTGGGTAAAGTGAATCTTAGCATCGACTACTCAAATTTTGCGCCGGATCATAATGGCCCAGGAAGTCAGAGAATCAGCGGCGGTGGTGGAGCAAGTTCGCTTTCATCGCTGGTGAAGTGAGCAGTTTAAATTATTTACGGATGTTCTCGCACCTAAACCGGGGGGGTGCTTCGTCTCATTCGTAGGGTGGTGTGGGATTTCGACCGGGTGAGGGCGCGGCTTTGGCGCCTGAACCGATTAAAGTCGCACTTCGGTTGCAGGTGCTTGAATTTACGGGAGAAAAGTCAGTACGCTAAAGGGAGTCCATGAGAACGTTATTCTTAAACCCTCCTTCTTTTGAAGGGTTTGATGGCGGAGCCGGTTCGCGCTGGCCTGCATCGCGCGAAATCGAGTCCTACTGGTATCCGGTCTGGCTCTGCTACCCAGCGGGCATGCTTCCGGACAGCAAAGTTGTCGATGCGCCGCCCCATAAGATCTCGATCGAACAGACGGTGGAGATGGCTCGCGACTTCGAGTTGCTGGTGTTATTTACTTCGACGCCGGGTTTCCATGTCGACGTGAAGATCGCCGAAATGATGAAGGATTCGAACCCCGGGTTGAAGGTCGCCTTCGTCGGACCCCCTGTAACCGTTGAACCCGAGAAGAGCCTGCGAGCTTCCATGGCGATCGACTTTGTCGTCAAGCGGGAATTCGATCACGCAATTGTCGATTTCGCAAACGGCAAACCTCTAGATGAAATTCCGGGCGTCGTTTTCCGAAAAGATGGGGGATTTCAGCACAATCCCGAAGCGCCTCCCATCGAAAATCTGGATTCGCTTCCCTGGGTCTCCAAAACTTACAAACGCGACCTCGACTTCCGGCGCTACAACGTTCCGTTTCTGCTGCATCCGTTTCTGTCGCTCTACACGAGCCGGGGTTGTCCGGCCATGTGTACGTTTTGTTTGTGGCCGCAAACGCACTCAGGGCACAGATGGCGGCTACGCTCGACGGATGATATCGTCAACGAGTGCCGGTATGTGCAAGAGAATTTCCCGGGCCTCAAAGAGATCTTCTTCGACGACGACACGTTCAATTACCAGAAGGCGCGCACGATCGAGCTTTGCGGCAAGCTGAAGTCGCTGAAAATGACCTGGAGTTGCACGTCGCGCGTCACTACCGATTACGACACGCTCAAAGCGATGAAGGAAGCCGGTTGCCGCCTTTTGATTGTCGGCTATGAATCCGGCGATCAGCAGATACTGAAGAACATCAAAAAGGGCGCAACCATCGACATGGCCCGGCGCTTCACCGCCAACTGCAAAAAGCTGGGCTTGGTTGTGCACGGCGATTTCATTGTCGGTCTGCCCGGCGAGAGTAGGGAATCCATCCGCAAGAGTATCGATTTTGCAAAGGAGCTCGACGTCGAAACGATCCAGGTTTCGATCGCGCATCCGTATCCCGGCACCGAGTTTTACGATCACGCCACAAAGAATGGATTGATCACGATCGACGCCATGACCGACGAACAAGGGCACCAGCTTCCGAACGTGATTTATCCCGGCCTTGACCGTGGGGAGTTGGTCAATTGGGTGGAGCGGTTCTACGACGAATATTATTTCCGCCCCAAAGTCGCGTTTCGTCTGGTTCGCAAAGCGATGTTCAACGGAAGCGAGCGGAAACGTTTATACAAAGAAGCTCGCGAATACCTCGCTCTGCGATCGAAGCGCAAGGTTTTCGTTAAGACTGAGAAACAGCAATCTTCGGCTGTTCTCAGTTCCGGCGACTGAACGCGAGAGGCAGATTTTGGCTTCTGTAGAGTTGGCTGACGCTCCCTGCGAAATCGCTTCGCCGCCAATGATTGGCCACCGCACCCGTACACAAACGCTGCTGCTGTCGGTGATCGTCATTGCGTTAAACGGTCTCGGCAACCTTTCACTAACGTGGGGCTTGCGGCATGCGCCCGATCCGTTGGGACTTCACCCGCTGCGCTATCTTCGCGCAATGATCGACCCATTCGTAGCCATTGGAATCGCTCTCCTGATCCTTTGGCTGCTGACACGGATGGCGCTGATGAGCTGGGCGGATTTGACCTTCGTGCTTCCGGTTACATCGATCGGATACGTACTTTCCGCGGTGTTGGGCTGCGTGTTTCTTCAAGAGGTCGTCTCCATTGAACGGTGGGCGGGGACTTTCCTTATATTTATTGGCGCGATGCTGGTCGGCGTGACAACGCATCACCGTACCGGGCGCGCTCCTGAGGAGCCAAAATGATTTGGCTTCTCCTGGGAATCATGGTCATCGCGACGGTCTTCGGCGACTTGTTGCAGAGTCACGAAATGAAGCGCAGCGGGGCGCAAAGCGTGAATGCGCGAGGGCTGCTGGCGCTACTGAAACAGATTGGAAATCGTCTTTACCTGATATTGGCGATTGTCTGCATGGCAATCTCGTTCTTTGCGTTTATGGCGCTGCTGCAGCGCGCGCCAATGAGTTTCGCCGTCCCGGCATCTGCCGCCACCGTGATTCTAGAGACCATTCTGGCGAAGTTGTTTCTCCACGAACGCGTTGGTAAGCGGCGTTGGGCGGGAGCCGTGTTGGTGGCGGCCGGCGTGGTTCTGCTTGCTCATTAGCGGGGACCGCCCTTGACGCTTTGTTGGCTCATCCTTCTGCCCGCGTTTGTCTACCAGGTTCTTTCGATTGCGGCTTCGCTCCGGCAGTTCTTGCGCCAGCCGCCATTATCCGGTTTTCAACCGCCGGTCTCGATATTCAAGCCCATACGCGGACTCGATCCGGACATGTACGAAGCGCTCGTCTCGCATGCCAGCCAGAATTATCCGGAGTTCGAGATTCTGTTTGGCGTTTACGATGAAAGCGACCCGTCGGTGCCGTACATCCACCAGCTCCAGCGCGAATTCCCCGATGTCGCGATTTCATTAATCGTCGGAGCGAAGCCAGCCGCCAATGGCAAAGTCGGCACGCTTTGCGCTCTCGCCCGGCACGCGCGGCACCCTGTCTGGCTAGTGAACGACAGTGATATTCGAGTGACTGGCGCCTATTTGAGTGAGATCGTCGCGCCGCTCGCGGACGATTCGGTCGGATTGGTTACCTGTCTCTATCGGGCTGT
>Ga0134128_10004796_pt1 | contig 16470 bp, 14 predicted proteins | sample KB31754_FD_96462 | JGI IMG/M metagenome (GOLD analysis project Ga0134128, IMG submission 96462) | Terrestrial soil microbial communities with excess Nitrogen fertilizer from Kellogg Biological Station, Michigan, USA - KB3-175-4 | ecosystem: Environmental > Terrestrial > Soil > Unclassified ...
AAGCGGTGATGGTGCGGAACACTTCGTCGAGCCGGCCCGACTCGAGATGCAGCTCTTTGAGCGCGAAGCCCTGGCGCGCTGCGAGCTCGCTCACGGCCGAGAGGATCGGCCGGCCTGCGCGCGGCAGCGCGGTGAGCCGCGACTCGCGGTCGCTCACCTCCACCTCGGCGACGGACGGTAGCGCGGCGAGCGCGCCGCGCACGGCAGCGAGCTGCTCGGCGCGCTCGAGGCGGATCGACACCGCGTTGTGGTAGCGCGACTTCGCCGCGAGTCCCTGCGGGGAGTCGTCCGCCACGATGCGCCCGCGCGAGATGATGATCGCGCGATTGCAGACGGCGTCCACCTCCTCGAGGATGTGGGTCGAGATCACGACGATCTTCTCGCGCGCCATCTCGTTGATGAGCGTGCGGACTTCGTGCTTCTGATTGGGGTCGAGCCCGTCCGTCGGCTCATCGAGGATCATGACCGGAGGGTCGTGCATGATCGCCTGGGCGAGTCCCACGCGGCGCCGGAAGCCCTTCGAGAGCGTCTCGACGCTCTGCTCGAGTACCGGGGAGAGCTGCAACCGCTCGATCGCATAATCGAGCCGCGCCACGCGCTTTGCGCCATCGAGGCCGCGCAGATCGGCCACGAACTCGAGGAATCGGCGCACGGTCATCTCGCCGTACGCGGGCGCTCCCTCGGGCAGATAGCCGAGGCAGGATTTCGCCGCGAGCGCATCGCGCTCCACGTCGTGCCCGCAGATGCTCGCCCGCCCGGAGGTCGGGGAGATGAATCCCGCGAGCATGCGCATGGTGGTGGTTTTGCCGGCGCCGTTCGGCCCGAGAAAGCCCAGTACCTCCCCCGGGCGGACCTCGAAGCTCACGTCGTCCACGGCCACGAGGGCGCTGTAGCGTTTGCAGAGATGTTCGGTTTTGATCATGACGCCTGGCTGCTTGAGAGAAGCCGCCCGTAAAAAAGTTCCCCTGCGCGAGTGTGGCACAGCTCACGGATCTCACCAAGGCGGGGGTCCGCGCGCGCGACGCAGCCGATCTTCGAGCCGCCACCCGAGCATCACGAGTGCCCCGCCGAGCATTCCGCCGAGATGCGCGAAGTGCGCGACATTTGCCTGCGTGCCCGTGACGCCGAGGAAAAGCTCGATGACGCCGTAGATCGTGACGAACAGCCACGCCGGCATCGGAATCGGCGGAATGAGCAGCAGAATGCGCTGGCGGGGAAAGTTGAATGCGAAGGCGAGCAGCAGTCCGAACACCCCGCCGGAGGCGCCGATCGTCGATTCGTAGGTCCCGGAGAGCCACGTCGTCGCGAGCTGCACGCCGCCCGCGGCGAGCACGCTCGCGAAGTAGTACTGCAGAAAGCGCGGCACGCCCCAGTAGCGCTCGAGCTCGCCGCCGAACATGTAGAGCGCGAACATGTTGAAGAAGATGTGCGCGAGGCTGCCGTGCAGGAACGCGTAGGTGACGAGTTGCCAGAGATGAAAGTAGGGTCCGATCGGCTGCAGCGCGAGGAGCGCCGTGAGCGAGCCCGCCTCGATGGGCCGCCCCGGCTGCGCCGTCAGTGACTGCGCGACGTACATGAGGACGTTCGCGACGATGAGCGCACGCGTCGCGGGCGGGAGACGAGGAAACATCGGGGCCGATCTTACCGGTTCAGCACGCCCGTTCGTGCAATAATCGGCCGCTCGAGCGCGCACACTCGCGGCCCGCGGTCAGCCGCCCGCGGACGCTCGAGGCGGGGGCGTGGCCGCAGGAGAGCTCGAGAGGTAAGACCGGCATGACGCGACGCGCATTCTACGGGTGGAAGCTGGTCGCCGTATTCTGGGTAATTGTTTTCATCAACCTCGGATTCGCGGCGTACGGCACACCCGTCATCAACGCGGCCATGGCGCAGCAGATGCATCTCTCGCGCACCATGGCCGGCCTGCCGTACTCGCTCTACATCGTCATGTCGGCACTTCCCTCGGTGCTGATCGCGGTCCTCGTACGCTCGATCGGGGTTCGCGGTACGGTCGTGTTGGGGAGCCTGTTGATTCTCGCCGGCTCCGTCATGATGGCGACCATCGTGGGGAGCGCGATCGGCGCGACCCTCGCGTTCGGAGTCGTGGTCGCCTTCGGTGTCTGTGCGGGCGGCGTGTTCGGAACCCAGCCCGGCGTGATGGTGTGGTTCGTGCGTCAGCGGGGACTTGCGATCGCCCTCGTTTATTCGGGCGGCGCCGTGGGGGGCCTGCTCGCACCGCTGCTGCTCAACTGGACCATCGGCCGGGCCGGCGGCGATTGGCGCGCAGCATGGTGGCTCTTTGCAGCGCTCGCTGGGGTCTCGACGCTGATTGCAGCCGTATTCATTCGCGAGCGGCCTTCCGATCTCGGCCAGGAGCCGTATGGAGCCGACGCGCCGCCCGCCACCGACCGCGCGGCATCCGCCGCGGCGAAGCGTCCGTCGTTCATCACCGGAGAGCGCTGGGCGTTCGGGGAGGTGATGCGCTCGGGGCGGTTCTGGATCATGGTTCTAGCGCTCTGCGGCGGAAGTGCCGGCTACACGCTGTTCCTCGCCCAGGGCGTGCTGCACCTCAAGGACCTCGGGTTCGACTCCACGCAGGCGGCGCTCGCTCTGGGTATCACGACGGGATCAGCGCTGCTCGGCAAGGCGCCGCTTGCGCTGTTCGGCGATCGGCTCGATCCGCGGTACATTTGGGCGTTGACCTCGGCCTTCTTCGGCCTCGGCTTCATTCTCGTCATCCATCCGCACACCATGCTCGAGCTGTATCTGTTCTCGCTGTGCATCGGCATCGGGTGGGGCGGCTGCATCGTCGGCATGATGACGACGATCGGCAACTACTACGGGGCGGAGGTCTTCGCCGCCGCCGCCGGAGTGGGATCTGCGCTCAACGTCGTCATCAGCTTCTTCGCTTCGAATATCGGCGGCGTGATCTATGACCGCCTCCACAGCTACACCCCGACGTTCCTGACTCTCGCCGCCTGGTGCTTCGCGCGCGCGATCGCCCTCGCGCTCGTGGGTAGGCCGCACCGGCGTGCCACGGCCGGCGCCGTTGCAGTGCCCGTGGGCGGGGGCACCTGATTGCTCTCTCGAATCAACTGAAGGTTCCGATGGTCAAAGTAGGCGATCTGCTCTGGACCCCGAGCCCCGAGTGGGTGGAGCGGTCCAATCTCACGAAGTACATGCGCTGGCTCGCGCGCACGCGCGGGGTGAATGCGGAGAGCTACGAGGAGCTGTGGCGCTGGTCGGTCGACGATCTCGACGCTTTCTGGAGCTCGGTGTGGGAGTACTGCGGCATCCAGGCCTCCGTGCCCTACGAGCGGGTACTCGGGCGCCGCGAAATGCCGGGCGCGGAGTGGTTCCCGGGGGCGCGCCTCAACTACGCAGAGCACGCGCTGCGGTTCGAGCGACCGGGCGCCGATGCGGTCTACCATCTCTCCGAGCGCACGCCGCTCGCGCGGCTCGGCTGGGAGGAGCTCGGCGGAGCGGTGCGCACGCTCGCCACACGGCTGCGCGAGCTCGGTATCCGCCCGGGCGATCGCATCGCGGCCTACATGCCGAACGTCCCCCAGGCGCTCATCGGCATGCTCGCGACGACCAGTATCGGCGCGATCTGGACGAGCTGCGGCCCGGAGTTCGGCACTCGCGGGGTGCTCGACCGCTTCACGCAGCTCGCGCCGCGGCTGCTCATCTGCGTCGACGGTTATCAATACGCTGGGAAGCCCTTCGACCGCCGCGGCGAGCTCGCGAAGATCATCGGCGAGCTCGGCTCGCTCGAGCGCGTGATTTGCGTGCCGTACCTCAATCCGAACGAGCGCAAGTCTTTTGCGCGCGAGACGCTCTTTTGGGACGACCTCCTCGCAGGCCCCAAAGTGCCGCGCGAGCGCTTCCATTTCGAGCAGGTGCCCTTCGGGCATCCGCTCTGGATCCTCTTCTCCTCCGGCACGACGGGACTTCCGAAGGCGATCGTGCACAGCCACGGCGGTATCCTCATCGAGCAGCTGAAGGCGCTCAATTTCCAGATGGACATGCGCCCGGGGGAGCGGCTGTTCTTCTATACGACGACCGGCTGGATGATGTGGAATTTCCTCGTGAGCTGCCTAGTCGCGGATGTGGTGCCGGTGCTCTACGACGGAAGCCTCATGCATCCGGAGCCCGACTCGCTCTGGCGGATGTATGAGGAAACGGGCGCCGCGTTGATCGGGGCGAACCCCGGCTACGTCACCTTGCTCGAGAAGGCGGGCATCGTCCCGCGACAGAAGTTCGCGCTCGAGCACCTGCGGTGCGTGATGCTCGCTGGCTCGCCCGTGACCCCGGAGGTCATGGCGTGGTTCTACCAGAACGTGAAGCAGGACATGTGGGTGCACAACGGCAGCGGCGGGACCGACATCTGCTCCGCATATGTCGCGGGTGTCCCGATCCTGCCGGTGCGTGCCGGGGAGATTCAAACGCGCATGCTCGGCGTCGACGCGGCCGCGTTCAACGAGCGTGGCGAGAGCGTGGTGAACGAGGTCGGCGAGCTCGTGGTGAGAAAGCCCATGCCCTCAATGCCCGTGTTCCTGTGGGGCGATAAGGATTTCGCGCGTTATCGGGAATCGTATTTCGACACGTATCCCGGCATCTGGCGCCAGGGCGACTTCTTCATCATCAACGAGCGCGGCAGCTCCTTCGTGCTCGGGCGCTCCGATGCCACGCTCAACCGGCACGGCGTGCGCATCGGTACCGCGGAGATCTATCGCTCCCTCGCACTCATCCCGGAGATCGACGACTCTCTCATCGTGAATCTCGACTTGCCGGGCGGACGATTCTTCATGCCGCTGTTCGTGAAGCTCAAGGACGGCATCGCACTCGATGCGTCGCTCGAGGAGACGATGCGCAAGAAGCTGCGCCACGAGTACTCGCCCCGGCACGTGCCGGACAAGATCTATCAGGTGCCGGATATTCCCTACACGCTGACGGGCAAGAAGATGGAAGTGCCCGTGCGGCGCATCTTGGCCGGCGTGCCGCCGGCCAAGGCGGCGAACCGCGACGCGGTCGTGAACCCTCGGGCACTCGACTGGTATATCGAGTACGAGCGTACGCAACGCGACTATTCGATGAGGTGAGCCCGCCGCGGCACGCTCGACGGTGCGACTCGACGGCCGACGGTGCGACTTGACGGCGGTGAACGCCGCTTTCTAAGCTCCTCGGCCCTTTCGGCAGATCGACCCGAGCACCCCCAGGAGACCACGATGGAACAAGTCCAGCTCCTCATCGGCGACCGCGACGTGTCGGCCAGGAATTCCGCAACTTTCGATCGCGCGAGCCCCGTCTCCGGAGAGGTGGCGACGCGCGCGGCGGCGGCATCGCCCGAGGATGCGAAGGCGGCGGCGGATGCCGCGGCCGCTGCGTTCCCCAAGTGGTCGGCCCTCGGCCCGAACGAGCGCCGTGCGAAGCTCAACAAGGCGGCGGACCTGCTCGAGGCCCGCTCCGGTCAGTTCGCGACGCTCATGCTCGCCGAGACCGGCTGCACGATGGGCTGGGGACACTTCAACGTGCACTTCGGCGCCCTGCTGCTGCGCGAGGCCGCGTCACTGACCACCCAGGTGACGGGGGAGGTGGTCCCCTCGGATGTACCGGGAATGATGGCCATGGCCTTCCGCCAGCCCGTCGGTGTGGTCCTCGGCATCGCGCCCTGGAACGCGCCCGTCATCCTCGGCGTGCGCTCGGTCGCGATGCCGCTCGCCTGCGGCAACACAGTGGTGCTGAAGGCCTCGGAGGTCTGCCCCGCGACGCACCGGCTCATCGGCACGGTGCTCAAGGAGGCGGGACTCGGCGAGGGTGTCGTCAACGTGATCACGCACGATGCGAAGGATGCGGGCGCCGTCTCGGAGGCGTTGATTTCTCACCCGATGGTGCGCCGGGTCAACTTCACCGGCTCGAGCCGCGTCGGCAAGCTCGTCGCCCAGACCGCCGCGAAGTATCTCAAGCCCGTGCTGCTCGAGCTCGGCGGCAAGGCGCCGCTCATCGTGCTCGAGGATGCCGACGTCGATGCGGCGGTGAGCGCGACGGTGTTCGGCGCGTTCGCCAATGCGGGTCAGATTTGCATGTCCACGGAACGAGTGATCGTGCAGGAGAAGGTCGCTGACGAGTTCGCCCAGAAGCTCGCCAAGCGGGTCGCGGCTCTGCCGACCGGCGACCCGCGCGAGGGGGAATTCGTGATCGGCTCGGTCGTCGCACGCGCGACGGTCGACCGGGTGGAGAAGCTCGTCTCCGATGCCGTCGCCCAGGGGGCGAAAGTGCTCGCGGGAGGGGAGAAGACCAAGGGCACCGTGATGAAGGGCGTCGTGGTGGATCACGTCACGCCGAAGATGACGCTGTTTCGGGAAGAGTCCTTCGGTCCTCAAGTGTCGATCACGCGGGTGAGGACGGTCGATGAGGCGGTCGCGCTCGCGAACGACACCGAGTACGGCCTCTCCGCGGCGGTCTTCACGCGGGATCTCGTCAAGGGCATCGAGATTGCCAAGCGCATCGAGTCGGGAATTTGCCACGTCAACTCCCCGACGGTGCAGGATGAGGCGCAGATGCCCTTCGGAGGTGTGAAGAACTCCGGCTACGGGCGCTTCGGCGGTCGAGCCGGCATCAACGAGTTCACCGAGCTGCGCTGGATCACCGTGCAGGTCGGGCCGCGGCATTATCCTTTTTAGCTGCTCGCCGCTTGCAGCGGCGGGCACATCCTTGTGCCCGGCTCGCCTTACTCCGACACATGGGGGTGGACAATGGATCTCGAGCTGAAAGGCCGTAAGGCCATCGTCACCGGCGCTACGCACGGGATCGGGCTCTGCATCGCGCAGCAGCTCGCCAGCGAGGGGGTTGATGTCGCGATTTGCGCGCGCACCGCCGCGAATGTCGAGCGTACCGTCAAGGAGCTCAGGGCCAAGGGCATCAATGCGATCGGCGATCCGGTCGACGTGACTCAACGGGATGCGTACGTCGGGTGGATTGGAAGCGCCGCGGAGCGGCTCGGAGGCCTCGATATTTTCGTCTCGAATACCACGGGCACCCCCAGCATCCCGGGGGAGAAGGGATGGGAGGCGGGCTTCCAGGCCGACATCATGGCCGCAGTTCGCGGATGCGAGACGGCGCTCCCGTACCTGAAGCGATCGAAGTCCGGGGCGATCGTCTTCATCGCGAGCATCTCGGGCGTGATGTCGAAGGCGCTGAAAGCGCCCGGAATTCTCGCTTACGGCTCCTGCAAGGCGGCGCTCATCGCCTACGGCGCGCAGTTGAGCAAGGAGGTCGCGAAGGACGGCGTGCGCGTCAATATGGTCTCCCCCGGGCCCATCTATTTCAAAGACGGTCCATGGGATTTCATCAAACAGCGCGCGCCCGCCGCCTACGAGGATGCACTGCAGCACTGTGTCATCGGGCGGCTCGGCAAACCCGAGGATATCGCATCCGCCGTCGTGTTCCTCGCAAGCCCGAAGTCGGGGTTCACCGTCGGGCAGAACCTGCAGGTCGATGGCGGTTACATGGAGCACATCGCGTTCTGAGGCACGCGGAGCGTCAGTGGAACAGATCGCGCACCTTGCTCAGGAAGGAGTGCGAGCGCATTTGCTTCATGAGGGACGCCCAGCGCTCCTCGGCGCCGAGCTTGTGGCGCATCTCGCGCTCCTCGTTCTTCATGATCTCCAGAACGCGCGTGTCCTCATCCTCCGTCAGCCAGTAGCCGTGCTGATTCGGGCAGAGCTCCATCACCAGGTCATAGAAGCGGTAGCGAAAGCTCCTCAAGCGCGAATCGCATTCCGGACACTGATCGCCGGTCGGCGTCGATTCGAAGGCGAGCGTCCCCTTCGCATGCTCGCCGAAATCGAATACCTCATCCTCGAGCTCTCCAAGCTCGGCGCGCTCGAGCCACATGCCCTTACAGGAGGGACAGTGTTCGACTTCGAGCTTGTAGCGGATCGTGGATTTCAATTCGATCCTGCACTTCGGACACTTCATACGTCGAGCCCGTAGAGCTTCGCTGCATTGTCGTGCGTGATCTTCTTGACCGTCTCGCGCGGCAAATGGCCCATGGTGCGCTCGAGAGTGGCGATCGAGTTCGGCCAGATGCTGTCGGGGTGCGGATAGTCCGTCGCCCAGAGAAGATTTTCGCCATAGAACTCGAGCAGCCTCATCGTGACGGGGCTCTGCTGGAAAGTGGCGAAGATCTGGCGTTTGAAAAGCTCGGAGGGCTTGGTCTTCTGCGGGATGCCGCCCTTGTCGCGATAGAACGCCTCGGCCTCCCACGTGCGCCAGTGCCGGTAGTCGAGCTCCTCGACGACCCAGGGCAGCCATCCGGCGCCCGACTCCGCGATGACGATCTTGAGCTTCGGGTGGCGCTCCAGGATGGCCCACGCAAAGAGATCGACGAACGAGTCGAGGAACTGCGTGATGAATCCCTTCATGTGGGTGAAGTTGCCGGCGATATTGCCGCGACCCGGATCCCCGGGCGGGGGAGCGAATACCGTCACGTGCCACGAAAGCACGATGCCGGTCTCCTCGAGCGCGTTCCAGAGCGCTTCCCAGCGCGGATCGTGCAGGCGCGGCTCCGCCGAGGCGATTTGCAAATTCGCCTGGTGTACGCCGCCGCGCTTCGCGAGTCGATAGACCTCGGCTGCGGCGGATTCCGGATTGAGCGGCAGCATGGGAACGCCGAGCAGCCGCTCGGGCGCGGCCGTGCAGAACTCCCCCAGCCAGTCGTTGTAGATGCGGTGCAGCTCGTCGGCGAAGGCCTGATCGCGATTCTTGATCGAGGTGACGGGGCCGAAGATCACCTGGGTGTGGATGCCGTCGCGGTCCATGTCGGCGAGGCGCAGCTCCGGGACGGCGGGGCGGCGCTCGGTGAGGTCCTTGACTCCTCCCCGGTCGAATGCGGTGTAGATGGGCTTCGGCGCATCGGAGCCTCTGTTGCGTCCGGTCCAAGCGCCCCAGGGCTGGCCCTCGCAAACCCACATCCACATCCCGTCGCGCTGCTCGACGTGCGGGGCGCGCTCACGGTCCTTCGCTGCAACACGCTCCGACCAGATATCCTCGGGCAGCTGATTGAGATCGAGATGGTCGTCGCAGGAGATGAGGTTGTAGTCGGGCCGCATATGTCGCTCCTTAGGCGAGCTGCTCTTCAGGCGAGCTGCTCCATGAGCGCGCCGCTCGCGCGCGCTACAGCTTCATGTCCACCGCGCACACCGCTGCGCCGACCACCGCGTTCTCGCCGGCCGGGACGAGGATCTCGAGCAGCGTCCCATCGCCGCTCGCCGTGACCTCCTGGGTGACCTTCTCCGTCTCGATGTCGTAGAGCGGATCGCCTGCTTTGAACGTCTCGCCGGGCTGCTTGTGCCATTTCGCGATCGTCGCCTCCTGCATGTTCATCCCGACCCGGCCGAGCTTGAGGTTGACGCGCACGGTCGCTCTCAGGCGCGCGCCGATTCGGTCGCAACGCGCACGATCCGGTCGGCATCCGGAATCATCCGCTTCTCGGCATTAGGCGCGTACGGCAGGCAAACGTTCGGTACGGTCACGCGCTTGACCGGCGCCTTGAGAGACCCGAACGCCTTGTCGGCGAGGACGGCGGCGATGTGGCTCGCCGCGCTGCAGCGGTCGCGCGCCTCATCGACGACGACGACGCGCCCGGTCTTGCGGGCCGCGGCGACGAGCGCCTCCTCATCGAGCGGGACCAGGGTGCGGGGGTCGATGACCTCGGCCTGAATGCCCGCGGCCTCGAGCTTCTTCGCCGCCTCGAGGGTGGGCTTCACCATGGAGCCGATCGCAATGATCGTCACGTCCTTGCCCTCGCGCAGCGTCGCAGCCTTGCCGAAGGGAATCGTGTAGTCCCCTTCCGGCACCTCGCCCTGCTCGCCGCCGCGGCCTCCGGCCTCCATGAAGAAGGTGGGATTGTTGCCGCGGATCGCCGTCTTCAGCAGGCCCTTCGCATCGGCGGGGGTTGCGGGCAGGACGACGTTGACGCCGCCCAAGTTCACGAGCACCGGGTAGCCGCTGTCGGAATGCTGCGCGGCATTGGAGCCACCGCCCCCGTAGCTCGCGATGATCGTAATCGGCATCGTCGCCTGGCCGCCCGTCATCAGGCGCAGCTTCGCCATTTGATTGGCGATCGCATCGAACCCCGTGTAGATGAAATTCGAGAACATCATATGCAGCACGACGCGGCAGCCGGCCGCCGCGGCGCCGACGGCCATGCCGGTGAGCGTCGCCTCGCAGATCGGGGTGTTGCGGATGCGGTCGCGACCGAATTTGTCGAGGAGCCCGCGCGTGTCGCCCATGATCGCGAGCTCCACGTCCTCTCCGTACACGATGACTTTCGGATCGCGGCTCATCTCCTCGATGAGCGCTTCGTTGATTGCGTGAATGTAGCGCTTGCGGGCCATGGTTATGCTCTCTGACCGGCGAACATCAGGTCGAAGGCGAGCTCGGGGTCGGCGGGCTCGCTGTCTTTCGCGAATTGAACGGCTTCACCGACCGTGCGCAGGATGCGCTCATCGAGCCCCTGCAGCTCGGAGGATGCAACGCCTGCCGCGGCAAGGCGCTCGCGCGTGTGGTCGAGCGGATCGCGCTTGCGCCATTCCTCGATCTCGGCCTCCTCGCGGTATTTGCCGCCGGCGAGGAAGAGCGCCTCGGCCTCGAGGTGTCCCTGGATCCGATAGGTGCGCGCCTCGATGAAGGAGGGGCCCTCGCCGCGGCGAGCGTGCTCGACGGCCTCACCGGCGGCCTGCCATACGGCCACCACGTCATTGCCGTCGACGACGCGAGTCGGAATCTTGAATGCGCGGGCGCGGTCGGCGATCTCACCCGAGGTGACATTCGCCGAGGGCGTGAACTCGCAGAACTGGTTGTGCTCGCACACGAGCACGAGCGGCAGCTTCCACAAGCTCGAGACGTTGAGCGACTCCATGAACACGCCCTGATTCGCGGCGCCGTCGCCGAAGAACGCGACGGCGATGCGCTCATCGTGCGTGAGCTTCGAGGCGAGCGCGGCGCCGGTTGCGATGGCGAAGCCGCCGCCGACGATCCCGTTCGCGCCGAGAATGCCCTTCGAGAAGTCCGCAACGTGCATCGAGCCGCCCATGCCCTTGCAGATGCCCGTCTTCTTGCCCCAGATCTCGGCCATCATGGCCTTGGGATCGCCGCCCTTCGCGAGAAAATGCCCGTGGCCCCGGTGCGTGCTCGTGATCATGTCGCTCTCGCGGAGCCGCGCGCACACACCGGTCGCGATCGCCTCCTGGCCGATGTACAGGTGCACGGCGCCGGGCAGATTCCCGGCTGCGGCATCGGCGCGCAGGCGCTCCTCCATGCGGCGGATTAGGAGCATGCGCTCGTAGAGCGCGAGGAGTTGTGCCTTGGTGGGCTCGGAGGACGCCATGGGGATCTCTCTATGAGTTGGCAGGTTCGAATGAAATCGGAGGCGAGGCGAGATCAGGCGCGAAACTGCTCTGCCGTCGTGTCGAACGCGCGGCGCGTCACCTCATCGATCGGCCGCCGGCGCAGGTCCTTGTTCAGCACTTCGATGCCCCACGGGCCGCGCCAGCCGGCCGTGCGCATGTGCTTGACGAAATCCTTCACGTCGAACTCGCCCTCGCCGCAGAGCCGGCGGTGCTGGGTCGTCTCGATGTGCGCGTCGGGCATGGAGTGCGCGCGCGAGTAGCCGTCGTTGAGCTCGATGCCGACGCAGTACTGCAGCGGGAAGCGGGCGACGGCTTCGTGGGGGATGCCAATCTTCTCGATATGCCAGAGGTCGAAGAAGATGCCGCCGTTCTTGGCGCCCGCTCCTTCGACGAGCTCGCGCGCCGACTCGAGGGAGTCGATGATGCAGAACGGCATCATCTCGAAGGCGATCTTCGTGCCGTGGCTCTCGGCCTCTTTGCAGAGGCCGGCAAAGCGCTCGATCAGGCGCGGCATGGGGCAGGGCGTGCGGATGAAGTCGCCCACCTTCACGCAGCGGGCGCGCAGCATCTCGGCCGCCTCGAACAAGAAGCGCTTGCGCTCATCCGAGCGGCGCTTCGGCTCGCCATCGAGGAACCAGTCGCTCAGGAATTCGAGCTCGACGTGCCGGATGCCATGGTCATCGAGAACGCGCCGCATGTCGGGGAGGCTCAGCCGCGCGAGCGTGTGCTCGAGATCGGCGTGCCAGATGCCGAAGCCCGTGAACCCGGCCTTCGCGGCGCTCGCCACGCGCTCCTCGAAGCTCGAGGTGCTGAACTCGTGATCGGTGTGCGGCTCGGCGCCGACCGCGAGCGTCCAGTACGAAGCGAGCAGGTCGACGTCAGCGTTCATTGGGGGAGCCTTCATCGCGAGGGATCACCGGCACGAGGTTGTACACCGCGCCCCGCGGGTCCGTAAAGGCCGGCCGCGCGACCTCAGCCGGCCGGCCACGGGATGGTGAGCGTGACGTGGTCCGTGTTGCCCACGACCTCGGTGATATGTCCCTTGCCTTTCGGGTCGTCCATCAAGAGCATGCTGCCGGGGCCGAACCGGCGGACCTCCCCGTCCGATGCGGTGACCTGGGCGGTCCCCTTCAGCACGATCAGGAACATGCGCCGCGGGGCGTTGTGCCAGTCCTCCTTCGCGCCGTGTTTGAGGGCGAGGAACTGAGCCTCCTGCGTGCCGCGCAATGTAAAGGCGGAGAGCGCCCCGTCATTGCCGTTGGGTCCTGGAACCGGCTGAAGCTTTACGGTCTCGTTGCGGAAATGGGATACGCCGTTCGCGTCGGAGTACAGGTGCACGTACGCGTAGGTGGGAATCGCTCCGCTCATGGTCTTTGCCTCGTCTGACCGGGGTATCGCTGCAAGGGCTACGGCGAGCGCGATTGCCGCGGCCGCCGCCAGAATCCAATTGCGCAGGGTCGTTCTGCTTCGGATCATCGTGGTCTGCATCGTTCGGTCCTCAGCTTGGCGAATTTGAGCGCGCGGGGCGCCGGTACTCTCGCGGAGTCTCGTCATAGCGTTCGCGAAACGCGCGGCTGAAATGCGATGCATCGTTGAAGCCGTGCTGAAACGCGATCTCGGTGACCGTACGGCCCCGCTGCGCCGGATCCTTGAGCGACCGTGCGCATTCCTCGAGCCGCCGGCGCAGGATGTAGCGCGCAACGGTCTCCCCTTCGTTGAACACCTGGTGCAGGTAGCGTGGCGACATCCGCAGCGCGCGGGCGACGCTGCTCGGTGTGAGGCGCGGGTCCTCGAGATGCTCCTCGATGAAGGCGCGCACCTGCTCCCGACGCGCAACGCAAAGGGGTGAGACTTCCGCGGTTGCGCGGGAGAGCGGCGCGTACGCGGTCGCGATGAGATCGAGGATCGCCTCGCTGAAGCGCGGCCCGAGCTGCATCTCGGGGCCACCCTGGCTCCAGAAGCTGCGCACGAGGGAGGACAGAAGTCCCGAGACCTCACGATCCCCAGGCATCGCGTGCGCGACGATCGCTTCGGGGCTCGCGATCCGCCGAAGCAGCGCCTCGTGAGGAATGCAGAGCACGAGCATCCGGTTCGGATCGCGGAAGCTCACCTCGTAGGGAAAGGCGCTGTCGAACAGCGTGAAATCTCCGCAGCGCAGGACTGCTTCGCGCCCCTGCTGCCGGTTGACGCTCACCCCGTCGAGCTGCAGGCAGAGGAAGAATTTCCCTTCCTGCATCGCTTCGATGTGTCGCCGCGTGTGCCGCACGATCGCCGGGTCGGAGTAGACCTCCGCGAGCCGGATCGTGCCGATCTCGGCGAGCGCGAGCCGCCCGCAGAACTCGGCCGGATCGTTGAGCGGGTCGGCGACGAGATGCGTGAGTGCGTCGCCGGCGTGAGCATTCCAGTAGTCGAGCCGCCGGTGAGGCGCGAGCCCCGCCGTCGAGAACACTTGCAGCTCCGCCATGTCACACCCCCTGGTCTCCAAGTGTATGCCGCCCGCCGCCCGCCGCGAAGTGCGCAGAAGTGCGGTAGACTTCCGACAAGTGCCGGGCGAGGGCCGTCCGAGCGGCTAGCCCGAGACCCGAAGAGAACATCGTCCGGAGGTACGTCGTCGTGAACGCTTCGCCCGCCTCGATCGCCCCCCAGCCGGAGCCCTCTGCGGCCGCCGCGCGCTTTCTCAAACGGACGCACAAGCTGTTCATCGGCGGGGAGTGGGTCGACTCGAAATCCTCGAAACGCATTCCAGTGATGGACCCCGCGACGGGACGGGAGATCAGCTCCGTCGCGGACGCCAACGCCGCCGACATCGAGCGCGCGGTTGCCGCCGCGCGCCAGGCTTTCGAGAAGGGTCCCTGGCCCGAGATGCTGCCCGTGCAGCGTGAGGCGCTCATCTGGAAATTGTCCGATCTCATCGAGCGCAATGCCGATGAGCTCGCCGAGCTCGAGAGTCTCAACAACGGCAAGACGAAGTTCATTGCGAGCGTCGTCGACATCGCCGGTACGCGCGACTACTTCCGCTACATGGCCGGGTGGGCGACGAAGCTCGAGGGCTCGACCTTCAAGACCTCGATTCACGGGCCGCCCGGGGCGAAGTTCCACACCTTCACGCTGCGGGAGCCGGTGGGCGTGGTCGGCGCGATCGTGCCCTGGAACTTCCCGCTCGCGATGGCATCGTGGAAGCTGGGGCCGGCGCTCGCATCGGGCTGCACCGTCGTGTTGAAACCCGCCGAGCAGACCCCGATCACGGCGTTGAGGTTCGCGGAGCTCATTCAGGAGGCCGGCTTCCCGCCGGGCGTCGTGAATATCGTCACCGGCTACGGGGAGACGGCGGGTGCCGCGATCGTCAATCACCCCGGCGTCGACAAGGTGGCCTTCACGGGCTCGACCGAGGTCGGCAAGATCATCAACAAAGCTGCCTCCGACACCGTGAAGCGCGTGTCGCTCGAGCTCGGGGGCAAATCTCCGGTCGTCGTGCTGCCGGATGCGGATCTCAACGCGGTGGTCGGCGGAGCTGCGAACGCGATCTTCTTCAACTCCGGTCAGGTCTGCACCGCCGGATCGCGGCTGTTCGCGCACAAAAAAGTGTTCGATCAGGTGCTCGAGGGTCTCAGCAGCGCCGCGCAGAACATTCGCCTCGGTCCCGGCCTCGATCCGAAGACCGAGATGGGTCCGCTCGTCTCGAAGGAGCAGCAGGAGCGCGTGCTCGGATATATCGATTCCGGGCGCAAGGACGGTGCGAAGGTGGTGGCCGGAGGGGAGGCGCCCTCGAGCCCCGGCTACTTCGTCAAGCCGACGGTGCTTGCGAACGTGCGCCCCGACATGCGCGTCGTTCGCGAGGAGATCTTCGGTCCCGTGGTCGTTGCGCAGCGCTTCGAGGATCTCGATGAGATCGCCGCGCTCGCGAACGATACTCCGTACGGACTCGCCGCGAGCGTCTGGTCGCGCGATGTGAGCGCCGTGCACCGGCTCGTGCCGAAGATTCGCGCGGGCACGGTGTGGGTGAACTGCCATAACTTCGTCGATCCGGCGATGCCGTTCGGCGGGTTCAAGCAGTCGGGGTTCGGACGCGAGAGCGGCCGTGCCGTCTTCGAGATGTACACCGAGCTCAAATCGGTCTGCATCGCGATCTGAAGGAAGCTCGGACGGCGAGCTCGGGGGTCGAGGATTGAGCGGCGGCACGGTCTCGCGGCTGATCGTCTGCGCGCTCGCTCCGGCTTTGCTTTGCCTGGCGTGCGGTGGCCGGGGTGAGGCTCCGAGCACCTCGGGCTCCGTGTCGGCCACGGCCGGGGGGACGAGCGCCTCCGGCGCCGGCGATCAGGACGCGCCGGCGGCAGTCGATGCACATCGGCTCGAGACTGCGGCGAGCGATGCTGCCGACTGGATGAGCTACGGCCGCACGTACGACGAGCAGCGCTTCAGCCCCCTCGAGCAAATCAACTCAGGCAATGCGTCGCAGCTGAAGCTCGCATGGCACTACGATCTGCCGGTCGATCGCAGGGCCCAGGAGTCGACGCCGCTCGTCATCGACGGTGTCATGTATGTAACCGGATCGTGGAGCACGGTGTTCGCGCTCGATCCGGCGAGCGGCAAGCTCCTTTGGTCGTACGATCCGCAGGTTCCGCGCGAGACGGATATCAATACCTGTTGCGATGCCGTCAACCGCGGAGTCGCCGCCTGGAACGGCAAGCTCTATCTCGGCACTCTCGATGGGCGCCTCGTCGCGCTCGATGCCGCAACGGGCAAGCCGGTTTGGCAGGTGCGCACGACCCCGGACGGCTCCCGCTATACGATCACCGGAGCGCCCCGGGTCGTAAAAGGCAAGGTGATCATCGGGAATGCCGGCGGCGAGATGGTCGTGCGGGGCTATGTCTCGGCATACGACGCGGAGACCGGCAAGCTCGTCTGGCGCTTCTTCACGGTGCCCGGTGAGCGCGGCAAACGCGACGGAGCAGCCTCGGACGAGGTGCTCGAGCGGATCGCGCGGCCGACGTGGAAGGGCGATCTCTGGTGGAAGCGCGGCGGCGGCGGGACCGTCTGGGACTCGATCGCCTACGACCCG
>Ga0134128_10004797_pt1 | contig 16470 bp, 18 predicted proteins | sample KB31754_FD_96462 | JGI IMG/M metagenome (GOLD analysis project Ga0134128, IMG submission 96462) | Terrestrial soil microbial communities with excess Nitrogen fertilizer from Kellogg Biological Station, Michigan, USA - KB3-175-4 | ecosystem: Environmental > Terrestrial > Soil > Unclassified ...
CCGCCGCCTGCGCCCCGTCGGCTCAGTGCTGGCGCCGGATCGAGCCACGGTGGCGCCACGGCGAGGCTTGGGCAGCGGGGATGGGCGTGACGGTGGAGCAGCCGGGGCCTCCCGTAGGCTTGACGCGTGCTGATGCGAGTGGATCTTCGCGGTAAGCCCGCCAGCGAACTGCGCCCCGGCGAGCTGGTCGGCCTGCTGCCGCGCGCCGAGCTGGATGTGGAGGCGGCCCTGGCCGTGGTCCGGCCGGTCTGCGAGGACGTCAGGCGGCGCGGTGGCGCGGCGGTCCGCGAGCATACGGCCCGGTTCGACGGCGTCGACCTGGCCACCACGCGGGTGCCCCGGCAGGCCCTGGACGACGCCCTGGCCGGGCTGGCCCCCGAGCTGCGGGCGGCGCTCGAGGAGGCCGCGCGCCGCGCCCGGCTGGTGCACCTGGACCAGGTGCCGGACGAGCGGGTCACCACCGTGGCGCCCGGCTCCACGGTCACCGAGCGATACGTGCCGGTCGGCCGGGCCGGGGTGTACGTGCCCGGCGGCCTGGTCGCCTACCCCTCGTCGGTGGTCATGAACGTCATCCCGGCCCAGGCCGCCGGGGTGGCGCAGATCGCGGTGGCGTCGCCGCCGCAGGCCGACCGGGGCGGGCTGCCGCACCCGGCCATCCTGGCCGCCTGCGCGCTGCTCGGCATCACCGAGGTGCACGCGGCCGGCGGCGCCCAGGCCATCGCGATGCTCGGCTACGGCACCGCGGAGTGCGCGCCGGCGGACGTCATCACCGGGCCGGGCAACGTCTACGTGGCCGCGGCCAAGCGGCTGCTCAGCGGCCAGGTCGCGGTGGACGCCGAGGCCGGCCCGACCGAGATCGCGATCATCGCCGACGGCGGCGCCGACCCGGCCTTCCTGGCCGCCGACCTGGTCGCCCAGGCCGAGCACGACCCGCTGGCCGCCTGCCTGCTGATCACCAGCGACCCGGGCCTGGCCGACCGCGTCGATCCGGCCCTCGCCGCCGCCGTGGCCGCGACCAGGCACTCCGACCGGGTCCGGGCCGCGCTGGAGGGCCAGTCGGCCTGCGTGCTGGTGGACGACCTGGACGCGGCGCTGGCCGTCTCCGACGCCTGGGCCCCCGAGCACCTGGAGATCCAGGCCGCGGACGCGGCTGTGCTGGCCCGCCGGGTGCGCAACGCGGGGGCCATTTTCGTCGGCCGGTGGGCCCCGGTATCGCTCGGCGACTACCTGGCCGGCTCGAACCACGTCCTGCCCACCGGGGGCACCGCCCGGCACTCGGGCGGGCTGTCGGTGCTGTCCTTCCTGCGCGGCATCCACCTGGTCGAGTGCGACCAGGCCGGGCTGGCCGGAGCGGCCCCCTACATCGACGCGCTCGGCGGCGCCGAGGACCTGGTCGCCCACGTCCAGGCCGTGCGCACCCGGGTTCCCAAGGAGCACGCGTGACTGTGCCGTCCAGGGGGGCGACCCCCCTATCCCCCCCGGCGTCGCCTGGCGGCGGCATGAGGGTGCCCCTGCGCGACGACCTGGCCGGGCGCGAGCCCTACGGCGCGCCGCAGCTCAGCGTCCGGATCGCGCTGAACACCAACGAGAACCCGTACCCGCCGCCCGCCGAGCTGATCGCCGACATCACCGCCAGCGTGGCCCAGGCGGCCGCCGGGCTGAACCGGTACCCGGACCGCGACGCCACCGCGCTGCGTGACGGGCTGGCCGCCTACCTGGGCCACGGCCTGACCCGCGACCAGGTCTGGGCCGCCAATGGCTCCAACGAGATCATCCAGCAGCTGCTCCAGGCCTTCGGCGGGCCTGGCCGCACCGCGCTCGGCTTCGAGCCGTCGTACTCGATGCACCCGATCATCGCCCAGACCACCGCGACCCGGTGGATCTCCGGGACCCGCAACGACGACTTCAGCCTGGACCCCGAGGGGGCCGCGCGGGCGGTCACCGAGCACCGGCCCGACGTGGTGTTCGTGACCTCGCCCAACAATCCCACCGGGACCGCGCTGCCGCTGCCGGTGATCGAGGCCGTCTGCGCGGCCGCGCCGGGCATGGTCGTGGTGGACGAGGCCTACGCCGAGTTCGCCCGTGACCCGGCCGGCAGCGCGCTGGCCCTGCTGCCCCGCTTCCCCCGGCTGGTCGTGGTCCGGACCATGTCCAAGGCGTTCGCGCTGGCCGGCGCGCGGGTGGGCTACCTGGCCGCCGACCCGGCGGTGGTCCGGGCCGTGCTGCTTGTCCGCCTGCCCTATCACCTGTCGGCGCTGACCCAGGCCGTGGCCACGGCCGCGCTGCGGCACGCCCCGTCGCTGCTGGCCTCGGTGGACGCGATCCGGGCCGAGCGCGACGCCGTGGTCACCTGGCTGCGCGAGCAGGGCCTGGCCGTGGCCGACTCGGACGCCAACTTCGTGTTGTTCGGCCGGTTCGCCGACCGGCGGGCGATCTGGCAGGACCTGCTCGACCAGGGCGTGCTGATCCGCGAGGTCGGCCCGCCGCAGTGGCTGCGGGTGAGCGTCGGCACGCCCGAGGAGATGGCCGGGTTCCGCGCCGCGCTGAGCGCGGCGCTGGCCGGCCAGGAGGCCGGACAACGGGCGGGGCAGGAAGCCGAGCTGGAGGGAACACCGTGAGCAGGTCCGCGCGGATGGAGCGCGTTACCGGGGAGACCAAGGTCCTGATCGAGCTGGAGGTGGACGGCTCGGGGATCACCGACGTCGCCACCGGGGTGCCGTTCTTCGACCACATGCTGGCCCAGCTCGGCAAGCACGGGCTGCTCGACCTGACCGTGCGGACCCAGGGCGACATCGAGATCGACGCCCATCACACCGTCGAGGACACCGCCCTGACCCTGGGCCAGGCGCTGGCGCAGGCCCTGGGCGACAAGGCGGGCATCACCCGGTTCGGCGACTCCCTGGTCCCGATGGACGAGACCCTGGTCCGCGCGGCCGTGGACCTGTCCGGCCGCCCCTACGCCGTGCACTCCGAGCCCGACGGCATGGCTCCGCTGATCGGCACCTACGACACCACGCTGACCGGCCACTTCTTCGAGTCGCTGGCGCACACCGGGGGCCTGTGCGTGCACCTGGACGTGCTCAAGGGGCGCAACCCGCACCACATCGTCGAGGCCCAGTTCAAGGCGTTCGCCCGGGCCCTGCGCACGGCCGCCGCGCCCGACCCGCGGGCCCGCGGCGCCATCCCCAGCACCAAGGGCACCCTATGAGCGAGCCGCTCCGGATCGCGGTGCTCGACTACGGGTCTGGCAACCTGCGCTCGGCTCAGCGGGCGCTGGCCCGCGCCGGGGCCGATGCCGAGGTGACCGCCGACCAGCGGGCCGCGCTGGACGCCGACGGGCTGGTCGTGCCCGGCGTGGGCGCGTTCGCGGCCTGCATGACCGGCCTGCGCTCGGTCGGCGGCGAGCAGATCATCGCCAAGCGGCTGGCCGCCGGGCGGCCGGTGCTGGGCATCTGCGTGGGCATGCAGGTGCTGTTCGAGTCCGGCGTGGAGCACGGCCAGCGCACGGCCGGCTGCGGCTGCTGGCCGGGCGTGGTCGAGCGGCTGACCGCCCCGGTGCTGCCGCACATGGGCTGGAACTCGGTTCGCCCGCCGGCCGAGTCCCGGCTGCTGGCCGGGCTCGGCGGCGAGGCGATGTTCTACTTCGTCCACTCTTATGGGGTGCTCCAGCCGCCGCCGGCCCGGGCGGGCGCGACGGCCGCCCCGCTGGTCACCTGGGCCACGCACGGCGAGCCGTTCGTGGCCGCGGTCGAGGACGGCCCGCTGGCCGCCACCCAGTTCCACCCCGAGAAGTCTGGCGACGCGGGCGCGATGCTGCTCGCTAACTGGCTGGAGACGCTGCGCTGATGAAGACGCAACCCTCGACGCTGACCCTGCTCCCGGCCGTGGACGTGGCCGACGGCCAGGCCGTGCGCCTGGTCCAGGGCGCGGCGGGATCAGAGACGCTCTACGGCAGCCCGCTCGACGCCGCCTTGACCTGGCAGGACGCCGGGGCCGAGTGGATCCACCTGGTCGACCTGGACGCCGCCTTCGGCCGCGGCTCCAACGCCCCGCTGCTGGCCTCGCTGATCAGCCGGCTCGACGTCCGCGTCGAGCTGTCGGGCGGGATCCGCGACGACGCCTCGCTGACCGCGGCCCTGGCCACCGGTTGCGCCAGGGTCGTCATCGGCACCGCCGCCCTGGAGAACCCGGACTGGGTCCGCGGCGTCATCGCCCAGCATGGCGACCGGATCGCGGTCGGGCTGGACGTGCGCGGCACCACGCTGGCCGCCCGCGGCTGGACCAGCGAGGGCGGCGAGCTGTTCGAGACGCTGGCCCGGCTCGACGCCGAGGGCTGCTGCCGGTACGTGGTCACCGACGTGCGCAAGGACGGCATGATGCAGGGCCCCAACCTGGGCCTGCTGGGCCAGGTGTGCGAGCGCACCGACCGGCCGGTGATCGCCAGCGGCGGCGTCTCCACCCTGGACGACCTGCGCGCGATCAGCGGCCTGCGGTCCGCCGGCGTGGACGGCGCGATCATCGGCAAGGCGCTGTACTCGGGCGCGTTCACGCTGCCAGAAGCGCTGGCCGCGGTGGCCGGATGACGGCCGCCGCCGAGGCCACTGCGGCCGTCGCCGTCCGGGTCATCCCGTGCCTGGACGTGGACGCCGGCCGGGTCGTCAAGGGAGTCAACTTCCGCGACCTGCGCGACGCCGGGGACCCGGTCGAGCTGGCCGCCGCCTACGACCGCGACGGCGCCGACGAGCTGGTGTTCCTGGACATCACCGCGTCCAGCGACCGCCGGGACACCATGTACGACGTGGTCCGCAGGACCGCGGAGCAGGTGTTCATCCCGCTGACCGTGGGCGGCGGCGTGCGCAGCGTGGACGACGTGGACCGGCTGCTGCGAGCGGGCGCGGACAAGGTGTCCCTCAACACCGCCGCCATCGCCCGCCCCGAGCTGCTCACCGAGGCCGCGCACCGGTTCGGGTCGCAGTGCATCGTCTTGTCCGCCGACGTGCGCCGGGGCGGCCAGGGCTTCGAGGTGACCACCCACGGCGGCCGGCGGGGCACCGGGATCGACGCCATCGAGTGGGTCCGCCGCGCCGCCGAGCTCGGCGTGGGCGAGATCCTGCTGAACTCCATGGACGCCGACGGCACCCAGGGCGGGTTCGACCTCGAGCTGATCCGGGCCATCCGGGCCGAGGTCACCGTGCCGGTGATCGCCAGCGGCGGCGCGGGCCGGCCCGCCGACTTCCCGCCCGCCGTCGCGGCCGGGGCCGACGCCGTGCTCGCCGCCAGCCTGTTCCACTTCGGCTCCGCGTCGATCGGCCAGGTCAAGGACGAGCTCGCCAGGGCCGGCCATCGGATCCGGCCCGCCACCAGCCCGCCTCACGGAGAGCCGACATCATGAGTAACCGGAGTGAGCAGAGAATCAGTCCGGCCGACTCCGCGCTGGACCCGGCCGTCGCCGCCCGGCTCAAGCGCGACAGCAGCGGCCTGGTCGCGGCCATCGCCCAGCAGTACGACACCGGCGAGGTGCTCATGCTGGGCTGGATGGACGACGAGGCGCTGCACCGGACGCTGACCACGGGCCGGTGCACCTACTGGTCGCGCAGCCGCCAGGAGTACTGGGTGAAGGGCGACACCTCGGGCCACCACCAGCTGGTCAAGTCGGTCGCCCTGGACTGCGACGGCGACGCGATCCTGGTCCGCGTGGACCAGGTCGGCGCGGCCTGCCACACCGGCGACCGCACCTGCTTCGACGCCGCCGTCCTCACCGAATCCCCCTGACGGGCGGCCCTCAGCTGGCGGACTGCTCGCGAGCGATCTGGGTGAAGGCCTCCAGGGCCTCGGTGTCGGAGTAGTGGTTCAGCACGTACTCGCGGGCCCATTCCCGCGCGTCGGCGTAGTCGCTGGCCGCGATGGCCCGCGCCGCCGCCTCGGTGTCGTAGGACGTCTGGCGCAGCGTCACCGACGGGCCGAGCAGGGCCCAGGCCGCGCCCGGGTGGCCGTAGGGCATGCCGACGCTGCCGGGATTCAGCACCCGGCGGCGCCCGGCCAGGCGGTCGAACGGCATATGCGTATGACCGCAGGCCACCGTCGGCGCGGTCACGTCGGCCAGCACCTCGGCCCACCGCTCCGGCGGGCTGTCGACCAGCACCATCTCGTCATCCCGGCGCGGTGAGGCGTGGCAGAACAGCACCGGGCCCAGGCCCTCGACGTCCAGCGTGACCGTCAGCGGCAGGCCGTCCAGCCGGTCCCGGTGGTCCCGGCCGATGAGGGCCGCGCTGGCCGCGGCGTCGGGGCCGTTGGGGCCGGGCACCACGCCGCCGTCGTAGGCCGTGAGCATCTCCCGCTCGCAGTTGCCGTGCACCCAGACGGCCCGGTCGCCCAGCTCGGCCAGCCGGTCCAGGGTCGGGCCGGGCAGCGGGCCGAGGGCGATGTCGCCGAGCAGCACTACCCGGTCGGCGGCCGCCACCTCGGGCTCGGCCAGCACCGCGTCCAGCGCGGGCAGGTTCCCGTGGATGTCGGCCAGGACGGCCACAGACCGAGCCGCCGGGCCGCTCATGAGTCCTGCGCGGCCGCGAACTCGGCCCAGGTCTGGCGGCCGTCCGCATGGTCCGGCGTGGTGGCCAGCCCGTCGGCGAACGCCCGGTAGGCCCGGCCCGGCAGCCGGACGCTCAGCACCCGCCGCGGCCAGCCATGCACCGCCCGCCAGGCGCCGGCGATCTGCCACCCGGTCAGTACCTGCGGACCGCCGAAGTCCGGCGCCCGCTTCAGCGGCTCCCCTTCCAGCACATCGGCCGCCCGGTTCGCCACCTCGGCCGCCGCCACGCTCTGGAACACCAGGTCCAGCGGCAGCAATGACACCGGCCAGCGGCCGACCGCCCCCAGCGCCCTGGCCAGCAGCTCATGGAACTGGGTCGCTCGCAACGTGGTCGACGGCACCGGGTCGGCCTCGATCAGCCGCTCGCAGTCCAGCTTGATCCGGTAGTAGCCGAACGGGATCGCGTCCACGCCCACGATCGATAGGTACAGCAGGTGGCGGCAGGCCCCGGCCGACCCCAGCGCGCTGAGCAGGCTGGCCGTCTGGGCCGGGTCAGAGCGGCCCATCCGCGGGTCGGACGCGGCGTGCACGACCAGCTCGGCGCCGTCCGCGGCCGCGGCCACGCCCTCCCCGGTGGCCAGGTCGCCGACGTGCGTCCCGGCGCCAGGACGCCGGGACAGCACCCTCACCTCGTGACCCCGCTGGGCCAGGACCGGCACCAGGTGCCGGCCGAGCGTGCCGCTGCCGCCAGTGACCAGGACGATGCTCACCCTGCTGTCCTATCAGATGCGCTTACCGGCCGCGGAACTCCGCCACCGCCGACTCGAAGGTGTCCAGCGCCCGCTCCGCCGGCCCGCGCCCGGCCGAAGGGAGCCAGTGCACCGCCCGCCGGAAGCCGGCCGCGGCGTAGCGCTCCAGCTCCTTGGGGTCGGCCGGGATGCCCATCACCATCAGCTCCACCGGCCGGGCGGCCCGGTCGCGCAGCGCCGTCGCGCGCTCGAGGATGCCCTCGGGCTCGTAGTTGGGGAACCAGGCGTCGCCGAAGGCCAGCACCCGGTCCTCGGCCGTGGGGCCGCTGCCGCCGACCAGCACCGGCGGGTGCGGCCGCTGAGCCGGCTTGGGCCAGGACCAGATCCGGTCGAAGTTCACGTGCGCGCCGTGGTAGCTGGCCTCATCCTGGGTCCAGATGGCCTTCATGGCCTCGACCCGCTCGCGCAGCACCGCCATCCGCTGCCGCGGATCGGTGCCGTGGTTGGCCATCTCCTCCCGGTTCCAGCCCGCGCCCACGCCGAACTCCAGGCGGCCCCCGGACAGGTAGTCCACGCTGGCCACCTCCTTGGCCGTGGTGATCGGGTCGCGCTCGATGACCAGGCAGATGCCCGACCCGACGCGCAGCCTGGTGGTCGCGACCGCGGCCGCCGTCAGCGCCACGAACAGGTCGTAGGTGCGCGCGTACTTGGCCGGCAGCTCACCGCCGCCCGGGTACCCGCTCTCGCGGCTGGCCGGGATGTGGGTGTGCTCGGGGAAGAACAGGGACTCGTGGCCCCGTTCCTCGGCCAGCCGGGCCAGGGCGGCCGGGTCCACGCTGTAGTAGGTCGGGAAGATCGCCACCCCAGTGTCCATGCTCCGAACCTACTGAAACCCCCCGAGCCACGGCGGCCCGGGCCGGGTCACGGCAGCCAGCTCTGATAACAGCAAGAAGAGCTTTCGGATTAAAACGGTCCGGAGGTGCTCGGGGAGGGTTTGTCCATGATCATGGCCGGTTCTCCGTAAAATCCTGCGGCAAAACGGTCCCGATCATTGGTGGCCGGGTTCGGGCGGCCCGGAACTCCGGTTTCGGCTGACTGTGGGCAGCGCTCGGACGGGACGCGGTCAGCTGCGTGCCGGCCTCGATCTGATAACAGCAAGAAGCTGTGGGCGGTGGGCGTTCTATCTGATAACAGCAAGAAGCGCGGAGCGCCAGTCAGGGACATCCCTGATGTTTTCGCCCGGCCATGGGCTTAGTGTCATCAACCATGCAGCCTCGTGCGCGCCGGGTGTCCCGGTGAGCGCCAGCGGGTTCATCGCCTCGCTGGTCGGCTCGCTGGCCTGGCCCGGCCTGATCGTCACCATCGTGCTGATCTTCCACCGGCAGTTCGGCCGGATGCTGGAGCGGCTGTCGCGGGTCCGCCTCGGCGTCGGCGGTGAGGGCGACCCGGACTGGGCCAGGACCGAGGCCGTCATCCGGCAGAGCGTCGTGGCCGCCCGGCACCCCGAGATCAACGCCACCGGGTCGCCGCTGGCCGAGCCGCCCCGGCCCGACGGCCTGCCGCGCGAGCGCACGCCGCGGTCACTGGTGGATGAGCAGTGGCAGGCCCTGACCGACCAGCTGCGGCGCTCCGTCCGGCCGTCCGGCTCGCTCAGCGAGGGCCAGCTCGCGCAGGCCGAGTTCGACCAGCTGATGGACGCGGCCCTGCGGGCCGGGCGGCTGGACGCGGCCACGGTCAGGTCACTGGACGGGCTCCGGCACCTGCACACTCTGGCCGGCCAGAGCAACAACCTGTCCCAGCGCCAGGCCGAGCAGTTCAGCCTGATGGCCGACGCGGTCAGCTACGGCATCCACCGCGATGCCGGCGGGGTCTGGCCCCCTAAGTGATTCCGGCGGCCGGCCGGACCGCGCCGGCCTAACCGAGGCCCGTTAATCGATGTCCTGTTTATCGAGGTCCTGTTTATCGACGTCCTGTTTATCGACGTCCTGGTGCGATGCCGGCCAGCCTGCACTGGGCGCGGGTGAGCCGCGAGGTGGTGTCGGTGCCCGCGTAGGCGGTGCGGCACATGGCGCGGGCCTGGTGGCCGCAGCCGTGCAGCAGGCCGCCGCCGGTCGAGCTGGGCACGTTGACCGTGATGCAGCCGTTGCGCGAGGCGCCGTACGCGCCGGGGCGGACGGCGGCCCAGATGGCCACGCCGGCGAACACGGCCAGCAGCGCCGCGCCCGCGAGCAGCATCACCCGCCGATCACGGCGGGTGACTGGCTGGGCGGCGGGGATCGACGAGAACGGCATGTCTGCGCAGTGTAGGCAGGGTTTGTTTCGGCCAGGTTAGGCGCGGAAGGTCAGCCAGAGCAGGTAGACGTTCAGCACGATGATCAGGCCCGCCACGCAGGCCGCCGCGGCGGTGGTCGGCCGGCGGTTGACCAGCGGGCCCATGATGTCCCGGCGGCGGGTCAGCAGCACCAGCGGCACCAGCGCGAACGGGATCCCGAACGACAGCACGACCTGGGAGATGACCAGGCTGCCGGTAGGCGGCAGGCCGAGGGCCAGGACGACCAGGGCCGGGGCCATGGTCAGCGCCCGGCGCAGGAAGACCGGGATGCGCCGGCCGATGAAACCCTGCATGACGACCTGGCCGGCGTAGGTGCCGACGCTGGACGAGGACAGGCCGGAGGCCAGCAGCGCGATGGCGAAGGCCAGCGCGGCCCCGCCGCCGACCAGGCGTCCGAGCTCGCTGTGCGCGGCCTCGATGGAGCCGGCGTGCGGCGCCGAGGTGCGGCTGAACAGGGACGCGGCCACGAACAGCATGGCCAGGTTGATCAGCCCGGCGGCGCCGAGCGCGATCACGACGTCGATGCGCTGGAAGCGCAGCAGCTCACGCCGCTCGTGGTCGTCACTGCACGAGACGCGGGACTTGGTCAGGGCGGAGTGCAGGTAGACCACGTGGGGCATGACCGTGGCCCCGATGATGCCGGCCGTCAGCAGGAGCATGCCGCTGCCGCCGCTCAGGCCGGGGACGAAGCCCGCGCCGACGCCGGCCGGGCTGACCCGCACCGCGATCAGGTCGTAGGCGAAGCCGAGCAGCACCAGGCCGAGCAGGGCGCAGATGGCCAGCTCGAACCGGCGGTAGCCACGCTGATCCAGGGCCAGGATGCCGAAGGCGACCACGGCGGTGATGCCCCCGGCGGCGGGCAGGGGCACGCGGAACAGCAGGTTGAGGCCGATGGCGGCGCCCACGAACTCGGCCAGGTCGGTGGCCATGGCCACCAGTTCGGCCTGGGCCCACAGGCCGTAGGTCACCGGCCGGGGCAGGTGGCGGCGGCACAGCTGGGGCAGGTCCTGGCCGGTGACCACGCCGACCTTGGCCGACAGGTACTGGACCAGCATGGCCATGGCGTTGGCCAGCACAATGACCCAGGCCAGCCGGTAGCCGAACTGGGCCCCGGCGCTGATGTTGGTGGCGAAGTTGCCGGGGTCCACGTAGGCCACGGCGGCCACGAACGCCGGGCCGAGCATGGCCAGCAGGCCCCGGACCCGGCCCCGTGACAGCAGGGCCTGCAGGGTACTTTGCGCCGCTGTGTTTTCTTCAGAAACGGCGGCGGCAGGCCCGTCAGGGGCTGCCGCCGGCGCTAGGGGCTCCGCCGCCATCAGCTATGCCTCAGGAGACGGATGGGCCCAGGCCCAGGGACTGGGGGGTGCTGGCGTCGGGTGATGGCTGCCTGAGGCCCTCATCCAGGGAGCCGTACTCGGTCATCAGGGCTGGGCTGCCGCCCCACGGCGTCTGCTCCTCGGCCACCAGGGTGTTGGTGGTCAGCAGCAGGCCCGCCACCGACGCCCCGTTCTGCAGGGCCGAGCGGGCCACCCGCAGCGGGTCGATGATGCCCATCTCGATCATGTTCCCGTACCGGCCCTCCAGCGCGTCGAAGCCCTCGTCGTGGCTGAGCCCGGTGACCTGGGCCACCACCTCCTCGCCGGAGTACCCGGCGTTGACCGCGATCAGGTAGGCGGGCGCGGTCAGCATCCGGCGGACGATCTGGACCCCGGTGGCGTAGTCGTCCTTGACCTGGAGGTCGTCCAGCGCGGGCTCGGCGTGCAGCAGCGCCGCCCCGCCCCCGGCCACGATGCCCTCGGCCATGGCCGCCCTGGTCGCGGCCAGCGCGTCCTCGACCCGGTGCTGGAGTTCCTTGAGCTCGGCCGGGGTCGGCGCGCCGACCCGGATGACGGCGACCTTGCCCGACAGCGCGCCGATGCGCTCGGTGAGCACGTCCTCGTCGATGCCGAAGTGGGCCCGGTCCAGCTCGGCCCGCAGCTGGTTGATCCGGAACTCCACGTCCGCGGCCGAGCCGCGGCCGCCGATGATGGCGGTCGAGTCGGCGTTGGCCCGGACCTGGGCGGCCCGGCCGAGCTGGTCCAGCGTCATGGTCTCCAGGCTGAACCCGCACTGACGGCTGTAGACCGCGCCGCCGGTGATCGCGGCGATGTCCTCCAGCTTGTGCAGCCGCCGGTCGCCGAAGCCGGGCGCCCGCACGGCCAGACACTGGAACACCTTGTTGACGTGGTTGTGCACCAGCATGCTCAGCGCGGTGCCCTCGACCTGCTCGGCGATGATGACCAGCGGGCGGGGCGCCCGCATGATCTTGTCCAGGATCGGCATGAGCTGCTGGACCTTGGTGATCTTCTCGCTGGACAGCAGGATGTAAGGTTCCTCGACCACCGCCTCCAGGCTGGCCGGGTTGGTGACCAGGTAGGGCGACAGGTAGCCGTTGTCGAACTCGAAGCCCTCCACGAACTGCACGCTCATGCCGTGGGCCGCGGACTCCTCGACGGTCACGGTGCCGGCGTCGCCGACGGTGTGCAGCGCCTGGGCGATGACCGAGCCGACAGTCATGTCGTCGTTGGCCGAGATGGCCGCCACCCGCGCGTAGTCCTCCTCGGTCACCACCGGGTGCGCGACCGACTGCAGATGCTCCACCAGCCGGCCCACGGCCAGGTCGATGCCCCGCTTGACCAGCACCGGGTTGGCGCCCTCGCCGATGGCCTGCATGCCCTCGCGGATGATGGCCTGGGCGATCACGGTGGCGGTGGTGGTGCCGTCGCCGACGATGTCGTTGGTCTTGATCGCCGCTTCCTTGACCAGCTGCGCGCCCATGTTCTCGAACTGGTCGGAGAGGTAGATCTCCCGTGCGATGGTCACGCCGTCGTTGGTCACCACGGGGGTGCCGGTGATCTTCTCCAGGATCGCGTTGCGGCCCTTGGGGCCGAGCGTGGACTTGACGGCCTCGGCGAGCTGGTCGACACCGGCCAGCAGCAGGGCCCGTGCTTCTGCTCCGACGCGAAGTTCCTTAGCCATGGGTCAGTCCTCCATCAACCATATTCAGGGCACGAGGATGGCGCGGCCGCGCACCCGCCCGGCATCCAGGTCGGCCAGGGCGTCCGCGGCGGCGTCCAGGGGGTAGGTCCTGGTGTGCAGGGTGACCCGGCCCGCCTGGGCCAGGGCCATGAGCTCGGCGAGCTCGTTGTAGGTGCCGACGATGTTGCCGATGATGTTGCGCTCGGTGGAGATGATGTCCAGCGTCGGGACGTGCAGCGTCCCGCCGTAGCCGATGACGAAGTAGGAGCCTGCCGGGGCCGTCATGTTCCAGCCGTCGGCCTCGGCCCCCTCCTCGGCCACGAAGTCGAGCACGACCTCGGCCCCGCGGCCGTCGGTGAGCTGCTGCACCGCGGCCACCTGGCCGCCGTCGGCGACTACGGTGTGCGCGGCGCCGAGCTGCTCGGCCAGCTTGAGCGCCTCGGGGTTGCGGTCGACCACGATGATGTTGGTGGCCGACAGCGCGGCCAGGCACTGGACGCCGATGTGGCCCAGCCCGCCCGCGCCGATGACCACGCAGGTGGTGCCGGGGTACAGCAGCGGCAGGGCCTTGCGCACGGCGTGGTAGGCGGTGATGCCGGCGTCGGCCAGCGCGGCCACGTCCTGCGGCCGGGTCTGCGGGTCGAGCTTGACGCAGGCGCGGGCCGAGGTGAGCAGGTACTCGGCCATGCCGCCGTCGCGGGACAGGCCGGGGAAGGAGTTGTTGATGCAGTGCATGTCGTCCCCGGCCCGGCAGGCCCGGCACAGGCCGCAGGTCGGGGTGGGGTGCAGGATGACGGTGTCGCCGACGGCCACGTTGCTGACCGCCGAGCCGACGGCGTGGACCCAGCCCGCGTTCTCGTGGCCCAGGATGTAGGGCAGCGGGGTCTGCATGGCGGCGTCCCACTGCCCGAGGATGATGTGCAGGTCGGTGCGGCACACGCCGGCCCCGCCGATCTTCACGATGACGTCGAGCGGGCCCTCGATGACGGGCTCGGGCACCTCGTCGATCACGGGCTTGGCGTGGAACTCGTGCAGTCTGACGGCCTTCACTCTGGTTCCTCCTCATTGAGCTGGTGCAGGCCCGGGGAGTCGTAGCGATGGTGGAGCATGCCGCGGCAGATGCTGCCGTTGGCCTCCAGGCTGGTCCGGGTGAGCCGGGCCTTGCGCAGGTGCAACGGCAGGCCGTCCGGCGTGACGGGCGCGCCGGTCTGGGGGTCGATGAGCAGCGGCGCGTCGTCGCCGGCGGGCAGGCCCAGCTCGGCGCGGCGCTGTTTTAGCCGGTCCAAAGGCCGGGACGGCGGGACCTGGCCCAGCGTGAGGCCGGCCAGGGCGGCCGGTTCTGTGCCGGACGCCAGCAGCGGCCGGCACACCTGGTCGGTGCCGGCCATGACGGCCTTGCGCAGGAAGTCGGCCCGCAAGCCGTCTAGCTCGCCGATCGCCTCCCCGTCGAAGGACCGGGCGAACCCGGCCTGCGCGGCCACCCCGCCGTTGATGGCGTCCGAGGCGAAGTGCTCCTCGAGCACGACGCGGGTCTGAGCTACCCCTGGCACCGCGCTGACGGCGTCGTAGGCGTCGGCCACCATCAGGTAGGCGAAGTTGGGCGCGCAGAAGTAGGTGGGCAGCCGCAGCCGGACCAGCGCGTGGCCGGCCGCGGTGATGTCGCAGCCGGCCACGAACCCCAGAGCGGTGACAGGCTCGTCCAGCTCCGGGTCCCTGACGGTCTCCAGCGCCTGGAGCAGGGCAGCCGGGCCCGGCGCGCCGCCCGGAGGAGACTCGCACCCCTCCGGGCGGGCGGTCAGTGCGCCAGTCATGCCCCTGACGCCGCGTGCTCCTCCGGCTGGCCGGCGAGCACCTCATGGGCGCCGGGTTCGCCGGCCTCGGCCGGGAGCTGGTAGTCGGCCGGCACGTCGATGCCATAGAGCTTGGCCGCGTTCAGGCCGAGGATCTTCTTCTTGCCCGCGGTGTCCAGCCGCGGATAGTCGGAGAACTCGTCACTGGGGTAGTCCCAGTCCACGAACCCCTCGATCTGCCACTTGGGCTCCCAGATGCCGTAGTCGCTGCCGAAGGTCATCTTGTCCTCGCCGACCCAGAACAGCAGCTCGCCCATGACCTTGGCGAAGAACTTCGGCCGCGCGTGCATCAGCCCGCCGATGACCACCGACAGGCCCGCGTACACGTTGGGCTCCTGCGTCGCCATGAAGCAGAAGTCCTCGATCCGCGGCAGCCCCACGTGCTCGACGATGAAGTTCAGCTCCGGGAAGTCGGTCGCGCAGTGGTCGATGTCGGAGACATCGAAGGCGTCCTTGTCCAGGGGCCAGATCGTCGGGCCCTTGTGCACGTGGATGTTCTTGATGCCCAGCTCCTGGGCCCGCTCCAGGTAGCGGTAGGCGGCCGGGTCGCTGAGCTTGTATCCGCGCGAGCCGTTGTTCCACTCGGCGGTGTAGAGCTTGACGCCCTTGGAGCCGAACCGCTCCACGTTGGCGGCCAGGGTCTTGAGCCCCTCGTCGCCGTCGCGGGGGTCGAACCGGGTGTTGTAGACGAACTTGCCGGGGTGCTTCTCGCCCATCAGCGCGTTGCGCTCGGTGGTGTTGAAGCCCTCCTTGTACCACTCCTTCAGGTAGGTCGGCTGGAACACGGCCACGTCCACGTACCCGTCCTCGAAGACGTCCTTCATCAGGTCGTCCTCGGAGTACTTCTGGAAGTGCTCGATCGTCCAGTGCGTCTCGGGCGGGCCCAGTCCCTGATATGCGTGGAAGCACTCGATCCAGCCCTTGGCGTAATGCTCAGCACCCGGCACCCAGTTGTCTGGCGCCGCGTTCCAGTAGTGCATGTGGCTATCGACCACGAAGTACTTCTCGCCGTCCTTCTCGTACACCGTGCCTCCTTGCAGGCTGAATCGGGTGCCTGGCCGCCGACGGCTAGCGCTGCGTCGGGATAAGGTCAAAGCCCAGGTAGGCAGCGGCATCCTCGGGGTTGGCGACAAAGATCGTCCTGTCGTCGGTGTGGATCATCCGCCCGTAGTGCGTGGACATGTCCTCCTCGAACTCGGCGGAGTTGAAGAAGCCCGGCTCCTCGCCGAGAGCCTCGGAGACCTCGTCGTAGACGACCTCCATGTTCCCGACGCAGTCGACGCGCATCATGGACGGCAGGACCGTCACCGTCACGTTCGGCTTGGTCGCCATGACATCGACCAGCACCTCGCCCACCTGGTTGTTCATCACGGTGAATCCGCACCTGCCGGACGCGGTGTTGTTGGCTTTGAACGGGCTTTCCGCGATCTTGAAGGTGGTCACTGTGCCAGCTCCTTCGGTGTTTCCAGGCTGAGTGCGGACAGGATTCCGGCGAAACGGCTCTTGGCCGCGTCCAGGCCATCCTCGAAGCGCGGCGGCTTGGCATCCGGCTGCGACCACAGCGGCTGCAGCCTCCGGGCCGCGATGATGGCCCGCGGGACCCAGGCCATCAGCCACTCCTGCATGATTCCCTTGTTGTGGTCGGCGAACTCCCGATCGGTCGTGAGCAGCTCGAACATCGCCGTGGTATAGCGCAGGTCGCGCTCGGCGTAGTCGTACTCCTCCGCACCCACGATCGTGGGGGTGACGAAGTCGCCGTTGCGCGGCGCCGCGTGCTGCACTAGGTGGCTGCGGAACAGCTCGCCCACCAGCGGCTCGAAGACCACGTTGCCGGCGAAGATGGCCTCGCACCAGTCGTCGACCGCGGTCAGCTGCTCGGCCACCTCCCGTACGCCCTGCCAGGCCGGGTCACTGTTCCAGGTATCGATGTGCGCGGTGCCGTCGAAGCCGTCGATCTCCTCGGTCAGCGTCAGGTTGTACAGCGCCAGGTCC
>Ga0134128_10004798_pt1 | contig 16468 bp, 14 predicted proteins | sample KB31754_FD_96462 | JGI IMG/M metagenome (GOLD analysis project Ga0134128, IMG submission 96462) | Terrestrial soil microbial communities with excess Nitrogen fertilizer from Kellogg Biological Station, Michigan, USA - KB3-175-4 | ecosystem: Environmental > Terrestrial > Soil > Unclassified ...
CTCAGCGAAGGCACGGTACAGGCGCACCTGCGCAGCATTTATAGCAAGCTGGGCGTGGCCAGCCCGCTGGAACTGCTGTTGTGCGTTTATTCCGGTGCGGTGAAGGTAACAGACGAAAAGGTCGCCGCTGCATAACCGTATTGCGTACCTGCAGTAAAAACATCTTCTGCTCACTCGCCGTAACTTCTAACGGAAGAATTCCGCCATCTCGGGCGCAGCGCCCGAAACACCGGGAAAGCCCGCCGTCCCGGTGCCCTCAATCAGCAGTCGCAGCGTGCTCTGATGCTGGTAGAAGGTGGTGGATTGAAAGCCGCTCTTCGCCCTGGGGCTGATCACCAGCATAGGCACGTGCCCGCCGCCGTGGGCCATATCAATATCGAACGATTCGTCGAACACAATCACCAATAATCCATCCTTCTGAAACGTGTTGCTGGCGAGTAACGGGCCAATATTGGATTGTAGCCAGCTGTCGGCCGTGGACAGGCGCGCGCTGTCGGCGCAATTCAGGGTGCCGTCGGGGCAGCTGTGCGCGTCGTGTTCGGCATTGGGCACCACAAAAGAAAAGTTGGGAAGCTGGTTGGCGGCCAAGTCAGCGGCAAATTGGGTGAAGGGCACCAGGTTCTGCAACTGAGCGCTGTTGTTGCGCACATCGCTGAAATAGGAGAAAGGGTTGTGGCGCTCCAGGTAGGGAAATACGTCGCCTCCGGCATAGCCGACGGAAGGCAGGCTCTCCGCATAGCTTTTCCAGGTTTTGTGCGAGGCCACCAGCTCGCGGACAAGGTTGTCGTTGCTGACGGTTCCGGTAAAGCTGTCGTCGAGGGTAACCAGCTGCCCAGTAGTGAGCATGAAGTAATTGGCGATGGAGCCATGCGCGTCGGCGAAATAATTGGTGGCTAAGCCATAGCGCTGCGCGAGGCTGTTGAGGTAAGGCATAGCCGAGCTGCCGATGACGCTGGAATAGCTGTGATTCTCCTCCATGACCAGCACGACGTGGCCAAACTGCGGCACAGCTTTGCTGGTGGCGGGAACGGACATGCTGCGAGCGCCGCTGCAGCCGCTGGAAAGCAGCAACCCCGAGAGAAGCAAACAGAGAGCAAGGTAAATGGGCCCGAGTCGCACAGCAGTGTCCTCTCGCTACTTGGAGTAACTGCCGCTGTCGGGAGTTGTCATTTCGGAACACCTGGCCGGCACTGGCCGGAGTTCTAGTGCAGGCACTTGCTCATGCGAGGGGCCGGAACTGCCGGGCAGGGGGCGCCCCGGTGCTATTCAGCGCCAGGATTAAGGCGGCGCAGTCAGTCGAAGAACAGCTTAAGACAGCAGACGCTGCCGCCCGATTTCAAGAATTCAGAGGTATCGAGGACAACCGGTTCCAAACCCTCCCGGGCCAGGGCCTCCCGGACACAATGGGTGCACGAAGGAGTGAGGAACTTTCCGTTGGCGGAAACGCCGTTACAGGCAAATTTGAGAGCGTCTTCACGGTCCACTTCGTACACTCGCGGGATGTGGCTACGAATGAGGTCGAGAGATTCCGGGGAGAATGCGCCGGGGTAGATCAGGACGGAGCCGGGGCGCAGCGGAGCAAAGCAGGCATCGAGATGGTAGAAGTGTTCGTCCACCAGTTGCAGGGCAACCACCGAGATGTCCATAGGACGCATGGCCGCCGCGAATTTCTCGAGTCCGCCACTCGTAGAGCGAAAGCCATGCCCAGCCCAGACTCGAGAACCGTCGGCATCCCAAATCAGGTCGCCGTGGCCTTCCAGGAAGTCGTCGCCAAGATCGAGTTCCACAATCTTGTAACCGCGGGCGCGGAACCAATCCACATAGTGGCGCACTTCCTTGCGGCGGGAAACGTAGCGCATTCGGCCGGGGACGATGAAGGGGGCATGTGGGGGCTGGTGGCCCACGAATACGGGATTGGCAGCGAAAACCATATCCTCAAGCTCAGGCACCGGGTCAATAAGTTCGACTTCAAAACCAGCGGAGCGAAAGGCCTCGCATACCGCATCCCATTGATGCTGAGCCCGCACCGGATCAACCGGCAGCAGACCACGCATGTAAGGATTTTTGACCTCGCGAACCTCAAAAAAAGTGGGAGGACAAAGGAGAACGCGGTTCGCCATAACGATTGATCATAGCGCCCCAGGGGCAGAGATGGCCAGAGAGGTTGGCGGGTCCCGGAAGGGCACGGCGAAAAACCGCTGGGCTTCGCTCGCGTACAAGACGCAGTTTTGCTATTGTTCCGCACGATGATCAGCCGGATCATGGTCCAGGGTTACCGGTCAGTACGCGATCTCTGTGTGGACCTGCAGCCGATTAACGTTCTGACGGGACCGAATGGCTGCGGAAAATCGAATTTATACAACTCGCTGGTTCTAATCGCCCGGGCAGCGCAGGGTCAACTGGCCCGCGCGATCGCCGAGGAAGGTGGAACTCCCAGCGTCTTTTGGGCGGGAGGCGAGCGTATCCGATACCAGCGCAGAAGGCCTCCGAAACGAGTTGTGCTGGGGTTCGAAGGCGAAGATTTCGGATACGAACTGCAAATAGGGCTGCCAAGTCTTAATGAACACGCATTGAATACTTTGTTCAAGCTGGACCCGCGGGTGAAGGAGGAATACATCTGGCCTGCGGGCACCCGAAGAACGCCCTTGATGTTGAAACGCGATGAACCATCTGCATGGTTACGAAATGCTGAAGGCAATATGGTTGCGTACCCCTTCAGCATTTCCAAGCACGAATCGGTCCTGTCGCAGATCGTAGATCCGCACCTGTATCCAGAAATCAGCTCCGTGCGCGGCGAGATCATGCAGTGGCGGTTTTATCACCACTTTCGCACGGATAACGAATCTCCGCTGCGGCAGCCCCAAATCGGAGTGCAAAGCCCGGTCCTGAATCACGATGGCTCCGACGTTGCGGCTGCAATCCAGACGATCGTGGAAATTGGAGACGAGGCCTTTTTGCACGAAACGATTGCCCAAGCGTTCGGTGGAGCATCGTTGCTCATCGATAATCGGGAGACCCTGTTTAGTATTCAGCTGAAAATGCCGGGATTACTACGGCCGCTGCAGTCCCGCGAATTTTCCGACGGGCAGCTACGATTCTTGTGTTTGTGCGCGGCCTTGCTCAGCCCTCGGCCGCCCGCCCTGCTGGCGGTGAACGAGCCGGAAACCAGCCTGCACCCTGACTTGGTGGAGGCCTTGGCACGCCTGGTGGTCCGAGCCTCAAAGGGTACGCAGCTCTGGATCACAACGCACTCGCGACCTTTGGCGGAAAACATCGAAAAACATTCCGGCATACCGCGCGTGCAGCTCTGCATGAGGCATGGAGAAACGATACTGGCGTAAAACCCCCGGAAATGCAGCAGACTGCTGGACCGGATAGAGTTGTGCACACAGCTCGTTACTCGCTTTCAGAGCTATTTTTCAATCACTTTCTTGATGCGGTCGCAAGCCCAGTCAATCTCTTCGCGGGTGATGACCAGCGGAGGGGCGATGCGGATCACGCGATCGTGCGTCTCCTTGCACAGAATGCCCTCCTGCTTCAGCGCCTCGCAGTAGGGGCGCGCCGGGCTGTTCATCTCGATACCGATCCACAAGCCCCGGCCGCGGACTTCGCGCAGATCGGGGCTGCGCAGGGTGCGCAGGCGATCGAGGAAGTAGGCGCCCAGTTCAGCGGAGCGTTCGACCATCTTCTCCTCAATGAGAACGCGCAAGGCTGTACGGGCAACGGCGCAGCCCAGCGGATTACCGCCGAAGGTGCTGCCGTGGTCGCCGGGCTGGTAAACGCCAAGTATTTCCTTTGAGGCGAGTACGGCGGAAACCGGATAGAAGCCGCCGGCCAGCGCCTTGCCGATGATCAGCACGTCCGGGTGAATGCCTTCATGCATGTAGGCGAAGAGCTTGCCGGTGCGGCCCAGGCCGGACTGGATTTCGTCAGCCATGAGCAGCACGCGGTTGCGGCGGCAAATGTCGGCTGCCTCGCGCAGAAAGCCGTCCGCCGGAATGATGATGCCGGCCTCGCCCTGAATGGGTTCAATTAGGAAGGCGCAGGTGTTAGAGGTGATAGCTTCGATGAGGGCGCGCGAATCGCCATAGGGAATGATCTTGAAGCCGGGCGTGAAGGGTCCAAAACCGCGGCGGTACTGCTCGTCGGTGGAGAAACTGATGATGGTGATGGTGCGGCCGTGGAAGTTGTTGGCGCAGACAATAATTTCCGAATGGCACTCGGGCACACCCTTGACGGTGTAGCCCCACTTGCGGGCAGTCTTCACCGCGGTCTCCACGGCTTCGGCGCCGGAGTTCATCGGCAGGGCCATGTCATAGCCGGTCAGGTCGTGGAGTTCTTTGTAGAGCAGCGGCAGCTGATCATTACGGAAAGCGCGGGAGGTAAGCGTGACCTTGTGAGCCTGCTCCACCAGAGTCTCAAGGATCCGAGGATGGCAGTGCCCCTGGTTAACCGCCGAGTAGGAAGCCAGGCAGTCGAGATAGCGCTTGCCTTCGACGTCGTACACCCACACGCCCTCGGCGCGCTCTATGACCACGTCCAGGGGATGGTAGTTGTGGGCGCCATAAGCGTTTTCCAGTTCAACGTAGGATTGAGTGGGAAGCTGTTCGGCAATAGCAGGCATGTTGTCCTCGCATACACAGGTAGTTGGGAACCAGAAGTCGGGAGTTAGCGAGTATCGTTGCTCTCCAGCACTCTGATCACCCGTTACGATTCGTCAGATCTCGTACTCAGCCCTGAACCGTGTTGCCGACTACTGACTACCGACTCTAGCCTTTCTCCAGCAGCATGGTTAACAAGGCCATGCGGACGTACAACCCGTTGGCGGCCTGGCGGAAGTAGAGCGCCCGGGGATCGCTATCCACCAACTTGTCCAGTTCGACGGTGCGGGGCAATGGGTGAAGGATCATGGCGCTGAGCTTCATACGCGGCAAAACCGCCGAATTGATGGCATAGCGGCGCAGCAGTTCGGCATCTCCCACTCGTTCAGGGCGGATGCGGGTCTGGTACACCACGTCCACTTCGCCAATCACCCGCATCAAGTCGGGCTCGAGTTCGTAAGTGACGCCATGCTCGTCCAGGTACTCGAGGATGTCGGCCTTCATCTGCAACTCGGGCGGGCTGACAAAAAAAATCTTGATGCGTTCGAACTTGGCCAGGAGATAGGCGAGAGAGCGCGCCGTACGCCCTTTGTCGAGTTCGCCGATAATGGCCACGCTCAGCCCGTCCAGAGGCCGCTCGCGGTAGATAGTGTACAGGTCGAGCAGCGCCTGGGTGGGATGCTGCCCGCCCTCCCCATCGCCGGCGTTAATGACGGGCACCGGGGAGACTTCGGCGGCGCGGGCCGCGCCGCCTTCCTGGTGATGGCGAATGACGATGACGTCGGCGTAGTTGCCGATAATGCGGATGGAATCCTCCACCTGCTCGCCTTCGATCTCGGAGGAGAAAGCGCTGGCGTGCTCGGTGGAAAGCACGCGGCCGCCCAGGCGGTGCATGGCGGCTTCAAAAGAAAAACGGGTACGGGTGGAGGGCTCGTAGAACAGTGTGGCCAGGATTTTGTTCTGGTAGTCGAGGGTGCCGCCGCGGGCCACCACCCGCTCCATGCCGCGGGAGCGGTCGAAGAGCTCCATGAGCATAGGCACGGTGAACTGCTGCGATTCGATGACGTGCAGCAGCCTGGCCGAATCGGGCTGCGGCTTGAGTTCGGTTGCCGGCTCCGGGTCACCCCTGACGGCGGCAAAAGCTTCATCTCGCATGATTTCACCTGCCTCGCAGCGGCAATGTGCCGTATTCCTGTTTGGCGCCGGCGGCCACCAATTCGCCATCGCGCACGATACGGGTGCCGGCGTGGCCAGCCACCGCCTCATACAGATGCTGATACGAGGTGATGATCACCTCGTTGCCGCCATTGCGCAAAAAGCGCAGTGCTGATTCAACTTTGGGCCCCATATTGCCGGGAGGGAACTGGCCGGCCCGGAGATAGGCTTCCATTTCCGAAACGGTTACATCGGTGAGCGGCTGCTGCGCCGGGGTCTTGTAGTCGCGGTAAACAAAGTCGGCATCGGTAGAGATGGCGAACAAATCCACGTTGAGGCGCGATGCCAGCAGGGCGGACGCGCGGTCTTTATCGATTACGGCTTCCACGCCGCGCAGGGTGCCATTGGAGCGTACCACGGGAATGCCGCCTCCGCCCACCGCCACGACCAATACGCCATCTTTGACCAGATCGCGGATGACCTCCAATTCGATGATGTCGATGGGCTCGGGCGAGGGGACCACGCGCCGGTAGCCGCGGGCAGCGTCCTCCACGATCTCCCAGCCGAAGGCACGCCTGCGCTGCTCGGCATCAGCCCGCGAGTAGAAAGGTCCGATGGGCTTGGTGGGGTGCTGCATGGCGGGATCGTCATGCGAAACTACCGTCTGGGTGATCACGCTCACCAGGGGTACGTGCAAGCCGGCGGCGCCCAGCTCATCGTGCAGCGACTGACATAACAGGTAACCGATTTCGCCCTGGGTGGCGGCGCCACATACGTCCAGAGGAAGGCCAGGAACCTGATCGGCGGCGCGCTCGGAGCGCAGGAGGTCAGCGCCCACCTGGGGTCCGTTGCCGTGAGTGATGACCAGGCGATAACCGTCGCGAATCAGGCCGATGATGGCGGCGGCGGTGTGCCGCGCGTTGGCGAGTTGTTCGGCAAACGTTCCCTTCTCCCCCGCGCGTATGAGGGAATTGCCGCCCACGGCAAGCAGCATAGTTCTTGGCATGCTCACTTCTTTGGGTAGTCGGGAGTCAAGAGGAGGTTTGCACTAGTCCATAGAGCTCGTGCTTGGGAAAATCGGATTTCGCACGATCTACCTCCGTTACAAGCTCCATGGCTTTCTGCCAAACGGCTAAGCCGCGATAACCCCTCATACCGACTCCTGACTCCCGACTCCCGTTTCATACGTGCACCAACTCCTCTGCTACCGCGGCTTCCGCCACGGAGCGCTTCATCAGCTGCAGCAGGATGGCTTTTTGGGCATGCAAACGGTTTTCCGCCTGTTGAAATACCACTGAGCGCGGGCAGTCAATGACCTCGTCGGTAACCTCGTCGCCGCGGTGCGCCGGCAGACAGTGCATGAAAATCGCATCCGGATTGGCCAGAGCGAAGAGGGCACTATTCACCTGGTAGGGCAAAAAGTGCTGGCGTCGAACTTCCGCCTCAGTCTCCTGGCCCATGCTGGCCCAGACGTCGGTGTAAACCACATCGGCGCTGCGCATCGCCCGCTCGGGATCGGTGGTCAGGGTGCAGCTGCCATGAGTCTGGGCAGCACGATTCTGCGCCCAGGAGAGCGCGTCCTTGAGCGGCTCGTATCCTGGCGGCGTGGCCACCCACACGTGAGCGCCCAGCTGTGCGCCAGCGAACATCAGCGAGTGAGCGACATTGTTGCCATCCCCGATGAAGGCGACTTTCAGCCCGGCCAGCCGGCCTTTGATTTCGAGCACGGTCAGGTAGTCAGCCATCGCCTGGCAGGGATGGCTGTAGTCGGTGAGGCCGTTGATGATAGGAATGGAGGCATATTGAGCCATGCGCTCGACAATTTGGTGGGCGAAGGTGCGGATCATGATGCCCTGCACCATGCGTTCGAGATTTTTGGCTACGTCGTAAACCGACTCGCGCTTGCCCAGGTTGATTTCCGCCGGCGAGAGGTAGAGGGAGAAGCCGCCCAGTTGGTGGATGCCGACATCAAAAGTGACCCGCGTGCGGAGAGAGGGCTTTTCAAAAATCATGGCCAGGGTTTTGCCCTGGAGCGCGCTGGAATAGCCGGCAGGATTGGCCTTGATCCGCAGGGCGAGATGCAGCAAGTCCTCAATTTGCGCCGGCAAGAAGTCGCGGATGCTGAGAAAGTCGTCCGGCCAAGCAGAAGCTCGCTGCATGTCTCCTCCTATACCGCGGTGCGCGCCGCTTCCAGGCGATGCTCGTGGCGCGCAGTGAACTGGCTCAACACATCGGCGATGGTGGGCTGGGTGCGCTCTTCCACTTCGTAACCGACGCGCACGCAGGGCTTGTTCAATCGCAGTATGCCGCCCAGGTCCACGGGTGTAGCCACCAGCACCAGCTCGGCGGGCACGCGGTTAATGGTTTCTTCCAGTTCGTGACGCTGAATAGCGCTATATCCCATGGCAGGAAGCAGAGTGGTCAGATGAGTGAAGCGCTGGTAAGTGCCGCGAATGGAGCCGACCGCGTAGGGACGTGCGTCAATAAGCTCGGCGGCGCCCCACTGGCGCGCTGCCACTACGCCGGCGCCGTAAGGCATTTCGCCGTGAGTGAGCGTGGGGCCGTCCTCGACAACCAGGACGCGCCGGCCCTTGATCTGTTCCGGATCCGCCACGGAAACCTTACAGGCGGCTGTAATGATGGTGGCCTGAGGATTGTTCTGGCGCACGTTTTGCCGCACCAGGTCTACGTTGTGGGGCTCGGCGGTGTCCACCTTATTAATGATCACCACGTGGGCGCGGCGCAGGTTGACCTCGCCGGGGAAGTAGCCCAGTTCATGGCCGGGGCGATGGGGGTCGGCGACTACGATTTCCAGGTCGGAAGCGTAAAAGGGTGTGTCGTTATTGCCGCCATCCCACAGGATGAGATCGCCCTCGCGCTCTGCCTGGCGCAGGATGCCTTCATAATCCACACCGGCATATACCACGGTGCCGTTCACGATATGTGGCTCGTATTCCTCACGCTCCTCGATGGTGCAGTTGTGGCGCTCCAGGTCCTCCAAGCGGGCAAAACGTTGCACTGCCTGTTCGGCGAGATCGCCGTAGGGCATGGGATGGCGAATGACCACCGGCTTCCACCCCAGGCGGCGCAACTCGGCGGCTACCCGGCGCGATACCGGGCTTTTGCCACAACCGGTGCGCACGGCGCAGACCGATACCACGGGCACGCTTGCCTTCAGTTGCGTGTGCTCCGTGCCCAGCAGCCAGAAGTCAGCGCCTGCGGCCACGGTCCGGGAAGCCAGATGCATGACGGCGGGGTAGGAAACATCGCTGTAAGAGAAAACAACCACATCAATGGCCTGCTCGGCGATGAGGCGCTCCATTTCTTTTTCATCGGCGATGGGGATGCCCAGGGGATAGAGCGGGCCGGCCAGTTCCGGTGGATAGCGCCGGCCGGCGATGTCGGGAATCTGTGTGGCGGTGAAGGCGACAACCTTAAAATCGGGGTTTCTGCGGAAAACGACGTTAAAGTTATGAAAATCACGGCCCGCCGCGCCCAGGATGAGGACCTTCTGCATGGCACACTCCTTATGTAGAAACCGCTGGTAGCAACCTTCGATGTTCGCCCGGAACGGGCGGGCAGGCAGTGAGGGGTGTCACAGAGAGCTGTGAGGGGAACCACAAGCGCAAGGTCCAGGCGGACCTGCCGACACTCGGGGCAGCGCGGTTGCAGGCCGGGTGCACAATCTCAATCCATCATTTCAAGGAGACAGCGGCGGCTGAGGCCAGGCGCACAGGTGAAGGCGCCGCCTTGGCCTGCTGCTGCGCGAGTTTTTCTTCCGCCGATATCAATAACTCGGCCGCGGTAGCGCCAATGGCATACTGCGCTATACCGTAATTCAGCACCATCTCCCAACCGGACCTGGTATTCAGGTTCCAGCGGTCCACGATGTCGGAGAGACGGCGCATGGCCGAGGCGGCGCGTTTTTCGTTGGTGTCGGCCATGACGATCAAGAAGCGGTCGCCACTATAGCGGATGAGGGCATCCGAGCCGCGGAAGGTGCCCTTCAGCAGGCGCGCCACCTCTACCAGCAATTGGTCGCCGGCCACATTACCCAGGCGGTCATTCAGGCCCTTGAAGCCGGCCACCTCCACCAAGACGAAGGTGAGATGACTGCCGGAGCGGTTGGCGCGCGCAAGCTCCCGCGGCAGCACCTGGTCGAGGGAACGCCGGTTGAGCAGTTGAGTGAGCGGATCAATCAGCGTGAAGCTTTCCAGGCGCTCGCTGAAAACCAGTTCGCGGATGAGCGCCGCGCGGGTGGAGTTGAGATTCCATTTCTGCGTCACGATATAGAGGTTGAATAACAGGATGAGCGAGATGAGGCCAAAGAACAGCTGCGGCAAATAGCGGTATTCCACACGGCCTGCGCCGGAAAGGCCGCGCCAGGCCAGGTTGGGAGCGACCAAGGAAAGCATGCCGGCGGCGAGAACCACCAGGATCAGCGCGCCAATGGACCAGAGTTGCAGGTCGCGGCTGCCCAGTTCCCTGAGTTGACGCTGAATTTCTTCGCTGCGCAGCGACTCGGCGCTAGGCGACGCAATGGTCTGGCTGGGATCGGGGATGCTGCTCATGGGTACTCTCCCCCTCACGGCAGAACTGCCGCACTAGAAGCATGTTCGCACGGAGCCTGGGGAGGAACTAAAACGAGGGTACGGGGTAGCGGTTGCGTTGTTCCCAGTGCAGAACAACTCCCGAATCGGCGGCGGCCTAATGGGTGCCGCTCCAGGCCTGGTACACCACGACGACAATCATGAACAGCAGATAAACCCGAAGAAACCAGAGCACCAGAAGTTCGCTTTTGCGCAAGGAGCGGCGCGGGATACGCTGTTTTTTGGCTTCGGCCAGCTGATCGGGCTCAAGAGAGGATAGAACCAGCTCCTCATCGGAGGGGTGCAACGGAGCGCCCCTTTTCTCCTCGGCATTCATAAGTTGCTTACCTCGGTGCGGCGGCGAATAGGTGGGGCGCGATGACGCTGATGCCAAACATCACGCCGGCAGCAATCAAAAAGAGGACCACGGCGGCGGCCAGCACATTGGCCCATGTGGGGCTGACCACATCGCCCATCAGTTCCCGATCGTTGGCCAGCAGAAAGAGAAAGGCGAGCGCGGGCGGCATGGCCAGTACCGCGATCACGTTCACCACCAAAACCACATACACCAACGGCAGGCCCGGTATCAGCACGATGAGCGCGGCCAAAACAGCCAGCAGGAACACGACCGAATAAAAGGCTTTTCCCTGGCGTACGGGCAGGTTGAGGCTGTGGGGCCGGGCCGCGACCTCGCCAAAGGCATAAGCGGAGGAAAGGGAGATGGTAACGCAGGCGACCATGCCAGCTTCCACCATACCCAGGGCGAATAGGGAAGCGCCAATGTTGCCGATGAGAGGCCGAAGCGCCTGGGCAAATTCCGCCGCCTGGAAGTGTTCGGCGCTCATGTGGTGAGTAAAGAGGGGAGTAGTGGCAATCACCGTGGCCAACGCCGCAGCCGCGGCCAGAGCAGCGCCGAGCGCGGTATCCACGCGGCCAAAACTAACGTCGCGCCGGGTCATGCCCTTGTCCACGGTGGCGCTCTGTTGGAAGAAAAGCATCCAGGGGGTGACGGTAGCACCAATATCGGCCAGCACGATGAGCAGGGTGTCCTGGTCCATTCTGGGGAGGGGTTGCCAACTGGCAAAGGCATGGCCCACGGAATGCCAGTCTGGATGTGTAAGCAATGCAACCGGAATGAAAACCAGATTGAACGCGGCGATGGCCAAGGTAATCCGCTCCCAGGTCCAGTAGCGGTGGGTCATGAGCGCGGTATAGAGGAGAGCGAGAGCGGCGAGCACGGCAGCCCAGGGCGGCACACCGAAGAAGCCCAGCCCGGCCCGTATGGCGATGAACTCCGTAATCAAGGTAAGAAAGTTTCCAATGCCCAGGTCAATCATGGAAAACCAGCCCCAGAAGGGGCCGAAACGCTCAAAGATGAGCTCGGCATGACCGCGCTGGGTGGCGGCGCCGAGGCGCACTGTCATCTCCTGGACGACGATGGCCATGACAAAGGTGAGGACAATGAAGGGAAGGAAAAAGCCGATGCCAAATTTGGCTCCGGTCGCGGCATAGGCCAGCATGCTGGGACCGTCGTTCTCGCCCAGCATAACTAGTATGCCAGGACCAATCAGCAGCCAAAGGAGACGAAAGCGGGAGAACCAGTTGCCGCGCGAACGAGCAGCCAGCACGCGAGCCCGATCGTGGGCGCGATCAATATCTTCATGGGTGATGACGAGGGTGCCGCGTGTCTTTAAATTTGCGAAGAGATTCATGCTGCTGGTCCCGCGGCCCAAGCTGTCGAGGTTCCCATCATCGCGATTAGCTTCACTCCATGAACGTAGCCAAACCCTGGGCGGCAGTAATCCTTAAACTGCGATTAACGGCTTCGCTGCCTACCGGCCTGCACCGGCGCAACCCACACTTTTTCCGCTGCCGGTCCTCCCACGAAGACTTTGCTGGTTCCGGCCATCAAACTGAGCGTCTGGTCGTAGTTGCGTTCCAGGATGCGCACCTTGGCGCCGGGCCGGATGCCACGCTGGTCGAGAAAGCGCAGAAGCGTACCGTCGCGCTCATAGACGCTCGTCACCTGATAGTTCTTGCCTGGGAGAGCCTCGGAGAGCAGGCGCAGGCCTCGCCGACGGCGGGCATCTCCACTCTCCGGCACAACTGGGTTGCCATGTGGGCATGTGCCCGCGGGACCCAGCTTTTGTGCGAGTTTGCTTTCGAATTCGGGCGAAACGGCGTGTTCCAGGCGCTCGGCTTCGTCGTGCACCCGATACCACTCCATGCCAAACACCTCGGTAAGCATGCGTTCAATGAGGTGGTGCCGCACCATGGTTCTAAGGGCGATCGCTCGTCCGAGTCTGGTCAGTTCCACACGACCGTCAGCGCGAACGGCCACCAAGCGATCGCGCTTCAAGCGCCGCAGGGCCATGGTGACTGCCGGCGCTGACACCGCGAGCCTGTGGGCCAAGGTGGCGGAGATGACGTGCTCGCCCTCGCTCTCAGTTTCCAACACCGCTTTCAGGTAGTCTTCCTTGGAAATTGTGATCATGGCACAGCTTGCATGGCAAACCGGTATTATAATCGAAGAGTTAACTATGGTTATTACTATTGTTTGGGCTGGAGTCCTGGAGGGCAGGCGGCCTATCCGGGAAGCTGGATTGTCGGCATTTTCCCAGGTGCGGTTGAAGCTAGGCAGTTTCTCTGGCTACTGAAATCTCGTCTGCTCGCGGCAAGTAGAACTTAACAGTGGTTCCCCGTCCTGCTTGGGAGCGTACTGACATGTAGCCGGAGCTCTGGCTGGCAATGCCGTGGCTGGTAGATAGTCCCAGGCCGCTGCCCTCCAGCTTAGTTGTAAAGAAGGGCTCGAAAACATGGCTGAGCGCATCTTTGCTGATGCCGCTGCCGGTATCCGTGACCTCCAGCACGACGTAATTTCCGGGCTTCGGCGGGGTTGTGAAGTACTCGTCGATCGCAGCGTTCTCCAGTTTGATGTTTGCTGTCTTAACCGTGATCTGGCCACCTGCCGGCATGGCATCGCGGGCGTTGACGACCAGGTTGAGGATGACCTGCTGAATCTGCACAGGGTCGCCCAGGGCCGTGCCCAGTTTGTGATCCAGTCTCATATTGAAATAAGTGTTGACGCCCGCCAGTCGAGCCATCAGGTCGTGGCTGCGGGTTACCACATCGTTCAGACTAACCGATTGTTGCTGCATTTCCCGCTTGCGGCCAAAAGCAAGCAACTGCCGGGTGATCACGGCGGCATTTTTGGCAGCCAGCAATGTTTCCTCCAGTTCGTGCCGCAGCAGGGTATCCGTAGCGCCTGTCCCTGCTATAACGTGCTCCAGGTTGAGCGTAATCCCCAATAGCAAGTTGTTGAAGTCGTGGGCAATGCCGGTAGCAAGGCGGCTTAGTGCCTCCATTTTGTCGGCTTGGCGCAGGTGCTCTTCGATGCTGCGCTGCTGGGTAATATCCTCCACAATGGCCTCGACGATAAGGTGGCCGTTCTGGGGAGCGGTAGCGATCCGGCCGCTGAACCTGACCAGAATCGATCGTCCATCACGGCATTTCCACTGCGCCTGTAGCGGGCCGAAGGTCGCCCGCTGTCGGGAGAGTTCCAGCAGGTCGCGGCACTCCGAGGCTTCGTAGAAGACATCTGTCGCTACTTTCAGCGCTGTTACCTCCGCTTCCGTGTTGAAGCCGAGCATGCGAACCAGGGCGGGGTTGGCGCTCAGGAACTGATCACTGACATAGCGGAATATGCCGTAGGGTGCGTTCTCGATGAAGGCGCGCAACTGGGCCTCGGAGCGCTGCAGAGCCTCTTCCGCATTCTTACGGTCGGTAATGTCAACAAAAGCGCCCTCCAGCAAGTCAGGACCGCCGTTTTCGCCCGCCAGAAATGTCAGGTTGGCCAATATCCAGAGGGGTGTGCCATCCTTCCGCTTAGCGCAAAACTCAAAATCGGCAACAGACCCCCGTTCGCGCAGTTCGGCTAGTACCGAGGCTCTCGTGTCAGGGTGCAGGTAAAACTGCGAGATGGGGAAGCGCAAAGCATCCTCTCGGGATTCGCAACCTGCGATGCGAGCAAAGGCCTCATTGCAATCCAGTAACTTGCCGTCCAGAGTGCAGCGGTAGACGGCGGCGGGACTACGCTCAAACAGCAGCCGATATCGGGTTTCCGACTCGCGCAAAGCGTTCTCCGCACGCTTGCGGTCCGTGATGTCCTGCAAGACACAAGCAATGCGGTCGACCCCGTTACGGCCTTCAATGGGAAAATAAGATAGGCATAAGTCCCTTTCGCCCAGCTTAGGATACGTGTACTTCATGTTGAAGGTCACCACTTTGCCTTGCAGGCACTGATCCAGTTTTGCCTTTAAAACCTGTTCAAAGATCTCCCTCTTCAGAATCTCCGCAACCGAGCGGCCGATGACTTGTTCTCGTTTTAGGCCGCGATAGTTGAGGAAAGCCTGATTGGCGATCAGGTACCGGTAGCTGCGATCAACAACCACAATCATTTCCTCGACGCCTTCGACCACCTTTTCATACTCGCGCAGGTGTTGTTCGGTTTGCTTTCCGGCTAAGACGTCTGCCTGAAGCCGCTGTAAACGTAGCTGCCGAGCCCATGCAATGGCTAGACTCACGATGGCAATGACTAAGACCAAGGCCAAACCGATGTCGCGAATGAATGTCCGCTGGAATTCAGCGAAGGCTTCCGCCCGGTCCACCTTAACGACAATTCCCCACCCCAACTGGGGCAGGAAGCGAGTCGCGGCCAGAACTGGAATGCCGCGATAGTCTCGGTACTCGCCAACCACCCCGCTTCTCTGCAGCAAAGTGATACTGGCCGGGCTTTGTGGCGAAGGCAGGGGCGCGCGTTGGCTCTGGCGCCAATACCGCAGGGGGGAAATGAACACCGGCTTGCCGGACTCCGGAGTTACCAGCAGCGTTTCCCCAGTAGCCGTCGAACCGGCATCCAAGGACAGAAGAGCACTGACAGCCTCAGCCCGCGTAAGCAAGACGACATAACCGACGACCTCCGCTTTTTTCTGCGTGCCAGTGGGGGTTTCCAGATCCCTGATGGGGTCCATAAATGCCACCTGCGAAAAGCCAGCGCGCAAATTCGGCGCGGGAATGGTCAGGATGTTGTGCTCTGCTCGCTGGAGTCCATTTTTGGTGACTTCCGACGGAAGGGCCGGAGAACGGTCCGATTGTGCTTGGACGTGCCCGGCGCGGTCTAATACGTAAGCTCCCGCATAGGCGTACGTGTCGACGAAAGGAGCGAGTTCCGCATGCAACGACTGGTGCCACAGCGGCGGCCGTCTCAATGGTTGTGCGAGATGGCTCACAGCCGCCATCCGGGCCAGCAACTGCGTATCCTGATCCCGTTCCGTGACCCAGTGCTCGAGCACTTGCTGCTTAGCATCCACGGTGCGGGTCAGCCTTTCGTGCCAGTATGCCAGCTGCTGCTGGTACTCGTGACGCAGGACGAGCGTTGTAATGGAAATCACCAGCACGACACATCCAGTCGCTGCGTATAAATACCGGCGGGTAATCATGGCCGCGCCTTTCGGGTCTAAAGTGCTATCCGAGTTCGCGGGAGCGTTCTGGGGTGGGCCGGTATTTGGTGTTCGGGACATCGGCTTTCAACAAAGGGGCCGATCTTGGTGCCATCCCGGTAAGGAGGGGACTGCTCACTTCACTGCGTCTGCACCGAGCATTAAGTCATAGAAGTATGCTCCCAAAATTGGGCAGTGCAGTGACGGGCGTCACATTCCCGGACATAACTGCGAGCTATTCCCGAAAAGGGGTGTCCTGTCAGGAAAACTCTTACTCGATTGACACTTAATTTGGCTGGCCGGCGCGGCGGGTGCGGTGCTGGAGGCCGGCGGGGCCTGCAACCACCAAATCGGTGGCCAGTCCTAGAAACAGGCCGTGCTCCACGATTCCAGCGCGCCGGCTGAGGCTGTCGGCCAGTCCGGCGGGATCGGCGATGGGGCCGAAGTGGCAGTCGAGAATCATGTTGCCGGAGTCGGTTACGAACCTGGAACCGTCGGCATTGTCGCGAACTGAGACGCTAGCGTCGAGCGATTCCAGGAAGCGCAACTGGCTTTGCCAACCGAAGGCCAGCACTTCCAGCGGAACCGTATGGCGGGTGCCCAAGCGGGGGGAGAGCTTACTGTC
>Ga0134128_10004799_pt1 | contig 16466 bp, 20 predicted proteins | sample KB31754_FD_96462 | JGI IMG/M metagenome (GOLD analysis project Ga0134128, IMG submission 96462) | Terrestrial soil microbial communities with excess Nitrogen fertilizer from Kellogg Biological Station, Michigan, USA - KB3-175-4 | ecosystem: Environmental > Terrestrial > Soil > Unclassified ...
GAGCGGCGCCGAATCCGCTACCGCAACCGAGACGGACGACATCGAGAACCCCAACCCCCAGCCGAGCGGGAACACGGGCGTCACCACTACGACGATCGCTCCTCAGGGAAATACTGGAGTGCCGCCCACGACTACGCCGTTCACAGTTCCTGCTGGGTCCTCTCCAACCACGACGACGACAACTACGACCACAACGCTGCCCCCGCTGATCACGACATCGCTTTTCCTCCCCAACCTCGGATCATGCATTGACCGGGGGAGTGGTAGCTGCGAGGTTCAGATCACTCCGCAATTGATGGGGCTCGTTCAGGGTGATTGGCCGTCTAATGGCGGGTCTCTCACGATTAGCGGAGCCGGCGCGATCAACCCGTTCTGTAGTCCACCGCTCACCTACAACAGCGGACCCAACAACGCGACCGAGTTCTGCGATGCCTTCATTACCGAAACCTGCGGAGCGACTTCGACATGGACCTTCACGGTCTCATTCTCCGGCAATTCCGTCTATGCGGCGACCTCGAATGAGAGAACCGTGACCGTTCCAGCTGGTCCCGTGCCTCACGGGGGCTGCTAGCTGGACAATGCCGGAATAGTCACGACCGACCCGCTAAGACGCGCTCAAGCGGGAGGGCTGGACTTCCGGAGCGGGCGATCCGGTACTTCAGAGCCAAATCTTGTAGTTGGCGGTGACTCGGCCGGCCTCTGGGTCTACGAAGTTCAGTCGCTGACTGGGGATCGCTGTCGCCGCCATGCTCACCCCGGCGTATCGGTTATCGGATTCCGTTGAACCCGTGAAGTAGATAGAGCCAAGACCGTTCGGCAGCGCCCGCTCGCCGTGCTGGTGGTAGTGGTGACAGTACACATCGCGGAATCCCCACGGGTAAGCGCCCGATTGCTGGCGAGTCACCCAGGCCGCGATCGTGTCTGGGGAAGCAAACCCGTTGCGACCGATCTCGTCACCGTGAATCACGATCGCTCGGTAGTTCCCGATCTCGACACGCTGAATGTCCTCGGGGCAATCCTCCCAAGTCAGCCGGTCTTCCCCGGCCAGCATCGAGCGGGCGAACTCGAAGCACATTCGGTCAACGTTGTCAGAGCGAGGTACGGCATCTCGCTTCGATCCGATACGCCCGTGATTACCCCACTCGGCCACAACCGAGACGTTCTCGTAGTTGGCGAGCGCGAATCGGACGACATCGATCAGCAATCGAGAGACCGACGCGTATTGCCCGAAGATCGTGGCGTCGATCTCGTGTGGCTGTGTGGCGAAGTTGAACAGGCCCTCCACCATGTCGCCGCCAAACACGATGCAGCAATCACGCACTGGATGGTCGGCACGCTGAATCTCAGTGATCCGCACAGCTCGTTCGCAGTACGACATGACGCGCTCGCGCATAATCCCAGAGTTGTACGAGGGAGTTTGCTTCGCTCCCTGCCAGTCCCCGAGGTCCCACAACGCCACCTCCGCCGTGTGGACGCGTGGATCAATTGGCGGAGACTGGACGGGCACCATCGGCCCCGCAATCAGAAAGGCGTCCTTGGCTCCGGCGAAGGTGGCCTCTACAAGTTTGTCCGTCTTTCGCTTCGCATCGGCTAGCTGCCGTTCCAGACGAGAGACCGTCTCGCGCAGTGACTCTTCTTCGCGAGCCTGTTCCAGCGCTTCAGTGGTTAGCCCCGGCATCGACACGGTCTCTTTCCTGAGCGGTGATCTTGGATAGAGCCCTCGCCAGGGACAGGCGCCGGATCACACCCTGATGCGAGAAGGAACATGCGTACGGCTCCAGCCGAGAACTCGCGACCGTCTAGCGACAGGGCCTGCTCGAACACCTCTCGCGATGCCTTGTCCAGACCATCGATAAACGGCTTGACCTTGCAGTTATTGGGCGGCTCCATAGCCTTGGCTAGGGCCTCCATCGTGAGCTTGGGCACATGACCTCCTAGAGCTTCGACAGTTCTTTGGAGACGTGTTGCTTGACCGCCTCCAGGTGGGCTTCGAGGTGTGGAGAGAGGAAATGCTTCACGACGCGATGAATCCATGCCTCGGCGCGTCTGCGCAGCACCTTCACCGCTAGGACCACGATCGATGCCTGAATGATCGACGCCGAGATGTTCGGGACCCAGGCGTAGGGCTGGAACGCGTAGGCAACAAAGTGCCTAGTCACGTCGAGGTAATGGATCACGCGATACTCCTGTTCGTGAGCCGATGCCCGAGCACGGTCCCGACGATTGATGCCGAACCGAGCGCGAGGAAGATGACGGTGGTCGTGATCGAGAGGCCGTAACGGAGTGCTCCGACTCCTCCGACCCCGTAGGACAGAACGCCACCCCAGTCCGACCCGACCTCACAGAGGCCGGCACGGAACGGGCGGTGTTGATCTAGGAGCGTCACCTTCATCGCCGCGGCCGTATCCATCGGAGCCATCGAGCAGAAGGCAATCAGGGCGAGGATCACTTAACGAGTCCCGCGTGCCTCTCCAGCGCTCGGAGACGGCGGTTGACGGCATTCCGATGATGCTCGAACTGTTTGTTCAGCCGGTTCACGGCGTCCTCTGTACGAGCCGCCACATCCCCGAGCTGGTTGGTGTTCTTGCCATTCGGAGTGACGCGCTTAAGCAGCTCATCGAGCTTGTCGTTGCGGATCACCCGCCGATCGCGCCAGCGCATGAACTCGATCAGACCGCCGATGATCGTTACAACTCCGACGATGATCCATATGAAGTTGTACGAGCCCTGAGAGGACAGGGTCTGGGCGGCTGAAGCGAACATGGCAGCGTCAGACCGTGCCGTCCTGGGTGAAGTGAGCGAAGACCTCAGCCGTGGGAGCCGGGACTTCCTTCACCCCGAGGTCGTTGAGGTAGTACGCCTCCACCGCGGGGTTGCTGATCCCGTAGTAATGGCCCGTGTTCGGGTCGAGGATGATCTTGCCGTTGTTGTTCGGATCGGTCGTGATGACGGCCATATCGAAGTCCTCCAGTGGTTGAGGTTGCGGGGTTGGTTGGGGGGCGGCTGCGGGCTTGTTCGGCCAGGTGTCGAGCGTCACTGACGTGTCCACGTTGGGAGAGGTCTGCGAGCGGTACTGCTTGGCGACGGCACCCTCGGGCACCACTGGGTCGCTGCCCACGACCGGGTTCGTCCCGTACTCGGCAATCCACCAATCGGGCTCAGCGACGCCTTGTTTGGTGAACTCGTCCTTCACGCTCTGCCAGTTCGACAGGCTCGTGTAAACCGTCGCCGGTCCAGACAGCGGATGCCCAGTGCTGGCGCGGCGGCGCGTCACCCAGCCTGGGGCCTCGGCCGGAGTGGCATCACCCTTCTCCACGTCGAGAACGCGGCCGTCGTCGGTGGAGGCGAACACAGCGATCCGGACCTTCGTCGCGTGCGGGAAGCGACCCCAGTCGCCCGGCTCCCACTTGTATCGGCCGTCGATGTAACCGGCCACGAGCGTCGCGTCGGCCGGGATTTCACCCGGCGACACGCTGTCGTACATCGTGTTCATGCAGCCTCCTCGTAGTAGGCGTCAACTAGGTCGCAAGGTGCCTGCTCCCAAACGTCGGTTGTTGGGGGGAAGATGAAGGCGCCGTGCTCCCACGCACGAGCGCCGAAGACCGAGCAGTCCATCCGGCCTTTGCGCTCCCCGGTGATCCGGACGAACGAGGGCGAGAGATAGTTCAGGGCTCGCATCACCACCGTGAACACGCCGTACTTCATCCCGAGCATCGCCTTGGCGAAAGCCGTCACGTCCTCGCGGTTAGCTGGATCGCCGGGGAACGGGATCACGACGTGGGGAGTCTCGCCGTAGGACGAAAGCAGCACGCGGTCGATGGTGCGAACTGCCTGAATGATATAGGCGTCTCCGGGTAGCAGCTCCTCGACAACGGCGATGTGGTTGTAGCGCCAATTCTTCGACCGGCCGAAAACGCGTTGCCCGAAACGGATCAGCGCACCGAACTTGTCATCGGTGGAGAACGCGATCAGATCGCCGGGGTTTATAGACGAATCGCTAGACATCGCTAAACCTCGTAGAGCTTGCATGAAAGTGCCACATTTGCGTCAGGCAACCTGAATACCGATCATTCCGGTTGCCCCGGCATAGCTATTTGTCGGGGTCGCTGCATCCGCCGTTGTATTGGCACCAGCCGCCTTTCCCTGGACCTTGACGGTACCCGCAACCGTCACGACGGCCTGAAAGGTGAGCGACGCGGGTTGCACGAAAGCCCCGTTGAGGGGGCCTACCTCCGTCGAGAAACCCCCCGTAATCGTGGCCGTAGCCGTACCGACGATCGCTTTGAGATCGAGGACGCCGGTGTTCGCCATTGAAAATGTGCCAGAAAACATGATCAGCCACGTTCCGACAGCGAGAGAGGGAGTCGCCAGAATGTCCGTCAGCGAGCCGCCACTCGTAATTGTTACGGGCGAACCCAGCTGTGCCTCGGTGTACCCAAGTGCTGGCGCTGCTCCGGGACTGGCCCACTCATAGCCGCTTGGGTCGGCTCCTCCAACAGTCAGAACTTGACCCGCCGTTGAGCTTCCGGTTAGTAGTTCCCCCGTGCCGCTTCCGGTGCCAACGAGGAGCTGGCCCTTTGCCGTGAACAATGCCTCTACCTGGCCTAGGGTCGGAGCCGGAGCGGTGACCCAAGCCGGAAGTCCTGCGGAAACACCGAGGACTTGAGACCCAGACCCGATTGGGATACGGGTCAGCGTGTTCGGTCCAGAGGCCGACAACATGGCGAGAAGGTCACCCTTTGCTGCACCCGACTGGCCGAGTACCTGGTTGACAACTTGGTTGGCCTCGTCGGCATCCTGCGAGCCGGTGCAAAGAGCGATCGAGCAGCCGGCGCCGTGGGCAACCGCTGATGTGCCTTCAGCTCCGCGCTGGGCGAAGGTGAGTGTCGTACCCGAGGTGCCCGAGCACCAAATCTTCTCTTCGGTATTCAGGCTTCTGTCAACAACGACGAGGAAGTCCCCGCCAGAACCAGACGGCCAGTTGGTTCCCGAGGCGAGAGCGCAGGAACTGTCCGACGAACCGAGTCCCAGCGGGACGGTCGTAGCGGGAGCATTGCCCACATAAGAGCGCCGGGAATATGCCGAAGGGGCTGCCATCAGATTTCCTTGTCACTCAGTTTACAGTGTGTCACAGTCAATTCCTAGTTCTCCAAAGTTTGAACGAAGGCAACGATCACGCTGTTGTACCCGCCGTCAGATCGAGGGGACAACGCGTATCGAACCCAGTCGAGTTCCTTAATGACGACCTGCACCTGGTACGTCCCTTCCTGGTACGTCACTGGAGTAGACGTTTGGCGTAGGCCGTCGAGATAGGTGAATTCGGTGTAGGGGTTACACGGGTAGTCGATGCCGTTCTGCCCCGTGACCATGTACGAGCAGTCGAGCGGGATGATGTGCTGCGTGCCAGAGACAACGGCCGGCAGTGCTTTGATCTGAAACCGACGCAAGATGGGAGAGACGGTGTTAGACGCGCCCGAGTTGATCTGCATCTGCACGTCAAACAGTTCGCCGGTCATCGACGGAAGCGATTGCTTGTAGAGCACGTTCGAGACCGTCTGGTTGGCGACCATGTACGCGCCCGACGCGTTGTCGTCAACTGTCACTACGGCACCAATGGACCCGGCCGTGCCCTTGGCGTTGAAGTCGAACTGGAGAGCAACCTTGTTATCCGGCAGCCCATACGTGATGTAGCCGGTGTCAATCGTTCCCTGGCTGACGAACGTGCTAGCAGCCGTGTAGACGCCAACGCCCTGGACCACGAAGATGGGGGAGCCAGTCGTAACGCCTTGGACGTTGTTAAGGCCGTTGTACCAGTCGCAAGATGTGACACTCCCCGAACCGGTGACCATGAGGTCGGACGTATAGGCCGGTGCCTGCTCGTCAATGAACGTAGAGAGGTCCATTCGCCCGAGTCCAGTGGACACGCTGTCGTAGTTGGCCCAGCCGAACCACACCCAACGCAGTTGTCCGGTGAAACACTGCACGGGCTTTGCCACCTGCTGGATTACGTCAGGCACAATTGGCCCGACCTTCAGGTCTCCGGCGTTACCTCCGGGGTCGTTGATCCCTAGCGTCTCGCAGAACCGAGCGCCGAGCGATGTACCCAACAGAATGAAGTTGGCGTAAGCGAACAGTGCGAATGCCTGCTCGCCTCCGGGCAGGGTGGCTGCTGTGACCGGCACCGTCAACGCCGTACCGGTCGAGTTCATTTGGAGCTTGTAGACCACCGACGAGTTCGGGGTCGTGTTCGAGGTGTAGCCACCGACGTAAATCCACGAGTTGCCCGCAGCGCACGTGGAGAAGGTGAACGAGGCGTTGAGGGCGGTGAACAGGAGCGCCGTTCCACCAGAAGGCCCAGCCGAAGTAAGGGCGGTGGGACCCGCTGTCGAAGTGCTCACCCAAATAGAGAACAGGAGGTTGTTGTTCGCGCAGAGCAGTTGACCGCCCGCGTACCAGATAGAGCTAACGCTGCCGGTGATCCATGAGGACGCCGTGCTGCCTGGGGTCGTCACGAGATAGATGCCGTGTGAACCTGCGGCGATGTAGACGTTGTTGCCGTCCGTAGCAAGGGCGTTGTTGGTGGTGGCTGCGGTGTTGCCACCGATCGAAAGAGTTGACCAGGACGACAGGTTGCCAGTTGCGTAGCGAATCACGCCGTTGTCATTGATGTAGACGTACGCACCCACGACGAGCACCTGAAGCTCGGCCCCCGACGAATGAACGGCAACCGTGTCGTTCAGTAGTGACGCGTACCACTGAAGCCACGGGTAGACGCCCTTGGAAGTCTTGAACCGCGCCGGGTCGGAGCTGCGACGGTCGAGGAACAGCTGTCCCGCGCCCTTCGACCAGTCCTGCATTTCTCGGCGCCACAGCGACTCGGTGTTGACCGATGCCTCGCCAGGGATATTCGTGATGTCGGTCTTGTCAGCGACCGGAGCGATTGACTGGCTGCGGAAGGACTCTCGACGGAACGCCTCATACTGCGTGTCGATCTTGTAAGCGTGACCGGCAAGCGAGACGGGGAACTGGCCGGGGACGAGCGACGAGACACCCGAACCACCGACATAGAACGGCTCATCGAGAGCCTTGTCGAGGTACGTGCTGGTAACAGTCCCAAGAGAGGCCATCTACCACCTCTGCCTGAATGAACCGATGAGACGCTTCAAACGGGCCTGCTCGGATGCCACGAACGAAGCGTGCTCGCGCATCATCCCCGCAGCGGAATTCGTGATCGCTCCAGGGGGCACCTCGGGCGCGAGACGTGGATCGGGCTGCGATTGAATCTGGTTTCGCTCGACTTCGCGACCCGACATGAGTTCGATCGCCGCGCCCAGCGGGACGATGCGATTACACGTTGCCGGAAGATTCGCGACCGTCTGAAACGAATCGGTGTAGTTCGCGACGTGGCTGAACGCCTGCTTGAACAGGAACAGCATGTTCTGACCAGGCCACGCCGAGTCGTTGAGAGTCAGTGAGTAACCGGACGGGAAGTTGGCAAGGGCCGTCGTACTCCCGATAGGCACCACCTCCCACCGCGAACTTGGGATGGTCCGCAGCTTGCGATCTGGCAGGGGAGTCATGAAGCGGATCGCGATGCCTTCGATGTAATTGCTGATCGTTGTCGAAGTGGTCGTATCCGTAAGGTCGTATGCCTGCTGCACGGGGTTGTACGCGATCTGGATTTCTCCGAGGTTGAACAGCCCCTTGTCGCCTGAGAGGTCGTCCAGCTCGTTGTTGATCGCCGTCAGGATGTCGAAGTCTGAGAATCGCGGGTTGATGTAGATCGGAGTCCCCGAAGCGTGATTGGCTTCGGTGGACCCGAGGTAGCCGGGGATCACAGAGAAGGACCCACTGGACGCTGCGGCCTCGACGTAGAACAGCTCTAGGTCGATCGCCACAATCGAACCCGGCTGGATCGCCGTCGTGACGGACGCGTTGTTCGAGTTGTCCGTGAACGCGATCGCTGTGGCACCGGCTGTGTAGCTACCGTTCAATACAACCGAAGGAACTTGCTGCGTCGGCTGGACGCGCCGCTTGACCTGAGCGATGGCATCAGACAGCAGCATCAGATCGCCCCGAACGATCGGACTACGGCCTGTCGCTCAACCGGGTGCGTGTCGCGTCCAAGCTCGATATCTGCCTTGTGAGTGGCGAGCCGTTCTGCCATGTAGCTCTTGTCCACGCCACGCGGCTGAACGCCGTCTTTACGCAAACGCCGGTACGACTCGGCATCCCGAGCGAAATCGCGATCTCGTTGACGCCAGTCCTGTTGCTGCGGCGTGTAGCCCGAGAACTGAATGGTTCCCAGCTTGATCTTGAAGCAGGGATCGCAGTCCATGTGCTGGCCTTCGTGCGTTTCTTCGGCCATCAGGTGTGACCACCTCCCGCGAGGTTGCTCAGCGCGTCCTGCGTCTCCTTGCCGGTAGTCCCAGCGAGAAGATTGGCCACTTGCTGGGTGTCGTAGGCCGTGTAGCCCCCGGCGATGAACGCGCCCCACGAAGTCACGCCTCGGTATTTGCAGTTGAGCGCCGCTTGCAGGTCGAGGCCACTCGTGCCGGCGTAGAGATTCGCCGCCAGCTGTTCCTCTAGATACGGAGGCGAGCTGTGCCCAGCAAGTGAGGACAGGCTTTGCTGAACTTCCCAGATGACTCCGGTCGTCACGCTGCGACCTCCCGGTACTGGCCGACTGACCAGACGTGCGGGCCGTCTCGGGACTCAAGGCGGTGGTGAATGAAACCCGTCTCTGGGTTGGTCGCCTCAGCCCATGCCTTTACGACACCCTCGGCCCAGACTGGTCCGTACACCGTGTCGTCCATGACAACGATCCGTCCGGGGCTCGCGAAGTTCCGGAGGTCTGCTATCGCTGTTTCGTAGTCGTGACCACCGTCAACGAACACAAGGTCCCAGTCGTCCTGGTTCTGCGGGACGGTCTCCTTCGAGTCACCGATGATGAGCTGGTGGCGCTTGGGGAAGTGCTCAGCGATGATCTCCGCGGCAAGCGTGATCGCCTTGGTGTTGTCGTCGTGATGGCCGTTGTCCGTCAGGAGGCTGTCGAAGCTGGTCACCGTACACGTCGGGTTGTTCTCAAGGAACGCCCACGCCGAACGGCCGACACCGAAGCCGGTCTCGGCAATCTTCATCGGGCGGTCCTGATCCCAACCACTGACGAGCGTGCCGAGGAAGTACGCCTCCTGAGCAGAGATCGACCCTTCGGTCAGGCGCACCCCCTTGTCGAGGAACGCCTTCTCGTATCCAGAGGTCATGTAACCGGACCCTGGCTCTCGGGCCTCCATCAGGTTCGACTCGAACAGCACCTTGTGAGCTGGTTGAAGGATTTCAGCCGGCACGTTGGCGGGATCGAGAATCCATTCCCAGGTCGTGACCGCGCGTGCGATCAGATCAGCGTCACCCGACTCGTAGCCAAGGTAGAACGCGGCGTGGGCGTAGGCGGCGGGGAGGCCGTACAGCTCGACCCATCGCTCAACGAACATCCCGTCCTCGGACGGTTTGATGCTGCACCCCAGCTGCGCGAACAGTCGTCCGACGACGTACTGCCCACGGGCGTTGTAGAACTCAGCAAGACGATGCAGGGCCTCGACTCGCGTGGGCCGTGTGTTCCAAGCGATCAGGTAGTCGTCAGGGTTTCCGGTCAGTTCTGCGACCTGGAAGCGGCACCAGTAGACCGCCTGCGGTTCGCCGCCCATCTCGGCCCGGTGATTGAACGCTGCGACCGCTTCCGCCTTCATGCCGACATCGCGGTACGACTGAGCGAGGTAGTACCACGCGTGGCCGTCAGTCGGGTTTTCTTCAATCATCTTCAGAAGCAGAGGGAGTGCCTTGGTCTTGATGCGATCAGTGCGGTAGCTGCCCGAGCCGTTGCGCTCCAGCCACACGCCTATGAGGTTTGCAACCTCGGGATCGTCCTCGAACTCAAGGTGTTCGTGAATCGGCTGACGCCATTCGATCTTCACGTCCTTGCGGAACATGTGGTGCATTGCCCAGGTGGTCCCTTCGACCTTGATCTCGAACAGGTAAACCGGCTTGTCGAGTTCGTCAGGGATCGTTCCAACGGGCGGGTCGTCTGGGTCCAGCCACATCACGTAGTCGCAGTCGTGCTCGCGAGCAAGTGCCAGCATCCGGTTACGGTTCGCTGCGTAGTCGCCGTGGCCAGTCCCATACTTGTCATCGATCCACGGCAGCATGTGGACTGCGCCGGGGATACCCGCAAACGCCTTCTCGATGTTGCGAGCCGTCTCCACGTCATCGGTATCGACTACTGCTGTCCATGCGTCGATGCGATCTCCGCACCGCTCGCGGATCGTCTCGAACATCTCCAGCGATTCGCCGTGCGCCATGATCGCCAGAGCGATCGAGGATCGGGGGACTCTGTGTGTCACAGTCACTCGGCCTCGGTGTTCGATTCTCTTCTTGGTTTGTGCCATGCGGGGGTGGCTCCTTGGCTCAGAGGGCCACGAGACAATCCGCGTATCCGCTCCCATGAGCGGTATACGCCGCGAGTGCCGTGGCCACTGCTTGACTGACGATGTAGGTCCTGCCGCCGTAGTAGACCTGGGTCACATACGGCGAGACCGTGGTTGTGATGCGAGTTACTGGGTTTCCGGGAGTTGCCCCGGTGTACGTCACGTTGATGATGTTCGGCGTGCTCGTACCGTTATCCGAAGACAACGGATATGGCGGGATCGCCGTGTTGCTGTTCTCTGGTGTTCCAAAGTCCTGCACATATGTCCCGTTTGAAAGCGCGTAGACCGTCACGCCTTGGTTATTGACGTTGCGGTACTTCGCTAGGCCGAACTCGGGTCCCTTGGTTTCGGGCAAAAAGGCAGGCAGGGTCGGAGCCTGAGGTGGCGTGAACAACGCCCCGTTCGGATACGACACCTACCTGCCTCATCGCCTAGTTGAAGTAGGCCGCGATGCCCTTGGTGACGCTGCCCGACACCGGAATGCCGAGGGATGCGCCGACCGTAGGAGCGACGTTCTGAGAGGTTGACCCGGTGCCAGCCACGATCGGATACTGCGTCCCGCGAGTACCGGCCGTCGCAGCAAAGGCGTCGAAGGTCGGCATCGTGGTCGTCGCTGTGGCGAGGACGTGGACGTAGTAGTAGCCCGTGCTGGGAACGGTCCACTGGCTCGTCAACGCGAGCTTCTGAACCGCCGTCGCCGTGGTCGAGGTCGTGGTGAGGTCAGACGTGACAGCCAGAACCGTGGCGACGGTCGCCGTCGAAGACGAGCCGATGGACGTGATTGCCGCCCAGCAGTGCGTCTGGGAAACGGAAGCCGCACCAGAGTTCAGGTTGATGTTCGTGATGACTCGGCCCTTGACGAGCGGAACAAGCGTGCATTGCACGGTGCCCGTGGTCAGCGTCAGGGTCGTGGTGACCAGCGCGTCATCACAGGTCTGTGCGACGACGTTGGTGATTGCCGAGGGCGGCGTGAGTCCGCTCTGGTCCTCTAGCTGGTTGACCGCATCCGCGATGGACGGGTCATACGCACCATCGGCAAAGGAGTCGAGGGTGCTGTTGAGGGAGGTGGACGCACCTGCCATGTTGATTCCTTTCTAGAAGTCGCTGATCCCGTGGCGATTGGCCTCGGGGAGAGTGGTGGAGTAGTTCGCGCGGTAGTGGGCGTTGCCGTGAATCGGCGTGCCGTCCTGTTGGGACTGCTTGCCGCATCGCAGGCAATGAAGACCACCGGGGGTGTTGGTCATCAGCTCGGCTTCGCCGCAGTGTCCGCACGTTTCTGGTTGGGTGTCTGCCATCTGTCTCCTTTTGGACAGTGGCTATGGGGAGCGGTCCCCGCGACCGCTCCCCATGCCGACTACTGGTCGATCGGGGGGTCCTCGGTTGAGAGGGTGCCACCGATGGACGAGCTGGTCTCGTAGCGGTAGAGGTTGTTCTGGCGGAAGACGCCATAGGCGCCGAACCAGTACCAACCGATCGGACGGAACCGACGCAGGCGGTCGGTGATCGGGGACTCGACCATCTGAGGAACGGGACCGTTCCCTTCGACCGTCGCCCAAATCTTCAGGATCGCCTCGCGACCGAAGAAGAGGGTCCCGTAGACGTTCTGGCTAGAAGCTCCGCCGTTCGCGAAGAACGGCGCGCGGCTGTTCTCAACGAAACGAAAGCCTTCAAAGGCCCCGATCTCGCCGGACCAGACGCCGGAGGTGAAGCCAGCACCGTTGGCAGCGCCCGCGTACTCCTGCGGGACTCGCCACGCACCAGAACCGGACTGCTCTCGGATGTCGAGCGCAACGTCTGGGTGGACCATCGCTGCGTACCATCCGGTACCAGGGTTCTGAAGCAGAGCGTCGAACGACATCGACTCGCCAGCGTTGGAGGTCGGGACAGCACCGCCGCCCTGACCGGTGATCCACTTCATCGCGTTATTGCGAGCGAGGAACGCACGCACGTAGCGGATGTTGTGAGCCGTGATGGTGTCGCCCGCGGTGATCGACGTACGAGCCGTCTCAGTGCCGCCGTAGGACACGTTCGTACCGGCCTGGACGATGTTCTTCGCAACCTCGTCAATCGAGACGGCTGCGTTGAACGCCAAGAGGTTGGCGAGTGCCGGGTCGATCTCGATGAACGAGGTCCCCTGAAGGGCCTTCGTCCGAAGGATCACGTTGCCGTACTCGTTCAACGTTGCCGTGACCGTCGAGTCCGATGCCGCAACTGCCGAGACATCCTGCGTCTCGTTCAGCGGCGAGGACGCGATGGTCAGGTCGTTGAAGATGTTGAACTGGACAGACGAGCCAGGGTGCGACTGCTGCGTCGCGAAGACATCCGCGAGCTGGTCGTACATCAACTCCGGGCGAAGCGCCGGGTAGAAGAGTCGCTGGTACGCCTTGGTGGAAAAGTCGAGGGCGGTGGTGGTGGTATAAGCGTCAGCCACCTGAGTTCCTTTCTAGGACTCAGATGAGACGGTTTCCTCCGACGCTCGCCGGCAGACTGACTCCGAATTCCGCACCCCGAGTGTTAATCAGGTGCTGGATTTCCGCAGGGGACATCGTGTCCATGCGGGCAAGGATGTCCTCGCCACCCGCTGGCGTCCCTGACGAAGCTCGCTGCCCTCGGGCGATTGCGTCGAGAGCTTCACGATCGGCGGTCGCTGCCGTAGCGGCGGCGTCGGTAACCAGTCCGTAGGGGGTGGCCGCTTCCCGAATTGCCTCGGGAGTCAGGTCGCCCTCGTAAGACTTCTCGAAGAGGCTTCGGTGGGGAAGGTCTGCGAGACCCGCCTTCGTGAAGGCCGCTTCACGGTCCTTCGTTGCGATCGTCTTGTTTGCTTCTGCGAGCTGCGTCTGAAGGGCGGCGTATGCGTCCCTCAGCGGCTTCGGAGTCGATTCGTCGGCTAGTGCCGCTTGGATCGTCTCATCGTTCGATTCGGCCATTGGTTTGCGCTCCGTTCCTGGGCCAAATCCGCGCGGAGGACGCGGATCGCTCCCGATGCGGGGATAGGGATCACGACTCCGCTAGGCACGGAGCGTGCGAGAACTACGACCGACGTTCGATAAGGCGACCCGCCGTAACCGGCTTCGATGAGCACTCAGCTCAGCGGACGACCTTCTACGTCTTGTAGAAGATTAACCTAACTGTGTGTCACAGTCAACTACCTAGGCGTCATTACTGGAGCGAACGATCGTCGCCACCTTCGGGGCATCTCCAGCGGGACGCTCTGGGATACCGAGCAGCCCACGCACGGACTCGCCTGAAATGTTGCTGTTGATCCCGACCGTATTGAATCCTTCGATCGGGTGGAGCTGGCGAATCGCCTCGGGGTCTGGGGTCGGGTCAACGTACGCGGATGGGTGTGCTGCCTTCGCTGCCGCCAGTTCGTCCGGATCGGGCACGACACGAATGCCGTGGATCGTGGCGATCTGGTCACCGGGTTGAGGGCCGGTTGCCACCTGCGGTGCGTCACGGGGCAGTTCGATATCGAACGTGTACGTGACGAACGCGCCCTCAGGGAACAGGGTTATCCAGGGCGAGTCTTCGGCCAGTTCAAGCGTCAGCGTTGACTTCGGGTTCTTGATTTCGATGATCGCCTTGCCGCCGCCAATTTCGGCTGCGGTGACGAACGCCTTTGCGGGAGCAGTGCGGGGCATCTTTAGTCCTCCTAATTATTCCTCTGCGTATCCCAATCCAGCCGCGCCTTCGGCCGTGGTGGCTGCGCCACCGCCGCCCTTGGCTCCTGCCGTTCGGGTCTGTTGTGCATTCGAGACTCCGACCAGCGCCTGTGATTGCGTGGTCCCTTCGCCGGGAACGCCAATCGCGCTCAGAAGCTGGTTCTCCGTGACCGTGCTTCCGGCGTTCTGGCCTGGCGTCGCTGTTTCGAGGCCGGCCAACTGCGACAACGATCCGTTGATGTTGCCGCCGAGGTTCGAGGTGAAGGCAGCGTTTGCCTGCTGCTGACTCACCATTCCGAGCTGTCCGACCTGTCCCGCACCGGCACCATTGGCGCCATTCGCGAGAAACGCACCGAGTGCCGAGGCTTGGGCGACCGAGAGGTTCTGATTAAATCCGGTGATCGCCGCCTCACCGCCAACCATCGACGCATTACTGGCCGTCGTGATCTGCTGAAGCGTGTTGTCGGGGTTGAGATAGAAGCTCGTCAGCGCACCGACAGCCGAGCCTCCGTTGAGGAAGTTCTGCGACAGATAGTCCTGCACTTGCTGGGGCGCGGAGGATGCGGCCACCGTGGCATCTGTGATTCGCTGCGACACTTCCGACGACGAGACGTTGTTTGCCCAGAGATTGCCGCCGACCTGCGCCGAGATGGTTCCCGAGACGAGACCTGCCTGCGTAGCAAATTGCTGAATTTGCGTCTGGTAGTTGATGTAGTTCGCAAGGGCCTGAATCGGGTCCGAGCCGGGGGACCCGTTGTTGCCAGTCTTCGCGATTCGGTCGTTGTAGCCGGGCATCGCAGCGTTGAAGGCGTCGAGGCCGCTTGATTGACCTGTCCAGTAGAGGGATCGGTCGGGTTGTTCAACTCCGACTCGATCGTGCTCACGATGTCGCCCTCGGTGACTCCCTGACCGGCGAGAGTCGAGATCACCGATGACGCCCACCCGGCCATCGCGCCGAGGCCCAGAGAGGCCAGCGCCGAGGTAATGGTCTGATTGGCATCAGCGATCGTCGTGGTGTCCGACGCTGCCGTTGCTCCGGTGGTCGGACTGGTTCCAGTTCCCGGCACCGTGGCCCCACTTGTCGGGGTCGTAGCAGCGCCTGGAGAGATTCCGGACGGGGAAGTCGAGGGGCCAAACGTGTAGAGCTGAGTCCCCGAAGGGAGCGGGGTTGTTCCAGGGATGAACTGCGTGTACGCGCCAGGCGTGTTGGGGTCTTGGAAGTAATAGCCACCCTGTGCCGCAGTAGCCGAGTTGTAGTTAGTCGCAGGAGTGAAGTTCGCTTGGGTGGCGGCTGGATTGCCGCCGTAGATCGCGAGAGCTGCCGGGTCAGTCACAGTCAATCACGCACCCTTGCCGAAGGCGCTCGTGATCGACTGTTGGAGACCATTAGCGATCTGGAGCGCCGAGTTCGTGTTCATGTAGGTCATCTTCTGGCCGTTGGGGTCGGTCCACGAGAAGTTCGGACTCGTGATCTTTTGTAATGCCTGGTCCTGGGTTACTGGACCCTTGATCCCTGACTTTGGGTCAGTGGTAGCAATGAGCCAGTTCCACTGCGGGTCCATGACGTTGATCTGACCGCTCGACATCCCGAGTTGGCTCGCCACGTAGTTGGTGAGCGGAGTGACGTAGGACAGCGGGGAGGTGCCCTGCTGAATCGCGGGAGCCAGCGTCGGGTACACGGAGGACGCTTGAGCCATAGCCTGTTGAGTGAACTTCGCGGTGGCGTTGTTCACGAACTCCGACGCAAGTCCAGATGACCCCGTTCCGGTGTAACTCAGCAACGCCTGGTCTACGTCTCGCATGATGTCCGAGGTTGTGAGCAGACCGCTGTTCGGGTTATTCGGGTCGTACAACAGGTAGTTCTGCGCCACCTGCTGGAATGCCGAATAGAGCTGTTGGCTGATGCCACCGAGCGCGGTGGGACTAGTCGAGGAAGACAGATCAGCCGACCCACCCGAGTAGTCCTCATTGACAGAGGTGCCATTGCCGGTGACCTGACCGGTGCCCTTTACGTTCAAGGCCGAGTCGATAACCGCCTGATCCAGCCATTCCTGCGAAGTCCCCGACTCTGCGCCCAGCGTGTTCGTCGGGGTGTAGGACTGAGCGGCGTACATCTCCGCGATCTGGTCCAGCTGCGACTTGGTGAGCTGAACACCGATCTGATTGGCCGTAGCAAGCACCTTGTCCTGAGCCTGCACCAGCGCGTTGTGCGCAGAGGAGGGGTCGGAGACGAGTGCGGCCTGGTATGTACGCTCGTTCTGGTCGGTCGTCTTGTACCAATCAGTATTCGAGATGATGCCCTGGAGCGTGTTCTCGTCCCACA
>Ga0134128_10004801_pt1 | contig 16463 bp, 10 predicted proteins | sample KB31754_FD_96462 | JGI IMG/M metagenome (GOLD analysis project Ga0134128, IMG submission 96462) | Terrestrial soil microbial communities with excess Nitrogen fertilizer from Kellogg Biological Station, Michigan, USA - KB3-175-4 | ecosystem: Environmental > Terrestrial > Soil > Unclassified ...
GACGTTGCTTCCTGCCCTTTTCATCCAGATCTTCGAGCACGACGAGCAACGGCACGACTTCATCCTTGAACTTCTCAGCATCCAGCGCCGCCGCCGCACGCGTATGCGAACGCAGCGCAAATTCGTCCTGCTCTTCGCGAGTCACTTCATACTTGCGCGCCACGTTCTCCGTCGCCAGGCCCATGCTCAGATAGAAGTCAGGATAATGTTCGACTAGATAAGGATTCGGCCTGATGATGTGACCACCCATTGGAATCATCGACATCGTTTCCAAACCACCGGCGACGATCACATCCGCTCCGCCGCTCTTGATGCGATCCGCCGCCATCGCAATCGACTGCAAACCCGACGAACAAAAACGATTGATCGTCATCGCGCTCGTCTCAACCGGCAGACCCGCGCGAATCGCAGCAGCGCGGGCAACGTTCATTCCCTGCTCCGCTTCCGGCATGGCGCAACCCATGATCACATCTTCAATCTCTGACGCCTCGAGCCCTGGAACGCGCGCCAGCGCCTCCTTGATAACCGTCCCGCCCATCTCATCAGGACGTGTCGTCCTCAACGTTCCCTTCGGCGCCTTACCAACCGCCGTTCGCACCGCCGATACAATCACTGCTTCTCTCATAACTCACCCCAATCCGTATAAATCATGCTTTAAGATCCGTTTTATCCGTGATCCTAATTACGTAACGGCTTGCTTGTTTTGAGCATGTGCGCAAGTCGTTCCTGCGTCTTCCGCATACCCACCAACTTCAGAAACGCCTCTCGCTCCAGGTCCAACAAATACTGCTCGGAAACGCGCGTCGGATGATTCAAATCGCCGCCGGTCAGGATGCGCGCGAGCTGCGTCCCAATCTCAGCATCGTGATCCGAAATATATCCCGCACGCTTCATCTGATGAATCCCGAGTTTCAAAGTGGCGAGCGCCGGGTCGCCCAACGCGAGAATGTCTTTGCGTTGCTGCGGCTGCACGTAACCACTCGCCGCGAGCGCCAGCACTTCCTTCTTTGCATCCGCAATCAGACGATCTGCGTTCATCGAGATTGAGTCGTCCTTCGTCAGGAATCCCAACGACCTCGCTTCTTCCGCCGAAGTCGCAACCTTCGCCAGCGCGATCGTCTCGAAGGCGCGCTTCACGAAGGGAAACGGATCCGCATCGTTCACACCTTTAGGAATCGAGTCCATCACGCGCAGCAGCATCTCCTTTGTGCCGCCACCCGCAGGAATGATTCCGACGCCAACCTCGACTAACCCGATGTATGTCTCCGCCGCTGCTCTGACGCGGTCGCCGTGCAAGACCATTTCGCAGCCCCCGCCAAACACCATCTGAAACGGAGCCACCACCACCGGTTTCGGCGAGTAGCGCAAGCTCATCGTCGCCGACTGGAAAACACGGCCCATCATGTCGAGCTCGTCCCAGTTTTCTTCCTGGGCTTCCATCAACATCAACATGATGTTTGCACCGACACAGAAGTTCACGCCCTGATTGCCGACTACGAGTCCGACAAAGTTTTTCTCAACTTCGCCAAGTGAGTACTTCAGCATCTGCAGCGTGTCGCCGCCAATCGCGTTCATCTTCGAGTGAAACTCGAGACACGCAACACCGTCGCCGATGTCGATCAGCGAAGCTCCGGCATTCTTCTTGATCACACCGGTGCAGTCTTTAATAGACTTCAGAATCAGAACGCCCGGAGGATCGGGAAGCTGAACATACTTGCCACTCGCGAAATCGTAGTAAAACTGTTGCGCGTCTTCTTTCTTGTAGAACGACTTCGCACCTGACGCCAGCATCTGTTCGACGTTCGCCGGCACGGTCATCCCTTCTTCTTTCATCCGTGCGACTGACTTCTCGACGCCGATTGCATCCCAAACTTCAAACGGTCCCAGCTCCCAACCAAAACCCCAACGCATCGCGCGATCGACTTCGACCACCGTGTCGGCGATTTCAGGAATGCGCTTGGCTGCGTAAGTGAGCGTCTTGGAAAGCGTCTTCCAAAGGAAAGCGCCGGCGCGGTCTTTGCCCCACGTCAATGTCTTGATGCGCTCCGGCAAGTCCTCGATATTCTTCGCCATGTCGAGCGAGGGAAGTTTGACTTTCTCAGCGGGGCGATAGTCGATCGTGGCGGTGTCGAGCGCCCAGATCTCGCGCTTGTCGCCTTCGCCTTTCTGCTTTTTGTAGAAGCCGGCTTTGGTCTTGTTGCCGAGCAGGCCGCGTTGGACCATCGTGCCGAGCATTTCCGGTACGACGAACATCGCGCGCTCTTCGTCTTCCGGCAGAGCTTCGTAAAGGTTCTTAATGACGTGCGTGAAGACGTCCAATCCGACTAAATCGAACGTGCGGAACGTTGCGCTCTTTGGACGACCGACGGCAGGTCCCGTCATCTTGTCGACTTCTTCGATCGAGTAGCCATCCTCGAGCATCGTCTTGATCGTGTAGAGCGCGCCGAAAGTTCCGATACGATTAGCGATGAAGTTTGGACGATCCTTCGCCGGCACCACTCCTTTGCCGAGACGCTGATCGAGAAAGCCGTAAAGGAAGCAGGAGACTTCCGGCCTCGTCCACTCGGTGCGAATGATTTCGACGAGATGCAGATAGCGCGGTGGATTAAAGAAGTGAACGCCGAGAAAGTGTTGTTTGAAGTCGTCGGAGCGACCTTCGGCAAGCAGGTGAATCGGAATACCGCTGGTGTTTGACGCGACGATCGAACCCGGGCGGCGATGTTCTTCGACACGCTGGAACAGCGAGCGCTTGATTTCGAGATTCTCAACGACAGCCTCGACGATCAGGTCGCAGTCTTTGATCTTTGCGAGATCGTCATCGAAGTTTCCCGCGGTCACGAGCTGCGCATTCTCCGGCACGAAGAACGCCGCGGGTTTAGCTTTGACCGCGGCCTCGAGGCCATTCCGCGCAATTCGATTGCGAACCTGTGCATTTTCGAGGCTGAGTCCCTTCGCCTGCTCCTCGGGCGTCACCTCGCGTGGCGCAATATCGAGCAACAGCGTGGGCACGCCCGCATTCGCGAGATGCGCGGCAATCTGCGCCCCCATAGTCCCCGCCCCCAAGACCGCCGCCTTCTCAATCCTCATCATCCCTCCCGACACTTCCTTCAGATTATAGCCCGCATAATACTGAATGAACGCTCATTCAGCAACAGTTCCGGCCGGAAATGGAGTTAATCATCTGCTGCTGCTGCTGCTGTGGGATCCGGCATTAAATGAAATTCGTCGGGCATAAAGTGAAATTGCGCGGACGATGCTTTTCTGCACCGAATTTGGCCGATTCATCATTCACAATCTGCTTGTCGCAATTCTTTGCTAATAGCAAATGCCTGCCTTTGCTGACATGTACAAGATCCTAACCGCGTGTGGACCTTTCGGACTTCTTTTAATGTGGCTCAGCGTCAATGTGTGCCACTCAACGTTAAGATTTGAAACCAATGAAATTCTTAGAGAAATGGAGCGGTCAGCGAAATTTCAGGTTATGGCCGAAAACTGTAGGAAAATTTCACGTTATGCCCGACAAGAATTTCATTTAATGACCGAATCGTCCGCGTAAGTTATTGATTCGGCTAATAGGCCAATTTCACTTTATGACCGAACCCACATCAACTGATGAAGCTCTGTGTTGGGATCATGAACTGAATGCGATGTTGACCGGACGTAGAAGCGAATTGTTTACTGGAAGAGACGAATCACTTGTTCTGCGGCTGCTTCCGAGAAAATCTCGCTCTCGTCAAGCAGCAGGTCTGGTTGGACCGGGATCAGCTTTTTGTCTTTGGCGAGCCGGTACCAACCACCACCCGTGAGGTTCAGGAGAACAGAGTCATCGGAGGGTATTTGACCCGATCGTGCGACCTTCAGCAACGTCGCAAAGGCGACGGCACTGGCTGGATCGACATCGATGCCCTCGGTCTCCTCGAACAGCCGAGCGGCATGGAGCGTTTCCAGATTGTCGGCGACCAGCATGTCGCCCTTCGTTTCTATAAGAGTGTCGTAAACACCGCCGCGCACGGCATAAGGTGGTTGCCGGTTTGAGAGGACATGGGCCGCAATTTGTCGTATCTGTTTCTTGGCATCCTCGCTGTTGAGATTAACTAACTCTCGCCGCTCCGATTTCCAGGAGAGATACATTGGGATGAACGGAAGATTCTGGCTCAGCATCAACTTCGGCAGTTGATAGCCATAGCGACCATCTACGATGAGTCTCTTGGCAGCCTCGTTGACAGCGATGCCTCCGGTCCCGCTGCCAACCGCTTGAAAGTAGTAATCAGGCAAAGCGCCGATAGTTTCCGTGGCATTGAGCATCGTCGTGCCCAAGCCATCCCGTCGCGCAACATTTTTCACACCGCCTTCAGCATAAAAGCCCTTCGTGCGAGTGACGCGCTCTGACAACGCAATCGCGTCATAGTAATCTGTGAAACCGACTAGGGCGACAAGCTTGACACAAGGATCCAGCGGCTCAACAAACTGCATTTTGCCCAGTCCGCTCTCGGGAACGATGATGAGACAAGTTCTTTGATTGAGCGAGCAAGCGCGTGCAAAGGCGGCGGCAGTGTTTCCGGCAGAGGCTATAACCAACACTCCCGCCTGCGCTTCAGAGAGACGCGAGAGCACCCCGTAGGCTTCAAACTCCTTGAAGGTAGTGGTCTCCAAATTGGCCCCTTTCTCCGGCCAGTAACCATTGAAAGCAATCCATAGGTTGGGCAACCCCGTGAGAGCAGAGAGTCGTTCGCTACGATAAGTCACTGTTCGCGAGGAACCCTTCAGAAAATGTAGGATCGGCAACCAACGACGATACCTGTAAATGCCCTCAGCCGCGGCATCAGGCTCGAAGCGCTGTTTGGAGTATTCGGCCACAAGGAGTGCCGGATCGTGCGTCGCAGGGCATTGCAATTGCACTCCGTCGTCCTCAAATTTCCCGGCGCATACAGGACACCGCAGTCTGTAATGGCGTTGTCTCGGAGAGGCAGACACTTGCGTCGGCGACTCCCGTTTAATCAGATCATCAGGTGAGTCAATCAAAGGAAAGCTCCTTATATCCGTAGAGTCTCACTGTAAAACGACGGTAATGATCATTAGAGTTCTCGCAGGAAGGTCTCTTGAGACTGACGTGCAGAGAGGAGATCCTCGTCTCGGTAATGCATAAAACCCCTTGGTGCCTAGTCCTTGAATTTGATAGACGATACTCCAGATTGTAATTGGTTGCAAAAAAAGATTATGGCACTTAAAACGGATTAAATGAGTGAGCGAGTTTTTCAAGTTATGCCGGAAAACTGTAGGAAAATTTCACGTTATGCCGGACAAGAATTTCATTTAATGCCGGAATCGTCCGCGTAAGTTATTGATTCCACTAATAGGCCGATTTCACTTTATGAACAAACCCACAGTGTGGGTTCGGTCATAAAATGAAATTTGTCGGTCATAAAGTGAAATTTGTCGGTCATTAAATGAAATTCCTGTCGGTCATTAAATGAAATTGCTCGGATGGTGGAGATCAGGAGTCGGCAAAAATATCAATACGATGCTGCGAATCGTTTGGTGCAGGTGAAAAACGAGAGCGACGTGACCATAGCCAGCGACACATATGGAAGTTCGAACGAGCGGAACCATTAAATTGCCGAAAGTGCAATTGGAACTTAAGCATCGCCGGATGAAACCTTCACCATCGGCGCCATTGACTTCTACAGGCGTGAAGGACTCGACGCTAACGTGATTCGAGCGGCGCTACCGCTGCGAGCGGGGGACCAATTTACGCGGAGTTCGAAGGGGAGGCTGGCTCGCCGCGTCAAGAAGGCTATTAGACAAGCGACCGGCGGCGTGGTGTTCCGATGTCGCTCCTGTGTGTTGTGACGACCGAGGCAACTGATCGTTTACATCGGCCTGCGCAGCAAGACGGTTGGTCAGACGCTGTATACCCCCCGCCGTGCGGCTCAGCCCGCCTGCCGGCAGCCGCACTCAGGCACACGACGATATTGAAAAGGCTTTGTTGAATGCGATGGAGAAGGGCGTGTCGGGTGAGGACGACTCGCAGGGGTATGCACTTTCACTAGACCCGGAAACGCGTACCAAACAGCTCGCGTTTCGTGCGTACGTCGCGCACCAGTCGCCGCCGGTTGATGCGGGTCTGGCGTCCGCACGCGATGTCGAGCAGCGTTAAATCGCGGCGAAGATGCTCGGCTACGCTGACAAATCTCCCGAACAGATCGCCGCGCTCATCCGCTCCAGTCACGATGTCGATGCTGGCGTGCGTAACAACGATTCGCGCGCTCGTAGTACTTGCGGGGTCGAGCTTCGAGGAATTCTATTTACCTTTCAAACTGAAAGACGGCCGCGCATATAGTGAGTATAGGAGGCCGAAGGGATCCCGATTTTCCTTCCATAGCGCTTTTCTCACGGCGAGTAGACTTGGCCCTAATGGATCCCCCGCTAAGAGACGTGGATAAAGTAGCTCAGTAAAGGCGGCGGCTGTATTACTCGGGAAAATGCCTTCCGTTGCGACAACCCCCCGTGCACCGTAGCGGAGGAAAGAGGCAGCGAAACCAGAAACCCGGATCGGGTCAATATTGCCGCCTTCGGCAGTGTTCAAGACGACGAGTGGGTTCCCGCTGATCACCATGTCCTGAGTCTCGATCTCAATCAATTTCAGCGAGATGTCGTTACCGATTTGTAATCTGGAATTACCGGCAAAATCTTCATCATATTTCCCGTTACAGACAAAATGTATGAGGTCGTAGCCGTGTGCGAAGAAATCCTTAAAGGCTTTGAGCATCTCCAGTCGATCGGTTGGAGGCGGAAAGCAATAAAGATCAAGCTTGTTTGTGTTGCTCAATTTTGAGAAAAAAGGTATCTCCTGCTCTTGTACAAATTCAATAGTCGCGTCGGCAATGAGGCCGAGTTTCGGCGGCACGTTCGCGTGCGAAGCTGCTGAGACAACGGCGTTTTGACGTGGGCGCTGAACGATCAGGCGCGAGATGTCGTATTTCAAACCCCAGAAATTCTCATACGTTAGAGCGCTGGCCGGATCAACCGTATAGAGTAGCTCCCATGGAAAGAAGAATGAGTCAGTTTCGATCTGAATAGAGCCGCCTTCCTTCGACAACAAATGCTGCTCAAGTTTCAAGGATGCGGGCTCGTTAAAAATCTGTTTGAAGGCGTAGTGTCCCAGCATCGCAAGGTGTGGCAGGTACTCGTCTAATTTCGCTGGCGGCAAGAGACCAGTAGACGGCACCTCATGAGCCATGCTCTCCATCTCGCGGCGTATCTCTTTAGTTAGCTTAGTCAACTCTTGCGGCGCAATGTTGATCTGCACCGGTTGACTTCCTTCGGCAGTGAAGAGCTTTCCTACGTAGGCGCCCGCCTGGCTGACAAGGCTCAGATAACAATCGACGCCCGGATCGCGCATCGTTATTAGATAGTCATCAGTAGCGAACTCCTCCGTCCCTTCCAGCTTTAACTTCTCAAGCACTTGTTTGTCGTCGGGGTCTTCTACTATCTCGTCCAGGAAGCGCCAGGTTTCACCGAGTCGCTCCTTGCCCACGCATTGCTTAATCAGGTCGTAATTGCCTTCGCTAAGGTCGCTCTCCAAAGTGCGCGCACCGAAGTAACTCTCGAATGAGTCGTGGAAAAATTTCAAACGCCGCCCAACTCGCTTGTACAAGCCGGCATTGATCAATAGTTGCAAAAGGGCGATCGGTAAGAGTTTGATCCCGTGCGCTTCGAGCTCATCTTTGATTTGCATCAGAAGGCTAACGGCTCGGTTTTCGGTGAACCCGCGGTCGCCGACGGTACGCAGGTACGTTTCCCGCACTAGATGGTTAATGGCGTAATGCAGCCCGGTCGTGAATTTGATTCCCGTCTTCTCCTCGCGCAACACCTGCTCGGTATAGTCGTCAAAGAGTGCCGCAGTGTTTTTAGGAACTTGCCCCTTCTCGTCGTAAACAGCGGCGACAAGCTTTAGCATCAGCGGAATGCGCGGCAGATTATTAAACCGCGCTCTGATCTGTTTCGTGAGGGCTTCGACCTCTTGCTCCCCACGCTTGAGATAGTGAACGAGAAATAGCCGCTCGGTCGTCTCATCCACATCGCACAGCTTGATAGTAAGTGGATTTTTCAGGGCCTGCTGCAAAGCTGGTGGGAGGCTGCTTCGAGAGGTGAAAATGAACGGCGTGTCAGGGTTTTCCCGGACGAAGTCTGTTAGCTCGCCTGTAGAGGCGGCATCGAGATAAGCCTCCCTGATCTCGGAGAAGCCCTCGAAGATTACGAGCAGGTTACCTGCCGCCACTTGTGACCCGACAATTGTTTTGTTCACATAAGCGCGGTCCTTACTGAGCGCACCGGTGATGGCCTGGAGAATGTCTCCGGTGTACGTCACGCCGTCGACCACGACCGGCTCCAGAGGCTTGCCCCCAAACAGATCGCGCCGCTCGACACATCGTCGTGCGAGGTAATAGCACAGCGTACTTTTCCCGCGACCGGGACCCGCTTCAATTACGACGCGCTTGTCGAGTGGGAGCTTCGTAAAAATGTCAGATAGCTTGTCCTCGGCATGCGCCGCGCCATCGGCTATAAATGGCAGGTCTATATAATGGTCGACGGCATACTTGAGATCTGGCGTTAAGCCTGAACCCGTTCGTAGCTGTTTGCGGTAGCGCCGGTACAGCTTCCAACGTCCGAACGGAGCAAACATGTAGAACATGGGTCCAACCTGCTTGATGCCCCACACGTCTACTTTCATGAGTAACGAGATCAATCGAGTCGATAACACCACCATCAACAGGATCGCTAATGCAGTACCCGAGAACAACCACTTGTACTGCGTTATCGTCTCCACCCACGCGGCAACCGTCGATTCTTTACTCGGAGCAACAACCGTCAAATCTTTCAATGCGTCAGCAAGTCTGAAACCAGCTAAAGCAGCACGCTTGTTGGCCACGACTTTCGTCTTATCCAGATAGTCTGCCGGCAGCGAAACTGGATTCTGAAGTTTGCCCTGCGCCAGCGTTCCCGAGAGGTAGGCAGTTTCGAATGCCACACGGGCGCTTTGTTGGGCCCACTCTTTCGGAGTCGTATCGCTCTTTAAATCATCGAGAGAAAGATTGGGAATGTGAGAAATGGTATCGAGCGCGATGACGATGTCGCCTAAATCATCTGGTCTGCCGCCAAGCTGACTATCCCAGATTGAGTGTAGGTTGGTTCCACGATGAGGTTCACTAATTCCGGCTATACGAACGAGGTTGCCACCGCGGTCGCCCTCAGGATGGCCCGGGGTAACCATGTTTGCGCAATGCATCGGCTGATGAATGTCGCCAATCAGATGTATTAGCCAACTAAGATATATAGCACGTTCTTTTGGCGACGTGTTCGCGTCACTCAAATGCTCTTGGACTTGTGCGATACCGTTTAAGATATTCTCGCCGTCTGGAAATTGATTTAAATTCGGGCCGCTCGGGGTGAGGGTGATGTCAATAAAGTGCCACCTCGTCTTAATGTAGGATTGGTACTCGAGACTCCCTCTGATTTCGTCAGGCCAATTACTCGCCTTCATAAAAAGGTAGAGGCCCAAATCGTTGTCGGGCAGATTCTCCGGCTTGCTGTCTATCCACTTGGAGTAGTCGGGATGGCTTTTGAGTAACTCCGTGAAGAGCTTGCGCTTCTCTTCAGGCAAGCGCCTGTAGGCTATCGCCGCAATCACCATGTGCCCGGTTCCATTCCAGGCACCGGCCCTGATTGGCAACAGCAGCAATAAGAGTATCGGCAGAAATCTTGTCTTCTTTAGCATCGAATGAGGAATCGCACTGAGCCCGATAATTTTAGCGAGAGTTTTGCCAGTTGATAAGGGCATTCAACGGTTCTTACGCGGCTTCTCACCAAACCAGACCATGTGGGTTCCCGAATACTGCCATAACCACGCGGCAGATCATCGATCGGTTTATTAACCGGAACATGCCGCTCCAGCTTTGCTCCCGCCGCAATCAATACCTTGATGATGCAGCATAAACTTTAGGGTCGCCTCCGTGAGCCGCAGACCAGAGGGTTTGTCCCAGAACAGTTCCACCGTAAATATTCTTTCCTTGAAGCGGTGCGTTCTGTTTCAGCAGGAACTTGACTGTCTTCAGTTGACAACCAATCGCCGCACACTGCAGCGGGCTCTGTCCGTCACCCTCCCGTCCGCTCAAGTCAACATCTTTGTCCAGCAGAAACTCCACGACATTCAACCGGCCCCACGTGCATGCAAGTATTAATGCTGCCTGTAACCGCGTTCTTCGTTTCAAACTGCCATCAGCATTGATGAATTTCTTCACTACATCGAGACGGCCTACGCCGGCCGCCCTTTCAGATCTAGTCTCGCACCACGATCGGCCAAAAATACCGCAGCGTCACCACGTCCATTCGCGAGGGCTCCGGTCACGGCATTCTGCCGATTACCGCCACTGATCTCGTGTTCGATATCTGCACCATGGTCTAGGAGGATCTGCAGGAGCGGATTTTGCACACCAGCCCGGAAAGGATGAATACTGGTGGCTGCAAGACCAAGCGTAGTCGCTCCGCCACCGTATACGTCTGCCTCCGCATCAACATCGGCGCCGGCTTTCAACAAGATCTTCGTAAGAACGGCTACGGCCAAAAGTCGATTCGGGAAATTAACGTTGGACTCTGAACGAAAGTTAGTTTGGATCAGCGTACACTCCAGTAAGTTCGTTCGACCAGCAGCGCATGTGATCAGATGTGTCGCGACCAAGCTTCTTTGTTAGTAAGAAAAATCCCGGGCCAAGCATTTTGTCACCTTCCTATGCACAACTATGACCGAAAGCATGCCGCGACCAACTGCGTCCCTTCCTCAGAAAGCTTGCCCAGCATGTAATGAAGCGAATAGTCGTCGGGCGCAATATGTATCGAGTGGATTTTAGTTGTGAGTTCGGTATATGACATTGTGTCTTCTTCGCGTGCTCTATGAATGAGCGCTTGTCTCATCTCCTCTTTAGCGGCATTCCATTGCGCATCTCTGTAACCAAACAGTCCCATAAAGTTCTCCTGCGATACGAAATTCAAACCACGCGGCTTCGCCAGCGATCACATTCAACGAACTGTTACTCCTCGGCCCAAGATACTTTAAGTGACCGCGACGTAAGGTCGAGTCTTGCTCTTGTCAGACGAACATGGCGAAGTTCCGGGAGATCGTTGAGAACATCTCTAACGGTAGTTTCGGTATCGAGCGTGGCGTTTGCGCCAAGAATCACAGCTCGTAATACATCAGGTGGAAATGCAAATAGGTGTACTATATCCCCGGCGATCGTAATCGACCGAGTTGCATCCTTCAACGGCACAAGCATTCGCCATTCTTTTTCGTACGACCATTTTGTTCCCTTAGTAATAAGAAGAGCATCACCATCGATGGTCGCCAGCGAGACTGGCGGACCGTCCGAGTAACGCACTTTGCGGACGAAGTAAAACTCGTCGTTTTCCGTGCGCCGTCGATTGAAAAAAGTATGCTGTTCATCAAAACAGAGAACCAAGCCGGTGTGTCTGTCAGCGTAATGAGCCCACATCAAATCGTTGTCAGAGATTTCCGAAAGACTGAGGATACCAACGTTCTCATTAAAGGCGCGGTAGATTGCCTGGCGAATTGGTACGGCGCCATCACGCATGGATTTCAAGAAGATTCTCAGACCTTCAGCCGTGGCCTGCCGAGTGCCCATGAATTCCTCCACGGCACACATGGCGAAATCTAACGGCATCGCCTTGAGCTCGGGCAGCATTTCATAAGCCTGCATGACCATCGGTCGTAGGTCAATCGGTGATTCCGGCAAATTTGCCAGAATGTCCGCCTCCGCAACGATTGAGTCAAAGTGAGGTTGAAGCTCAAAAGGATCATTTAGCGCGTCCGGCTGAGTGAAACGGATTTCCCGATTCCTAATCACATCAATTCGTTCTGGGCGAATATACTTAAAGAGTGTCATAGCTTTATCAGACTAACCAAATGGGTTGAGTTTACGCGTAAACAGAAATCAAACCATCGTCGACCGCTTCGACCATGGAGATTGATTTCTAGTCTAACAGCAAGTCGAATGAGTTCGCGTTCGTTTAAACTCGTGCGACATTGTAAGCTTTAAGTACCGTTCTTCGCTTTCCGACAGTTAGCTCGTAACCGACACAATTGTAATGATGTAGCCCCATGCGGGATTGGTCTGCTCAGGCGTGGGGAAAATTTCAACTTATGACCGACAACTGTAGGAAATTCTCACGTTATGCCCGACAAGAATTTCATTTTATGACCGAATCGTCCGCGTAAGTTATTGATTCCAGTAAGGTGCTAATTTCACTTATGAAATTTGCCGGTCATTAAATGAAATTTGCGCGGATGAACCTATGATTTCGGTCGGCTTTCAGCGCGTTAGCAAAAAACGTCCGTGTCGGATTTGTGGCAAACCGACTTATTGTGGCTTCTCGAGGGAGAAAGGTACTCCATCTGCATGTGCATCAGTGCGGGCTATCGCGCAACGGTGGAAATATCCACGTCCATCCCGAGATTCCATTCATCACGATTCGATCGCGTTGGCTTCTCTTGAAACAGCCTTATGGTTACGAGATGAGGTGACAAGAATTTCATTTTAGAACCATCATCTTTTCCCCATTGCTGTATTGGTCCAATTTCGTCCAGGCATAAACGCCAGTCAAAGAAATCAAAAGCAGATTGTTCGTAGTTGTCAGAGTTGGTATCAGGAATTTCCTGATTCAATCACTGTCACAATCTACCTCGAATAATAGTTCTACAATCGAATACGGAGATCATCGATCGACAGGAGGTGATTGAAATGAACCAGTTGAAAAAACCAATTAGGAATCAAGAGTCTATTAGAAATCTAGAGTTAGTAATGCTGCGAGCCTTTGTCGTTTTCGACATCGCTCAAAAGCTTGTGCTGCTTGCCGTTGTTGAATTGCAGGACGCAGGTAAAAAAACCGGCTGGTGGTAAAAATTTTCTGCGGGCTGTCACAAAATCGCGGTTAGTACCGTCTTAACAGATAACAGGCCACGCCAACACTTCACGACAGTTGGCAATTGGCCCATCGCAGAGGTTTCCGGCGCTCTCTTCCCCGTCATCTCATCACAAAAGGAGTAACTTCGATGAGCTGGGAACCCTTTCATTTTGGTAATGAACTGCAACGCTTTTTACTCGCGCAGCGAGATTGGCTTGTCCGCGTGGCGACTCGCTTCCTCAACTTCTATCGCTTGCCAAACATAGGCGAAGACATCGTGCATGACTTAGCTATTAACTTAAAGATGTCGAACGAAAGATGGAATCGCATAAAGAATAAGAAAGCCTATCTCGCCAAGATAATCCGAAACGATGTGAGAGATCTGTTCAAGAACTATCCTGGCAGAAATCAACCGCTGCCGGAATGTCGCAATGGCTTTTCCCCGGATAAAGCCATGGAAGCAGGGCGTCTGATTGAACAGCTACATCAGAAGTTATTGGCGGATGAGAAACAACTGCTTGAACTCTTTTTTGAGAGACGCTCCTTTGAAGAGATCGCTGAAAGATTTCAAATTGCTCCTGCTGCGGCACGCAAGCGTTGGGAAAGACTAAAGAAGAAATTGAGACTTCTCATCCAGGAAAGAGGTGATCGGGAATGAATGTCAGACAGACATGCTTGCAAGCACCTTAATGATCTTCTCGAAATTGTTTTGACCTAGCATTTTAGGAGGAAGTATGGGCAAGAAAACTCACAGCGTTGAGGAAAGTGATTGTACGATCTCGCCAGCAAACGCTCGCCCCGAATTATTCGGTTCCGGTGATAAAGTGTTTGAGGCTTTGGCGATTCTACGAGCGGTCAGGAAGCCAGGCAAAGACAAACTTGGCTTGCAGGAAGCCATCGCAGTCTCTTTAGAACAGGGCGAGGCGTTTCTGCGCTATCAAGAGAGTGCCACTCCAATCAGACGATTACAAGTATTTGTCGAGGGCACTCTGGAAATGACGATCAGTCTTGACGAAAGCTCGGTCAATCTCGAGTCTTTTCACTTTACAGTCGAATCACCCCGTGACGCAGTAATGCAGATTTTGAAAGCCGACGAGGGCGAACCACCGGTCGTGCTGCGAAATTTACCGCTGGGCACAGTTGGTCCCAAAGGCTTGATTGATAGAACGCTGTTACCAAATGGACAGATAAGTCTTCAAATTGCGCCGCCGAGGGATGGACGATTTGACGTTAAAGTTGCCTTTGCTGAAGGAAAGGATGTTTCTTCGTTACCGCCTATTGACCTCGTAAGGTCAAAAGATATTGCAGTGGATGTGAGTGGATGCTCGGATAAACAAAGTTCGACGGTTTCCATCCCGCGACGCGATTTCTTAACAATTAGGCCCTCGTTGGTTTTAGCAGTGTTGCTGGTCTGCCTCGGCTTGACGGCCTTCGTTACGTTGAAAGGGCAACTGGCGATCACTGAACCGATTACCACGCCCGAAGATAAGGTTGCTATGCAGCGGGCTAAGACAAAACCAAATAAAAAGCGCTCATTTAAAGCCAACGGACTAGCTACGTCGCCACAGACGAGCTGTTGCGATGAGCAACAGAATACGTCACCGGAGTTTTCAGGAGCGGTTGCGGACGCCAGTATTCTGATCCCCATACAAGAGGAAGACACTCTGCCAGATTCATTAGACAATCAGATTGCCGGGTTCGCTCCCATACCGGAACGAGTGCAACCTGTCTATATAGAGAAACCAGCGATCAAGGTCGGCGAGAAGTTTGAAACTGAAGCCAAAGGGCCGGCTTCTTTCTCAATCGATTCAAACAAAGTAGCTGTCCCGTTGAACTACTCTGAAGCGCGGCGCGATGGTAATAAAGATTTTTCTCGAGTAGATCATGCGTCACCTTATACCCAAAAGGCTCGATTCGAATCTAACAGACCGCAGCCAGACTGAAGAAGAGCTGTCTACCAAAACCATGTGTAAAAGGAGTGGTTCTTATGAGGAGAATTCTAGCGATTGCCGTGTTGCTCCGACTAGAGCCTGATAGCGAGTGCAGAGTGCTATCGTAAAAATGGATTTATATTGCTGAGCGGGAAAGTTCAATCTGGATCTATATGGTTATCGTTTGAGGAACAGGAGGGCACCGTTCCGGTGATAGCGCGATCGTGGGATTGCCTGCCGAAGGCAAAGGGGCAGGGCGGTATATCTCTTGGGCTACGAAGTTGAGACTTCGAGAAACAAATCCAGGCAGAGCAGTCCTCCTCCAAACAAAAGCATTGACCCACTACGGAATTGCCGCGTTATCAGCCGCTCAAACGCAATTGTAGTTCGCTTATCGAACCGAACCAGTCAGACACGCTTGAGTTTGCGGATTACTGAAAATTCGGCAGTTTTTTTTCAATTTCCTACTCGCCCCATGATACGTTCTTCTGCTCTGATGAACGGCGTGAGGAAAATTTCAAGTTATGACCGAATACTGTAGGAAAATTTCACGTTATGCCGGACAAGAATTTCATTTAATGACCGAATTGTCCGCCTAAGTTATTGATTCCAGTAACAAGCGAATTTCACGTTATGCCCGAACCTACATGAGGTTCGGCGGCGACGACGTGTGACGACAACGATACTACTAGTTCAAGACGACGACGAGGGAACGAACGTCGCCTTGTTAATGACATGGCTATGTCCTTGGCAGGTACGAATCGATGAAAGCAAGGTTTCATATGTCATCCCTGGCGTCCCTGCTGGGACAACAGTTTTGGATAAATTGAGAAATGCCTGACGTGATCTTTCTATGAAGAGTAGAAAGTTTGACTTTTGTGCCGAACAGAAATAACCTCTCGCCGTTCTGATTCGAAGGCTGACCCCGAGCCTCTGCATCCTCGCATACTCGCTAATCAAGCCTTCCCTCGTTTAACTTTTTAGCTTTGAGCGCGCGTAATGTAAGCGCCTCGCCCTGCGCTTCTCCCTCAATCCGGCGGAGGTTCAAACATGAAAATCTTTAGACTGTGCTTCGCGTTTGCACTGCTTTTTGTGACGACAGTAGCCAAAGCGCAAATGAGTGCTTTGAGTCTAAATGAAAACGCCACTAGCAGAGGGCAAACGGTCAGTGAAGAACAAGCTGTATCGCAGTTGAAGCGCGAATTGGCCAAAGCCTATGTTCAAGGCGATGCGAAAACGCTTGAGCGTATCCTTGCAGTCGAACTGACAGACACTTCTGACGGAGTAGTACTAACTAAGCAGTATCACCTGAAATACCTTAGCTCCAAGAGTGGTCTGACTGTCGATTTTCCCAGTATGAATGTTCGTATTTACGGTAACACGGCGGTGGTGAACGGTCTCGAGACGTTTGCGACTGCAAATAAGGAAAACACTGTCTATTACCGCTTCACGGATACCTTTTTGAAGCGTCAAGGTGGTTGGCAGTTGATTGCCACGCAACGACAGACTATTCCAGTGTGGCAAACAGGCTACATGGAAGTCAACGAACTGAGAGAC
>Ga0134128_10004804_pt1 | contig 16458 bp, 19 predicted proteins | sample KB31754_FD_96462 | JGI IMG/M metagenome (GOLD analysis project Ga0134128, IMG submission 96462) | Terrestrial soil microbial communities with excess Nitrogen fertilizer from Kellogg Biological Station, Michigan, USA - KB3-175-4 | ecosystem: Environmental > Terrestrial > Soil > Unclassified ...
CTGCAGGCCTCGGCGACCCGGCGAGCGCTGCTGCTGACCGCGCTCGGCGGACTGCTGATCGCCGGCCTGGTCACCGCCCTGCCGATCGGCGGCGGACCCGGACGTCTGGCCGGCTACATCGACCCGGTTCCGCCGACCGGCGCCAAAGGCAACGACGCGTTCAACCGCGCGGCCAGCGGCAACTGCCTGATGTGGCCAGACCGGATGCCCGAGGCCGCCAACATTGTCGACTGCAAGGACGAGCACCGCTTCGAGGTCGCCGAGTCGATCGACATGCGCACCTTCCCCGGCTCGGAGTACGGCCCGGCCGCCCCGCCGCCCACCGCCATCCGCATCGAGCAGATCAGCCAGGAACAGTGCGAGTCGTCGGTGCGCCGCTACCTGGGCGCCAAGTTCGATCCGAACAGCAAGTTCGTCATCAGCATGTTGTGGTCGGGCGACAAGGCGTGGCGGCAGTTCGGCGAGCGGCGGATGCTGTGCGGGCTGCAACTGCCGGGCGCGGGCAACCAGCAGGTCGCCTATAAGGGCAGGGTCGCCGACGTCGACCAGTCCAAAGTCTGGCCCGACGCCACCTGCCTGGGCATCGACCCCGCCACCAACCAGCCCACCGACGTCCCCGTCGATTGCGCCGCGCCACACGCGATGGAGGTCACGGGCACGGTCAACCTGCTCGCCCGGTTCCCCGAAGGCCTGCCGCCAGAGCCCGAGCAGGACGGCTTCATCAAGGAGTCCTGCACCAAACTGACCGACGCCTACCTCGCGCCGGTGCAGCTGCGCAGCACGACGTTGACGCTGATCTACAGCACGCTGTCGCTGCCGAGCTGGTCGGCCGGCAGCCGTGAGGTGGCCTGCAGCGTCGGCGCCACCCTGGGCAACGGCGGCTGGGCGACGCTGCTGAACAGCGCCAAGGGTGCACTGAAGATCAACGGGCAGTCCCCCGTTCCGCCGCCGGACATTCCGCAGGAGCGGCTGCACCTGCCGCCGATCCCGACCGGGCCATCCGCGCCGGACACTCATGGCGGCGGCGGCGCCTCGTCGACCGGATCGAACGGCTCGTCCGGGGGATCCAACAGCCAACGGCAAGGCAACCAGCACCTGCCGGGCCAGGCGCCGGCCCCGCAAGCACCCGCGCCCGCCCCCGAGGCTCCGCCCCCGGCTCCCGAGGGGCCGCCGCCTGGTGGTGCGCAGGCGCCTCCCCCCGCGCCAGAACCTCCGCCGCCGCCGCCACCGCCGCCACCGGGTCAGTAATCGCGTGGCCGTTCGGATGGATCCGCAACGGTTCGACGAGCTGGTGTCCGACGCGCTCGATCTGATCCCACCGAAGTTGGCGGCGGTGATGGACAACGTGGTGGTGCTGGTCGCCGACCGTCACCCCGACGACGACGAGCTGCTCGGGTTGTACGAAGGTGTGGCGCTGACCGAACGCGACACGCACTACGCCGGGTCGCTGCCGGACACCATCACGATCTACCGCGACGCGCTGTTGGAGATCTGCGACGACGACGAGCAGGTCGTCGAGGAAGTCAAGATCACCGTTATCCACGAGATCGCCCACCATTTCGGCATCGACGACGAGCGGTTACACCAACTCGGTTGGGCCTGACCCGCCAGGCGCGCCACCGCGGATCTGTCGGCGATCGGTGCTACAAACGGGCCATGGGTAACAACTGCCGTGACTGCCGGGCAGGCCTGGAGCACTGCCACGGAACGCTCATCCACCATTGGCTGCATCGTTCGGAATGCACCGACGAGGACTGCGCCGGCCCGGAGTTGTTGCCGCACACCTTCGTTGTCGACTGCGACGCCGTCGGCTGCGACTGTGCGCGCGTGGACGCGGCCAACCCTTCGGCAGCCCTCGCCGTCTGACCCGTCAGCCCATCGGGTCGGCGGTCGACTCCACCGGGTCGGACACCGGCGCGAACGGTGGCAGCTGCGTTCCCCACTGCTCACAGCGCCAGCCCTCGTCGCCGTCCGGCGTCAGAACCACGAACTCGGTGTTGGCCAGGTGATGGTCGAGCACGAAACTGCTTGGCACGTCAGCCAATACCGCGGTAGCCAGCCGGATCGCCGCCCCGTGGCTGACGACGACGATGTCCCCGGTCCAGCTGTCGTCGTCGAGGTAGCCGGTGCGTAGCTCGGTCAGCACCGGTAGGTAGCGGTCCAGCACCTGGTTGGCGCTTTCCCCACCGGGCATCGACACGTCCCGCTCGCCCTCGATCCAGCGGTCATAAACGGCGTGGAACTCGTCGACGGCGGCATCGTCGTCGCGGCCTTCCAGCTCGCCGGCTTGGACCTCGTGGATGCCGGTGACCTCGCGGGGCGGCACGCCGACCACGCCGCTGATCTCTTCGGCGGTCTGGACGGCGCGCGTGGCGACCGAATGCAACAGCAGGCCCGGCGGCGACGGCAGTGCCTTCGCGAAGTCGCGCGCCTGCTCACGACCCAACGGCGTCAGCTCCGCTCCGGGCGGGCGGGTGTCGAGGCGCTTGTCGACATTGCCGAACGACTGCCCATGCCGCACCAACACCAGCCGACCGCTCACGGCGCCGACCCCTTGCGCAGCGCGTCCAGCCAGCGCGCAGCCTCATCCAACTGCGGCGGCGGCGCGCCGGCCACGTCGCCCGTCGGCCAGGAGCCCAGGTACCGCACATCGGTGCACCGCTGATGCAACGCCTTGAGCGCCTCGGCGACGGCATCGTCATCGAGATGGCCGACGCAGTCTATGAAGAACACGTAGGTGCCCAATTCGGTTCGGGTGGGCCGGGATTCGATGCGGGTGAGGTCGATACAGCGGATCCCGAATTCGGTGAGCGCCGAGACCAGTGCGCTCGGCGCGTTGGCGATCCGCAGCACCACCGAGGTGCGGTCGGCGCCGGTTCGAGCGGGTGGCGGGCCGGGCCGGCCGACCAACACGAAGCGGGTGCGCGCGTTGGCCTCGTCGACCACGCCCTCGGCCAGCGTCGAGAGATCGCGGTGTGCGACGGCCAGCGGCGAGCTCACCGCGGCGTCGACCAGGCCGTCGGCGACTTGTTGCGCCGCGTCGGCGTTGGAGATGGCCGGATGTAGTTCGGCGGCAGGCAGATTGGCGGCCAGCCAGTGCCGCACCTGCGCGGCCGCGACCGGGAATGCGGCCAGCGTGCGGACATCGGCGGCGGTGCGCCCGGCCTGGACGGCGATGCTGAATGCCACGTCGAGCGTCAGCTCGGCGAAGATCTGCAGCGGCGTCCCGATCGCCAGGCTGTCCAGCGTCGGCATGATCGAGCCGTCAATCGAGTTCTCGATCGGCACGCAGGCGAAGTGAGCCGCGCCGTCGCGCACCGCGTCGAGCGCCGCGGTCGTGCTGTCCACCGGCATCAGTTGCCACGCATCCGCCGGACACGGCGGCACCAAGCCGGCGTCGGTCATCTGCAACAGCGCCGCTTCGGTGAAGGTCCCCGCCGGACCGAGATACGCGATGCTGGCCACGGACGACAACCCTATCGGGTCGTAGGCCTTGCGCCGTTCGATCGTCTTTAGTTAAGTAAGGCTTACCTCACTAGATTTCCTCCGCAAGCCAGGATGGTCAACGATGACAACCGCTCACTGCCCGGCGCCGACGACAGCCGAACGGATCCGCAGCACCTGCGTCCGCGCCGGCGGCGCCCTGCTCGCAGTCGACGGCGCCGAGCCGCTCACCACTCCCCTGCATCACCTGCTGACCGATGGTTCGTTTGCCGTCGGCGTGCCCGCGGATTGCGACGCCGACGGCGTGCAGGCGGTGCTGGAGCTGGCCGATTACGCGCCGCTGCCGCTGCGCGAACCGGTCCGCTCGCTGGTGTGGATCCGCGGCCGCCTGCATCAGGTGCCACCGGCTGAAGTGCGGGAGACGCTGGACCTGATCGCCGCCGAGCACCCGCACCCGGCGCTGCTGCAGGTCCGGACGCCGCAGTCGGCCCCGGTCGCGGCCGGCGACCGGCAGTACCTGCTGGCCAGGCTGGAGATCGAGTCGGTGGTGGTCACCGACGCCACCGGCGCCGAGGCCGTCGACTCGGCGGCGCTGCTGGCCGCCCAGCCGGATCCGTTCTGCGCGTTCGAATCCTGCTGGATCCGCCACCTCGACACCGCCCACCGCGACGTGGTCGCGCGGCTGGCCTCCCGGCTGCCGGCCCGGCTGCGGCGCGGCGATATCCGCCCGCTCGGCGTCGACCGCTACGGGATGCGCCTGCGGGTGGAAAGCGCCGACGGCGACCGCGACATCCGACTGCCGTTCCGCACACCGGTCGACGACGTGATCGGCCTGGGCAAGGCCATTCGGATATTGATGGGCTGCCCGTTCGTGAATGGCTTGCGGGCCCGCCAGGACTGAGCGGCCGGCGCAGGCGCCGGTTACCGTGTCGGGGTGGTGGCACCCCTGAGCGAGAGCGAACGCAGGCCGCTGCGCATCGAGCTCGCGATCGTGCTCGGCGTGACGTTCGGCCTCAGCGCCGTCACGGCCGCGTTGCAGCTCGCGGATTCGGTGCTGCGCGGTCTGAGCGCACAGCGAATTCCGCTCAACCCCAAGCGGTCCTACTTCGACCTGATCGACCTGGGCCTCAACGCGGCCGTCGTCGCGCAGCTGATCGCCTGGGGGGCGCTCGGCCTATACCTGTTGTGGCGCAGCGGGTTACACCCTGCCAACATCGGATTGGCCCGGTTCCATTGGCGCCCCGACCTGCTCGGCGGCCTCGGACTGGCCGCCCTGATCGGCCTGCCGGGTCTGGCTCTCTACCTGGCGGCGCGGGCACTGCACATCAACGCCTCCGTCATTCCGTCCGGCTTGGGCGACACCTGGTGGCGGGTCCCGATGTTGGTGCTCACCGCCTTTGCCGACGGCTGGGCCGAAGAAGTGATCGTGGTCGGCTACCTGCTCACCCGATTGGGTCAGCTGGGCGTCGGGCCGCGCGCGGCGCTGGGCTGGTCGAGCCTGCTGCGCGGCGCGTATCACCTCTACCAGGGCTTCGGTGCGGGACTGGGCAATATCGCGATGGGCCTGGTGTTCGGGTATGCCTGGCAGCGCACCGGCCGGCTCTGGCCGCTGGTGATCGCGCACGGTGTGATCGACACCGTGGCGTTCGTCGGGTATGCCCTGCTGGCCGGTCACCTGCGATGGCTGCATTGACGCCCGACGATCAGCGCCGCGGTAAGCGGCCCCCGCCGCCGGGCACACCCCCGCCGCGGCCGGTGTCGCCCAATCGCCGTGCCGCCGGCCCGCGTCAGTCACCGCTTCCGTCGCCGCGACGCGCAGTGCGCGCTAAAAGGGCTTGGCTGCAAGTGATTTCGTTGAGCCTGGTGATCGCCGTACTGCTGGGCTGCGCCGCGCTGCTTGGCGGCGCGCTGTGGTTGGAGACCGCATTGCACCGCCAATCGGCGTTGACGGATTACTCCGGCCGGCCACCGGCCGGTCATGGCAGCACGTGGTTGCTGGTCGGCTCGGACAGCCGTCAGGGTTTGACCGCCGAACAGCAGCGGGCACTGGCCACCGGCGGCGACACCGGCAACGGGCGAACCGACACGATCATGGTGGTCCACGTGCCCACGATGGGGTCGAACACCCCGACCACGATGGTGTTGATCCCCCGCGACTCGTTTGTACCGATCCCCGGGTACGGCCGCGACAAGATCAACGCGGCGTTCTCGATGGGCGGAGCGCCGCAGTTGGCGGAGACGGTCGAGCAGGCCACCGGCCTTCGAGTCGACCACTATGCCGAGATCGGCTTCAGCGGGTTCGCCGGCCTTGTCGACGCGCTGGGCGGCGTCACGGTCTGCCCGAAGGCCCCGATCGACGACCCGCTGGCGGGCATCGATCTGCCCGCCGGGTGCCAGCGCCTGGCGGGCCGCGACGCGCTCGGCTACGTCCGCAGCCGGGCCACCCCACGGGCCGACCTGGACCGCATGGTCGACCAGCGGGAGTTCATGTCGGCGCTGCTGCACCGGGCGGTCAGCCCGACCGTCTGGCTCAATCCGTGGCGGTGGTACGCGGTGCCGCATGCGGCGGTCGACGCCTTGACCGTCGACCGCGGCGATCACGTCTGGGACCTGGCCCGGCTGGCCTGGGCACTGCAGGGCTCACCGGCCGAATTGACCGTGCCGATCGGGCAATTCACCAGCACCAACTCGGGGTCGGTCGTGATGTGGGATCACGAGAAGGCGACCGCACTTTTCGACGCGTTGGCGGCCGACGAGCCGGTTCCGGCCGGCGTGCTCGACCAACAGCCTTAAGCCAATGGAAGCCGCGGTAAATATAGCCTTTGTTTACTTAGGAGAAGCTCGCCTTTGTAAGTATCACCTTGGGTGACAACGACTTTCGACCTGGGCTACCGTTGCCACCATGAACGATCATGATGCTCACAAAACAAAGTTTCATTCGTTATTGCAGGAACAGGTCTTCCACGAATTCACCAATTCTCAGCAATACATCGCGATCGCCGTCTATTTCGACGGCGCGGACCTTCGTCAGCTCGCGAAGCACTTTTACGGTCAGGCCGTCGAGGAACGCAATCACGCGATGATGCTGGTGCAGTACCTGCTCGATCGCGATGTGCGCGTGGAGATTCCGCGCGTCGACGGCGTGCGCAACACATTCGACACCCCGCATGACGCGCTGGCGTTGGCACTGGATCAGGAGCGCGGGGTCACCGAACAGGTCACCCGGCTGGCCGCAGTCGCCCGCGACGAGGGCGACTATCTCGGCGAGCAGTTCATCCAGTGGTTCCTCAAGGAGCAGGTCGAGGAGATGGCGCTGATGGCGTCGCTGGTGCGGGTCGCCAACCGCGCCGGGGCCAACCTGTTCGACCTGGAGAATTTCGTCGCCCGGGAGATCGACCCGCAGCGGGCCTCGACCGAGGCGCCCGCCGTCGCCGGGGGCCGGCTCTGACTAGTGCGGGCCCGCGCCGGTCAGGCCGCCTTCCAGCCACGCCTTGGCGCGGCCCGGGTGATTGGTGGCCAGCCACGCGACCCCGATGTCGCGGCAGAAGTTGACGTCCGCGTAGTCGTCGACCGTCCAGCAATACAGCGCCCGGCCCTGCGCCGCGGACCGGTCGACGAGCTCGGGGTGTTCCCGCAGGGTCCCGATCCACGGGCCGACGGCCGTGGCACCGATCGTGCTGGGCGCGCCGCTGCCCAGGTACCGGTGGCTGCGGCCGAGCAACACCGTCGGCAGCAGCGGCGCCGCCCGCCGTACCCGCCACAGCGCTGACGAGGAGAACGACATCACCACCGCGCGGGATCGGTCGGCGGAAGCGGGCGAGGCGATACCGAAGCGATGCAGCAGAGCTAGCAACTTGCTTTCGACCAGTGCGCCGTAGCGGACGGGGTGCTTGGTCTCGATGAAGATCTTCACCGGCCGCTTCCAGTCCAGCACCAGTGCGACGAGAGCGTCCAACGTCAGCAGACCGGTGTCGCCGTGGGTGCCGTCGGCCCGCCAACTCCCGTGCCAGGAACCGAATTCCAGCTCACGAAGCTGTGCCAGGGTCATCATGCTGACCAGGCCGGCGCCGGTCGACGTCCGGTCGAGCTTGCGGTCGTGGACGCAGACCAGATGCCCGTCGCGGGTGAGCCGGACGTCGCATTCCACGCCGTCGGCGCCTTCGCGAAGCGCGAGATCGTAAGCGGCCAGCGTGTGTTCGGGAAGCGATGCCGAGGCGCCGCGGTGCGCGACTACAAATGGATGCCGAGAGTCCACGTCCTCGGCGTGCGTCATGTCCCTATGCTGCCGGTTCTTGGCCCGGCAGCTCAACCGCTGCAGGGGATTCCGTCGTAGCGACCTCGCCATCGGGGACGATCAGCCAGCGATGGGCGGGTCGCTCGACCGGCTTACTCTCGAACACCTCGAACAGCCGCGCCGTCGCCAGCACAGCGGCCAGCGCGACCACGTAGGCGACGATCATCGCCACCGTGTTGTTGGCGATGCCTTGGGAATCCTGGGCGCCGCTGGTGATCGACGCGAACACCGACGTCACGCTGCTGATGAGCCACAACAGCCACCAGCCCCAGATCACCCGACGGAACTGGTGGTAGTGGTCCTCGGTCTTGGCCAGCTCGATGACGTAGACCAGCGCCCAGACCGAGGCCAGCAGCGGCAGGCAACAGAACGTCACGGATGCGGCCATCAACGCCCAACTGGCGGCGTGCCCGGTCGTCGCCGCGACCACGGCGAAAAGGATGGCCAGCACCATCGCGGCCGACGGGGGCAGCAGCGTGCCCGCCCACAACGCGCGCCTGCCACGGGATTCGGATCGGCCCGCATGCTCGAATGCCGCCGCTCGTCGGGCGATCAGCCATCGGGTCGAGAGAAACGCGCAGGTGATCACGGCGGCAACCGCGGCCAGGCTGGCCAGCACGCTGAGTAGCCCCGCCGCATCGGCGACCAACCAATTCAGCAAGGTGTCGCGGTTGATGACCAACAGCAGGTAGCGCAGCAGATGCACCAGGGCGGCCGCGGCCAACGCGACTGCGGCCACGAAGAACGCGCTGCGGATCCGGTCGGGGGTCGGCGCCGGCCGCCGGACGTGGCCGGGGCCGGTGTCGTGGTCGACGCGATCTACCAGCCCCCAACGCGGGATCCCGAGGTAGCGGGGAGTGGGCCCGAGCGGCTTGCGGCGACGACGCGGCGGCGGCGGCGGGCCGGGCCGCACGGCGATCCAGCGATATCCCGGTGGCAGCCGCGGACCACTGCCCGGGCCGGGCCGCCAGGCGTTGGGGCCCGCCGGCGAAGACGGCGCCGTTGCCTGCGGCGCCAACAGCGTTCCGTTGCAGCGCGGACACCACGAACGCTGCTTGTCACGAACATTCCAGCGTGTGCCGCATTGGGAGCACACTTGAATCATTGGCGCCGCTCCTCCTGATCGGCACGGCCAGGGTTGCCCGACTCCTCAGCATCGTCGCCGGCGCGAATCACCGGACCAGCCTAGCGGTGCAGCCGAGGGGAGCCTGTTCAAATGCTTCCCGGGCCACCGTCATCGGTGACCACTGAGCGGCCGGCAGCCGCCCAGGCCAGCATGCCGCCGTCGACGTTGATCGGTTCGAAGCCGTCGCGCGCCAGGAACTCGGCCACCTTCGCGGATCGGCCGCCCGCCTTGCAGATCACGTACAGCGTCGCCGACCGGTCGATCTCGTCCAGCCGGGCGGGCACCTGACCCATCGGGATGTGCTGCGCGGCCGCGGCGTGGCCACGCGTCCACTCGTCGTCCTCGCGCACATCCAGCAACACTGCGTTCGGCCCGAATTCGGCGGGCAGTTCCCCAATGGTGGTCTGGGCGATCGGCGGTTCTGAGCTCACGCCATCGATCTTGGCACGCCCGGACCGGCTCCGCGACGGCCGACGTCCAGCTAAACCCGGCTATACACAGTTTCCACAGGTTTATCCACAAGCGGCACCGGCTGCCGTTTCCGCATTTCGCCACGGTTATGCGCCCGCGCGGGCGCGCCGGGTGTGGATAACCTGCGGCCGTAACCGGATTGTGATCGACAGCCTGACCCGGCGCTCAGCGAATTCTTAGCCCCCATAACGGTCTGCGACCACACGCCGGTATGGGGCATGTCACAGCGACGGCGCCCGTGTCGCTGTGCGGTGACCGCGCGCGCGTCCCGCTTATTTAGCACGCGGAAAATAACGCCGCCAGCAACAATCTGCTGGTCAGCGCACCGCCATCGACTCAATTTCTCAGGCGGTACATGAGGGGTTATGATCGCGATCACCGAGATCACTTGTGACTCATCTCACTGGGGGAGCAGTTGGACAAGCAGGCCGGAGCCGCCCGATGACGACGCAACCGTTTGGACCGCAGTCGGCGGCCTCGTCGTCGCACTGGTACGCGACATCGTCGACGTGCAATCGCTCCTACTTGCTCGCCGGCCTGCGCGCCGGCCTGATCGCCCTGGTTTTGCTGGCGGTACTCGCCGTCATCATCTGGTTCTGACATACACCTTCCGGGTACTCCTGCCACGCAACCGTTCTTGCGGTGCGCGCGGCGATGGAGCAGGGTTACTAAGGCCAAAGCCGCCGCTTCGCCAACGGCCTGAAAGCGGAGCGTCAGAGAGTAGATCGGCAACGATCGCGAAGGAAGGAAACCTGTGGCTGAATACACCTTGCCCGACCTGGATTGGGATTACGGGGCGCTGGAGCCCCACATTTCGGGTCAGATCAACGAGCTTCACCACGACAAGCACCACGCGACATACGTCAAAGGCGCAAACGACGCCGTCGCCAAACTCGAAGAGGCACGGGCCAAGGATGACCAGTCCGCCATCCTGCTGAACGAGAAGAATCTGGCGTTCAACTTGGCGGGCCACGTCAACCACAGTTTGTGGTGGAAGAACCTGTCTCCGGACGGCGGTGACAAGCCGACCGGCGAACTCTCGGCCGCCATCGACGAGGCGTTCGGGTCGTTCGACAAGTTCCGAGCACAGTTCACCGCCGCCGCCACCACGGTGCAGGGGTCCGGTTGGGCCGCGCTGGGTTGGGACAGCCTCGGCCAGAGGCTGTTGATCTTCCAGGTTTATGACCACCAGACCAACTTCCCGCTCGGGATCGTTCCGCTGCTGGTCCTCGACATGTGGGAGCACGCCTTCTACCTGCAGTACAAGAACGTCAAAGCCGACTTCGCGAAGGCATTTTGGAACATCGTGAACTGGGCCGACGTGCAGTCGCGCTACGCGGGCGCGACCACGAAGACCAAGGGCCTGATCGCCGGCTGATCTCTGCTCTCACGTTCGGGGCGTCGCGCTACGTGCGCGGCGCCCCGAACGCTGCATGTGGACGTATTTCTTTTCCACTTCGGTGCCATTCGCTGCCCGTGTCCGCTTGCGAGGGTGGGCAGGCTGCCGCATGCTGAGCGGATCGACCCACCGGCGTATCGCTGGAATCGAGTGTGGCGGAGGGCGAAATGGAAAGTGGTGCGAGCCGGGCCGTCGAAGTGGCCCCCTTCCATTCTCATGGTGCCCTGAAGGGCTTTGTGATTTCCGGCCGCTGGCCCGATTCGACAAAAGAATGGGCGCAACTGTTGATGGTTGCGGTCCGCGTGGCGTCGCTGCCCGGATTGCTGGACACCACAACGGTATTCGGTGTCCGTGAGGAGCTGCCGGAGTTGCCCGTGCCTGGCACGGTCGGCCTGGTGCTCGCCGAAGGCCCCGTGGTCGGCGAAGCTGCAATCCAGCCGGGTTATTTCGCCGACCATCAGCCGCCGGCGCTGTTGATGCTGCACCCACCCTCGGAGACGATGCCGTCGTTGCCTGAGTGCAACGGCGCCGCTTCCGGGTGCGTGCTGTTGCCTGGTTTGCCGCATCTGGGGCTGGAGCACCGGGCGGCCTGGGTGGAAGCAGAGGCCGACGGCACCATCACGTCGATGGTCAGCCGGGTCGGGGTCGACCCGATTAGCCACCCAGACACAGCAATCTTGGCAATGCTGCTTGCCGCATAGGCATTCCGTTATCCGGAAATCGCGGGCGGGTGTTGCGGCCGGGTTTTCTGAGGCCTCGACCGCGTCGACCGGCGTTCTGGACTCCTCGTCCAACATGCGCCTAATATCGTTGCGACATACGTTGGCAAATGGGGTTCACAGCCACCTTTAGGACGCCCCGCAGCAAATGGACTTTCGGGCGAGGAGACGCGCCGTGCAGGTAGCCATGGACCTTCGGGTACGAGGCCAGCAGTCGCCTATTAGTCCCTCAAGCGATGAAAGCTCACACAATTTCCTTAAAATATCATGTGTATACGCTGTACAACGTCGTCAGTTCGTACGGTGGGTCAATGTCGCCAGCCGCAAATACCGTTACCGTCAATTTTCTCCGGCTTTTGCACTTGGTTGCGGCGTTAAGTCTGGCTACGATAATCAGCAAATACTTTGAAGCAGTTTTACGATCTACCTAAGTCGGTGGAGGTCCTAGATGAGCACGACGTTTTCCGCCCGCCTGAACCGCCTGTTTGACACGGTGTACCCGCCCGGGCGGGGGCCGCATACCTCGGCGGAAGTTATCGCGGCGCTCAAGGCGGAGGGAGTCACGATGTCGGCTCCGTATTTGTCGCAGCTACGTTCTGGCAACCGGACTAACCCGTCGTCGACCACGATGGCCGCCCTGGCGAATTTCTTCCGGATCAAACCCGCCTACTTCACCGACGACGAGTACTACGAAAAGCTCGACAAGGAACTGTCGTGGTTGCTGGTCATGCGCGACGAGGGAGTTCGACGGATCGCCATGCGCGCCAGCGAGCTGTCTCCGGAGTCGAAGGAGGACGTGGTTCATCGCGTCGACGAACTTCGCCGCAAGGAGCACCTGGACGCCTGACGCCGGTCGGGCCCAGGGACACGGTTAGGGTTGGCCCATCGATGCCGCACCGGCACCGCGATAGTCGACGAGATTCCGGGGAGGTAGTGCGCGAATGGGCCTGTTCGGCAAGCGAAAAACCCGCGCGACCCGTCGCGCCGAGGCTCGCGCGATCAAGGCCAAAGCCAAGCTCGAGGCCAAGCTGTCAGCCAAGAATGAGGTCCGTCGGTTCAAAGCCGCGCAGCGGGCCGAGACCAAAGCACTCCGCGAGACGTTGAAGTCGCAGCGCGAAAGCGACCGGACCGCGCTGAAGGTCGCCGAAGCCAACTTGAAGGCGGTGCGCGAGGGAACGCTGCTGTCGCCGACGCGGATTCGGCGGCTACTGACGGTGTCCCGGCTGCTCGCGCCGATCCTCGTGCCAGTGGCCTACCGCGTCGCGATCGCCGCACGCGGACTGATCGACCAGCGCCGCGCCGACCAGCTCGGGGTTCCCCTGGCTCAGATCGGTCAGTTTTCCGGCAACGGCGGCCGGCTCTCGGCCCGCATCGCCGGGGCCGAGCAGTCGCTGCGGTCCGTGCAGGAAAGCAAGCCCAAAGACCCCGAGACCAAACAATTCGTCGCGGCGATATCCGAACGGCTCGCCGAGCTGGCGGCCGCCGTGACCGCTGCGGAGAACATGCCCGCCGCCCGACGGCGCGGAGCGCACGCCACGATCACCCGCCAGCTCGACGAGGTCGACGCCGACCTGATGGCACGCCTCGGATTGACCTGAAACCCGGCCCTTCCCAAGACAGGAGCTGCAACCCCAATGCCCTTTCCCCGCAGGATCATTCGACGCAGCCTGATCGGATCGGCCGCTGCCGCGATACTGTGCCTCGGCCCCGCCGCCACCGCGTCGGCCCACATTCAGGCCAGCAGCGACGACACCAGCCGTGGTGGCTACGCAACCGTCAGCTTCCAGGTGCCCAACGAGTCGACCACCGGTGCCGCCACCACGACGCTGACGATCGAGCTGCCCAATGTCACCGCGGTGCGGACCGAAGCCAAGCCGGGCTGGGCCGCCAAAATCGACCGCGATGGCGACAAGGCCCGCTCGGTGACCTGGACCGCGGCGCCCGACAGCGGAATTCCGGCCGACCAGTTCGAGGTGTTTCGGATCACGGCGAAGCTTCCCGACGCCGACTCGGTCAGCTTCCCGGCGACCCAGACCTACGCCGACGGCGCCGTGGTGAAGTGGGACCAGGCGGCCCTGCCCGGCGGCGCCGAACCGGAACATCCCGCGCCGACGCTGACGCTGACCGCCGGCTCGACCCCGAAGGCCGCCCATCACGCGGTCCCAACCTCGACCGCTCCCACCGCCACCGCCACGCCGACCGAACCGCAGTCGCGCAAGGTGGTGGACAACACCAGCCGAATCCTCGCCGGCGCAGCCCTACTCGTCGGCGCCCTCGGTGTCGGTCTCGCGCTCGTTGTGCGGCGACCGTGAGTTTTCGGGCTCACCTCGTCGTCGCCGGGCTGCTGCTGAGTACGGCCGCGTTCACGACGACGCTGACGGCGGGCGCGGCCAGCGCCCACGCGGCCCGGGTCGCAGCGGATCCGGCGGACCACGCGTCCGTCAGCGCTGGACCGGCCCGAGTCAGCGCGACCTTCAACGAGGACCTGCAGACCACGTTCGCGGCGATGACGGTGGTCGGTCCGGACGGCAACCTGTGGGCGGTCGGTGACCCACAAGTGCGCGGCACGGTAGTCAGCGTCGGCGTGCGCCCGCTCGGCCCGGTCGGCAACTACACCGTCAACTACCGGGTGACGTCGGCCGACGGCCATGTCGTCGCGGGGTCATGGTCATTCCGCTTGACGGTGCCGGGAACCGGCACACCCGGCCCGGCGGCACAGGCCCCCCGCGACTCGCCTGACGATCTTCCGATCTGGCCGTTCGTTCTGGGCGCCGTGATCCTGGTTGGCGGCGGCGCGCTGTGGGCCCTGCGAAACAAACCCTGACAAGGCCGAATGGTCGACAACGAACCCAATTCAGCGGCGCTGGCATGATGGATGCGAGACCTCCGGTGTACGCGACGAGAAACGGCAAAGGAGCTCCCCGGATGGCACACCCGCAGGATCGCCCGCACGAGACGCCCGACCCCGCGCCCGACCAACCCCTGAGCACACCCGCACCGCCCGAGCCGCCGCGGCCTCCCGCGGACAACGCCCCCGCCGCCAACGCCCCCGCCAAGAAAACCCCCGCCAAAAAGGCCGCCAAGAAAGCCGGGCCGGCAAAAGCAGTCAAGAAGCAGCCCGCCGCCAAAAAGTCGGCCGCGAAAAAGACACCCGCCAAGAAAGCCCCCGGGAAGAAGGCGCCGGCAAAGAAAGCTGCCGCCAAGAAGGCGCCGGCCGGACCTGAGTCCAACGGGCAGCTGGCGGCGGCGGCCAAAGATGCTGCGGCACATGCTAAGTCGACGGTAGAAGCGGCTCGCAACCCGTTGCCCGCTGAACCCGCCCCGGCGGCCGCGGGTCGGTCTCCGGTGCCGTTCGTGGTGGCCATCGCGATCAGCATTTTGGCGGTGTGGCTGATCCGTCAGCTCCGCCGTGACGATGACTAGCGCGGCCCGGTGACGGTGATATTTCGTCCCACCGCCGACCTCGTCGACGACATCGGGCCCGAGGTCCGCAGCTGCGACCTTCAATTTCGCCAGTTCGGCGGGCACACCGAATTCGCCGGGCCGATCACCACCGTGCGCTGCGACCAGGACAACGCGCTGCTGAAGTCGGTGCTGTCCGAGGCCGGCGACGGGCGCGTGCTGGTGATCGACGGCGGCGGCTCACTGCATACCGCGCTGGTGGGCGACCTGATCGCCGACCTGGCCAGGTCCAACGGCTGGGCCGGTCTGATCGTCAATGGCGCGGTGCGCGACGCCGCCGCGCTGCGCGGCCTCCAACTCGGCATCAAGGCGCTGGGCACCAATCCACGCAAGAGCAGCAAGACCGGCTCCGGTCAGCGCGACGTGACCGTGAGCCTTGGTGGAGTGGAGTTCGTCCCGGGCGACATCGCCTACAGCGACGACGACGGAATCGTCGTCGTCGCCGCAGCGGAACCTAGCTAGACCGTTAGGGCTGCAGGCTTTTTGGCGAAGCTCAGTGCCTCGTCGTCGACCTTGCCGCGACGGATGAGTTGCAGGTCCATGAAGTAGTTCTGCTTGAGCCGCCACGGTGAGACGTGGCCGGCTTTCGGCAGGTAGTCCAGGGCACGCAGCACGTAGCCGGGGGTGAAGTCCATCAGCGGACGCTCGTCGACCGAATTGCCCGGGTGCTGCGGCACCACGGTGGCGTAGCCGTTCTCGTCCATGTAATTGATGACGCGGCAGACGAACTCGGACACCAGGTCGGCCTTCAGCGTCCACGACGCGTTGGTGTAGCCGATGGTGAACGCCATATTCGGCAGGCCGGTCAGCATCATGCCCTTGAACGCCATCGTGTCGTTGAGGTCGACGGTCTCACCGTTGCGCCGGATCTCCGCGCCACCGAACAGCTGCAGGTTCAAACCCGTTGCGGTGATGACGATGTCGGCGTCGAGTTCCTTACCCGAGCTCAGCTTGATACCGGTCTTGGTGAACCGGTCGATGGTGTCGGTGACGACGTCGGCCTGGCCGTTTCGGATCGTCTTGAACAGGTCGCCGTTGGGAGCCAGGCACAGCCGCTGGTCCCACGGGTTGTAACTCGGGCCGAAGTGCTTCTCGACGTCGTAGTCCTTGGGCAGCCGGCGCTTTGCCATCGTCAGCAGGGTCTTGCGCATCTGCTTCGGGAACTTCCGCGAGAACTGGTACTGGAACGTGCTGAACGCGATCCACTTCCACCGGTTCGCGGCGTGCGCGGCGCGCCTCGGCAGCAGTTTGTTGGCCCGCTCGGCGAACGGGTCGTTGAGCGGCAGCGAGCCGATGTAGCTCGGTGAGCGCTGCAGCATGGTCACGTGGCCGGCACCCGACTTGACCAGCGACGGAATCAGTGTGATTGCCGTGGCGCCGGAGCCGATGACCACGATCTTTTTGCCGACATAGTCCAGGTCTTCCGGCCAGTGCTGCGGGTGGATCGTGGTGCCCTCGAAGTCGTCGTAGCCCTCGAACTTGGGCAGGTAGCCCTCGTCGTAGTTGTAGTAGCCACTGCATGCGAACAGGAACGAGCAGGTGA
>Ga0134128_10004805_pt1 | contig 16457 bp, 10 predicted proteins | sample KB31754_FD_96462 | JGI IMG/M metagenome (GOLD analysis project Ga0134128, IMG submission 96462) | Terrestrial soil microbial communities with excess Nitrogen fertilizer from Kellogg Biological Station, Michigan, USA - KB3-175-4 | ecosystem: Environmental > Terrestrial > Soil > Unclassified ...
AACCTGCTGCGGCGGCATACGGCGAATGTGGCGGTGAACTTCGATCCCGATGCGGCGGGGGCAAACGCGGCGGAGAAGTCGATTGCGCTGCTGACGGAGGAAGGATTCACGATTAAGATTGTGACGCTCGAAGACGGGCTGGATCCGGATCGCTACATTCGCGAGCGCGGGGTGGAAGCATACGTGGCGGCGATTCGCGGGGCGCGGAGGCAGGCCGACTACCTGATCGAGCGGGCGCGACAACTCTTCCCTGGAGCGACGGCGGAGCAGAAGGTGAAGGCGATGAATTTTCTGCTGCCGCATATCCGGCGGATGCCCGAGGCACTGGCTCGGGGGCAGTTTGCGCACGATGCGGCGCAAAAGCTGGGGATTGATTCGGCGGTGCTGCGGGAAGAACTGCGGCAGGCAGCGTTGAGGCGGCGGGATCATGTGGAGGTGAAGGCGTCTCCGCTGACAGAAGTGGAGCGGGTGCTGCTGCGGGCGCTGGCGATCGTCGATCCCGAGCACGAGGAGGCGCGGCGGTTGGCGGTAGAGGCGATGCAGCAGCAGCCGGCGTGGTTCGAGCAACTTACGGCCTTTCCGGCACTCGAGGTTCTGGCCGCGCGACGGGCGGGCGATCCGATGGAAGCGGTGGAGGACGAAGGGCAGCGGGCCTTGCTGGCGCAGGCGTTGCTGGGGGAGACGCGGCCACCGGCCGTAGAGGAGGTGGCAGGCGCGCTGCAGCAGATCGAAGAGGAGGCAATCGAACACCGGCTGCGTGAGTTGCGTGGGCAGATTGCAGAAGCCGAGCGGATGGGCGACGTGGCGGAGACGCTGCGGCTTTCGCAGGAGAAGCTGCGGCTTGACCGGGCGCTGCGGGAACTGCACCAGCGGGGGCAGGAGGAAGGAAGTCGCTGATTCCCGCGCAGCCCACTTTTATTTCTACTTGGTACATCAAGAATCCGGTACAATTCCCCCACGTTCCTGGGGGATTTTTCATGCGTATCCCACTCCGCGCGGTTGGCCTGCGCTTTTGTGGCTTCGTGTCTTTGTTGGCTCTGCTCTCGTCACCGGTTCACAGCCAGGCGCCTGGAAGCGGAAGTGATACCGCCCAGACCACCCAAGCGGGTGCGGTCCCAAACCGCATCAGCCCCGCGGCCGACTGGTCGAGCAGGGTTCGGCTTCGCAACCATCTCCCGCTCTGGGCCAATGCGCAAAACAGCACCGGGGCAGCGTCGGCTGATATGACGCTGAACATGGTCCTGGCGCGCTCGCCCGAGCAGCAGGCCGCCCTTGAGCAACTTCTCGTGGACCAGAAGAATCCCGCCTCGCCCGAGTTCCACCACTGGCTCACGCCCACGGAATTTGGGCAGCGCTTCGGGCTGTCTCAATCTGACATCCAGTCGATTACGAACTGGCTGGTAGCGCAGGGCCTGCGCATCCACTACGTCTCGCCGAGCCGCACCTTCATCGGCTTCGGGGGATCTGCCGTGGCCGTGGGGCAGGCTTTTGGCACGGAGATCCGTAACTACAGCGTCAGGGGCGAGGCGCGCGTTTCGGTATCGTCCGACCCAGTGATTCCGGCACCGCTGGCTCCAGTTGTAAAAGCGATTCGCGGGCTTTACACCATCGACGATCGTCCTCAGCACATGATGACGCAGCCGCAGGCTGCGGGGCCAAATCTGACGCTGGGAAACGGCGCACATTACATGGTGCCGTCCGATTTCAGCAAGATCTACGACGCGGTTGTGAGCGCGAGCGGGTATCAGCAGACGATTGGAATCGTAGGCCGGTCACGCACGAATTTCGAAGACTTCAACAACTTCAACAGCGTCACCGAAGGCTATTTCCAGTTGCCCACCGAAGTAGTGCCCACGAGCTTCGGCGGCGTCGACCCCGGGCCGGCCTATACCACTACCCCACCGAAAAGCGTCTCACTTGGCGAGCAGAGCGAGGCGACTCTCGACGTCACCCGCGCCGGCAGCATCGCTCACAACGCCAACCTGCTTCTCGTGGTGGCCACGAATGCGAGTGGGGGTATTGCTGCGGATGCGCAGTACCTCATTCAGACCTCACCGGTTCCGGCGCAGGTCATCAACATCAGCTATGGTGCTTGCGAAGCGCAAGCTGGGCAGTCCGGCGTCGATTTCTGGGATACTCTGTTCCAGCAGGCTGCTGCTGAAGGCATCTCGGTTTTCGTTTCGTCAGGTGATTCAGGAGCCTCGGGATGCGAACAGGCGTTTACCACTCCGGTGGCGAGTCCCGTGGCCATAAGCCCGAACTACATTTGCTCCTCGAGTTATGCAACCTGTGTCGGCGGAACCCAATTCAATGACACCGCGACCCCTTCGCAATACTGGGGCGCGAGTAACGGGAACGACCTGAGTTCAGCGCTGCAGTACATCCCGGAAGGCGCCTGGAATCAGCCCACGGATTCGCAGGGGAACTTGCAGGTAGTCGGCACGGGTGGCGGTGTCAGCGCGTTCATCGCCACACCGAAATGGCAGAAAGGTCCGGGCGTTCCTGCAGCAAGAACGGGTCGATACACGCCAGATGTGTCCTTCAGCGGCTCTTGCCACGATCCGTATTTCGCCTGCATGGCCGCCGCAGGCGCAAGTTGTGTCGTTGATAGCTCGGGCAGCTTCTATTTCATCGGTTTCTGCGGAACGTCGGCTTCAGCGCCAAGCATGGCCGGCGTGGCCGCCTTGCTCAACGAGAAGATGCAGTTCTCGCAGGGCAGCCTCAACCCGCAAATCTATGCCCTGTCCGCAAACCAGCCATCGACTTTCCACGACACCACTCCTTCATCCAGTGGTGTGACGAGTTGCGACATTCACACCCCGAGCATGTGTAATAACAGCACGCCTGGACCCGCGAGCCTCACCGGCGGGCAAGCTGGTTACGCCCTCACCTCGGGATACGACATGGTGACCGGCGTGGGTTCGGTCGACGTTGCAAACTTCCTCACGAATTTTGCTTCCGCCCTGCCAGTGCCTACCGTGACGGTCGCGCCATCTTCGACGTCAGTTACCCCGGCGGACCCGCTCACGATCACCGTGACGGTGGATGGCGGCTCCGGCCAGCCCACGGCGACCGGCATCATCCGGATGAGCAGCGCGGACTTTAACCCGCCCGACACAGCGCTCGTCAACGGCAGCGTCACCTACAACATTCCGGCATACACGCTTGGCTGGAGCCCCGACGGCGAAACATTTACTGCGCAGTACGTGCCCGACAGCGGCAGCTCCAGTGTGTACGGCCCTGCCCAAGCTTCGCAGGAGGTGAATGTCACGGCGCTGACTCCCACTGTGAACATGAATCTGTCATCGACCACCGTCACAACCGCTGATGACATCGTCGTGAATGTTTCCGTGGCGGGTCCGAGCGGCGCTCCCGTTCCCACAGGGCTGCTCAGTGTCGACGCAATCGCTGGGACCAATTACGGCGTTTCCGGGAAGCTTTCCGGTGGATCCATCAAACTGACCATACCTGCAGGCGTTTTGGCTCCCGGCGACGACTACATCGAGGTAACCTATGCCCCCGACCAAGCCGCGAGACCGGTTTATTTGTCTACGGGGCAAACTTCGGGCATTACCGTCACCCAGGCGCCCAAAACGACCCCCTCGGTGAGTTCCATGCTCTCCGCCTCAACCATTACGCTGGCCGACTCGCTCACCGTCAATATCAAGGTGACACCTGCCGCCGGCTCTGCCGCTCCGACAGGAACCGTGAGCGTGACCGGGAACGGACGAACGCTGGCGGCGACGCTCTCCGGCGGCTCCGCCCAGATCGTCGCGGGTGCGGCGTGGCTGCCGATTGGGACCGACACGCTCACCATCGGATACTCCGGCGACAACAACACCAACGCGGCCTCCATCACCACGTCGGTGGTCGTCAACAAGGTTGCGTCAACGTTGGTGGTCTCGCCCGGTTACCCCAGCATCACCGAGGATCAAAGCCTGAGCGTGGCAGTTACGGTGAACGCCCCCGATGGGGTCTTTATACCCACGGGTACAGTCATCGTCGCGAGTGGAAGCTACACGTCATCGCCCGTGCCCCTCGTCGTGGGACAGGCCATCCTCGCGATCCCGGCAGGCTCTCTCACGGCAGGGACGGACACGCTCACCGCTTCCTATTCGGGCGACGGAAACTACAGCACTGCAACCGGAACGGCGACGGTTACGGTGAACGCGGTGCCTCCAGGATTAACCGTGGCGGGAACCAACGTCGCCATCGGGACAGCGGGAGCCACGACTGGGAATACATCAACGATCACCCTTACGCCGGCGGGAGGGTTCACGGGAAGCGTGAGTCTCACGGCGTCAGTGACGACGAGCCCCGCGGGCGCGCAGAACCCGCCGACCCTCAGTTTCGGCTCGACGACCCCGGTGATGATTACCAGCACGGCCGCCGCTCACGCGACACTCACGGTCACCACCACACCGGCAGCGACTTCAGCCGTTGTGCCGCCGCCGACGCACCGGAGCTGGATTCCGGCGGGCGGGACCGCGCTCGGTCTGCTGGTGTTGTTCGGAATCCCGGCACGCCGCCGTAAGCTTCGCGCGTGGCTCGGCATGCTGCTGCTGTTTGCAGGTGTTTCGATTGGCATGACGGCCTGCGGTGGTGGCAGCAGCGGCAGTTCGACTCCGCCGGCGGTGACGCACCCGGGCACGACTGCCGGCACTTACGTGGTGACGGTGACGGCTACGTCTGGCGCTGTGACTGCCAAGACCACCCTGCAGGTGATCGTGGACTGAACGCCAAGAGCTAGCCACGCAACACCCGTGACCGCTATCACATCCTCTCGGCGGCGGGAATGCTACCGTACCTAAGCTCCCGAAGAAATTCGGGAGCTTGGCGTCAAAACGGAAAAAGAAAGTCCTCCGTTTTTTAATTTTTTATTTTTTTGCGTTTTCCACAGCTTTTTCGATAATCGTACAACACATATGTAATCAGTAGTTTATAGCGAATCTGGCTCAACCGGTGTTCTTAGCGATTCCGCAGAATGCCGCCTTCCTGGCCCCCGCCATGATCACGGGAGAATTGTCCTTAAGCGAACGGTCAGCCGTTTTCAAGGAGCACGACTTCACAGCTTGCTTTCGCGGCCCGAGAGGCAAATAACGTCTGGAGTTCAGACCTGCTACCCCGGCGGCCTGGACGACTTTCCAGTGGTTTTTGGGGACCTGGTTCTAGCGTTCGGATTTGCGGATCACGAGCTTGAGGCCGGACCAGATGTCGTCAACGGCGCATACCTTGATGTCGACCAGTCCGAGCGGGAGGGCTTCGGCGCGGATGGCGTCCTCGGTGACGTCAGTGTCGATCTTCGCGGACTTTTTGGGCCAGGAAACCCAGAGGATCCCGGCGGGTGCTAGGAGCGGGCGGAGGCGACTGAGGTGTTTGGCCAGTTCGGCGCGGCGGGTGACGAAGATGTGGACCATTTCGAGGCCGGGCTGGGGCGAGCGCAGCAGGGTGGGCGCCAGGCCCGAGTCGGCGATTTCCGCAGCTACGCTGGCCGGCATGTTCACGCGCCAGGTGCGCTGGCCGGGTTTGATGCCGAGCTTTCTGGCGAGCGGGGTTCCGGAGTAGCCGGCGGCCATGGGGAAGCGTCCTGTGTTCCTGATCCAAGCAGGCGGTAGCGGACCTGGCAAGGAGATTCTGCGAGTTCTCGCCGTAAATGGACGCTTTTTTGCGCCCGGAAGGGCGGTAACCGCGTCTATATCAGCAGGAGGCGGGGAGGCGGCGAGAGCGCGGGCCGGAGGGGATTCCGGCAACGGCTGCTCGAGGGACCTCTTCGCGGCGGATTTGCAGCTTGGAGATCCGGCCGATGGTGTGGTAATCTGTTGATCTCTGTAGGGATGCGCGCCCCTTTGCCCCACACATGAGCTGCGGCTCGCGGGCTAACCCAGGCGAGGCCTGAAGCGCTGGTCATCCTGTTCCGAGCGAATATTTGAGACCGCATTTTTTTTGCGGATGACCACGGGTCTGTCCGTGCGCCCAATTTGGGGCGCAGCCCAGACAGGGTTCTGCATGTGCGTGCGTTCCGAAAACGGTGAAAACCGTTTGGGATAGGCTCGCATCACGAGATGGGAAGAGAGCGAAGGCGGCCTGGATGGGCTTTCGCCCGGCGCATGCCGGAGATCCGGATCGGCAGGACGGGAAGAGCGGCAGGGACCTGGAAAGCAGGATTGAATTGGCGATTGATGACAAGTTCGAGGATGACATTCACAGCCTGATCGATACGGGCAAGGAAAAGGGCTACCTGACGTACGGCGACGTGAACGAGATGATGCCGGACGAGATGGCCACCAGCCCCGACGATATCGATGACCTGATCACCACGATCGGGACGCAGGGCATCGATCTGCTCGACGGGCCGAAGTTTGGGGCCGACAAGGATTTTGAGCTGGAAGAGGGCGAGGACGTCGAGCTCGACCTGACGCCGGGCACGCTGGAAAAGACCAACGACCCGGTGCGCATGTACCTGCGCGAGATGGGCACGGTTCCGCTGCTTACACGCGAAGGCGAAGTGGAGATTGCGAAGCGGATTGAGCGCGGGCAGAACCGCGTGCTCAAGGCGATTTCGCCTTCGCCCATCGTGATTCGCGAAATCATGGCGCTGGTCGAAGACCTGAAGCGTGGCGTGCGCAACGTGAAGGAAGTGGTGGTCTTCGACGAGGAAGAACTCACCGAAGACGTGGTGCAGGCGCGGGTGCGGTCGACGGTGACGCGCATTGAAGCGCTGGTGAAGCACCAGAAGAAGATCGCGCAACTCGAGGAAAAGGCCGCGACGCCGACGGTGAAGAACAAGGCGAAGGAAGCGCGCCATGTGCGATGGATGATTGCCCGCGAAAAGGTGCTTATTTCGCGCATCGTGCGCGAGCTGAAGTACACGCCGCTGGAGCGCAAGCGCTTGCTGGACAAGGTCAACAAGACCGTGGACACCATGCGCACGCTGGAACGGCAGATCCGTTCGCTGGATCAGAAGCACGAGGCCTCGAAGAGCGAGGACCTGAAGAAGGAGTATCGGCGCCAGCAGAAGAACTGCCGCACCGATCTTGAGAAGATCGAGCAGGACGCGGGCGTGTCCATCGCCGAACTGAAGCGCACGCAGCGCGAGATGATTCAGGGTGACATGGACGCCGAGCAGGCCAAGCGCGAGCTGATCGAGGCAAACCTGCGCCTGGTGGTGTCGATCGCGAAGAAGTATACGAATCGCGGACTGCAGTTCCTGGATCTGATTCAGGAGGGCAACATCGGCCTGATGAAGGCGGTGGACAAGTTCGAGTATCGGCGCGGCTACAAATTTTCGACGTATGCGACGTGGTGGATCCGGCAGGCGATTACGCGCGCGATTGCGGACCAGGCGCGTACGATCCGCATCCCGGTGCACATGATCGAGACCATCAACAAGCTCATTCGCACCAGCAGGCAGCTTGTGCAGGAGCTGGGCCGCGAGCCGTCGAGCGAAGAAATTGCGCGGCGCATGGATATTCCGGTGGCGAAGGTGCGCAAGGTGCTGAAGATTGCGCAGGAGCCCATCTCACTGGAGACGCCGATCGGCGAAGAGGAAGATTCGCATCTTGGCGACTTCATTGAAGACCGCCAGGCGGTATCGCCGAGCGAGGCCGTGATCAGCGTGAACCTGAAGGAGTATACGAGCCAGGTGCTGCGCACGCTGACGCCGCGAGAGGAGCGCGTGATCAAGATGCGCTTTGGCCTCGAAGATGGCTCGGAGCACACGCTCGAAGAAGTGGGACAGAGCTTCCAGGTGACGCGCGAGCGCATCCGGCAGATTGAAGCGAAGGCGTTGCGCAAGCTGCGGCATCCGTCGCGTTCGCGCAAGCTGAAGGCGTTTGTGGAAGGCGTGAAAGAGGCGTAACCACCTGCGGTGGGCGCCGTTCACGTCGGGCAGGAAACATCAACTCCAACGGAAGCCGCGGCTCGTGGGCCGGGGCTTCTGATTTTTTGGCCCGAGCGATGTGGGATGTTAGTTTCTTATTTGGAATACCGGGTTGAATAGATACCGCCGGTGAGCCGGGTTCTTAAAGCAAGCCTCTTTCGATCGAGTGGGGCATCCTGAACGATTTCTGTCTTTGCCTGTTGAGCTGCATTCGCAAGTAAAGGGAGGTCGTATGGATTTCCTTGCTCCGCGTTTCGTTCTACTCGTCGCGGCGTCCATCGTCATTGGCATGTACTCCGCAGGATGTGTGCAGACACACAGCGGATTGGCGGGGGGCTCGCAAGTGATCGAGCCTGGTCAGCCGCCCGTCGCGATCCATCCGACTGTCGAGAATGCCCGGCAGGCTCGCGAAGCACGCCCAGACGTGCAGAGTGCGACCACGTGGAAGGGTCTTTACTATCACGGTGGCGTCAACGGCATTTGCGTAGAAACTTCTCCGAGGCTCTATCTCGTGCTATGGGGATCGCAATGGAAAGGCAATGATCCAAGCGGAGAAGAGGCGAGGCTCGACGCGTTTTACAGGGGCGTGGGCGGCAGTCCCTGGCTAAATTCAGTCAGGCAGTATTGCCAGGGAGTCGCAAGCGGCACTCGATTCTGCAAAGGAGCCGGGACACCTGCCGGCAATCCACCTGGAATTCTCGCCGGCGTGTGGTATGACAACGCCAGTCCCACACCGTCGGGGGCGACACAATCGCAACTCGCGGCCGAAGCGGTGCGTGCGGCGCATCATTTCGGCAACACGACTGCGGCGAGAAATGCGAACGCGCAGTATGTGATTGCCACAGCCCACGGGGATCACCCGAGTGGTTACCCCAAGAATTATTGCGCCTGGCATAGTTCGACGAGTTCCTCCGTTGGCAGAGTGGCATACACCAACCTTCCGTACATCACGGACGCCGGCGCAAGCTGCGGAGCCAACTTCAATGGCCTCGGCCCCAAAGCCGGAATCACCATGGTGGGTGGTCACGAGATGGCGGAATCGATCACTGACCAGTTCCCTAATGGGGGATGGCTTAGTTCCAGCGGCGCGGAGAACGGCGATAAGTGTGCGTGGATCGTCTCTGGTCAGGGTGCGTCCGCCGACACTTCGCTATCGACGGGAACATTCGCAGTGCAGTCCCTATGGAGCAATGCGTTCAATCGTGATGCGGGTGGCTGCGTGATGAAGTACCCATAGAGGACGCCGATGCAATGACCCGGGCGCGAGGATCTCGGCGGGAGAACCGGTGAAATGAGCATGACGAGCCTGCCTTCCGCGCAGGGCTGGTAGCTCGATCGCAGGCAGCCGCGGACTGCGTGCAACCGGGTGGGCTAATCCTTGCCGGCGGGGTTGGGGTCGGTGGATGGTGGATCGCTGGCGGGAAAGGAGTCTTCGATGGTCTTGTCGAGGTGGCGCTCGCGGCTGTCGGACTGATTGCTGGTGCCGGCTTTGTCGCGATCCAAAGCGTCGCGGGCTTCGGTTTCGTCGCGTTTCGTATTCTCGGGCATAGTGGGACTTCCTCCGCGTGGTTGGATGCGCGGAGGATCACGGAGAATAGCCCGGCGGTTCGGCCCGGATGGCGCGTCAAGTGTGGTGCCCGCGTCAAGTGTGGTGCCATGTTGCGGCGGCTGTTGCCGGTGACCGCAGACGGAACGGGCTATTTTGTCTCCTCGATGATGGCCAGGTCCCATGGTGCGAGGGTCAACTGCTGCCCCGGAGAAACCGGCGCCGATGTGAGCAGATTGTTCCCTGCCGCGTAGGTGTACTTCGCAGAGGCCGGAGTACTCGAGTAGTTGAAGTAGTAGTGGATCCGCCGCCCCATCTTATTCACGCCGTGCTGCAAATGCACCTGCGCGGGCACCTGCTGGTCGGGACCGGTAAGGCCATCCTTTGCCAGCTCCGTTTCGAGCACCGCCTTCTGCAGGGGATCGGAAAGGTACGTCCCCTCGTAGAGCAGCGTTCCGGAGCCGAAGTCGTTGCGAGTGATGGCGGGCCATTTTCCGAAGAAGGGATGATCGTAGTATGCCAGCGCTTTCGCGTGCTCAGGCATCAGGAACTCCGCCCAATACTGCACTTCGTTGTCGGCGCCCGCGTGATAGGGATCGCCCTTGAGCGCAAGTGGGTGGTCGAGGTTGGAAAACTCCTGGTAACTGAAGCCCGCGGCCTCGCGCAGCGGCCCCGGGGCACGAACCCACCGGACGGCGGAATTCTCATTGGCAAAGCCGCTCTTGAACGTCATCATGACGTGACCGCCGCTCTTGACGTAATCGCTGATGCGTTGCAGGAGTGCGTCATCGGCGATGTAGAGAGCCGGCACGATCAGCAGCTTGTATTGCGAAAAATCCTGGGTTTCAGGAAACACAAAATCCGAGCCCACGTTGAGGTCGTAGAGTGCGCGATGGATCTGCTGGACGAGTGATTCGTAGCCGGCCGTAGGCGGGGCGAAGCTCCACTGTGGCCCAGTTGACGTGAAGGGCATGAAGCTGATGGCGTTTGCCGAATCGCGGCTCCAGAGGATGGCTACGTCGTTGTGAATCTTGAGGCCGACGAGATGAGGGCCGATCTTCTGCAATTCGTGCGCCGTGCGGCTCATCTCCGCATAGACGCGATTCGGCTCCAGGTCGTGGGAGAGAATGCCCTTCCAGTATGTTTCCTGATTGGCATGAATGGATGCCCAGTGCCAGTACTCCACCATGTTGGCGCCGTTCGCCAGGTGCGTGTACACGTTCTCGCGCAACTGCCCGTCATAGGGCGGATATTGAAAGGCAGACGACCAGTCCGTCGACTGCGCATTCGTCTCGGTCACCAAGTAATTGGCATGCTTCAGCGAGCGCGAAAAATCTCCCTGAATAGACTGCGTGGCGCCGTCATAGTGATCCTGCGAAACCATGTGGTAGATGTTGTCCGCGACGATGTCGAGCGAATTGGCCACGGCGTTCTCGTTCACATCGCGCTTCATCATGCCGCCGTAGTCAGTGGTGATGAATTGCCGCGGGCCCGCGCATTCGCGCACCAGCGCCGCCTGCCAGCTCAGAAAATCGGTCACGCGCATCTGGCTCCAGCGCGACCACTCAAGCTTATAGCCGGTGCTCTGCGCGCCCTCGCGCGTGGGCAGGTCTTCCCAGGTGTGGATGTTTTCGCCCCAGTAGTTCAGGAACCACGCCTTGCTCAGTTCCTCCGGGGTGTGAAACTTCTTCTCGAGGTAATGCTGGAAGCCGATGAACACGTCGCGGTTGGCCGCATCGTAACTCGCCGTCTCGTTGTCGAGCTGCCACCCGATGACCGTGGGATTGTCCTTGTAATGCGCCACGATGTGGCGGATGAGCCGATCGGCATAGAAGCGGTACGCCGGCGAATCCGTATCCATGTTCTGCCGCATGCCGTAGGTCTGCGGCACGGCCTTACCACCGAACTGCCCCGGCGGAATCCGGTCGGCCAGGACTTCCGGATGTTGGTGCGCCATCCACGCGGGAATGGAATAGGTGGGCGTGCCGAGGATGACCTTGATGCCGGCCTTTCCCATCTCGTCGACAATGTGGTCCATCCATGCGTATTCAAATTGGCCATCTTCGGGTTCCCAGAGGCTCCAGGTGGACTCGCCCATGCGCACGACGTTGAGCCCCGCGGCCTTCATCAGCGCGATGTCCTTTTCAAGGCGCGCCTGCTGATCGCCGGGCTCGTACTCGTTGTAGTAGGCGGCACCGTAAAGCACGGTGGGGAAATCGAGAGCGGGTTGTCGTGGCGGATCGGAGACGGGGGCCTGGGCCGATGCGGTTATGGCCATGAAAGCGGCGCCCACGCATGTAAGCAGAAATCCTTTTCCAATTGCAGCCGCACTGATCCGGGATGGCATGTATCGCTCCTGTTTGGTTGGGCCTGCAGCCTGGCCTCCGGGGCTCAGGCACTCACGGCCGGAATGCTTTAGATCTCACTGGAATTCTTACAGCATCCTAAAGCCCGCAGTTTGTGACCGTCCAGCCGCATGACGTATCGGCGACAGGTTTTCGCATGCGTGTTCGTACTTCCGTTTTCCAGATCGGACTGCTGCTGCTTTGTTGCGACACGGACATGCTAAGCGCGGGGTCATCAACCAGCCCGATTGGTGCGATAAGTCTTGCGTACCGCAGTCACGAAATGGGTCACGATGGGATCGGCGGCGAGCGACTTGCGAATCGCGATTCCGGTCTCGATCACGGCGGAAGGCTCGCCCGTTTCGACGAATCGAACCCGTGGAACTCTCAGTGCCCTGGCGGAGTTCGGGAGGACCGCCACTCCCTCACCAGAACGGACAATATTGAGTGCCGTATGGATTTCGTTAACTTCCTGGGAAATTCGCGGAATGAATCCCGCGGCTCGGCACGTACGGAGCACGTGATCATAGAGAGTTTGTGAAGCGGATCGCGAAATGGCAATAAATGAAGATCGAGCGAAGGCCTTGAGGCCCTGTTGGCGACTTGATATGCCTGGGCCTACTGCAACGACCAAGCGGTCCTTAAAAAGCGACCATGAGGAAAGATCCGCGTTGTGAATAGGAACCCTAAGGAACGCTACGTCGAGGTTCCCGTTTTCTAATGCTTCGACCTGTTCCATCGTGGACATTTCGCGCATGGTGATCTGAACTTCTGGAAATTGTCGGCGAAATCGATGCACCACATCGGGAAGTCCGCTGACAATGGCGGCGAGCCCAAAGCCTATTCGAAGCAGGCCCGTTTCTCCGCGCAAAGCGGCCTTGAACAGTTGCTCCGCAAGTCGAGCATCATTCAGGAGAGGACGAATCCGTTCCAGCAGTACTCCACCTGCGCGGGTGAGGCGAATTTGCCGCGGCTCCCGAATGAACAGCTGTCCGCCCAGTGAATCTTCCACTTTGTGGATTTGCTTCGTCAGAGCCGGCTGAGATAAGTGGAGGGCTGCGGCGGCCCGCCCAAAGTGCAGATGGTCCGCAAGAGCGACGATGGACCGCATTTCCCGAAGTTCCATTTCCATAACCTGAGGTTATCCGAATCGCCCAATAATATCATTGGACGAAATCGCGAATCGGGGGGAACCTGAAATCACGGCGGAACGTTTACCTCCGCTTCATCTCATTGCATCAGAACCGGGCCTCAGCCTTCCCAATGGAGCTGAGCCAAAAGGAGAAGAATCCGTGAAGCTCTACACTCACCTCAATTTCGGCGGAAACTGTGAAGAGGCGTTCCGTTTTTACGAGAAGCACCTCGGCGGCAAGATAGGCATGGTGCTCAGACAAGACCAAATCAAAGCGCAGATCGGAGCTAACGCGGGAGCCGGAAGTGCGGTTATCCATGCGCGGCTAAGCATCGCGGACGTGGAACTGATTGCGAACGATGTTCGGCCGGATCGCTTTCAACCTATTCGCAGCTCCTATCTGTATCTCGCGCTCGATTCTCCGGGAGAGGCACAGGACGTGTATCAAAAGCTCTCCGAGGGAGGCACGGTGGCTATGCCCCTGGCCGAAACTTTTTTCGCTCCACGATTTGCGCAACTTCGCGACAAGTTTGGCGTGCTCTGGACAATCATTTGTCAGAAGGTATGAGGCCGTTTCTTTGCGATCCCCAAGTTGTAGAAGGTCTGCGAGGTGTTTGGTTCCATTCGGGCGGATTCAAGATACTCGGTAACGGCTTCCCTGAATCTGCGTTATCCCGCGAGCGCGATTGCGGCTTGATGATGCTCGGCGGCAGAACGCCTTGACACGTTGTTGGGGCGATTTCCTTTGGGGCGGAAGGGCAGTTCTGGACGGGTTGTCCGCAATCCGTCCCTTTCGCGTCTGTTCGCCTACCATCCTTCCGAGTAGGCGGTGACACACCAGCGAGGCTCTACTCGCTCAAGCCGTCGCTGAAACAGCGTGCTCGAGCGCTCGTTGTTTGTAGCGTCTGTAGCAGCGCCGGACAACCAGCAGACCCTGGACTGCGGTTGCGAGGCCCCCGATGCAAAACACCACTAAAAATCGTTGAGAATTTGGCCATTGGACCAACAGCGCGAGGGGGCCAGCGACGCAGAAGCCTAAACATGCGAAAACGGGATCGGGCCATTTCGCCTTTGAGTAGGAGGTCCAAAGAAATGTTGCCGCAACTAAGCCAACAAACAACACAGACCATTCACTGTTGCGGAGCCAAATCAAGAGCAGCAACACCGCGATGGAGAGCAATCGAATGACCGTGATCTTCTCGATTCCGCTGGAGTGATCATCCGACATCTCTGGAAAGCGAGGAAAGGTGGCGACCAACCACCACGCAATGCAGATGATCATCGAAGCGAAGAGGACGTAATTCCACGGCGGCTGCATCAATCCTGGACGTTGTCCACGAAGAACTTCACTAGCTACGCACATTATGAGCAGTCCGAACATCAACATGTGCGAGGCCGCAAACACCCAGCCTGCCCACAAACGAAACCCGTGATTTTCGATTGATCGTGCGCCCTGTTTACCCATGGCTCCCCGGCCCGAATCTCGTTGATCAAGCCTACCAAATTCCGTTTTGGCCGAGTGGTCGCCAAATCGGAAGTTTCAGCTTAATTCGCGACCGCCTTGGGGGCCGTTCACGGCAACGGCTTTTCACTTGGGCTGGGCACAGTCCAGAGGGTGGGGACAAAATTGGGCACAGTGAAAAATGGTCACTCTGAAGAGTGACCCTATCTTGTTGGTGCGAAAGGAGGGACTCGAACCCTCATGGGTTACCCCGCCAGATCCTAAGTCTGGTGCGTCTGCCAATTCCGCCACTTTCGCGCTGTATCTAATGTACCTTCTGTGATCGCGGGTCATACAGCTTGTGATCCCGGGTCATACAGCCGGGTGGACGACCGGGGACGGATTGCGCCGGCGACGGACCGGCGGCCCAGGGGCCTCGTGGAATGGGACGGCGCACATTCATAGACTTGCATCCAAGCTGACGGGGGAACGATTGGCAGAGCAGAGTTTCAGGCACATCCCAAGGGGCCGCTCTGCCGCGGAACAGTTGGCCGAGATGATGCCGCCGGCGAGGAGAGCCTGACGATGCGTGTGCTTGTCACCGGGGTCGCCGGATTTCTCGGGTCACAGATGGTGGATGCCCTGCTGGGCGATGGGCACAGCGTGATTGGGGTGGACAGCTTCATCACCGGCAGCCCGCGCAACGTCGCTCACCTGGAGCGGGAGACGCGGTTCGACCTGATGCAGTGGGACATCACGGAATCGTTCGATCCGGGCCGGGTGGACTGGATCATCAATATGGCCAGCCCGGCCAGTCCGCTGGACTACGGCGCCTATGGCATCGAGACCCTGATGGCGGGATCGGTGGGCGTGCGCACGGTGTTGGAGGTGGCAAAGAAGTATCGGGCGCGCTTTCTGCAAACGTCCTCCTCAGAGTGCTATGGGGATCCGCTGGTGCATCCGCAGCCGGAGTCGTATTGGGGGCATGTGAACCCGATCGGCCCGCGCTCCGTCTACGACGAGGCTAAGCGTTTTTCCGAGGCGCTGGTGATGGCATATCACCGCTACGAAAAGATCGACACGCGAATTGTGAGGATCTTCAACACCTATGGCCCGCGGCTGCAGGCGACCGATGGCCGCGTGATCTCGAATTTTTTGCGCCAGGCGCTCGCGGGCGACGACCTGACCATTTATGGCGACGGGAGCCAGACGCGCAGCTTCTGTTATGTGTCGGACCAGATTGAGGGGCAACTCCGCCTGATGCATTCGAACGAGCATCTTCCGGTGAACCTGGGCAATCCCGAAGAGTTCACGATTCTGGAGTGCGCGCAGGCGGTGCTGGCGATCACGGGCTCGCAGAGCCGGGTGACGTTCGAGCCCCTGCCCCAGGACGATCCCAAGCACCGGCGGCCTGACATTACGCGGGCGCGCGAACTGCTCGATTGGGAGCCAAAGGTCGGGCTACCCGAAGGCCTGCGCCGGACGCTTCCCTGGTTCCGGCAAGAGATGGAACGGCTAGCGGCGCTCTCCAGCGGCATAGAAAGCAGGTCCGGGCGGGCGGCGTGAGCTATCCGCTACGCGGCAGGCGATAGAAGGCGGCGCAATTGCCGCCAAGAATCGCGTCCTGCTGTTCGCGCGGGAGTTGCGCAATGTAGTTGAGAACGAGGCCGAGAGTGCGCGAGTAATCGGCGGCCACGGTGCAGACCGGCCAGTCGGATCCGATGAGGATGCGGTCAGGCGAAAACGCCTCGAAGACGGTGTCGAGGTAAGGACGAAAGTCCTCGGGGCGCCAGGCTTTCCAGCTTGCTTCGGTCACCATTCCCGAGACCTTGCAGCACACGTTGGGAAATTGGGCCAGGGCGCGAATCTCAGAATTCCACGGTTCGATCGTCGCCTGCGCAATGAGCGGCTTGGCGATGTGATCGAGAACGAAGCGTTGATCTGGGAAGGCCGCGACGAACTGGATGGTGGCTCGCAGTTGCCGCGGGTACACGAGAATGTCGTACGCGAGGCCGTACTGCGCCAGTTGCGCGATGCCGCGCTGGAAATCGGCACGCTGCAGAAACGCGTCATCGGGTTCCGCTTGCACGACGTGGCGCACGGCGACGAATTTC
>Ga0134128_10004806_pt1 | contig 16457 bp, 20 predicted proteins | sample KB31754_FD_96462 | JGI IMG/M metagenome (GOLD analysis project Ga0134128, IMG submission 96462) | Terrestrial soil microbial communities with excess Nitrogen fertilizer from Kellogg Biological Station, Michigan, USA - KB3-175-4 | ecosystem: Environmental > Terrestrial > Soil > Unclassified ...
GGTGGCGAGCGCGTCCTGGTACATGTCGCGGGAGGCGTTCGCGGCGGCGAGCTGGGCGTCGGTGGTCGTGTAGATGGCCGACCGGTACTGGGTGCCGACGTCGTTCCCCTGGCGCATGCCCTGGGTCGGATCGTGACCCTCCCAGAAGGCCTTCAGGATCTGCTCGAACGAGATCAGCTTCGGGTCGTACGCCACCAGGACCACCTCGGTGTGGCCGGTGTGGCCGGAGCAGACTTCGTCATAGGTCGGGTTGGGCGTGCTGCCGCCCTGGTAACCGACGGCGGTCACGTAGACGCCCGGCAATTCCCAGAACAATCGCTCGGCACCCCAAAAGCAGCCGAGGCCGAAATAGATGGTTTCGCTGCCTTCGGGGTAGGGCCCCTTGAGCGGATGGCGATTGACGAAATGCGTCTCGCCGACGGCCATTTCAGTGGCGCGGCCGGGAAGTGCCTCAGTGGCGGAAGGAAGAGTGGAAGGCCGGGAGCGGAAGAACATCGAAAACTCCTCTCAAAAAGGCGATACGCCTAAAACTGATCCTGTTTGACGAAACGCCGGCTGCGTCGCGAGCGGCCGGCAAAAGCCAGCAGGATACCCGGAATGCCCAGCACCGCGAAGCCCGGGCAACTGAGCAGCGCGGCGAGCAGCGGATCGAGCACTGGGCCGAAAAACCGCGTATCGATGAAATTCTTCACCGCCGCCAGGCTTGCCCCGCTGACCAGATTCCAGGTGTCCCCGAGGCTGGTGGTCACGATCGTATTGGCCCCCAGTGATTTGGTGCCGTCGATGATCAGCAGGATCAGCGCCAGTCCCAATAGCCAGGTACCAAGGATTCGCAGAATGAGCCGCATGCTGCCTTTTATGCCTGCCGGAACCCGGCGAACCAGCGCCGGTCCGCCGAACCATGGGGGCGTTTCTTGTGCCATGCGGCGCCATCTTTGCAAAGATAGGCATCGGCGCCTGGGGATCAATGGCGCTGACGCAGGTGTGAAGGCGCCGCGTGGCCCGTGATCGGCCTTGCGGCGCGGTCCCCGATCAGTATAGTGCGCCCGCTTCCGTCCGGCCTCATCCAGGGCGCCAACGGCGGAGGCAGCCGAAGAGGACCGTAAAAACTCCCGGCAACGCGACCAGCCGCTCCGGCGGCCGGTTTCGCTGGGGAGAACCGCGCTTCGGGCCGCCGTCCGGCGGCAAAGTCTAGCGGAGAGATGGCCGAGTGGTCGAAGGCGCACGCCTGGAAAGTGTGTAGGCGGGTAACCGTCTCAAGGGTTCGAATCCCTTTCTCTCCGCCACCATACGGGCGCGATAGAACAGAACGCAGGTGCCCTCAATGCGGAACATGGGCCGGCAATCGGTCTGTGCCAACTGCGTGTTGAGGCTGTAATAGATGGGGCGCGGCGATCCGGCGGCCTGCACCGGGTGGTGCGCGGCACCATTGCCGAAATCATGCTGGGCGGCGGCGTCATCGCGCTCGTCAGTGCATTCGCGACCTTCGAGCTGAGGCGCGGGGTCAGTATATCGACCGGCGGTAGCGATGCGCTCGGGCCAGGTGGCGTACGTACTCGACGGCGCCGTCGCGATCCATGTTGCTGTGGGTCTCGATGAGATCGATCAGGGCGGCGTGGACGGCAGGCGCCATGCTGGCGGCATCGCCGCAGACGTAGAGCGATGCGCCGTCCTGAAGCCATGCAAAGACCTCGGCGCCACGGTGCAGCAGCTGATGCTGGACGTAAACCTTTTGCGAAAGATCTCGTGAAAAGGCCAGGTCGAGATCAGCGAGGTAGCCGTCCTCCAGCGCTTGCTGCCACTCGGCGCCATAGAGGGAATCGGACCGGCTGGTCCGCTCGCCGAAGAACAACCACGATCGGCCACGCGCCCGGCGCGCTCGACGTTCGGCGACGAAGGCGCGGAAGGGCGCGACGCCGGTGCCGGCGCCCACCATGATGATCGCGGCATCGTCAGCGGGGAGGCGGAAGTCGGAAGCCGGCTCGATGAAGACCGGCAGCCGGGCTCCGGACCCCGCATGTGGTATCTGGTAGCCGGATACGACGCCGCGCCGAAGCTCGCCGTGCAGACGATATGCCAGGGTGGCGGTCACGATTGCCACGCGATGCGGATTCGCCGTGGGGCTAGAGGCGATGGAAAAGAGCCGTGGCTGCAACAGCCGCAGGCCCGGCAGCACGGCTTCGGCGTTGAGGCCGGGAACCGGGTGGCTGCGCATGATGTCCTCGATGTGATTCTCGTGCAGGTAACGGCGGCGGGCCGCAGTGTTCTCCGGCGTAGCGAGAAACCTCAGTTCCGTGCTGCCGCTCAGCATGGCCCAGTGACGCAGGAAGCGAGGGCTCGCGACGCCGATCTCGAACCGGCTGGCGAGCGCTTTGCCGAACGCCGTCTGCTCGCCATCGACGAGGACCGGCGCGCTTCCTGCTATGCCGAAGCGGGCGAGCACCGTCTCGACGAGAAGAGGATCGTTGTGCGGCATGATGGCAAGGGCATCGCCGGCTTCGTAACGCAGGCCGCTACCCCCGAGGTCGACCTCGACGTGCCGTTTCTCGTTGCTGGAGTCCGGCCCGGTCAGAACGAAGTTGGCCAGCACCCGTGCCTGGAACGGCGCGGTTCTGCCGGAACCCGCCTGACCATCGGCCGTGGCAAACGAGTTTGGGCTGGCGTGTATCATCGGGTGGGATCTTTGCCGTCAGGAGGCGGGTAGAATTCGACGTGTAAGTGGCTGCTGGGTTCGACGAAGCGACGTGGTGCCGGACTTCGGACGGGATGACGATGGTTTCGCCGGCCCGCGCAACGACCGCTCCTTCGACAGGCGGCTCCAGCTCGAAACGCACACTTCCCGCGGTGACGCGTAGCGGGCCCCAGACGCCCCGCTTCGCGATATGCCCGGCGCGCAACTTATCGGGTAAACTATGGGCGGTGAAATCGCGCGAGCGTCCCTAAAGCAGGCAGCCGGGCGGCAGGCGGGTGGGACCACGGTCACGAGACCGACCCTCCGGGTTCGCGGGATTGGTTGGCGGGATGAGCCGACCGCGTCAGACGATGTAGCAGGGCGTTGAAGTGCTGCGTGGCGCGGGCGTCGCGCGTGCGGAGCAGGACGCAGGCTTCACCAGCCAGCCTGCAGGCGGCTTCGACTTCGCCGGCAGCGGCGAGCTTTTCGAGGCTGGCGAGCAGGAGCTGGACAAGGTCGCGCGGCGGCGCTTTTGCGGCGCCGCTCATGCGAAGCCCAGATGCTGCTTGGCCTCGTCGGTCATCATCTCGGGCTGCCAATGCGGCTCGTAGGTCAGAGTTACGGTGACGAATTCCACGCCCGGCACCGCCCAGGCGCCGTCGCGCGCCCCGTCCCTGAGATAGCTGGTCGCTGGACAGCCTCGCGTCGTCGTGGTCATCAGGATGTTGATGAGGCCGCCCCCGGCTGCCTCGACACTATAAACGAGGCCGAGATCGACGATGTTGTAACCGAGCTCGGGATCGATGACGATGCGCAGCGCGTCCCTGACCCGCTCGACGAGGGCATCGGGTTCCTCGCTCATGGCGCGGCCTCCTTGCCGGCCCCGGCGCGGACGAGCAGGCGATAGGTGGCGCCGTCTGCCTCGAACCCGCCGCGCCAGGCATGCCCCCGCTTTGCGAGCTCAGGGAAAAGAAAGATCGGCTCGCGGCCGAGTAGGGCCGCCAGCACCTCGCCCTCGTGCAGAGCCTCGGTTGCGGCGAGGATTTTGACCATCGGATCGGGCGGATCGAGGTCGCGGTTGTCCATTTCCTTAACCGGCGCAGACCAGGCCGAGGCATCGGCGGTGGTGGGAAGCGGGGAAGCGCCAGAGGGCGCGTCGCCGGTCGGACGGAACAGCACCTGCCAATCGCCGCCGCCGATCTCGGTTTCCTCGTGTGCAAATCCCTTCGAGCCGAGCACAGCGAACAGCGGCGTCGGCTTGAAGGTCGCAAGGAGCCTGAGACCCTCGTCGGGGTTGAGCCGGTCGATCGCTGCCATGATCGCCGCAAACGGTTCGCCGCCGGCCTTCAGTACCGGCCGGACATCGAGATCGACATAACGCGTGGTCATTTCATCACCTCAGCTTTTGGGGAAAAGGCGCGCAGCAGGTGTGGCTGTCGGGCACCCGGGGGAAGACGCAGGCTTGCGGTCACGTCCACCAGGCGGCGGGCCCGGGCGAACTCGATACTGAGCCCGACGGTTGCGACCAGCACCGGCACCGCAAGGCCACGGAACATAGGGGGCTGGTCCACCAGCAGCGCGATGGTGCTGAGCCAAACGGCGCCGAAATAGAGGTAGAACCATTTGCGGGCTCGCTGTTCGACGACGAGATCCTGTACGCGCGGCGTCGGCGTCCTGCCGAGCACCGGGCCATAGCATTCGAGCCAGGTGACGAAGGCCACGATCTTGTAGAGTTGGGCGAGGCCGAGCCCTGAAAGCCAGCCGAAGGCCAAGAGATAGACCACCGCGCCGGCGAAACGGGGCAACTCCCCGAACGCCAGCAGGACCACGACAAGGAGCGCGGCGAGCCCGAGTGAGGCCAGCGCGGGCGCCGCCATCAGGCTGTTGGTCTCGAGCTTGCGCCGCTTGCGGCGGCGATAGAGGCCGACGACGTCATAGCCATAGAGCGCCAGTACCGGCACGGCCAGCAGGGCGGCGATGGCGAGCACTGGCGCTGGGTCACGGTCCAGCAGGACGGCGATGGCACCGCCGACTATCGCCAGCAGCAGCACCACGACGCCGCCGCACAGCGCGGCGGTCGAGGTCGGCCGCTCCTGCTCGGGAGCCAGCATGAACATGGCGAGCAGCCGGTAGCTGACACCCATGGCGGTGAAGGTGAGCCAGCCGCCGAGGCCGGCGACGACATGCAGCGGCAGGCCGGCGGCCGTCACGGCGAGGAGTGGTGATGCCAAAGTCACGCCGCCAAGCACGTAGGTGAAGGTGAGACCGAAGCCGGCCGCGACGGCGACGCTCACGAGGCCAGCGGTGACGAAACGCGCCGGCAGCGGCAGCGGGCGTCCGGCCCATAACGTGCGGCCGAGATTGTAAAGCACCAGCAGGAAGCCCAGCGCCAGCAGTGTGCCGCCGGCCGGCAGCAGCGGCCAGTCGATGGCAAGCGTGCCGTCGAGCTCGAGGAAGCCGCCGAGCAGCAGGGCCAGGCCGCCGACGAGGCAACAGAGGGTGGGAAGCGGCAACCCGTTATCGTGGAGTGGCTTTGCCACCAGCACGGGCACGAACTGGAACAGGGCGCCGCAAAGCAGAAGCGTCAGCCAGCCCAGCGCTATGAGATGCACCAGCACCAGTGTCGCCGAGGCTTCGAGCGGGGCGCCGGGAAAGCCGTAGCCGAGCACCATCAGGATCTCGGCCGCTAGGAGGCAGACGAGAGCGACGGCGAAATACGACATCGTCCAGCGCGACAGCGATACGCCCGTCATGGGGATTTGCGTCTCCTCGAGGCGCGGCCGGCCCTGATGAGCCGCCGCGCCCTAGCCGGGTTCAGGCGGCCTCGAGCCGTTTGGCGATTTCCACCCGCCACACCTCGGGGCCGCTCTCGAGATAGGTCCAGGAGAACTGGTGCGAGTGCTCGGCCTCGAGTTGGTAGTAGAGCGGCTTGGGGTCGTGATCGTTGATCAGCACGAAGCCCTTGCCGGGTGCGAGGGCGTCCACCAGTTCGAAGATTTTCTGGTGGCGCTGCATCGGCACCAGAGTGCGGACGTCGATGGTTTCGCGGGGCGAGGCAACAGGGGCGCCGGGCATCGGTATTCTCCTCGAGGCCACGCTCCGGACAGGTCGGCGGGGTGCGCGGCAAACCCCCGTCCGACAGCGCCACGCTGGCGCCATTGCCGATGCTTTGCGCCATAAAGATACATTGTCAATATATGTTTTAGCATCCGCTTTGTTAAAGATGCTTCAGAAGTGCATCTTTTCTGCCTCGATCCCAAATAAGGCACCGGCCGCATGCGACTGACCGATTGCGGCGACTACGCCCTGCGCGTGCTGATGTACGCGGCGGCCCGCGAGGGTGAACTCATCACCATTGAGGAAACCGCCGAGCGCTACGGCATTTCCCGCTCGCATCTGATGAAGGTCGTCAATCTGCTGACCCGCTCGGGCTATCTCACGGCGGTACGTGGGCGTTCCGGGGGCTTGAAGCTCGGCACGGCACCGGAGAAGATCGGCCTCGGCCAGGTAGTGCGCGCCACCGAGCCGGACTTCGGTCTGGTGGAATGTTTCGCCACGGGCGGCCGTTGCCGCATCACGCCGTCGTGCCGGACGTCGCGCGGCGTCCTCGGCGAGGCGCTCGCCGCCTTCGTTGCCACTCTCGACCGCTATACCCTTGCCGACCTGGTGCTCGACCCGGCTGAATTCGGTCTGGCGCCGGCCTGAGGGCCAGTCGTTCGACTTCGCCGTCAGTCGTCGTGCGCGACCCAGCCCGCCGGAATCCGGAAGCTGCCGCTGAGTACGCCGAGATGGCCTGCCTGCGGGAACAGGCCGCCGTCATCGAGTCGGACGCCGTACAGCGCCGGATCCCGGAAAGCGCTCGCCATTGCTTGACCAGTGGTCTTCGAGGGCGTGCCTGCGGCGTGCGCCTCGGCACGCGCCGCGATCGCTCTCGCCTCGCCACTCGAGCGGGCTCGGACGACGATCTCGCCCTGGCAAAGCGCGCGAGCCCAATTGTGATCGTCCGGCGGTGCAGTCGGGATCAGCCTGTAAATTTGATTTGCCATCACGTACCGGACTTGAAACCCGTTGGCGATTCAGCGTTCGAGGGTTGCGCCGGCGGCAACCTCGTCGCCGTTCGATGCCCGTTCTCGAAGTTGCTCAACGTCAAGGAGGCCAGGGTCGCAATTCCTCCCGCGCACCGTTCCGCGAGCGGCGGCGACAGCGAGGCCCGACACGCGTCGAGGAAGAGCGGCTTCATGATCCGGCCGGTGATGCCGCCCTCCGCCCAAAGAAGATCGAGCACATTGCGCGCGAGTGGCGAGCTCGGCGCGACCTCGGTCGAGGAGGTGAGGAGCGTGGCCAGCGCGTCCTCGATCCGGTCCCACCGCCCGGAAGCGATGTGGGTTAGGACATTGTTGATATGGGAGTGGTTTCGAAAGGTCGAGGTCAGCCGTTGTGCGAACATCGTGCCATTTTCGGCATCAAGGCAGGGCTCGCCGCAAAGGCTGGCTCCGACCGGGCGCCTGGCGAGAACTGAATCTGCAAAGGTGGTATGGAGCATCTGACCTTCTCCGATGCGACATCCTTCGGAACGAGGCTCAGTGGGTAGTCGCGAACAGTGCTTTGGCGCCTCGATTGGCCCACGGCAGCTGCCATGCCGACGCAACGGAAAGCTCGCCGCCGATCCTCAGCGCTTGGCCGAAAGAGTCTTGGCCACGGTGCGGGAGCGGCAATGCAGCCGGCGCCTCGCCGAGGTGGAACTCGCCCGTCATGGGCGCCATGGGCTGCCGGTCCAGCGGCAGGCCGACGTCGAGCGTCACGGTGGTCCCCCGCTTGTTACGATAAGTGGCGACCGGCGGCCCATACTTCGCTTCGGGGTGTCTGGCAGCATAGGCATCGAGCGCCGCAAGCGCATCACGGACCGCTGCCGCGAGCGAAGCCGCCTCCAGCGCGCAGTATCGCGTCACATAGACCATCGGAAGGTTTGAACCGGCGTCGTGCTTCTGAGAAGCGATGGAACGGGCCATCGCTCCGGCAGCGGCCGTGGGCCTCTTGCCGTCATCGATTGTGGTGTCGAGCATCCTGGGCTCCTGCTACGTGCTTCCCGGGTTCGATGCGTCAAGTCTAAGGCCGCCATGTTCCGTCGACTTTGTTCTGCATCAAACTCTGGATGCGAGGCGCAAGACTGGGCAAGCCCGTAGGCCGCAGGTGCTCTCCGACAGATGCTCGGCTCCCCCGAATTCCTGACCCGGCTAAAAGAATATCATGACAGCGATCATGCAGAGGACGATCAGGCCTATACCGGAGATCAGCATCGGCAATAGCGTACCGCCGGGTTGGGATGCATAGTCGACAACGTGGATATTCGGGTCGTTTCGGCTGTTGGGCGGCGCCGAGTGCGCCTGGCTCGAGTGCTCCTGTTCCAAATTACCGCTCCTCTGTGCAAAATCATTCATTGTAGATATATGTTATACTGAGGCGAGCGAAACGACAAGCGACACCCATACGCAGCGGCGGATTCTGCGCGCATTTCCTCAGTCCAAGCGATGGAGCCGCCGCTCGCTATTGGAGGTCCGGGGGGGTGAATCGGCGACCGATCCTTACTGCGGCATCGAATGGAGATGACCGCCTGCGCTCACGGTACCCGCCGCAGGCTGACCCGTCGCTTCAACTCCCCGATCCGGGAAGTTCCTTGTCGATCACCGACGCCATCGCCTCCGGCGTCTCGTCGCGAGGTGAGGGACCCGTGCCGCCGGTCGCAAGCACCAGCCTAGCTCCGGCGTCGCAAAGCTCGATCAAGGCCGGCGCCAGGGCGGTGCACGGCGTCGATAGGGCCGCCCAGCGCTTCGTATTCGCTGCGACTGGCGCGATCCGAGACGGTCAGGATGCCGATGATCATGCCGTTCTCCTGCCGCTGAATTTCTCGAAGGCTCTGGCCCGGCTCTCGGCCAGGACCAGATCCATCGGCGCGTTGATGTTGAAGAAGGGATCTGGATCGCCCTCGAAGTTAACGCTGACGGGTCGCTGGGGGTCCAGCCAACCGTGCAGCGAACGGTTCTCGGACCGACCAAGCCAGCTTTCCAAATCGTCGGCAGCAGCCGTCGGATGCAGCAGGAAGGTGTAGTGATCATGACCGTGCGAACGCGCCATGGCGGTCCGGGACAGGTCGCCCGCGATCGATTGCGCCAAGCGAGCGGCCAGATCTAGCGGGAAGAACGGCGTGTCACAGGCGACCGTGAGGACGAAAGGGGCGCCAGCCGCGCGCGCCCATCGAAGACCTGAGAGCAGACCCCCGAGCGGGCCACATCCGGGGACAATGTCGCCGATGATGGGGACGGCAAGATCGCTGAAGCGGCGGGGGTCGCCATTGGCGCTAATGACGACTTTCTCCACTTGCGGCCGCAGCCGGGCAATTGTGCGCTCGATGATCGGGATGCCGCCGAGCGGCAGCAGGGCTTTCTCGGCGCCCATGCGGCTCGACCGGCCGCCGGCGAGAACGACACCGACGACCTCGCCCATGGCCGGCCCGTCAGCCACCCGTCATGCTCATGTGCCGGGCGACGGCGGGGGCGGCGCCACGCCGGTCGATGACGAAATCGTGGCCCTTCGGCTTCCGCGTGATCGCTTCCGCAATGGCGCGGTCGAGCGCACCGTCGCTCTTCGAGGCTCTCAGCGGCGTCCTGAGGTCAGCCGACCCATCCTGACCGAGGCACATGAACAGCGTGCCTGCGCAGGTCAACCGGACGCGATTGCAGCTCTCGCAGAAATTATGGGTCAGGGGCGTGATGAAGCCCAGCCGGCCGCCGGTCTCGCGCACCCGGACATAGCGGGCCGGACCGCCGGTCTTGTAGGGGATGTCCTCCAGCGTCCATTTGGCAGAGAGGCGTTGGCGCACTGCCGAAAGCGGCAGATACTGCTCCGTTCGGTCGGCTTCGACGTCGCCGAGCGGCATGGTTTCGATGAGCGTCAGGTCCATGCCCAACCCGTGTGCCCAAACGATCATGGGATCTAGCTCGTCCTCATTGACGCCCTTGAGCGCAACCGCGTTGATCTTGACCGCGATGCCGGCAGCGCGCGCGGCCTCGATGCCGGCGAGCACAACCGCAAGATCGCCGCGACGGGTGATGCGACGAAACTTTTCGGGATCAAGCGTATCGACCGAGACATTGACCCGGCGTACCCCGCAGTCGGCGAGTTCGGCCGCGTGCCTCGCCAACCGCGAGCCATTCGTGGTCAGGGTCAATTCGTCGAGCGCACCGCTCGTCAGGTGGCGCGACAAGCCGCGGATCAGCGTCATGATGTTCTTGCGAACTAGGGGCTCGCCGCCAGTGACCCGCAGCTTGGTCACACCGCGGGTGATGAACGTCGAGCAGACGCGGTCAAGTTCATCGAGCGTCAGCAGGTCGCGATGCGGTAGGAAAGTCATCTGCTCGGCCATACAGTAGGCACAGCGAAAGTCGCAGCGGTCCGTGACCGAGACGCGAAGATAGCTGATCCGGCGCCCGAATCGATCGATCAGGCTGCCAGAGACGGATGGTGCGTCGAAGTTGGAGGCGGTCATGACGAACGTTTGGGATCGGTGACCCAACGCAGGATCGTCTGGACGGCGACCAGCCCCGGCTCCTCCGTCTGGCGTATCAACGTCAACAGTTGGAACCAGTGTTCGTCGTCGGAGCGCTCCACGAAGTCGCGCACCGCTCCCGCCGCAAAATCGGGCACGCTCATGTGTGCTTCGTCGGCCCGCATCTCCAACCGCTGCCGGATCGGGGCAGCAAGGCTCGCGAGCACCTCGTCAACGACCTCGGGTTGGTCAAGCGTTGCAATGAGATCGCCAAGCATCGAAGCCTCTTACTGGACGAGCGGGGTGGACGCGGCGCCGAGGTCGACGCCTTCGAGCGCCGCACCACCGGCGAGAACGCTCACATATTGGCGCAGCGCTCGCGCCTCCACGACGCTCTTGAGGCGGGTAGCGAGCTTGTCGCGCGCCATGTCGAATGGCAGGGTCTGGCCGGGGATACGCTGGTCGATGGCGATGATGTGAAACCCGAACCGGGTCTTGACGATGTCGCGCGACACGCCGGTGCGACCCGGGCTGAACAGCGCCTTCTCGAACTCGGGGACGGTATCGCCGCGCCCAAGTTGGCCCAGAATACCGCCCTGCTCACCCGATGGGCAGTTCGACAACTCTTTGGCCAGCTCCGCGAAGCGCTCGGGCTCGCGCAGCAGGATGTTGAGGGTCGATTCCGCCCGCTCGCGAATTTGCGGCACATTCACTGTCGGGGTCACCTGGAACAGGATATGGCGGGCATTGACCAGATCGTTGCTGCGGAACTCGCTTTGGTGACCATCATAGTAGCGGCGCATCTCGTCTTCGGTCGGCTCAGGGACAGTGACTTCCTGGCTCAACAGTTCCTCGACCGCGTCGCCGATAACCGCCCCGTCCGTCTCGTCGGCAGGCAGCAGTCCGCCCACCACGGCCCGCTGGCGCAACAATTCGCGGACGGCGGCAAGCTCCAGCGGCTCGTCTTCGGCCGGGGCGATGGCGATGCCGTTGATGGAGGCGGTCATGGCCGCGCAGCCTTCTTGCTGCGCCGATCAGGTGTGCGCACGATCTGATAGGGACGCAGCAGATAGAACAGCGAGCCGACGCCGCTCCAGATGTGGACCATGCGGGTGAACGGCGAGATCAGGAAGATGGTGAACCCAAGCAGGATGTGCACCTTGTAAACCAGCGGTACCCCGAGCAGCAGGGTGGCCGCACCAGCGTTGAAAGTGACAACGCCGCTGACATAGTGGCTGAGGCGCTCGAACATTTCGCCATCCATATGCGAGGCTGAGAGCGGCACCGTGGCCAGGCCGAGCGCGAGTTGCAGCCACAGCATGATGATGACGGCAAAATCCATCTTGCGGCTGTTGAGACGTAATCGCGGATCGAAAACACGCCGGTGAATGACGATGGAAAGGCCGATGATCGCGATCGCGCCAGCAATGCCGCCGATTACCATGGCCACCAGTTGGTGCTGAGCGGGATCGAGCAGCCAGTCGATCGCCCAGCCCGGCGTGAGGAAGCCGACGAAGTGGCCGGCAATTACGATCAGCACGCCGTAATGGAAGAGGTTAGAGCCGACGCGCAGGTGGCCGCGCCGCAGGATCTGCGAGGAGTCGCTCTTCCAGGTGTACGGCTCACGATCAAAGCGGATGAGGCTGCCCAGCAGGAGCACCGTCAGGCAGATGTAGGGGTAGACGCCGAACAGGGCGGTGTTGACGAACTCGGGCGACAACATGCTCGCGCTCCCTCTGTCAGTTGGCTCGGGCCGGGACGGGCGGCTCCGGGATGGTTGGGCCACCGAACGCCGGCTCTTCGCGCCATTCGCGATCGATCGAATCCGGCCGTTCCTTCGCCGGCGGCACCTTGGCCGCATCCACCGGCGGTTCGCCGGCAATCACCAGCAACGCCTGCAGCACAGCCGCATAGTGGCTCTGCCGGGCGATCAGGGCGCGGGCGATTACCTTGAGGATGTGCGCACAGTCGGCCAGCATCTCGCGGGCTTCGTCGGCGCTCCGGCAGCTCAGATATTCGAGCACGACTGGGAGATAGTCGGGCAACTCGCTGCTAGACAGGGCGAGACCCGCCGCCTCGTAGAGTTGCTTGAGTTCGACCATGGCGGAACCGCGGTCTCGGCTGTCTCCGTGAAGGTGCTCGAACAAATGTAGCGACAGCGCACGTCCCCGGTCGAACAGGTCGCTGTAACGCTCCTCGGCGTCCAGCTCGTCGCCCTGCGCCAAGTCATCGATCAGCGCCAGCAGACCGTCTCGTTCACTTGTTCCGATCAGGGGCGACTGCGCGACCACCTCAGCCATTTCGGGCAGGGCGTTGCGCATCTCGCGCGAAGGATAGGAAAGTAGCGCGCTAAATACCTTGAAGAGCAGCATGCTTTTATCCTCACGTATCCAGCGGGCGGACGGGCGTGAGCTTGCGCCGTCCCATAGAGCCGCCGAAGAGGCTGGAGCGTGGTTCGCCGGCATCGCAGCCGTTGCCAAAGCTGAAGCCGCAGGCGCCCTTCATGCCGTAGGCATCTTCGGCCGTCTCCTTGTGGCTTGTGGGGATCACGAAACGATCCTCGTAATTGGCGATAGCCAGGTAGCGATGCATGTCGTTGGCCATTTCCAGGCTGAGCCCAGCCTGTTCGAGTACCGCCATACCATCACTGTCGCCAAGTTGGCGCTGGCGGAAATGCGTACGCATGGCCAGCAGTCGCTCGAGCGCGGTCACGATCGGCTCTTCCTCGCCGGCGGTCAGCAGATTGGCGAGATAGCGCACCGGAATGCGAAGCGAACGCACGTCCGGAATCTCGCCCACTGTCTCGATGGCGCCCGCATTGGCATGCGATTGAATGGGGGAAAGCGGCGGCACGTACCAGACCATCGGCAGCGTGCGATATTCGGGGTGCAGGGGGAAGGCGATTTTCCACTCCACCGCCATCTTGTAGGTCGGCGACCGCCGCGCCGCCTCGATCCAGTTTTCGGCGATGCCATCGGCCCGGGCCTGGGCGATCACTTCAGGATCGTTGGGATCGAGGAAGACTTTCAGCTGCGCCTCGTAAAGGTCCTGTTCGTCCTCGACCGAGGCCGCGGCCCCGATGCCGTCGGCGTCATAGAGAATGACGCCGAGATAGCGGATGCGGCCGACACAGGTTTCCGAACATACGGTCGGCTGCCCGGCCTCGATGCGTGGGTAACAGAAGATGCACTTCTCGGCTTTCCCCGAGGTCCAGTTGTAGTAGATCTTCTTGTACGGGCACCCCGAAACGCACATGCGCCAGCCGCGGCACTTGTCCTGGTCGATGAGGACGATGCCGTCTTCCTCGCGCTTGTAGATCGATCCGGATGGGCAGGAGGCGACACAGGCGGGATTCAGGCAGTGTTCGCACAGACGCGGCAGGTACATCATAAAGGTGTTTTCGAACTGCCCGTAGATGTCTTTCTGTACCGCCTCGAAGTTGTAATCCTTCGAGCGCTTGTCGAATTCGCCGCCGAGGATTTCCTCCCAGTTCGGGCCCCATTCGATCTTGTCCATCGGCTTGCCGCTGACCAGCGATAACGGCCGTGCCACCGGAGAGGTTGGCAGTTCCGGTGCCTTCTGCAGATGCTCGTAGTCGAAGGTGAATGGCTCGTAGTAGTCGTCGATTTCGGGCAAATGCGGATTCGCGAAAATCTTCGAGAGAATGGCCAGTTTGCCGCCCTGCTTGGGGACGATTTTGCCGTTCTTCTTGCGCTTCCAGCCGCCCTGCCAGCGTTCCTGGTTCTCCCAGTCCTTAGGGTAGCCGACGCCGGGCTTGGTCTCGACGTTGTTGAACCAGGCGTATTCCATCCCTTGCCGCGAGGTCCACACTTGCTTGCAGGTCACCGAGCAGGTGTGGCAGCCGATACATTTGTCGAGGTTCATCACCATCGCGATCTGGGCGCGAATCTTCATTTGGCAGCCTCCTCCTCGGCGCGGTCGACGGGATTGGAATGGTCGAGCCAGTCGATCTTGTTGAGCTTTCTGACGATGACGAATTCGTCCCGATTCGAGCCCACTGTGCCGTAGTAGTTGAAGCCGTAGGAAAGTTGCGCGTAGCCGCCGACCATGTGGGTGGGCTTCAGCAGTGTGCGGGTGACCGAGTTATGGATACCGCCGCGCAGGCCCGTGATCTGCGAGCCGGGCACATTCACTATCTTCTCCTGTGCGTGATACATCATGCACATGCCCTCATGGACGCGCTGGCTCACCACGACGCGGGCGGTGATCGCGCCATTGAGATTGAACAGCTCGATCCAGTCATTATCCACCAGACCGATGGACTTGGCGTCAGCTTCCGACAGCCAGACGATCGGCCCGCCGCGCGACAGGGTCAGCATCAACAGATTGTCGGTGTAGGTGGAGTGGATGCCCCACTTCTGGTGCGGCGTGATGAAGTTGAGAACGATCTCCTTCTCACCGTTGCTGCGCTGGCCGAGCAGGGAGTTGACGGTTCGCGTGTCGACCGGCGGACGATAGAGCGCAAAGGCCTCGCCAAAATCGCGCATCCAGGCGTGGTCCTGGTAAAACTGCTGTCTGCCGGTCAGTGTCCGCCACGGGATCAATTCGTGCACGTTGGTATAGCCGGCGTTGTAGCTCACATGTTCGCTTTCGATGCCCGACCAGGTGGGTGACGAAATGATCTTGCGCGGCTGTGCCTGGATGTCACGGAAGCGGATTTTTTCGTCCTCGCGGGCGGCCGCCAGATGGGTGTGGTCGCGCCCAGTGATCCTGCCAAGAGCCTCCCAGGCTTTGACCGCCACTTCGCCATTCGTCTCGGGCGCGAGGTAGAGGATGACCTCGGCGGCGTCGATATCCGACTCGATCCTGGGCCGGCCGTGGGTCGGACCATTGTCATCGACGCGACGGTTGAGATCGCCCAGCCCCTTGACCTCGGTCTCGGTATTCCAGCCGATCCCTTTGCCACCATTGCCAAGCTTGTCGGCGAGGGGGCCGAGCGCCGTAAAGCGCCGATAGGTGTTGGGGTAATCGCGCTCGACGAGGGTGATCTGCGGGCCGGTGACCCCGGGGATGAGATCGCACTCACCTTTCTTCCAGTCCTTGACGTCAAAAGGCTGAGCTATCTCTGCCGGCGTGTCGTGCATGATCGGTGTCAGCACGACATCGCGCTCTATTCCGAGCTGTCCTTCGGCAAGTTCGGAGAACCGTTTGGCGATGGTCTTGTAGGTCTCCCAGTCGCTGCGCGATTCCCAGACTGGATCCACCGCCGCCGAGAGCGGGTGGATGAAGGGATGCATGTCGGAGGTGTTGAGATCGTTCTTTTCGTACCATGTGGCCGTCGGCAGCACGATGTCCGAATATAGGCAACTGGTTGACATGCGGAAATCGAGCGTCACCACGAGGTCCAGCTTGCCCTCGGGGGCGGGATCACGCCATTTGACCTCAAGCGGCTTGACGTCGCCCGTCTCCCCTAAATCCTTGCCCTGCAAGCCGTGACGCGTGCCAAGGAAGTGCTTGAGGAAATATTCGTGCCCCTTGCCCGACGAGCCGAAGAGGTTCGAGCGCCAGATGAAGAGGTTGCGCGGGAAGTTGACCGGATTGTCTGGGTCGTCACAGGACATTTCGATCGCCCCGGACTTGAGGCCGGCGACGACGTGCTCGGCAACCCCGACCCTGGCCTTGTCGGCCGCCGCGGCGAGATGCAGCGGATTGGTCGCCAACTGCGGCGCCGAAGGCAGCCAGCCCATGCGCTCGGCCTTGGCGTTAAGGTCAATGAAGCTGCCTCGGTAACCGTTGGAATTGGCGAGCGGCGACAGCAACTCGGATACGTCGAGCTTTTCGTAGCGCCACTGATCGGAGTGCGCATAGAAGAACGAAGTCCCATTCATCTGCCGGGGTGGCCGCACCCAGTCGAGTGCAAATGCGAGCATGGTCCAGCCGGTCTGGGGCCTCAGCTTCTCCTGCCCGACGTAGTGCGACCATCCGCCACCCGAAACGCCGATCGTGCCGCACATCATCAGGAAGTTGATGATGGAACGATAGTTCATGTCCTGGTGATACCAGTGGTTCATGCCGGCCCCGATGATCACCATCGAGCGGCCCTTGGTCTTTTCGGCATTGCTCGCGAATTCTCTCGCCAGGGTGATGGCCTGAGCGGCGGCCACGCCGGTGATCGGTTCCTGCCATGCGGGTGTATAGGGTACGTTGTCGTCGAAGCCCTTGGCGGCCGCGCCCTTGAGCCCCCGATCGATCCCGTAATGGGCGCACATGAGATCGAACACC
>Ga0134128_10004807_pt1 | contig 16454 bp, 13 predicted proteins | sample KB31754_FD_96462 | JGI IMG/M metagenome (GOLD analysis project Ga0134128, IMG submission 96462) | Terrestrial soil microbial communities with excess Nitrogen fertilizer from Kellogg Biological Station, Michigan, USA - KB3-175-4 | ecosystem: Environmental > Terrestrial > Soil > Unclassified ...
CGCCGACACACGGCCGCCCGCCACCAGCCCACTGGACCACCGGCCCGCCCCAAACGGCCGCCCCGTCACCAGCCCGCCCGGCCGGTCGCCCCGTCACCAGCCGCCACCGGCCCGCGCGTGGGACTAATCCGAAAATAGGTGAGTTAGGTGGCGCGCGGCAGCGACCGGTGGCGGGTGCTGCGTGACCGGTTCCGGGGCGGGGTGGTGGTTATGCGGCGGGTTCGGGGGTGACTTTGTAACCGAGGGCTTCGAGCTGGCGGATGTGGTTGCGCTTGCGCCGGCCGGGGCTGGTGCGGGTGTCGTAGTAGCCGCTGCCGAGGTCGTGGTAGCTGGTGGCGGGGTCGGAGAGCAGGTGCCAGGTGATCACCAGGACGGAGCGGCCGACGGCGACGATTGCCTTGCGGGGTCTGCGGCGGCGGGCGATCCGCCGGTAGCGCTCGCCGAGGAAGGTGTCGGTTCGTGCCGCGCCGGACTGCGGCCGCCCGCAGAAGCCGCACGGGCAACGGAAACTAATCCGCGTGCTCGCAGCAACACTGAAGGGCCCAGAAAACAGCTCCCCGCACCCCGCTCTTCCACGGCCTCGAAGACCAAAGTGAAACGGTGTCGCGGACGGCCACCACCCCCGATTTTCAGCCCGGAACGGGCACCCCCGCCAGGGACGCAGACGCTCTTCCCTGGTTCGGGATCACTTTTACCGGATTACGCGCTCTTTTCCCGGATTAGGACAAAAAATTGTCTGCTTTAGGATGATCTGACGGTACCTAACCCGGTAAGAGACGTCCGGACCAGGGAAAAGACGTCCCTAAGCCGGGAAGAGTGCGGGCGGAGAGAGGCCCGGTAGGCGCTAGTGGAGGCGGATGGGGATTGGCTGGCTGGTTAGGGCGCCGTTTTGAGCCGTGGCTGTGTAGGCGCCCGGTGGTACTCGGCTTGTTCGGGTGGAGCAGCCTGGGGCGGAGGTCTTGCGGTTCCAGGTGACCGTTACGACCGTGGGAACGCCGCGCGCCAGTGCGGCGTCGAGGCTGGGTGTTCCGGTTGGGCAGTCGGCTGAGCTCCAGATCGTGGCCGGGCCTTCCTTGATCACCAGGATCAGGTGCGCCGAGCCTATGTTGAACGTGCATTCGGCCGGCTGGGTTGAGACGATGCTCAGCTCGAAGGTTGGAGAATCCTTCGGCCCGAACTGAGTCTGGCCCGCGAAGACGCTCAGGACGATGTCACGCTGGCCGCAGAAGGCCGGGAGGATCGAACCGTGGCCCGCCGCCTGGCCGGCTCCGGTTTTGCCCGCACCGCCCGCCGCGCCCCTTCCAGACTGGCCTCCACCGGACTGGCCTCCACCGGACTGGCCTCCACCGGACTGGCCGCCTGAGGTGGGGCCACTGCCCGACGGACCGCCGGTAGATCCGGAGCCGACCGGTTGGCCGCCTCCGGCCTGCCGACCCTGTCCAGAACCTGACGATCCTGAGCCCGAACGGCCGTTCCCCGAGCCACCCCGACTCGACCCGTTCCGCCCCGACGCGCCCTGTCCAGGCCGGCCCCGGCCCGATCCTTCCGAGCGCGACGACGCGGAGTCGGCCCGGCTGTCGTGACCTGAACTGGTGGAGCCTGGTCCGGTCAACTGGCCGGAGCTACTGGTCCGGCCGACTCGCGAGGCCGGATCTGACTTCACGGCCAATGCGCTCGAAAGTCCCCAGGCTGCCAGTCCGAACACGACTAGCCCGATCACGAGCACAATGAACCGTCGGCGCCAGTACGCGCTTGCCGAGCCTTCCCCGTAGGTGTCGTACGAATTTCCCCCCATGCGGTCAGTATGCAAGCGCTTACGGTGAGTAGCGGGTCGGCTCGCCGGGAGGCCTGACTCGCATTTCCGCAGGCAGAGGAGTTGCTACGGCCTTGCCCTCGTTGCTTCTGCGGTGCCGTTATGGCACCGGCGTGGCAGGATCGATCCCGTCATGGCCACCAGCATCGAAGACCTCACCACCAACGGCATCCGGTCTCAAGGCTCCACGCCTCAAGACTCCACGCCTCAAGACTCCACGCCTCAAGACTCCGGGCCTGAAGGCGCCGGGCTCGAACAGCCGATCACGAGCTGGTACTTGCGCAACGGCAGGGACCTGCCCTGGCGAGGCGCGGGTATTGCGGCGTGGCCGGTCATGGTTTCCGAGTTCATGCTCCAGCAGACTCCGGTCGCGCGGGTGCTTCCGGCCTACCGCGACTGGATGACCCGCTGGCCAGCGCCTGCGGACCTGGCCGAGGCGACCCCGGGCGACGCGGTGCGCCAGTGGGGCCGGCTCGGCTATCCAAGACGAGCACTGCGGCTGCACGAGTCGGCCACGATCGTCACGATCAGGCATGACGGCGTGGTTCCCTCGGCCATTGCCGACCTGCGCGCCCTTCCCGGCGTCGGCTCCTATACGGCCGCCGCGATCGCCAGCTTTGCCTACGGGCAACGGCACGCGGTCCTGGACACCAACGTCCGCCGGGTCCTGGCCAGGCTCTTCACCGGCCGGCAGTATCCGCCGGCGTCCCTCACGGTGGCCGAGCAGACTCTGGCCCAATCCATGCTCCCGCCGGAGCAGGACCGGCGCGCCGCCACCTGGTCGGTGGCCCTGATGGAACTAGGCGCGCTGATCTGCACCGCGACGAGTCCGTCGTGCGACCTCTGCCCGGTGGCCAAGAGTTGCGCCTGGCTCAGGAACGGCTTCCCGGCGGGTCAGGCCCCGCGCAAGGCCAAGCCGTACCTCGGCAGCGACCGCGAATGCCGGGGCCGCCTTCTGGCCCTTCTGCGCGCCTCCAGCGGCCCGCTCCCGCGGTCGGCCTTCGATCTCTGCTGGCCGAGCGCGCAACAGCTCTCCGCCACCTTGGAGGCCCTCATAGCGGATGGACTGGCGACCCGCCTGCCCTCGGGCCTCATCGCCTTGCCCGGAGACAACTAGCCGGTGACGGTCAGCCAGAGATCCTTAGCCCTGGCACAGGCAGAATGGATGCCCGGCCGGGTCGAGGAACACGCGGAAGGTCGTACCCGGCTGGTGCTCGTGCTTGGTCGCACCTAGTTCGAGCACGGCCGCTTCGCCGGCGTCGAGATCATCGACGTCGATGTCGAGGTGCATCTGCTGTGGTACTTGCTGGCCGGGCCAGTCTGGCGGCGTATATCCGTCTACCTGCTGAAAGGCAATGGTCTGACCGTAGTCCGCGCGGACATCGGCCCATCCGGGAGAGGTCTCGACCTTCCAGTCCAGCAGGGCGCCGTAGAAGGCGGCCATGACATCTGAGTCTGGACAGTCGAGAACGATAACTGGGAAGCGTCCGATAGCCATGCGAGTCAACGTACCCATGGTTCCGGATGATCTACGTCCGGAATGAGTCCGCATAGAAAAACGTCCCTGCCGGGTTCCCGGCAGGGACGTTTTCTAGATCAACCTCAGGCGCTGCGCCCCTCGGGCCGCCGATCCGACACCTCGGTGCGGGCACTGCCCGCGGCCTCGGCCAGCTCGGCCGGCGGCGCGTCGGGCACCTCCTCGGGCTTCGGCACGCCCTTGAAGGTGAACTTGCCTTCCTTGCCGGTGCCCTCGGCGTCGACCATGATGATCTGCCCGGCCTTGACCTCGCCGAACAAGATCTTCTCCGACAGGTTGTCCTCGATCTCGCGCTGGATCGTCCGGCGCAGCGGCCTGGCGCCGAGCACCGGGTCGTAGCCGCGCTGGGCCAGCAGCGTCTTGGCCGCCGGCTTGAGCTCGATGCCCATGTCCCGGTCCTTCAGCCGCTCCTCGACCTTGGCGATCATGAGGTCCACGATCTGGAAGATCTCGTCCTCGGTCAGCTGGTGGAAGACGATCGTGTCGTCCACACGGTTGAGGAACTCTGGCCGGAAGTGCTGCTTGAGCTCGTCCTGGACCCGGTTCGTCATCCGCTCGTACGAGCCTCGCGACTCGCTGGCCGAGGCGAAGCCAACCGAGACACCCTTGGAGATGTCCTTGGTACCCAGGTTGGTGGTCATGATGATCACCGTGTTCTTGAAGTCGACCACCCGGCCCTGAGCGTCGGTCAGGCGGCCATCCTCAAGGATCTGCAGCAGCGAGTTGAAGATGTCCTGGTGCGCCTTCTCGATCTCGTCGAACAGCACGACGGAGAACGGCCGGCGGCGAACCTTCTCGGTGAGCTGCCCGCCCTCTTCGTAGCCGACGTAGCCGGGCGGTGAGCCGAACAGCCTGGAGACCGTGTGCTTCTCCATGTACTCGCTCATGTCCAGCTGGATCAGCGAGTCCTCGTCGCCGAACAGGAACGCCGCGAGCGTCTTGGACAGCTCGGTCTTGCCGACGCCCGAGGGACCGGCGAAGATGAACGATCCGCCCGGACGCTTCGGGTCCTTCAGGCCGGCCCTGGTACGGCGGATGGCCTGAGACAGCGCCTTGATCGCGTCGTTCTGCCCGATGACCCGCTTGTGCAGCTCGTCTTCCATCCGCAGCAGGCGAGCGGACTCGGCCTCGGTGAGCTTGAACACCGGGATGCCGGTCGCGGTCGCGAGCACCTCGGCGATCAGGTCCTCGTTGACCTCAGCGGGCAGATCCATGTCGCCCGCCTTCCATTCCTTCTCGCGGGCATCCTTGCGCTCGATCAGCTGCTTCTCTGTGTCCCGCAGCGCGGCCGCCTTCTCGAAGTCCTGCGAGTCGATCGCGGACTCCTTGTCCCGGCGGACCTCGGCGATCTTCTCGTCGAACTCACGCAGGTCCGGCGGCGCGGTCATCCGGCGGATGCGCATCCGGGAGCCGGCCTCGTCGATCAGGTCGATCGCCTTGTCCGGCAGGAACCGGTCGCTGATGTAGCGGTCCGCCATCTGAGCGGCGGCGACCAGCGCGTCGTCGGTGATCGTCACCCGGTGGTGGGCCTCGTACCGGTCGCGCAGGCCCTTGAGGATCTCGATGGTGTGCGAGATCGTCGGCTCGGCGACCTGGATGGGCTGGAAACGGCGCTCAAGCGCGGCGTCCTTCTCCAGGTGCTTGCGGTACTCATCGAGCGTCGTGGCGCCGATGGTCTGCAGCTCGCCCCGAGCCAGCATCGGCTTGAGTATCGAGGCCGCGTCGATCGCGCCTTCCGCGGCACCGGCTCCGACCAGGGTGTGGATCTCGTCGATGAACAAGATGATGTCGCCGCGGGTGCGGATCTCCTTGAGCACCTTCTTCAGGCGCTCCTCGAAATCACCGCGGTAACGCGACCCGGCCACCAGCGCGCCCAGGTCAAGCGTGTACAGCTGCTTGTCCTTCAGCGTCTCTGGAACCTCGCCCTTGACAATCCGCTGGGCCAGGCCCTCGACGACGGCCGTCTTGCCCACGCCGGGCTCGCCCACCAGCACCGGGTTGTTCTTGGTGCGGCGGGACAGCACCTGCATGACCCGCTCGACTTCCTTCTCCCGGCCGATCACCGGGTCCAGCTTGCCCTCCCGCGCGGCGGCGGTCAGGTTCCGGCCGAACTGGTCAAGCACCAGCGACGTCGATGGCGTGCTCTCCGAGGAGGCGCCGGCGGCGGCCGGCTCCTTGCCCTGGTAGCCGTGGAGCAACTGGATCACCTGCTGGCGCACCCGGTTCAGGTCAGCGCCGAGCCGCACCAGCACTTGGGCGGCCACGCCCTCGCCCTCGCGGATCAGCCCGAGCAGGATGTGCTCGGTGCCGATGTAGTTGTGGCCTAGCTGCAGCGCCTCACGGAGCGAGAGCTCAAGAACCTTCTTCGCGCGCGGCGTGAACGGAATATGGCCAGACGGTGCCTGCTGGCCCTGTCCGATGATCTCCTCAACCTGCTGGCGTACCGCCTCCAGGCTGATGCCGAGCGACTCAAGCGCCTTAGCCGCGACGCCCTCGCCCTCGTGGATCAGCCCGAGGAGGATGTGCTCGGTTCCGATGTAGTTGTGGTTGAGCATCCTGGCCTCTTCTTGAGCCAGCACCACAACCCGTCGCGCCCGGTCGGTAAACCTCTCGAACATTATCGTCGCTCCCTCACCTAGCGGTGGGAACTGCGACCGCGTTGGCCCGTCCCTGCCGCGCACCAGCCCGCGTGCCGGGCAAGGCTCTCGCTATGGTGCTCCGCTTCTGTAAACGTTACGTTCACCCAAACGGCTCACCGCGCTCCCAAAAGAACCTTCCCCTTCCACGGGGCGTTCATCCACATCCAACCTGCGGCGAGGAACCAGTGTTCCCGGGTACGCCGCGAGCGAACGCAGGCGGCTGACGGCACACCTCATATATGGACATATGGTATGCCGTCAGCCACTTCGCGGACCGGCAACTACTCACCGGGCCCCGATGCGGCTCTGGCGGGGAAGCCAATTCGGGGTTCCCGGGGGTCGCCCCCCGGGGGTACACAGTGGGGGTCCAGAGGGGCGTTACTCCCCCTCGGGCCAGTACTTCATTAGTCCAGGGGGTCTTCCCCCCGGACTACTACTGCCGGGGATTCGATCGCCCCGGATCCAGCTAGCGGGAGTTGTCCCGCCTCTTGCTTGGCCATGTTCGCCAGGATCTGATCCCCTAGTAACACGGCCAGGTAATTCCTTCGTCAGTGAGCCGCTTCGTACTCGGCGATGATCGAGGCCGGGATACGACCGCGCTCGCTGACCTTGTGACCGTGCTGGCGCGCCCAGTCGCGAATTTCTGAGCTGCGCTCGCGACCTGGACCGGTGCGAGCCTTGCGCCGCCGAGTCGCTCCGGTAACGCGCCGAGCGTGATCCGCGAATGCGCCGACCTTCTCGCGAAGTTCCTTGCTGTGCGTCTCACATAGATCGATCTCGTACGCGTTCCCATCAAAACCGAATGAAACAGACTCGGTGCCTTCGATCTCTCCTTCGTGCGGGAGATCGCAGACGACGGTCACGACTGTCTTCTGGGCCATGTCGGTTAGCCTTTCTGTTACCACTGCCTATTTAAGTAGCTTAACCTATACCAGCAACCCTGGCCCTGCAATTCACGGCGCGGAATCGCTAGAGAAGGTCCTTAAGGCAGCGACCATGAAGGGGCCGAATGACTGCCTGTGGCGCGTTGATCACGCAGTGATCAAGGAGACGATAGTGCGCGCAGAACTCACCGGCGGTCGGTCATGTCGTCGGCGCGGCTTGCTTCTTCGACTTCGTCGGATGCGTCTTCGGCGCGGTTCTTCCCGGCGCGCATCTCATGTCGAAGGAAAACCCAGACCGCGACCAAGAACGCGACCGCGATCAAAAAAGGTGGAGTTAGTGCGGCCAGGTCGGATAGCACGGCACTCGCCTCCCGTCTGGTACTGGTACCTCGCTGCTGGCAGCAGTGCCTGGTTGCTGCTCCCGTATGGACGCAACCGGCCTCATACCAGGTCAGAGCGCGTAGACCGACCAGGATTCGCTGGCCGATACGTGCTCGCGCTTGCGGCCCCGAGTAGAGATTACTGGCCTAGAGCACTCCGGCGAGGTTCGCGCTCGGCACTGCCGCGCCCTTGCCAGCGTACCGCCGGCCACGGCCACAGGCAGCCCTCCGATCGTTCCGTATTTGCCCGTTGTGAGAGGCAGAGCTAATGTCGAAGCTTGGTGCCGAATGCCCGAGCCAGCAGCTCGAAGGGCGGCCAGGCGGAGGCAGCCAAAGGCCCATAGGTCGGCGCGAGAGCTATCGGTGGGGACGGCGCGATGCGCATTCGGCACTTCATAGCAGGCGCCCGCACCCCGTCGCTCCTCCGGCTCGGCTGGTCGTCCCTGGGAAACGGCTTTCCTGCTTCGCCGGTAGCCAGTTCGGATCGAGCGTCGCACCAACTCATGCAAGTTTCGATGAGAGAACTAAAATCGGCCGAGCGGCACCTTCCCAGACTTTCCAGGGATTGCGAATTTCGATACGCGGCGGATCGTAACGCGGTACCGAACACAAATCCGCGATCAGCCGGCGAGTTTTAGGCATAGCCGAACGATAAAAGGTCAGATCTCGCGTTCGATCGGTCTTCAGAAGGCACTCAGAAGGTTGGTACCGGGACAAGCAAAACTTGCGGCACGCAATCACCTTGCGTCGCGCAGTTACCGTGATGGGCATACTAGTTACTTTCAGCCATTGCCACACAATCGGTTACCGACCAGTTACTCCGTGCGTGCGAAGTTTTCTAGGGTGCGCCGATCGTGCCATCACGGGCAGATCACGGACGCATCATAACGGCCTTGACACCTATCCTGACCTGGCCATACACAGCCGACGCCGATCAAGCGATGATGCCAGACGGGCATCGACCGGCCGATTTAACAAGGCTACCCGAAGACGCGCCAGGTGGAACTTTTCAGATCAGCAGTACACGCGGTAGTTCCGTCGGTTAATGTCCCCGCTGTCACCTCGTTCCCGTTGGCGCCCGCTCAGGCAGGCGGGGCTGACCCAAGAAAGGAGCGCGAACGTGGGGCGCTCGCCGGTTGGTAGGCACTCCAGGCGCCGAGGCAGGCCAGGCCGAAAATCGCGGTTTGCCCTGGCCACAGGCCGCCTTGTGACAGCGATGGCCATCGCAGCGACCGCCGGGCTGGCACTGCCCAGCTCGTCCGCCGGCGCTGCGGGGTCGGCTGCGACAGCCAGAACCGATCTTCCACTGAAGGTGCTCCTCGCCAGGGCGAACAAGCTCGCCAACGAGATCGACGCCCTGGGCCAGCAGTACGACTCGCTGAGGATCCAGCTGGCAGCCGCCAAGGCCCAGCTGAAGATCGCGCATCTCACCGAGGCCAGAGACAAGCGCCTGCTCGCTATCGCCGAGTCATCGGTGGCCGACATCGCCGCGGCCGGGTACATGGCGGGCAGCGTCAACCCCACCCTGGAGCTGCTTGAGAGCCGCGACCCGAACGCGATGCTCGACCGTGCCTCGATCCTGAGCGAGTTGCAGCAGCAGAACGGCCACAAGGTTTCTCTCGTCATGGCGGCCAGCGCGGCCGCCAAGCGAGCCGGTGAGATGGCCGTCGAAGAGGCGAAGCAAGCCAAGCGGCTGGCCGCGGCCATGAAGGGCAAGGTCTCCAAGATCCAGGCCAAGGAGGCTGTGCTCAACAGCAAGGTCTACGCCAAGGCCATGGTGGTCTATCAGCAGACCGGCCACTACCCCGACATCCACCTGACCGGCAACTCCGTCGGCGTGCAGGCGTTGCGCTGGGCGCTGAGCAAGGTCGGGGACATGTACCTCTGGGGCGCCGCCGGCCCGGATCGGTTCGACTGCTCAGGCCTGGTCATGTGGGCATATGAGCACGTCGGCATCCAGCTTGACCACTTCACCGGCGACCAGTGGAACGAAGGCGTCCACATCTCACGCTCTCAGCTGCAGCCCGGCGACCTGGTGTTCTTCTTCGCCGACCTCGGCCACGTCGGAATGTACATCGGCAACGGCCTGATGGTAGACGCGCCGCAGACCGGCCAGCCGGTCCAGGTTCAGCCGGTCTTCTGGAGCGCGTTCGTCGGAGCCGTCCGCATCGTCTGAACCGTGCTAGCCCAGGGGGCGACCCCCTGGAACCCCCGAAGGGAGCGGCGCCTTAGGCGCCGCTCCCTTCTCGCCAAAACCCGGCTCGTCAGTCCAGGCGGCACCGCGCCGCTCCGTCCGGAGGTTCCGGGGGTCGTTCCCCTGGGCTAGCTCTGCGGGCGCACGAACGGGAACAGCAGGGTGTCCCTGATTGAGGCTCCGGTCAGCATGATCAGTACCCGGTCGATCCCCATGCCCATCCCGCCGGTCGGCGGCATGCCGTACTCAAGCGCCCGCAGGAAGTCCTCGTCGAGTTGCATGGCGTCGTGGTCTCCGCCCGCCGCCAGCAGCGACTGGGCGGTCAGCCGGGCGCGCTGCTCGACCGGATCGACCAGTTCGGAATAGCCGGTGCCGATCTCGGCTCCGAAGGCGACCAGGTCCCAGCGCTCGGCCACCCTCGGTTCGGTCCGGTGCGCCCGCGTCAGCGGCGAAACCTCGACCGGGAAATCCCGGTAGAACGTCGGCTCGACCGTCCGGCCCTCGACCAGGTGCTCGTAAAGCTCGAGCACGACCTGGCCGGCGCTCCACGAGGGCTGAACGGCGATATTCGCCTGGCCCGCGAGCTTGCGCAGCTGGCCGGCGCCGAGGTCAGGCGTCACCTCTTCGCCCAGCGCGAGCGAGATCGCCTCGTGGACCCCGACCCAGGGCCAGTCACCGCCGATGTCGTGCTCCGAGCCGTCAGGACGCCGCACGACCGTTCCGCCGATGCCCGCTTCCGCCGACCGCAGGATCAGGCTCCGGGTCAGCTCGCCGACCGTCCGGTAGTCGCCGTAGGCCTCGTACGCCTCCAGCATCGTGAACTCGGGATTGTGCGTGGCGTCCGCGCCCTCGTTCCTGAAGTTGCGGCCGAGCTCATAGACCTTCTCGATCCCGCCGACGACGAGCCGCTTGAGGTACAGCTCAAGCGCGATCCGCAGGTACATCGGCATGTCGTAGGCGTTGATGTGCGTCTCGAACGGCCTCGCGTTCGCCCCGCCGTGCAGGGCCTGGAGCATCGGCGTCTCAGCCTCCAGGAACCCCTGGCGATGCAACTCCTCACGGATCGCGCGGGTGACCGCCGCCCGCAGCTCAGCGAATTGCCGGGCCGATGGGTTGACGATCAAGTCGACATAACGCAACCTGCGGCGTGATTCCGGATCGGTGAGGCCAGAGTGCTTGTCCGGCAAGGGACGCAGGGACTTGGCCGTAATCGCGAAGGAGTCGGCTAGCACCGACAACTCGCCGCTGCGCGACGTGATGACCTCGCCGGTCACCCCGACCTGGTCACCGAGATCCACATCAGACTTCCAGGCGGCCAGCCCGCCGGATCCGATGCGGGCCAGGGAGACCATGACCTGGATCTCGCCCGTGCCGTCCTTGATCGTCGCGAAGCACAGCTTCCCGCCGGTCCGGTAGAGCATGACCCGCCCGGTAACCCCGACCTGCTCACCGGTCGCCGTATCGGCGGCCAGATCGCCGTGCCGTTCCCTGATCGCGGCGATCGTGTCGGTACGCGGATATCCGACCGGGTAAGGCTCGATGCCAGCGGCTTTGAGCCGCTCCATCTTGGCGACCCTGACCTGCTCCTGCTCAGACAGATGAGCACCACTGGCGCCGCCTGCCGACTCTGCCCGCTCGATATCCGTCGTCTCGTCATTCACGTGCCCGAGGGTACCGGCGCTTCACAGGACGCTGCGACCGGGTTTATGAGGCTGCGAGGTTGCGCTCATAGACGAGCCGGAGCCCAATCAGGGTCAACCATGGCTCGTAGGCATCGATGTTCTTCACCTCATCGATCATCAGCGGAGCGAGTCCGCCGGTGGCGATGACCGTGACCGCCTCTGGCTTACCGGGCGACAGTTCCTCGGTCATCCGCCGGACTATGCCCTCGATCTGCCCGGCGAATCCGTAAATGATCCCGGATTGCAAAGACTCGACCGTATTCTTGCCGATCACCCGATCTGGCCGGGTCAACTCCACTTTCAGTAGCTGCGCTGCCCGTCTGGCCAATGCGTCCACCGAAATTTCGATTCCAGGGGCCAGCGCTCCGCCGACGAACTCGCCCTTCGTACTCACCGCGTCGAAGTTGGTCGAAGTACCGAAATCGACCACAATGGCCGGTCCGCCATAAAGGTGCACGGCCGCGACCGCGTTCATGATCCGGTCGGTCCCGACCTCCTTCGGATGGTCGGTCCTGATCGACACTCCGGTCTTGACCCCAGGCTCGACGATCAGCGTCGGGAGTCCCTTGTGGTACCGGCCGAGCATCTCCCGCATCTCGTGCAGCACCGAAGGCACGGTCGAGCAGACCACGATCCCGTCCAGCGGACGCTGGGCCAGCAACGGGCTCTGCGCCAGCAGCCCGCGCCACGTCACCGCGATCTCGTCGGCCGTCCTGACCGGATCGGTCGCGGTCCGCCAGTGCTCGACCACCTCTGGCCCGTCGAACACGCACAGGACCGTGTTCGTGTTTCCTACGTCGACCGCGAGCAGCATCATCCGGCCTCGGCGTATCGGGGGGTGAAGGGTGGTCGGGGCGAGGACAGCATCAGCCCGCCTCGGGACGTCGGGGGGTGGGGTAGTCAGCGGGGGCGACGAGATCTAGCCCGATGTCCAGCGCCGGCGCCGAATGCGTCAGTGCGCCCACCGACAGGAAGTCGACCCCAGTCGCCGCGACGGCGCTGGCCTGCTCAAGCCTGAGGCCTCCGCTGGCCTCAAGGAACGCGCGCCCGGCCACCAGCTCAACCGCCGACCGCATTTGCTCGAGCGAGAAGTTGTCCAGCAGGATCAGGCCGGCCCCCGCTTCGACCGCCTCGGCGACCTGCTCCAGGGTGTCGCACTCGACCTCGATGGGCAGGTCGGGCGCTGTCGCCCTGACCGCCTCGTAAGCGGCCTTCACCGACCCGGCCGCCGCTACGTGGTTGTCCTTGATCAGCGCCGCATCGCCCAGCGACATCCGGTGATTGACTCCGCCCCCGGCTCGTACCGCGTATTTCTCCAGCGCACGGAGCCCAGGCAACGTCTTACGGGTGTCGCGAACCCGCGCCCTCTCAGCGCCTTGAGCGACCGCATCGGCCCACAACCGCGTCACAGACGCGATCCCCGACAAATGTGTCAGCAGATTCAAAACGGTGCGCTCGGCCGTCAGAATGGCTTGTAGCGGTCCCTGGACGGTCATCAGCACCTGAGCCGCTTCGACCCGGTCGCCGTCGACCGCCTTGTGCTCGACGGCGATCTGGGGCCCGACTTCGGCGAAGACGGCTTCGGCGACGACGAGACCAGCGACCACTCCAGCGCTTCTGGCGACGACATCGGCCCGCCCGGCCATGTCGGGCGGGATGGTGGCCAGCGTGGTCACGTCGGGTCCGACGCTCAGGTCCTCGGCGAGCGCGGTCTCGATGACCCGCCTCACATCAGCCGGGTCAAGACCCGCGCAAAGCAATTTCTCCTCGATCATGCTTTTTCCTTGATCATTTGACGTGTTCCGCTCGCTGGGGATGTTCGTCAGGCACGAAGCTCACCGTGAGGCCGTCTCCGCCGGTCTCGTCCAGTTTCACCAGCAGATGACCGAGCCACTCATCGCGGGAAGCTGGGTAGTCCTCGCGCCAGTGGCTGCCCCGCGTCTCGGTCCTTGCCGTTGCCGACGCCACCAGGGCCGTGGCCAGCAGATGAAGGTTCGTCGCTTCCCAGGCCGTGAGCTCGGGCTTTTCTGACTGGCGGGCGGCCAGGTCGCGCAGGGACTGTGCCGCCGCGGCTAGGCCTGGGCCTGCGCGCACCACGCCCGCGTTGGCGGTCATCAACTGCTGCAGGTCGTCGGTGGTCGTCGCATCCAGCAACGCCTGGCGGCGGCCGTCAGGGGCCGGGGTCGCCGGAGCCGGGAAGTCAGCGGTCAGGTCGGCGGCGATGTGCTCGGCGAAGACCAGGCCTTCCAGCAGCGAGTTCGACGCCAGCCGGTTGGCGCCGTGGACGCCGGTGCAGGCGGTCTCGCCGCAGGCGTACAGCCCGGTGATGCTGGTGCGGCCGCTCAGGTCGGTCTTGACGCCGCCGCTGGCGTAGTGGGCGGCCGGGACGACCGGGATCGGCTGGGTAACCGGGTCGATGCCGTGCTCAAGGCAGTTCGCCCTGATCGTGGGGAAGCGATGGTTCCACGTCACCTCGCCGAGGTGAGTCCCGTCCAGGTACACGTGATCGGTGCCGGTCTTCAGCGTCACGTTCATGATCGCCTTGGCGACGACGTCGCGCGGGGCCAGGTCGGCCAGCGGATGCCGGCCGGTCATGAACCGGTGGCCGGCCTCGTCGATCAAGAACGCGCCCTCCCCCCTGACGGCCTCGGAGATCAGCGGCTGGCGGCCTCGGGCGCCGGCGCCGAGCCAGAGCACGGTCGGGTGGAACTGGACGAACTCCAGGTCGGCGGCCACGGCGCCGGCGCGGAGCGCGAGGGCGACACCATCGCCGGTGGAGACGGGCGGGTTCGTCGTGGCCGAGTAGATCTGGCCGAAGCCGCCGGTGGCCAGGACGACCGCAGGGGCGTGAACCGCGCCGACGCCATCGTGCTGGCCCTCGCCGATCACGTGCAGGGTCAGGCCGGCGGTGCGGCCGTCTTCAGTCAGCAGCAGGTCGATCGACATCGCGTGCTCGATCACGTCGAGGCCCGCGCCGTCCGGGCCCGCGCTGGCCTGCTCCAGGGCGAAGAGCAGCGCGCGGGAGATCTCGGCCCCGGTGGCGTCGCCGCCCGCGTGCGCGATCCGGCTCCGCAGGTGACCGCCTTCCCTGGTCAGGGAGAGCGGGCCACCGGGTTCGCTGTCGAACTGAGCGCCGAGCGCGATCAGCCGCCTGACGGCGTCGGGGCCATCGGTGACCAGCGCGCGGACCGCGTCGACGTCACAGAGCCCGGCGCCGGCGATGAGGGTGTCGGCCAGGTGCTGCTCGGGTGAGTCGCCGGGCCCGAGAGCAGCGGCCACGCCGCCTTGGGCCCATCTGGTCGATCCGTCATCGAGCACCGACTTGGTGACTAGCAGCACGTTGCGTTCTGGCATCGCACTGTGCACGTTGAGGGCGGCGGTCACCCCGGCGACGCCCGAGCCGACCACGACGACGTCGGCGTGCCTGACCCAGCCCGGCGGTGGCGCGAGCAGGCGGCGGGCGATCATTGCGCGCTCCGCAGGGTAACCAGCGCGTTGTCGATCAGCCGCGTCTTGCCGACCGTGCCGGCGACCAGGAGCAGGGCGTGGGTGTCGGCTTGGGCGGGGGTGTCTGCCTGGGCGGGGGCGACCGGGCGGAAGGTCTGCGGGTCGACGAGTTCGAGGTAGTCGGTCGCCAGCGGCGGGTCTTTGAGCGCCGCGGCGGCAAGCTCGGCGTTGGCGGCGGCCAGGACGGCCTGGGCTCCGGCCGGAGCGGCCTGAGCGCCAGCCCGCAGCGCCCGGCTGAGCGCCAGGGCGGTCACCCGGTCGGCTGGTGACAGGTAGCTGTTCCTGCTCGACAGGGCCAGGCCGTCCGGTTCGCGCACGGTGGCCACGGACGCGATGTCTACGTTGAGGTTCAAGTCCGCCACCATTCGCCGCACAAGGAACACCTGCTGGGCGTCCTTCTGGCCGAAGACCGCCACGTCTGGCTGCACCAGATTGAAGATCTTAAGCACGACAGTCAGCACGCCTTCAAAAAAGCCCGGCCTAAATGTCCCCTCTAGCAACCGACCGACCGTTCCCGGATTAACGGTGATCGTCTGCTCCATCGGGTACATCTGCGAGTCAAGGGGGGCGAATACGACGGAAACCCCTTCGGCGGCGCAGATCTCGACGTCGCGGGCCAGGTCGCGGGGATAGCGGTCAAGGTCGGTGCCCGCGCCGAACTGCAGCGGGTTGACGAACACCGAGACGACCAGCGAACCGTCGGGGCCGGCCAGTGCTCGGCCGTGCCTGAGCAAGGCTCGGTGGCCGTCGTGCAGCGCTCCCATGGTCGGTATCAGCACTACCGGCGAGGGCATGGTCGCCCTGGCCGCCGCCATCCCGATCCTGGTGCGGCTGACGATGGGGATCATGCGGGTGGCCTCATGGCGGTGGGCCTTGGCCTCATGCAGGCGGGCCTTGGCCTCATGCGGGCGGCCCAGAGAGCACTCCGAGCAGCCGCTCCGCGTCATCGGCGGTCAGCGTCCGGGCCGCGAGCGCCCTGTCGGCGGTGAGCCTGGCGAGCGCCAGATAGGAACTGAGCATTTCGGGCGCGGCCGCCTTGATCGCGGCTACATGCGCCGCGACGGTCTCGGCATCGCCCCGCGCCACCGGTCCGGTGAGCGCCGCCGGACCGAACGCGAGCGCGTTCTCGAGCGCCGCGTAGAGCAGAGGTGCCAGCATCGTCGCCGGATCTTCTACCCCCGCCAGGCCGAGCATCTCGGCCGAAGCGGTGACCAGCGTGACGAGATGATTGGCGCCGCTGGCCAGCGCTGCGTGGTAGATGCCGCGCTTGTCCTCGGCGATGAAGACCGGTTCGCCGCCCATCTCGACCACCAGCACCTCGGCGACCGGGCGCAGCGGCCCCGGAGCGGTGACGCCGAACGAGATGCCGTTCATCCTGGCCTCGTCTTCGACCCGGCCGGTGAACGTCATCACCGGATGCATCGCCAGGGGCAGGGCACCCTTCGCCACGACCGGATCGAGCACGCCCAGCCCGTGCCGGCCGCTCGCGTGAGCGATCAGCTTGCCGCCAAGCGGAACGTCGGTAGCGGCCAGTCCGGCCACCAGCCCGGCCAGCGCGTCGTCGGGGACGGTCAGCAGGATCAGGTCAGCCCGCTCGATCACCTCTTCTGGCCGTAGCACCGGCACGCCGGGCAATCGGTCGGCCACCCGCTCGATCGAGCCCTGGGACACCGCCGATGCGGCCACGACCCGATGCCCAGCCCGGCGCAGACAGGCCGCCATCGCGGTTCCGGCCCGGCCAGCGCCGATCACGCCGACAGCCAGCTGAGCCGGATGCGGCGCGTCCTGACCTGGCTGGCCGTGCTGGCCTGGCTGGCC
>Ga0134128_10004808_pt1 | contig 16454 bp, 12 predicted proteins | sample KB31754_FD_96462 | JGI IMG/M metagenome (GOLD analysis project Ga0134128, IMG submission 96462) | Terrestrial soil microbial communities with excess Nitrogen fertilizer from Kellogg Biological Station, Michigan, USA - KB3-175-4 | ecosystem: Environmental > Terrestrial > Soil > Unclassified ...
GACGTCGACGGCGAGTGGCGGCTCCCGACGCTCCCTGAGCTGCGGGTCGGGACTGCGCCGGGCGAGCTCATGCAGCGCATCGCTTTGCGCAAGCAGCGCCCGCTCCTCGCGGTCGCGAACCGGCTCGGCCAGAGCCTTGGCCCATTCCCGCAGCCGGCGCGCCTCGGCCTTCGCCGTGCGGCCTGCGTGCGCAAGCGCCAGTGCCGCACCCTGCTGCAGCTCCACCTCGATGTCCTGCGCCGCCTCGTGTTTCTTGGCGAGGCCGCGCCGCCAGCTTTCCAGGTGATCGACCCAGGCTTCGACCGTGAAGAAGTAGCGGCCGAGCGTTTGGACGTTGAATCGGCCCTGCCAGCGATCGTTGCCGAGCGGGCTCATGGGCATTGCCCGCCACTGCTTTTCGCTTTCGTGCCGATATAACACCGAGGCGGCGACTGCATCGTGGCCGTCAGCGAATACGTCGGCCTCCACGAGTACGGTGTCACCCAACACGCGTCGCGCCGGAAATCGGCCGCAGTCCACCTGCGGAGTCAATCCTTCGATGACGACGCGAGCCTTGCTCATCAGCCTCCCTACCGCGAGGTCACTCGGGAGTCAGAATCAGGGCGGCAAGCGGCGGCAGGCGCAGAGCCAGAGAGTGCGTCATTCCGTGCGACGACAGGGGCGAGGCCTCCACCCCACCGAAATTGCCGATACCGCTGCCACCGTACTCCGTCGCGTCGCTGTTCAGGCGCTCGCGCCACCAGCCGCCGCGAGGCACGCCGACCCGGTAGTTGTCCCGCGGCACGGGCGTGAAGTTGCAGGCGATCACGGCCACCTCCTCCGGACGCTGCCCCCTGCGCAGGTACACGATCACACTCTGATCGGAATTGTTGCAGTCGATCCACTGGAAGCCGTCGGGAGTGAAGTCGCACTGGTACAGGGCCGCAGTCTCGCGATAGACACGGTTGAGGTCCCGCACCCAGCGGCGAACGCCTTCGTGCAGCGGATACTGCAGCACGTGCCACTCCAGACTCTCGTCGTGCTGCCACTCGCGCTTCTGGCCGATCTCCCCGCCCATGAAGAGGAGCTTCTTGCCGGGATGGCTCCACATGTAGCCGTAGAGCAGCCGCAATGATGCGAACTGCTGCCACTCGTCTCCCGGCATCTTGCCGAGGAGCGAGCCCTTGCCGTGCACCACCTCATCGTGCGAGAGCGGCAGCACGAAGTTCTCGCTGAAGGCATACCAGATGCTGAAGGTGAGCTGGTTCTGCTGGTACTTGCGGAATACCGGATCGGTCTGCAGGTACTTCAGCGTGTCGTGCATCCAGCCCATGTTCCATTTCAGGCCGAACCCGAGGCCGCCGAGATAGGTCGGGCGCGAGACCATCGGCCAGGCGGTGGATTCCTCGGCAATGGTCTGCGTATCGTGGTGATCGCGGTAGACGGCGAGATTCAACTGCTTGAGGAATTCCACCGCGTCGAGATTCTCGTTGCCGCCGAAGCGGTTCGGGATCCACTCGCCGCCGCGCCGCCCGTAATCGAGATAGAGCATGGAGGCCACCGCGTCCACGCGCAGCGCATCGATGTGGTAGGTGTCCAGCCAGAAGAGGGCGTTACTCGCGAGGAAGTTTCGCACCTCCGCCCGGCCGTAGTTGAAGATCGAGCTGTTCCACTCCGGGTGGAAGCCCTGGCGCGGATCGGCGTGCTCATAAAGGTGCGTGCCGTCGAAATACGCGAGCCCATGCTCGTCGGCCGGGAAATGCGAGGGTACCCAGTCGAGGATCACCCCGATGCCGCGGCGGTGCAGGTGATCGACGAAGTACATGAAATCCTGCGGGGTGCCGTATCGGGACGTCGGCGCGAAGTAGCCGGTGACCTGATAGCCCCACGACCCGAAGAACGGGTGCTCCATGACGGGCAGCAGCTCCACGTGCGTGAAGCCCATCTCGGCCACGTAGTCGCCTACGGCGTGCGCGAGCTCCCGATAGGTGAGCCAGCGGTCGTGCTCCTCCGGGACGCGGCGCCAGGATCCCAGGTGCAGCTCGTATATCGACCAGGGAGCATCGTGCGAGTTGGCGCGGCCGCGCGCGCCCATCCACTCCGCATCGCCCCAGTCGTATGACAGATCCCACACCACCGAGGCGGTGCGCGGTGGCGTCTCGCAATGGAAGGCAAACGGGTCGCTCTTGTCGACGGTGTAGCCCGCCTGATGCGAGACTATGTGATACTTGTAGAGGCTCCCCGCCCGCACTCCGGGGATGAAGCCTTCCCAGATTCCCGAGGAGTCGGCGCGGGGTGTCAGCGAATGTGCCGTCGGATTCCAACCGTTGAAATCGCCCACCACCGAGACGCTTGCGGCGTTGGGCGCCCAGACGGCGAAATCCGTGCCCTGCTCGCGGTCGGAACGGCGCGGCAGCGGATGGGCCCCGAGCTTCTCGTAGGCCCGGACGTGCGTGCCTTCGCGAAAGAGATAGATGTCGTGATCGGTGAGCAGCACTTGGCGACTTCAGCAATTACCATTCCTGTATGTACATTGACCGAAACAGGCCTCCGGCCGTTTTGGCGACCGCGCCCTGTGGCCCGTTCGACCCCGCGGGCAAAGGAACGGCCTTTGCCCGCTTAATGGTATGGCAGTTGCGCTGATGAATGCCTCTCCCCTTCCCATCGTCATAGCGCACCGTGGCGCGAGCGGGTATGCGCCAGAGCATACTCTGGTTTCGTACTTCATCGCCATGCAGCAGGGCGCCGATTACATCGAGCCGGATCTCGTGGTGACCCGTGACGGTGTGCTGGTCGCGCGACACGAGAACGAGATCTCCGGCACGACGGATGTTTCCGCGCACCCTGAATTTGCCGGCCGGCGCAGCGAGAAGGTCATCGATGGCGCCCGGGTCACCGGTTGGTTTACCGAGGACTTCCTGCTGGCGGAGCTGAAGACGCTGCGCGCGCGCGAGCGGATTCCGGCCCAGCGCCCGGCCAACACGCGGCTCGACGGCAGGCTCGAGATTCCAACATTGGAGGAGATTCTCGCCCTGGTGCGGGGTGTCGGGGAGCAGCGCCAGGCGCGCGCGCGGGAGCTGGGGCTGCCCGCGCCGCAGCCGATCGGCGTGTACCCGGAGACCAAGCATCCGAGTTATTTCGCCGGGCTCGGCCTGGCGATGGAGGAGCGGCTGGTGGAGGCACTCGAGCGCTACGGCTATCGGGGCCGCGGCGGACGCGCGTTCCTGCAGTCGTTCGAGACCGGCAACCTCAGACTGTTGAGCCGCCTGACGCAGCTGCCCCTGGTGCAGCTGATCGAGGCGGCGGGTGCGCCGTACGATCTGCTCCGCAGCGGCGATCCGAAGACGTATGCGGACCTCGTGACACCCAGGGGACTGGAGGAGATCGCCGGCTATGCCGCGGCCATCGGTCCTGCGAAATCACTGATCATTCCGCGCGATGCCGCCGGAAAGCTGACTGCTCCAACGTCGTTGGTCGAGGACTGTCACGCCAGGAGCCTCGAGGTGCATCCGTGGACGTTTCGGGCCGAGAGCGAGTTTCTGCCGGCGGGGTTGGATATGGGAGGGGAGCTGCGCGAGTTTCTATCGGTTGGAATAGACGGCTTCTTTGCCGATCAACCTGACGTCGGTGTGCGCGCGCGAGATGCGTTTACGATGCGATCGGCTGTCCTCCCGCGCTAACTCACGCTGGTAATGATGCGCTTGCGGGCGGCGCCGACCAGGGCGAGAGGCGGGGTGTTCGAAGCAGCGGCGAGCAGGGTGCGTGCGCGGGCGGTGGCGGCTTTGGCCTCTTCGGGGGCAGCCGCGGCGTCTACGGGGTGGGCGAGCAGATAGCCCTGCACGGCCATCGGGCCGCAGTGGGCCAGGAACTCGAGCTGGGTGGGGCGCTCGACGCCTTCTGCGACGATCTGCAGGCCGAGGCCATGGCAGAGCGTGACGATGGAGCGGACGATGGTGGCGGACCGGGGGTTGGAATCGACCCCTTCGATGAGCATCCGGTCGAGCTTGACGCGATTGATGGGAAGCTGCTCGAGCGATGTCAGAGAGGAGTAGCCGATGCCGAAGTCATCGAGGGCGATGGAGATGCCGAGCTCGCGCAGGCGTCGCAGCGCATCGATGGTCGCCGTGCCGGTCTGCAGCACGGTCTCGGTGAGCTCGAGCTCCAGGGCGCTCGCGGGAAGCTGCGCGCTCTCCAGAGTGCTGGCGATGTGCTCGACGAAGTCGCTCTCGAAGAACTGGGGAGGTGACACGTTGATGGCGACACGCGCGTCGTGCCAGCCTGCGGCTCGCCACGCCGCCACCTGCGAGGCGGCCGAGCGGAGCACCCAGCCGGTGAGGTCGTGGATGAGACCGGTCTTCTCGGCGACGTGAATGAACTCCGTGGCGGTCGCGATCCTGCCGCCGGGCTTGCGCCAACGCAGCAGTGCCTCGAGCGCCGTGACCTCGCAGCCACCCAGCGCCACCTCCGGCTGAAACATGAGGAACAGCTGATCCGCCTCCACGGCCTGGCGCAACGCCTGCTCCAGACGGAAGCGCTGCGCAGCCTCGTCATAAAGTGCCGCACGGTAGAGCGCAAACCGATTGCGGCCGAGCTCTTTGGCGCGAAACAGTGCCACGTCGGCTGCCCGCAGCAGGTCTTCGGGATCATCGGCGTGGTCGGGAAAGAGGCTCGCGCCGATGCTGGCCGTGGTCGCGAGCGCCCGGCCCTCGATGGAGAGCGGCTGCTGCAGGGTCGCCACCAGTGCCGTGGCGCGCTGCTCGACTTCATCGACGGTCCGCAGGTCCTCGATGAGGAGCGTGAATTCGTCGCCGCCCAGGCGCGCAACCAGGCTGTTGGCGCCCGCCGCGGCCTGGAGACGTTCGGCGATCCCCTGCAGCACCCGGTCGCCGAAATTGTGGCCCAGGGTGTCGTTCACCGATTTGAAGTTGTCCATGTCGATGAAGAGCAGCGCTACGCGCCGGCCCGTCTGCCTGGCTCGGGCCAGTGCGCCGGCGAGCCGTCCCGCGAGCTGCCGGCGGTTCGGCAGCTGTGTCAGCGGGTCGTGGTGAGCGAGGTGATGGAGCTGGCGGGTACGCTCGGCGACATGCCGCTCGAGCTCGACCTGATGCGCACGCAGGTCCGCTTCGGCCTGCGAGATCCGGTCGGCCATGGTGTTGAAGGACTCCGCCAGCTCGTCGATCTCGGCGGAGCCGCCCCGTGGCGCCCGTGCGGTTCGGTCACCGCTCGCCAGGAGGCGCGTCGCTGCCGTGAGCCGCCGGACCGGGACGCTGATGCTGGCCACGAGCAAGGCGGAGACGATCGCCATCACGATGAGGATTGCCAGCCCGGAGATCGTCGCCGTCTGCTCGGCGGTCTCCGCCGACGTCGCGGCGTACCGAGCCGCGTCGAGCAGGTTCTTGCGCGCCGGTGCCTGGAGCTCGCTCTGCACGCCGGCGGTCAGGACATTGCTCTGCTCGAGCAATGCGCGCCGGGCCGTGGTGTCCCGGGCATCGAGGCGCGCGATGTCACGTCGCAGGCGCACCGCGCGCTCGAAGTCGGCTTGTACGACGTCCATCCAGGCGCGTCCGGGCGAACGGGACAGATCGGCAGCGTGGGCACGGAGGACCGCTTCGAAGTTGCGCTCGCGAGCGGCTGTGGCGGTGGGCGATCCGTAGCTGTAGCGGACCGCATCGATCGCCTTCGCCAGCGCGGACAGCGAAGGTCTTGCGATGACCTGCCCGTGGATCGTGAGCCCTGTGCCACCGGCCTTGGCGATGAGCTGGTAAACCCGCTCGAGCGCCTGCCACTCCTGCTGCCGCCACTGCAGCTGCTGCGCGGCGTCGAGGGCGAGCTGCCGGCCGTTGTGGATGTGAGTCAGGAGCTCGTCGCGAAGGTGCCGCGTCGCCGGGGTCAGGACCTCGGGCGCATCGAAATACTTGTCGACCGCCTGCTGCAGCCGGTCACCTGCCGCAGAAAGCGCCAGGAAGTCGCCGTTGTCGGACTGAAGGTTGTCACTGACCGCGCTATCGTAGGCGCTCAGCTTCTCGAGGATGGCGCTGGCGCGGTGGGCCAGCGGCTCGTGCCGGGTCCGCATGTTCCGCACAGCCTCCGCGGCCGCGCGGGTCGTGCGTGTCGCGAGGACGTGGGCCACCACGACCACGGCCGCCACCGCGGCGAGGCCCAATGTGAGGCGTGTGCCGATGCCGAATCGCGGCCGCAGCCGGCGCCGATCGATGTGCTCTGCTTTGTGCATGCGACATAAACTCGAGCGCCCGGATCTCTCAGGCCAAGGCTGCCCCCGAGCTTAGCGGCATCATGCGCCGGCGGACCGCGGCAGTCCGTGGCGGGCATCGCAGATGGGTCAAGACATCGATCCTGACGGCCAAACGCGTACGGTGATTGCCTTATACTAGTCATATGCAGGAGAGCAGGGCCCCATGACCGAGATCGCCGATACATTCGACTCTGCCTTCACTAAGGCGGTCGATCTGGGCAACCGCCTCGCCGACAAGGACCGGGACGCCGATCTCTGGGATATTGCCGATGGGCTCCTCGCAGGCGCCCTGCAATACTGGCTGTACTCCCGCCAGCCCTGTGGCGATCCGCGCTGCCAGGACTGCATGCCGATCAGCACGGCCGAGGGTCGCATGGCGGAGCTCAGGCGGCTGATCGACCAGCTGGCCTCGGAAAGCGAGTATTTCCACACTCCCACCGACGCGAACGCGGGCCGCGCGTAACAGCCTCCGGCTCCCGCCGGCGCAAGCCGCCCGGCGTCAGCCGTCCTTTGAGAAGCAAACCCGAAAGGGGCCGAATTGAGCCTTAATCCATCAGCAGCGGCCGGCGAGCCGATCTCGGCGGAAGTGGTCATAGTCGGGGCGGGTCCCTGCGGCCTGTTCCAGGTGTTCGAGCTGGGACTCCTGGGCATCAGCGCCCACGTGGTCGACTCCCTGGCTCACCCCGGGGGGCAATGCACGGAGCTCTATCCCGACAAGCCCATCTACGACATCCCGGCGCTGCCGGTCTGCGGCGCGCAGGAGCTGGTCGACCGGCTGATGCAGCAGATCAAGCCCTTCAAGCCGCAGTTTCACCTCGGGCAGGAGGTGGTCCATTTCTCGCGGCGTGAGGCCGGGCGGTTCGACATCGCCACCGCTATGGGTACGCGCTTCGATGCCGGCGCGGTGGTCATCGCTGCCGGGGTAGGCTCGTTTCAGGCGCGGCGGATCGGCATCGAGGGCGCCGAGCCCTTCGAGGGCAGCGGGATTCTCTACCGCGTGAAGGACGTCAACGCGTTGGAAGGCAAGCGGCTCGTGGTCTTCGGGGGCGGCGATTCAGCGCTCGACTGGACGCTCGAGCTGACCCCGCGCGCCAGGAACCTGACGCTGGTGCACCGGCGCTCGGAGTTCCGGGGAGCGCCGGCTTCGGTGGCCAAGATGCGCGAGCTGGTCGCCGCCGGCCGTATGCGCTGCTTCGAGGCGCTGCCGCATTCGCTGATCACCTCCGACGGCAGGCTCGAGGGGGTCAACATCAAAACGGCGGAAGGCACGGTCCATGCCCTCGAGGCAGACCACCTGCTCGTCTTCTTCGGGCTGCATCCGAAGCTCGGACCGATCGCCGAATGGGGCCTCGAGCTCGAGAAGAAGGTGCTGAAGGTAGACACCGAGAAGTTCCAGACGAGCCTGCCCGGGGTCTTCGCGGTGGGTGACATCAACACCTACCCCGGCAAGAAAAAGCTCATCCTGTCGGGCTTCCACGAGGCGGCGCTCGCCGCCTTCGCGATCCAGCACCATCTGTTTCCGCAGAAGCGGCAGTTCCTCCAGTACACCACCACAAGTCCCATCATGCATCAGCGCCTCGGCGTCCCCGACTAATGAACGCACAGCTGGCGGACCTGCTCAGGCTCCTCGAGCTCGAGCCGCTCGAGGTGAACCTCTTTCGCGGGGAAAGCCGCGACATCGGCAGCGCGCAGGTGTTTGGCGGCCAGGTGCTCGGCCAGGCGCTCACGGCCGCCTCCGCCACCATCGAAGGGCGCATCGTGCACTCGCTGCACGCTTACTTCCTGCGCCGGGGCGACTTCGACGCGCCCATCGTCTATCAGGTCGATCGCAGCCTCGACGGGCACAGCTTCTCCAACCGCCGCGTCGTCGCGATCCAACACGGCGAGCCGATCTTCAACATGGCGGCATCCTTTCAGGTGTTGGAGCAGGGGTTGGAGCATCAGATCGGGATGCCTGCCGTGCCGCCGCCCGAGGAGCTGCCGGACTCGAGCCGCCCGCCGCCGGAGCTGCTCACCCGCCTGCCGGAGCGGCTGCGGCGCTTTCTCGAGCAGCCCCGGCCATTCGAGTTTCGCCTGGTGCAGCCGTTCGACTACGTGGCGCCGCCGGGTGCGCCGCCCTCGCGGCAGGTGTGGTTTCGCGCGGTGGATCGCCTGCCATCCGATGAGAGCCTGCACCGGCGGCTGCTCGCGTATCTGTCGGACTACTTCCTCCTCGACACGGCGACCCTGCCGCATGGGTCGGTGTTCATGAGGAGCAGCATCGTGATGGCCAGCATCGACCATGCGATGTGGTTTCACCGTCCCCTGAGGGTGGATGACTGGCTGCTCTATGCCGTCGAGAGCCCGAGCGCCTCGGGCGCGAGGGGCTTCGCCCGGGCCAATGTGTACGCGCGCGACGGGCGTCTGGTGGCCAGTACCGCGCAGGAGGGTCTGGTGCGGGTGCGGCGCGAGCCAAAGGCCTAGAACGGCCGCAAAACCTTCCCCGGGTTGAGAATGCCGTTGGGATCGAAAGCGCGCTTGATCGCGCGCATGAGATCCAACTCGACGGGCGGAGCGTAGCGCTCGAGCTCGCCGACCTTCAGCCGACCGATGCCGTGCTCGGCGCTGAAGCTGCCGCCGAATTCCTTCACCATCTCGTGAATCACCCGCTTGATCGGCTCCTCGCGGGCGAGAAAGCCGGCGCGATCGCTCCCTGGGGACTGGTTGAGATTGAAGTGCAGATTGCCGTCGCCGACGTGTCCGTAGGCAACCAGGCGGCCGTCGGGCACGTTGTCGGCGACCCAGCGCGAGGCGCGCTCGAGAAAATCGGGGATCGAGGCTACCGGCACGGAGATGTCGTGCTTGAGGCTGCCGCCATCGAGGCGCTGGGCTTCGGGAATGGTCTCGCGCAGCTTCCAGAAGGCCGCCCGGTCGCGGGCGCTGCGCGCCACCGCCGCATCCGACACGAGCTTTTCCGCCAGAGCGACGGCGAGGCTTTGCTCGAGCAGGTCCTCGAGGGGATCGGCGGCGCGGGCGGAGGTGAGCTCGCAGAGCACGTACCAGGGATGGCGGTCGTCGAGCGGGTCGCGAACACCGGGAATGTGCCGCGTAGTCAGATCCACGGCGATCCGGGGAATGAGCTCGAAGGAGCTGATGCGATCGCCGCTCGCCTCACGCAGCAGGGCGAGCAGCGCGACCGCGGCGCCGGGATTGGGGATGGCGGCAAACGCGGTCGCAAAGGCCTGTGGTTTCGGAAAGAGCTTCAGGCTGGCAGCGGTGATGATGCCGAGAGTTCCCTCGGCGCCGAGGAAGAGCGATTTGATGTCGTATCCGGTGTTGTCCTTGCGCAGCGTGCCGAGCGAGGAAAGCAGACGTCCGTCCGCAAGTGCGACCTCCAGCCCGAGCACCAGGTCGCGCATCATCCCGTAGCGCAGCACGTGGACGCCGCCTGCGTTCGTGGAAAGGTTGCCGCCCACCTGACAGGTGCCCTCCGAGCCGAGACTCAGCGGAAAGTGGCGCTGCGCCTCGTCCGCGGCCTGCTGGATGTCGGCGAGGACGCAACCTGCCTCGGCCACCAGCGAATAATTCAACGGGTCGACCCGACGGATGCGAGCGAGGCGCGAGAGCGAGACGACGACCTCGTGGCCGGACTCATCGGGGGTTGCGCCGCCGCAGTAACTCGTGTTGCCGCCCTGCGGGACGACGCCGATGCGGTGGCGGTTGCAGAATGCCAGCAGCTCCGTCACTTCGGGTACCGTTCGCGGCAGCGCGACCGCAAGCGCACGACCGTGATAGAGCCGGCGCTGATCGATGAGGAAGGGCTCGAGATCGCCGCCGCCTGCCGCGCCCGTCAGGATGCCCTGAGCGCCGAGGATGCGCTCGAGGCCGCTCAGGGCTTGCGCGGGCGTGAGGGAAGGCACGGAGGACAGGGTCGTCAGGCTACGGTCAGGGCGCGCAGCGCCCCAATCCGCTCATCGAGCGGTGGATGGCTCATGAAGAGGCGCTGGATCCCGCGGGCTACCGGACCCGAGGTGATGCCGAAAGAGGCGAACTGCTGCGAGGGCAGGGGCTCATGCGCCCTCTTCAGCGCCTCGAGCGCCGCGATCATGTTGGGAATGCCGGCAAGGTGGGCGCCGCCGCGGTCTGCGCGGAACTCGCGCCAACGGGAGAAGGCCATGACGATCATGTTGGCCAGGATACCGAGCAGGATCTGCGAGGCGATCACGGCGAGGAAGTATGCCGGCCCGCGCCCATCTTCGGAGCGAAAGAGCGTGCGGTCCACCAGGTTGCCGATGATGCGCGACAGGAAGATCACGAAGGTGTTGACCACCCCTTGGATTAAGGTCAGTGTGACCATGTCGCCGTTGGCGACGTGCGTCAGCTCATGCCCCAGTACCGCCTCGACCTCCTGCTCGTTCATCGTGGCGAGGAGGCCGGTGCTGACGGCCACGAGCGCGGCATTGCGGCTGTAACCCGTGGCGAAGGCGTTGGGCTGTGGCGAGTCGAATACACCGACTTCCGGCATCCCGACACCGGCGGCCTGCGCCAGCCGCGCGACCATGCTCACCAGCCACTGCTCGGTCTGGGTGGTCGGTTGGCCGATGACCCTGACGCCCATGGCGGTGCGGGCCATCCACTTGGACATGAGGAGCGATACGAACGCACCGCCGAAGCCGAACACGGCCGCGAAAACCAGCAACGCCTGCAGGCTGCTGCCGCGCACTGCGAGCCAGCGGTCGAGGCCGATCAGGTGGGCCGCGATCGTGAGGACCGCGAGCACCGCCAGGTTGGTGACGAGGAGCAGGAAAATGCGCTTCATGGCGCTTGCTCTGGGGCCGGAGGCCGGCTTTTCAAGCGGGAACTCAGCGAATTATAGCGCCGAGGGCTCGACCGACCCAAAAGGCCACGGCTCCGGCGCCGCCACCGATCAGCACCATGCGCAGCGCCCCGCGCAGCGCCTGCCTGCCGGTGAAGAGGCTCAACGCCAGGCCGACCGCAAAGAGGGCGATGGCGGTGAGCACGGCAGTGGCGGCGAGCGCCTGGCGTCCGCTCATCTCGACGAGGTACGGCACGAGGGGCACGGCTGCCCCGACGGCGAATGACAGGAACGAGGCCGCGGCCGCTCCCGAAGGCGAGCCCAGGTTGTCCGGGTTCAAGCCGAGCTCCTCGCGGGCGAGCACATCGAGCGCCTGCTCCGGCCGGGCAAGCAGGGCCTGGCTGACCTCCCGGGCCTGTGTCAGCGCTACGCCGCGGGCCTCATAGATGAGCGCCAGCTCCTCCGCCTCCTCCTCGGGATACTCCGCGATCTCCTCGCGCTCTAGCGCGATCTGATACTCGTACATCTCACGCTGAGAGCGCACCGAGACATACTCTCCGGACGCCATCGACAGTGCCCCTGCCAGGAGACCCGCCAACCCGCTCACCAGGACGAAGGAGTTGGGGGCAGCCGCACCCGCGACGCCGAGCACCAGGCTCGCGTTGGAGACGAGCCCGTCGTTCACGCCGAATACCGTGGCCCTGAGATTGCCGCCCAACCCGCCGCGATGACGGACGCCGACGTCCGACAATGTAGTTGGCATCGCGTGTCCGCTGGCCACGGGCGCTGTATAGATGGACAGGCCGCGCAGCTTCATGGCGGTGAGTACCGAGCGCATGGCGCGAGGTCCCAGCGCGTGGAGCAATCCTGCAACGATGCGCGCCCGTAGCGTGGGTTGGAACACGCGGTCTGCAGCCGCGGCAGGGGTGATATTGCGCGAGGAGGCTTCCCATTTGGCCGCCTGTTCCTCGGCAGCCGCGGCTAGCTGGGTGAAGAGGCGCTGCTTATGAGGATCGGCCTCGACGGCGGCGACCTGCCGGTACAGCCATGCAGATTCCTTCTCGTGATACCAACTATGTATGTTCATTGGCTAAAACCGGCCTGTGGCGGTTTTAGCAGCGGTCAGTATTCATTGCGCCCGGCTTCCTCGTCTTCGTCCCAGTCCTCGTCGTCCTCGTCGTCCTCATCCTCGTCCCAGTCATCGTCGTCCTCATCTTCGTCCTCTTCCTCCTCGTCCTCATCCTCCTCATCCGACTTTGCCCAGCCTTCGGGCTCGTCCGTTTGCTCGAGGTCCATCTCATGCCAGGTTTCGAGATCGATCTCCTCGATCTCGCCGTCGAGATACTCGATCTCGACCAGCTCTGAATCTTCGTCCACCGTGAGAACACGGAACGACTCTTCGTCTTCCAGGTTCTCGTACCACTGTCCGGGAACCGGCTCGTAATCTCTGCTCACCGCATTGCTTCCTCAGGGTTGGCGGCTGCAAGTTTAGCGTATAGTTTTCCCATGACCATCCCCCGGCCGCCATCCTCCTCGCCGCTTGCCAGGGCACGCCGCATCGTGGTGAAGGTCGGTTCTGCACTCCTTACGGACAGCGAGACCGGACGCATCAACCGAGCCTGGCTCGAGAGCCTGGTCGAGGACCTCCTGAGGCTGCGCAAGCGAGGGCAGCAGGTCATCCTGGTTTCTTCCGGCGCAATTGCGCTCGGGCGGCGGCAGCTCGGACTGGCGAAAGGTCCGCTGCGGCTCGAGGAGAGCCAGGCGGCTGCTGCCGTCGGGCAGATCCGCCTCGCTCATGCCTACAAGGATCTGCTCGAGAGCCGTGAGGTCACGGTCGCGCAGGTACTGCTCACCCTGGAGGACAGCGAGCGGCGCCGCCGGTACCTGAACGCTCGAGCGACCCTGGAAACGCTGCTTTCCCTCGGCTCCCTGCCGGTGATCAACGAGAACGACACCGTGGCGACTGCCGAGATCCGCTATGGCGACAACGACCGGCTGGCGGCCCGGGTGGCGCAGATGACCGCGGCCGATTGCCTGGTGCTGCTGTCGGATGTCGACGGACTTTACACGGCCGACCCGAATAAGGATCGTGCCGCCACCTTCATCGAGGAGGTGCTCAAGATCACGCCGGAGATCGAGGCCATGGCCGGGCGCTCGGCCTCGGATGTGGGATCGGGCGGCATGGCGACCAAGATACTTGCGGCGCGAATCGCGGTCGCAGCCGGCTGTCACATGTGCATCGCCGCGGGTCACCATCGCCATCCGGTCAGGCGGATCGAGGAGGGTGTCCGCTGCACCTGGTTCGTGCCGAGCGCTACGCCGGTGGCGGCACGCAAGCAATGGATCGCGGGAACCCTGCGGCCTGCGGGTGCGATCACCATCGACCCCGGCGCTTTGCGCGCCCTCATCGAGGGTGGAAGCCTTCTGCCGGCCGGTGTGGTCAGTGCCTGCGGCAGGTTCGAGCGCGGCGACACGGTGAGCATACGTGCCACCGACGGGAGTGAGATTGCCCGCGGGATCATCGCCTACTCCGATGTCGATGCGGCGAAGATCATGGGGCGAAAGTCGTCCGAGATCGAGAGCATCCTCGGTTTCCGCGGGCGCCATGAGATGATCCATCGCGATGACCTCGTGCTGCTGAAGCAGGAGGTAGCGGCGACGGCAAGCGTCGAGGCCGAGTCGTGAGCGCGGAGCCTGCGGGCGTAGATCTGGCTGAGCTGATGGAGCAGCTCGGACGCAACGCAGTCGCCGCCGCCTCGAGTCTCGCGTTGGCGGCAACCGCGGTCAAGAACGCGGCTCTGTTGGCGGCGGCCGGTGCGATCCGCGCCGGTGCGGCCGGTATTCTCGAGGCCAACGCGCGGGACATGTCGGCGGCGCGCGCCGCCAGCCTGGCGGGTGCGCTCCTCGATCGCCTGGCGCTCGATGAGAAGCGGGTCGAATCGATGGCGCAGAGCATCGAGGCCGTCATGGCGCTTGCAGACCCCGTCGGCATCACTACGGCCGAGTGGGAGCGGCCGAATGGACTCAAAATCCAGCGGGTCCGGGTGCCGCTCGGGGTGATCGGAATCATCTATGAGAGTCGTCCCAACGTGACTGCCGATGCCGGCGCGCTCTGCCTGAAATCCGGCAACGCGGTCATTCTGCGGGCAGGCTCGGAGAGCCGGTTCTCCAACATCGCCATTCATGCCTGTCTGACAGCCGGGCTGACTGCGGCCGGACTGCCGCGCGATTGCATTCAGCTCGTGCCGACGACCGATCGGGCCGCGGTCGGCTACATGCTCGCGGCCATGGCGGACTACCTGGATGTCATCGTGCCGCGGGGCGGCAAAAGCCTGGTCGCGCGCGTCCGGCAGGAGGCGCGCGTGCCGGTCATCGGTCATCTGGAGGGCAACTGCCACGTGTACGTCGATCGCGATGCCGACGTGCGCATGGCGCAGACCATTGCCCTCAACGCGAAGATGCGCCGCACCGGTATTTGCGGCGCGGCTGAGACGCTGTTGATCGACCGCGCCGCCATCGACACGCACCTCGGCCCCGTGGTGGGCACTTTGTTGGACGCGGGTTGTGAGGTGAGGGGCGACACGACCGTACGGAGGGCAGATGCGCGTGTGCGCGCGGCTCGGGAGGAGGACTGGTACACGGAATATCTCGATGCGATCATTGCCGCTCGCGTGGTGGAAGGCGTGAACGGCGCGATCGCGCACATCGCCAAATACGGCTCTGCGCACACCGAGTCCATCGTTACGGAGAATCAGGAAACGGCGGAGTGTTTCCTGCGGCAGGTCGACAGCGCCATCGTGCTGCACAACGCATCGACCCAATTTGCTGATGGCGGGGAGTTCGGCATGGGGGCGGAGATCGGCATATCCACGGATCGCTTCCACGCCCGTGGACCGGTCGGAGTCGAGCAGCTGACGAGCTACAAGTACGTGGTGCGCGGCTCGGGCCAGATCAGGCCGTAGAGGCAGCATCGCTGCGTGTCAGGGCAGCGATTCCGCCGCGCAGGGAGAATACCCTCGCATAACCTCGCGAGCGCAGCTCCAGCGCCGCCGCGAGGCTCCGTTTGCCGCTGGCGCACACGAGCAGATACCTGCCCGTCGGGGGCAGGTCCGCGTGGCCGTGGAGCAGCTCTGCAATCGGCAGGTGGTGCGCGTTCGAGCAGGGCGTGGCGAGCCGCGCCAACTCATGAGGCTCACGGACGTCGACTACCTCAAATCCGGCAGCCAGTGCGCGCTCGAGAGGATCGAAGCTGACTTCGATGTCGCCCGGCTCGGCGGGCAAGGCGCTCGCGCCGCTGGTGGCGGCGAGCCTTCTGCGAGCGTGGTCCGGACAATCGATGGCGCGCCGCGTGCGCACACGGGTGACACTCAGGCTGAGAAGGTCCAACATCAGCAACTCGTCCGAGAGCTGTCCCGGCAAATCCAGCAGGAGCTTGAGCGCCTCGAGCGCCTGCAAAGAGCCGAACGTGCCCGGCACCGGGCCGAGAACTCCGGCCTCGGCGCAGTTGCCGACGAGTCCGTCGCGGGTTGCCTCCGGCCACACACACCGCAGGCAGGCGCCGCCGCGCTCCGGCCGTACTACCTGAAGCTGTCCTTCGTACTGGTAGACGCTCGAGAAGATGACCGGCTTGCCCAGGCGCACGCACGTGTCATTCAACATGAACTTGGCGGTGAAGTTGTCCGTGCAGTCTATGACGAGCGAGTAGCGCTCGATGACTGCCGCGGCGCTCTCGGCGTCGATCCGGATGGGATGGGTGTGAATCTCGATGTCGGGATTGAGGGCATGCAGCCGCGCGGCCGCGAGCTCGACTTTGGGCTTGCCGACATCGGCCAGCGAGTAGAGTGTCTGGCGGTGCAGGTTGGAAGCCTCGAGGCGATCGCTGTCCACCAGTCCCAGGCGGCCGACTCCCGCGGCTGCGAGATACGACATGACCGGTACTCCGAGCCCGCCGCACCCTACCACCAACACTGCGGCGCGCCGCAGCTTTTCCTGGCCGGCCGTGCCGACTTCCTTCAACGCCATCTGCCGCGAGTAGTCCGGCGCGGCCCGCGCCTGCTGCGAGTGCTCCTCATGCGCGTGTCCGGCATGCTCGGCGCAGCGCTCGCAGTTCACCCAGCCGGAGTCACCGTTGTCGTAGTGCTCCTTCTTCCAGATGGGCACGCGGTGCTTGACCTCGTCGATGATGTAGCGGCATGCCCGAAAGGCCTCGTCGCGATGGCGCGCCGTCACGCCCACCCAGACTGCTTTCTCACCGATCTCGAGTGACCCGATCCGGTGTACGCATGCAGCATGCTCCACCCCGAAGCGCGCGACCGCCTCGGCGATGATCCGCTCGCCTTCCCTGATCGCGAGCGGCTCGAAGGCTTCGTACTCGAGCCGGCGCACGCGCCGGCCCTCGTTGTGATCCCGTACCCAACCTTCGAATGC